>RCUL01000389.1_pt1 | contig 24092 bp, 26 predicted proteins | sample 2167521 | NCBI WGS metagenome assembly RCUL01 (sample SAMN09932745, study PRJNA488358) | compost metagenome | feature: garden; material: soil; isolation source: compost soil in acetic acid-enriched culture | place: Germany: Experimental Botanical Garden Goettingen | collected 2016-01-27
GGACCACCACCACCCTCAGGAGTTACCCAAGTAATGTTCTGAGATGGATCTTTAATATCACACGTTTTACAGTGGACACAGTTAGCCGCGTTAATTTGGAAACGCTTCGAACCATCATTCTCTTCCATAATTTCATAAACACCAGCAGGGCAATAGCGCTGAGCTGGCTCGTCCCATTTTGGTAAGTTTACATTTACAGGAATAGAAGCATCGGTCAGTTTCAAGTGTGCTGGCTGATTTTCTTCATGCACCGTATTCGATACAAATACTGAAGATAAACGGTCAAAGGTCAACTTACCATCTGGTTTTGGATAGTTCGGTTTCACTGTTGCAGCATCTACAGTTTTCAGTGTACTGAAGTCAGGCACTAAGTCATGCAGTGTAAAAGGGACCTTAAACACATTTTGATCGATGAAGTTAAATGCACCGCCACCGAACGTGCCAAATTTGTGCATTGCTGGGCCAAAGTTACGAGAACGATATAACTCTTCTTTTAACCAGCTGTTGTTGAACTTGTCTGTATAAGCCGTTAACTCTTTTGCAAAGAAGTCTTCACCTTCAAGCACACGTGCAATGGCAAGGTCACCACCTTTTTCAACGCCTGCTTGAATCGCTTCGAATACCGCTTCGCCACACAACATGCCAGATTTCATGGCCGTATGTGAGCCTTTAATTTTTGCAAAGTTTAGGAAGCCTGCATCATCACCAATTAAAGAACCACCTGGGAAGGTAAACTTCGGCAGTGAGTTGAAACCACCTTTCACCACAGCACGTGCGCCATAAGAAATACGCTTACCGCCTTCAAGATACTGTTTAATCAGTGGATGCGTTTTCCAGCGCTGCATTTCTGCAAATGGATACATGTGTGGGTTTTCGTAAGATAAATCCACGATCATACCCAAAGTGACTTGGTTATTTTCAGCGTGATATAACCACCAACCACCAGAAGAGCCTGTTTCAGCTAGAGGCCAACCTGCACCATGCATCACCAAACCTGGCTTGTGTTTCGCAGGGTCAATTTCCCACAGTTCTTTGATGCCGATACCATAGTGTTGAGGGTCTGCATCTTTATCGAGATCAAACTTGGCAATCAGACGCTTACCTAAATGACCACGACAGCCTTCCGCAAAAATCGTGTATTTGGCATGTAGTTCATAGCCTGGGGTAAAGTTATGTGTTGGTTCACCATCTTTACCAATCCCCATATCACCGGTTTGGATACCTTTAACCGTACCATCGGCATGATAAAGAATTTCAGATGCAGCAAAACCTGGGAAAATAGAAACTTCTAATTCTTCAGCTTTTTGACCTAACCAACGCACCACGTTACCGAGTGAAATCACATAGTTGCCATCATTATGCATGGTTTTAGGAACCATCCAGTGCGGCGCTTCTTGTGACTTTTCAGCAGACATTAAGAAATACGTTTTATCTTCAGTTACTGGAACATTTAAAGGCGCGCCTTCTTCTTTCCAGTTTGGGAACAACTCATTGATCGCACGCGGTTCGAGCACAGCACCTGAAAGGATATGCGCACCAACTTCAGAGCCTTTTTCTACGACACAAACGGACAGATCATTAAGGTTGTTTTCAATTGCAAGTTGACGAATTTTAATCGCAGCAGAAAGGCCAGCAGGGCCTGCGCCAACGATGACTACGTCAAACTCCATCGATTCACGTTCGATGTGTTCCATGTAGGACTCCTCATATGGTTAAAGGTGGCAACCGTTTTGACTCAAAGAACGGTGCTGCCATGAGTGTTCTTAGTTCCCAGACACAAAATTTATCATCGTGTCTTTTATATTGTGAGCTAGTATAGGTTTAAACCGAGTTCTAGCCAATTGGCTGAATCATATTATTTTTCCGTCAGACAGGCATGAATTTTATGGATAAGCAGCACAACTCAGCAAATCCGACGAAAAAAGTAGCTATTGCTGATAATAAAAACTTAACCGATATTGCACAATACATAAAAGGTGGACAGTCCGGTCACAAAAGGTCAATCCCCCCTTTAGATCAATGGCACCCAAAGCATTGTGGTGCAATGGATTTGAAGGTTTTAGCCAATGGAGAATGGTGGCACGAAGGTCAATTGATCAAACGTCCAGCCTTAATTGAACTGTTTGCAACGGTACTTTGGAGAGAGGACGGAAAATTTTATCTCAAAACCCCTGTCGAGCAGATTGAAATCGAGGTTGAAGATGAACCTTTATTTGTCAATCAGGTCGATCAAGTCGAAATCGCAGGAAAAATCTACCTACAACTGACGACGACCACACATGATGTGGTGATTGTTGATGAAGACCATCCCATTTTTATGCGTGCCTTCCAAGGGGAGCTACGCCCTTATGTGCATGTTCGCTTTGGCATCAATGCACTGATTCAGCGTGCTGCTTTTTTACATTTGGTGGAAATGGGTGAGCTAAGCGACGATGCGGAGGGTCAGGTCAAACTGTGCTTACAAAGTGGTGATTTGCTATTGCAATTAGGCACCTGAGGTTTAAGCTTGATTGATCTTTTAACTTTATACTGCAACGAGTTCTCATGAGTGCCATTCAGCCCTTATTTCCTCTGATCAACCCCATGCCAAAAGCGACAGCCGATGCGCCAATCGGGATATTTGATTCGGGAATAGGAGGCTTATCCATCGCTCAAGAAATTGCCAAGCATTTACCGCATGAACGATTTATTTATTTTGCCGATACTGCACATGTGCCTTATGGGCCGCGCGATGATCAAAATATTCGAGAATTGACTGCGCAAGCGATTGAGTGGCTTTACCGCCAAGGCTGTAAGGTTGCAGTTGTGGCGTGTAATACTGCTTCAGCCTTTAGTTTGGATTATTTACGCGAGCACTATGGCGACAACTTCCCGATTATCGGTCTTGTTCCTGCCCTAAAACCTGCGGTATTGCAAAGCAAATCCAAAACCGTGGCTGTTCTAGCGACCCCTGCGACCTTTCGCGGGCAGCTCATTAAAGATGTGGTTGATAAGTTTGCACAGCCTTCGGGAGTCACAGTGATTCCAGTTACCTGCTTAGATTTAGTGCCTTTTGTTGAGAGCGGCGCGCAGATGAGTGCAGCATGTTTAGCTATTTTAAAAGATATTTTACAACCCGTTGTTGATCAGGGCGCAGATTACTTAGTTTTAGGCTGTACCCATTACCCTTTTTTGAAAATAGCGATACAATCTATTTTTGGTCAGAAACTGACATTAATTGACTCAGGACTGGCAGTTGCACGACAAACAGCCCGTATTTTAATCAAAAATGAGTTATTATTTGAACAAAATCATGATGGTGATGTTCGAATTGAATGTTATGTCAGTGGAAATAATGCAGAAAGTTTGAGACCTATCTTACAACTTTTGCTTGAACCAGAACTAAATTGGACTATTTCAAATATATCTGATTAATTTTTAAGCAAATAAGTCGAGTATTTTGATATATAGTCAAAAATTGCAACCTAATATGCTTGAGTTAGTCACAGTGTCTATCTAATGGAATTTGGGGGATGGGATGCTGCGAAGAATAATGAGGATAACCGATGCTCGATAAGCGTTATCAAGTGTTTATAACCACCTCTGGAAGCGAGATGCAGCCAGAGCGGATCATTTTGGCCCAAACTTTAGTGGGCATGGGATTTTTTTCTTGGGGATTAGAACAACGGACACCACTTTCAACGGCTTTTGCACGTCGTCAGATTGATGACTGTGACTACGTTATATTGTTGCTGGGCAGCAAATATGGCGAACAGTCCGTGTCAGGGGTGGGATATATGCACCTTGAATACATTTATGCGGTCACCAAACAAAAGCCGATTATTGTATATATGCATGATGATCCTGATGCCCGTGAGTTATGTTTACATGACGACAAAGCTGAGCTGCGTGAAAAATTCAAAGAGTTTAGAAAACTACTCCAAAACGAAGTCGATCAGGTTTTCACTTATCGCACCATGCGTGACTTGGAAATGGCCGTTCGCTTGAATATGACGCAGATGCTGGAGCGCTATCCTGTGTCCGGTTGGGTACGTCCGCAGAATACTCAAGTCTTGCATGACGAAATAGATAAACTCAAAGCCAAACTGGTGCAACTTGAAACTGAAGCGGGTAAACGCGAAGTTGATCCATTTTTGTCTCTACCCAAAGTGGCTATGCATGAGTTTTTTGCATTTGATTATCGGATGCATGCCTATCAAGATGGCAATTTCAAAGAGCTTAAAATTCAAAAGCAGATGACTTGGGCGCAGTTACTCTCGGTTTTGGGGACAACCTTTATTCACCCAACCCCCGAAGAGTATTTTTCCAAACGCATAAATGAGTATTTAAACGAAACTGGTTTGAATGATGCGCGTCTAGAAATGCCTCGTGCCCATGCTGTTGCACGCTCGCAAATTAATATTCGTGCTTTGCACAGTATTAAAATGCAAATGCGTCAAAATGATTGGATTGTTCAGTCGGGTCGAGATGATCGTCAGCGCATGCTTTGGCAGTTGACCCCGAAGGCGACTAAACTTTTGGATAGCAATTTATTGGAAAAGGATCGGCCTTTTCAATTTCAATCTTCGTAGTTATCCATTTAGATAATGAACTGAAAACTGTTACAGTAGAGACATTTGAAAACGAGCCACGAGGGCTGAATGTCTACTGCAACAAAAGCAAAAGTTACTGTTATTTTGGCAAATTTGGGAACGCCTGATGCACCGACAGCTTCAGCAGTGCGTCGCTTTTTGGATCAGTTTTTGTCAGATCAGCGGGTGATTGAAATTCCCAAATTGCTTTGGCAGATTATTCTCCGTTTATTTATTTTGCCGTTTCGCCCGAAACGCGTTGCCCATGCTTATGCCATGGTGTGGGGCAGTGATTCTCCAATGCGAGAAATTTTGCTGACTCAAGTGGCCGCGTTACAACAGCAGTTGATTTTGCAATACCCTGAGTTTGAGCTGAATATCGTCCCTGCGATGACCTATGGTAATCCAGGCATTCAGCCTTTACTTGCTGAGTTGAGTCAAAACCCGCAAGATCACATCGTCCTTTTTCCTTTATTTCCGCAGTACTCGGCGACATCTAGCGCGCCCTTATATGATGCTTTCGCGAAGTGGATTCCAAAGCAGCGCAATTTGCCAGGGCTGAGCATTATTCGCGATTATTATCAGCACCCTTTATACATTCAGGCTTTAGCGCAAAGTGTGCGCGATTTCCGTGCTGAACATGGGGTGACTGAAAAGCTGTTAATGTCTTTTCATGGTATTCCACAGCCTTATGCAGATAAAGGCGATCCCTATGCCGACCGCTGCCGTATCACAGGGCAGTTAGTGGCGGCCGAATTGGGCCTAGCGGAAGATGAATGGGCAATCAGTTTCCAATCCCGCTTTGGCAAACAAGAGTGGGTGAAACCTTATACCGATGTCTTACTGACCGAATGGGCGGCGCAGGGGGTGAAATCGGTACAAATTATGAGTCCTGCATTTTCAGCGGATTGCTTAGAAACTTTAGAGGAACTGGCGATTCAGAATGCTGAACTGTTTTTGTCTCAAGGTGGGCAGCAGTATCAATATATTCCAGCCTTGAACAGTCGAGGAGATCATTTGCAATTGCTCAATACGCTGGTTCAGGCTAATCTTGATGCCTTAAAGCAGACATTAGCCAGCAAAACGAATTGAGGTTGACACTCTATGTTGCAAGTTAAAATTGTGCCTGTAACGGCATTTCAGCAGAACTGTTCTATTGTTTGGGACAGTGACAGTAAAGAAGCAATTTTAATTGATGCAGGTGGAGAGCCTGAGAAACTTAAAGCAGAAATTGAAGCGTTGGGTTTGACAGTAAAAGCGCTGTGGTTGACACATGGGCATTTAGATCATGCTGGAGCAGTCGGGGCATTAAAAAAACTGTGGGATGTCCCTGTGATTGGCCCGCATAAAGAAGATGCCTTTTGGTTGGATATGATCCAAGAAGTCTCGCAGCGTTATGGTTTTCCTATTCCTGAAAAGGTGGATGTCACGACATGGCTTGAAGGCGGTGAAGTCCTTAAACTGGGCAATGAAGCGTTTGAAGTACGTTTTGCCCCTGGACATACCCCGGGTCATGTGATGTTTTATAACAAAAACTATGGTCTGCTTTGGACCGGCGATGTGTTGTTTAAAGGCTCGATTGGTCGTACCGACTTCCCGCGTGGTAATCATCAGCAGTTGATTGACTCTATTCAGCGTGAATGCTTTAGTTTACCCGATGAGACGCAGTTCATTTCAGGACATGGGCCAATCAGTACCATTGGTTTTGAAAAACAACATAATCCCTTTGTGGCAGGGAAAGCAGGCTAAGCGCTTTGTGGTCTCATTGAAAAATAAAAAAGTCAGTAGCTGCTGACTTTTTTATTTGCGAAATGGATTATGCAAAATGTGTTGGGTTTCTAGAGCCAACACGATGGAGAATAAGGCCACTAATAGTCCAACCGAGAGGATCAACAGATCTTGCATATAGATGCCAAAACTGAATAGACAGATCGCAAGTAAAACGCCAATTAAAACAATAGTCTTACTCAGGATGTTCATCTTATCCCCCTTTAGGATGTTATTTTTGTCACTTGATCATGCTGTGAGCATGTAGCAATTTTTTGGGGAGTATAGTTGACGAATGATCCTTTTAAGCGAATATTAAGATATTAAATAATGAACAATTTCTCTTAAAATATGAAAAATATCATGAAATTAAACATATTATTCTTCTGAGTTTTCTGCTTGCGGTGCATCTTGCGTTGGGAGGCGATATTCATCATTGGCCCATGCACCTAAGTCGATCAGTTTGCAGCGTTCAGAACAAAAAGGACGAAAGGCGTTGTCTTCCCATTGACTCATTTCTCCACAACGGGGACAAGGGAAAGTGTGTGGCATGATCGACTCCAGATAAATTTTTCGGATTGAAATAGGCAAAAACGTTGGCAGTTGTTAGACTGATGCGGTTTTTTCTTAGTTTGATCTGATTATGCCGATTCGTCAATTTCAAGCCCAGCGTATGCATGCGCCTCGTGATTTTCAAATGATCAGTCCTGATCCACTGTGTGTGGAAATTGGGGCGGGCAAGGGTAAACATGCTTTATTGTTTACGGCCCATCATCCTGAGAAAAAGCTGATTGCGGTTGAGCGTACCCGTGAAAAGTTTGTGGCGATGCAGAAACAACATGGCTTAGAAGGTCAGCAGAATTTACAGCTGGTACATGCCGATGCCTTGCCGTGGGTGGTACATGCCTTGCAACCGCAGCAGGTTGAACAGTTCTTTATTCTTTATCCCAACCCTGAACCGCATAATCCTGCGCAGCGCTGGTTGAATATGCCGTTTTTTGAGTTTCTGATTTCACGTTTACAAGTGGGCGGACAAATTACGTTAGCTAGTAATATTCCTGAATATATCGAAGAAGCACAGCAACAGTTGATTGAGGTATGGAAGTTACCGTTTGTGAAAGAGCGCATTGCGGATAGCTCAGCGAGGACGCATTTTGAAATTAAATATTTAGAACGAGGCGAGCTCTGCCAACAGTTGATCATCACGAAACCTGAAGGTTATTGCACGCGTTTTGATGCGTTTCAGGCCCTGCAAGGTCAGCAACCACAGGCGCAATCTTCAGATCAAGCTGAATAAATCATGCCAAAGCGTATTGCAATTATTGGGGCTGGCCCAGCCGGTTTGATGGCGGCAGAAGTGTTGAGCCAATATGATGTTCAGGTCGATGTGTTTGAGCAAAAACCATCTGCTGCACGTAAGTTCCTGATGGCTGGTAAAACAGGACTGAATATCTCTCATGCCGAACCTGTGGAGCAGTTTATTGGTCGCTATGATCAAGCTGAATGGTTGGCACCTTGGATTCGTAAGTGGGATGCCACATGGATTCAAGCATGGATGAAAGGTTTAGGCATTGAGTCCTATGTCGGAACGTCTGGGCGTATTTTCCCGATTGAAATGAAAGCAGCGCCTTTATTACGTGCATGGTTGAAACGCTTGGTTGAGTCAGGCGTCAAGTTTTACTATCGTCATCAATGCCTCAGCCTCAAAGAGCATAAGCTTGAAATCAAGTCTTTGCTTAGCGATCAAGTGCACAGCCAGAGCTATGATGCGATCGTTTTGGCTTGCGGAGCGGTGTCATGGTCTCAGCTCGGTAGTGATGGCGCATGGCAGAACTGGTTGGAGGCCGATGAAATTGAGCCTTTTCAAGCCAGCAATGCTGGGGTAGAACATGAATGGTCAACCTACATGCAACCCGTCTTTGGTCAGCCACTGAAACGTATCGCAGCATGGGTGGGCGATGCGGAAAAAAGTATGGGCGATATCGTCATCACCCATTATGGCCTAGAAAGTGGTTTGATATATAAGCAAGGTCGAGCGCTGCGTGCGCAGCAAAAACAGCTCCAACCTTTAGTGTTAACGCTTGATTTACTGCCTGATGTCACGGTTCAAGAATTGGCTGTGCGTCTGAAACCGACAAAAAAACAGTCTTTAAGTAATATTTGGCGTAAAGCAGGTTTAGATGCAGCCAAGGCAAGTTTAGTGCGAGAGTTGGTTGCAAAAGATCACTGGAATCACCCTGAAAAATTGGCGCAGCAGGTGAAGCAATTACAGATTCCTTTAACTGGTTTTCGTCCGATTGAAGAAGCCATTAGTTGTGCTGGCGGTGTGCGCCGTAAAGGCCTGAACCCGCAGCTACAATTAAAATCCAATCCCGCTGTTTTTTTATGTGGGGAAATGTTGGACTGGGATGCACCCACAGGGGGCTACTTACTCACTGCATGTTTTGCAACAGGACGTGCCGCAGGTGAGGGTGTGATGCAGTATTTGAATGTGGCAAAAAATTCGCCATAACCGATGCAACTGAAAATCAGCTGTGCTAATTTGAATAAAAAATTCAAGGAGCATCATGATGTCGGATCTTCAGCAGTATGTGGGCAGCTGCCTGTGCGGTGCAGTGACTTATCAAATTGATGGGCCGATTGGCGATATTATTCAATGCCATTGTCAAAAATGTCGTAAGGCCAATGGAACGGCATATGCAACAAATGCACCGATTGCTAAGGCGGATTTTAAACTGACCTCTGGTCAAGACGTTGTGAAAAAATATGCATCGAGTGCAGGCACAGAGCGTTGTTTCTGTGGCAACTGTGGTTCACCTCTTGTCAGTATTAAAGCTGAAACACCTGAGTTTTACCGTTTGCGGATCGGCACTTTAGATACCCCGTTACAGCAAAAGCCGACGCAGCATATTTTTGTGGCATCTCAAGCCGAGTGGGACAACATTTGTGATGCATTACCACAATATGCTGAACGCCCATAGTTAGAACACATACAAGTGAAAGGGATCATCTGATCCCTTTTCTTTGTCCGTGATTGAGTTAGTAGCCTGTCGACATCGTATCTTGAGCCTTAGGATACTGCGACTGCCAGTGTTCAAGCTGCTCTTGGGCATGAATGAGCTCACCGAGGCCTTTCACGTTATCATGTGGTGCTGCGGCTTTATCTTGGATGATTTTGGCTTGGTTATCCCAATATTGGTACATCAGAGTTTGAATGTAGCGTCCTTGTTCTGTTTTTAAATCCAGCTCTTTCAGCATATTCAGTGCAGACTGAATATTGTCTTGTTGACGTGTTTTTGCAAATTCATTCGAGAGCGTGCCTGCCTCACGCATTTTCATGAGTTCATCTTCCATTTCATCACTCATGCTACTAAAGCGCTGGTCATAGTCGACCAAGAGCGCAATATCGTGTGGATCATTGGCTGTTTTTGCAAAACTTTTGACAGGTTCAGAGCTGAGTTCTTGCAGAATTTTATCATCGCTCGAAAGCGTGTCTTGCTCAGCAGATTCATTGGCTTTGTTACAGCCTGTCAGGATTAAGCTGCTACCTAAAAGAAGCGGCAGTAGAACCTGTTTCAATGAAAGAGTATGTGGGTTCATATCGGTGTCCTATTATTCTGCTATTTTTTGAAAGTGATAGGCATAGGTGATGTAAGGAAAACTGATTTCATCTTGTGGCTGTTTGCCCGTGTACTGCAACACAATTTGTTCAAACTGATGTTTTAAATCCTGTTGTTGTTCGAGTGGCATTGCGGAAATAAAGCTGGTTGAAAGGAGACGTTTTGAGACGACTTGTTCTACTGTACCTGTTTGTTGCTGTGCAAACTGATGCAGGCTTTTGAGCTGAAATAAGTGTTGATGTTCAAAGACTTTTTGCCATAGTCCACTATGATAACGCGGGGTCTCTCCTTCTAAGGGAGCGAGCCGTTCTGCCAGAGCATTGACCCAGTCGACTTGAGTATCGCGTTGGTTCCAGACCAAGCCCAAATGCCCTTGCGGTTTTAGGACACGATGGATTTCTTTTAAACTATCCATGTTGGCAAACCAGTGGAAGGCCTGCGCAGATAAAACCGCATCGATACTTTGCGATGGCAGGGGCATATGGTCACTAAAGGCTTGTAATGTTTCGACCTGCGGGTAAGCCAGTTTAAGCTGAGCCAACATTTCGGTGATAGGTTCGATGGCAGTAAGCTGTCCACTATGCGGAATCAGATAAGGCAGAAACTTACCTGTACCCGAGGCAAGATCGATCACACGTGAATTTGCGTTTAAATGCAGTTGCTCGGTGAGCCAGGCATGGATCTCTTGTGGATAACTTGGACGCACTTGTTGATAAAGTTCAGCAGCTGCGCTAAACCCGTGTTGTGCTGCAGGATGGAGTGATTGTGTCATATTTTGCGCTTTTTTATCTGCTCTGCATCTATAAAATAACACATTTGGTTCGATGAAATCGCTTATGCTGTATGGAACGAACATGACCTCACTTTATAGGAATGAAATCTCTCAGCATGGACATGGCGAAACAAATTATTTTTGAAGATGAACAGATTCGTGTCATTTTTTTACAGGGTTCATCGGAGGAACTTATTTTCTCTTTTGGTGATCTGATTACCCGTGCCAAGGGAACGTCGATCAATGCAGAAAAATCGCTAGCGAAGTTTGGCTTCAATGTAGTTGGCATTATGCCGAAACAGAAGTCATGGTTTCCAGAGTCTTCGATGTTAGCGATGTTGGATGCAATTCGCGCTTGGATTGCACCCTTTCAAACCCGTATTGCCTATGCAGGGTCAATGGGCGGCTATGCCGCGATTAAATACTCTAAACTGCTCCAATTTAAGCGCGTGGTCGCTTTGGTACCGCAGTATTCGATTGACCCTGAACAGGTGACTGATAACCGCTATAACATGTTCTATCAGCCTGAGCTGAACCATGACATGCAGGTACAGCCGAAGGATGTCTCGGCAGAGTGTGAATACATTGTTATTTATGACCCTTACTGCCCTGAAGACCGTGCGCATTATGAAAAATTACAAACGGTCGTGCCGAATCTGAATACCCTGAACTTACCTTTTACAGGGCATGATGCGATTGCGGTTTTAGCCAGTTCAGATTTGTTACACGATTTTTTACGTCATGAGTTTGATGCGCCGTATTTTTATAAAAAAATTCGTGAAGTGAAAAAGAACAGCAAGTTTTACTACCGTAAAGTGATCGAAAACTTGTTGCCGCGTCATCGCTTTTCTTTGGGGCGAATTCTGAAAAATAATGAGCTTGAGTTAGATGGTCAATTTTTTGATGCCAAGCTAAAACAAAGCATTATCCGCGAGTTATTGAGCAATCGACAAGTGAGCCAGACGGATCTGCTGAAATTGGGTATTCAGGTCAACTTGCCGCAAGAAAATAGCTGTCAGTTAATGGATAGTTTTGGACATGGTTTAGTGTTTAATATGATCAGTCAAAAGATTGAAAGCTATGCACCAGATGCCATTGCATTGAATCATAAGTTTCTGTTGCCGATTTTTGCCAAGGGTAATGGACTGGTACACATTTACTATAATGACATGCGCTATACCGTGGTAATGAATGACCGTCAGATTATGAAGTTGGTGCATGAACAAGCCGAATTGAGTGCTGGAATGCATCCATTGTTAATGAAAAAATACAGTGATTATTATCTGATTAGCTATAAGCAGTTTAACTTTAGCTGTGATGAATATGGTGGCTTTGATTTGGTCGAGGATATTCCAGAAACAGCGCAGTTTTTGGTGTCAAGCGATGCTGAGTCAGATGTGTTCATGTGATTTATTCATATAGGGCTTTGGTCTAAGGCCAAGCGCTTGTTTTCCGTCCTATTTGGTTTAATATGAAAGTATTGTTTATCTTTTAAACAATACGGATAAAGATCAAATAGGGTGGAAGCAATGCAAAGACATTGGTCGGCTGTATTTATAACATTACTGTTTATTTCAACATCACAAAGCGTACTGGCACAAAGTTTAGACCCAGCTTATCTGACATTCGGTGGTGGTCTCATTCTCCTGCTGATCCTGACGTTTTATGTGATTAAACAAATCAGTATTTCTATTCGTATTCATCGCAATAAGCCCGTTAAATAGCGGGCTTTTTTTCTGTATGTGGCGGCTATTTTTAGGGGGTCAAGACAGTGTTTACGTTGAAAAATGGGGCTGAGTTAGTTTAAATAAGCGTTCTATCATTATGCAGAACAACAGGACGTGAGCAATGAAAGCCGTATTTTTAGATTGTGCATCCTTAGATCAAAATGATTTGGACTTTCAAGCACTGCATGCTGTTTTTGATGAACTGATCCTTTACCCAAGTACCGACACTGAGACGCTTGTCGCTCGTGTACAAGACGCGGATGTGATTATTAGCAATAAAGTGTTGGTGGATGCCGACACCTTAAAACAATGCCCTCAGTTAAAGTTGATTTTAATCTCTGCCACAGGCACCAATAATATCGATTTGCAGCAAGCCAAAGCGCAAGGTGTTGTGGTGTGTAATTGTCAGGGTTATGGCACGGCAGCGGTGGCACAGCACACTTTAATGTTGATGCTCAACCTTGCAACCTCATGCTTGCAATACGACCGCGCGGTGCAGCAGGGTGAATGGAATAAAGCTTCGCAGTTTTGCCTACTGGACTATCCAATTATTGAACTTTCAGGCAAGACATTGGGCATTTTAGGCTATGGAGAATTGGGGCAGGCGGTGGCTAAACTCGCTGAAGCATTTGGAATGCGAGTTTTGGTGGGCAATTTGCCAAACCGTCCACACGCTGACTCAACACGAGTGGGCTTTGATGACTTGCTGGCGCAATCAGATTTTATCAGTCTGCATTGTCCATTAACCGATGACACGTGTGACCTGATTGATGCTCAAGCTTTCGCAAAAATGAAAAAAAGTGCCTTTTTAATTAATTGTGCTCGGGGTGGAATTGTCAATGAAGTAGCTTTGGCAGATGCGTTAAAACAGGGTGAAATTGCGGGCGCAGCAACCGATGTATTGACCGTTGAGCCACCTAAAGAGGGTAATGTTTTATTGGAGGCTCGTCTGCCGAATTTAGTCATCACACCACACAGCGCGTGGGGCAGTGTCGACGCACGTCAGCGCATGGTGCAGCAGTTGGTCGAAAATGCTCAAGCTTTTCAAGCAGGGCAGCCAATCCGTCGGGTGAATTAAAGCAAATAATGACAACTAAAAAGCCCATCAACTGATGGGCTTTTTTGATATTAAAGCTTAGTCACTTTAATTTCTTCTTCTGCTTGAGCGGGTGTAAATGATGATGGTGCTTGGGTAATCGTGGGTTCATTCACTGTTTGGGGTGCGACAGGCTGTGGAGATGAGACGGAAGGCGCTTGAACCGCAGGAGCATCTACGAGTGCAGATGATGGTTTACTCAAACTGCCTTGGTAGATTGGAGCGGGTTGATCTGTTTGACCAGTAATCACTTGCTTGGTTTCATGCAGTTTTTTATTCACATTTTGAGTGACTTGTTGTCCTGTTTCTTTAGCTTGTTCTGCGGTGTTGTTGGTGATGGTTTTTGCACTGTCCAAGGCTTGGTGTGCAGAAGGGCGAATTTTTTGGATGCCTTTTTCTGTTGCAGTCCCGACTTTTTCCGCCGTGTTAATCACACCTTCTTGCGTTTTATAAGCCCAAACGTGAAAGATGTTGGGGTTTTTACCATAAGGCGTAATTGGCTTTTGCGCTTGCTGAGTAGTGGTTTCTGTTTGTGCCCATACACCTGCTGTTGTCATTAAAAGAGCGCAGAAGAGTGTTGTTTTCGTCATGTTCATAGAGCAGTGTACCTCTTGGGCTATCGTGCATAAATCAGCGTTTTAGCATAAAGCCTCTTTGTGTGAATTTCATGTGCTTGGTTGTAAACAAGCGTAGTGTGCAAATGTATATAGCTAAAAAAAGAGCCCAGCATGTGGACTCTCTCAACTCTGGAGGAGTTTAACTTTTACTTCGCGCCAACGGCAGCATCCGCAGATGAACCGACTTTGGCTTTAGCAACAGGTGTATCTAGTTCCACTTGAGCCTGTCCATTTACGTCAGCACGTTTAGGTTGACCACTGACAGCCTGCTTAGTTTCCTGCCATTTTTGTTTGGTCGCTTGTTGGCCTTGTTTCGCTTTATCCGCTATATAGTGACCACTTTTTTTGGTGTTATGCTCAACAGACTGTTTAACGTCACCCGCCTTATCTTTTACGACAGCAGATTTTTCAGCTGAAAATTCTTTGGTGTCTTGCCATTTTTCTTTGCTGAATGCTTTGGTTTTGTCGACACCATGCTCAACCGTTTCACCTGTCGCATGCGCGGCATGTTTGACATCATGTTTTAAGTTTTGCAATACACTTGGCTGCGAGGTTTGGACTTGAACATTGGCCGATGTATTGGCTGTGGTATTTGCAAATAAGGAAGTGGAGGCTAAAAGTGCAGTGGTTAAAGCCGAAGCGGTGAGTGTTTTTGTTAAAACTTTCATCTTTAATTTTCTACCTCTTATGACAGAACCCGATGAGGAGTTCAGAACAGCAGTCATCATAGACAGAAATGAACTCAAAAATAGCGTTTGATATGAAAGTCGCACAATGCGGCAACAGCGCATGAACAATGGGCTGAAAATTGTTTCGTTCAGTTAATTCATTAAAATTATGTAAGTTTATGCGTGGTCGTTGTTTTAAATGTAAAGAATATAGAGACTAGCGTTGAAATAAAAGATATGAAACAGAAGGTGTTTGAGAGAGAAGTCATCACTGATGTTGCACCAGTGATGACGATTTGCTTAGTTACATTGTGCTAAGGCTTCTTTTGCAAAGTGATTACGTAGCGCGAGGAAGTTTTTCTGTACTTCTGCATCGTGTAATTCAAATTTGGTTGCTGTGCTTGTACCATCGAGTGCAAAAGTTGCTGAGCCACCTGTGATGAGGGTGTAGTCACGGAACGCCCACTGTTCTACGACTTTGCCTGCTTTGAGGTTGCCAGTAAATTCGATGACGCATTTGTCTTCAAATTTGGTCAGTTTTGCTTTGTTATTGGTTGTGTCTGGATAGACTTCAATGTCTTGGACTTCTTGTAATACACCCGCTGTCAACTGTGGAATTGTTGGTTGAGATGTACATGCTGTAATAGAAAGGGCAGCAAAAGTAGCGAAAAGTACAGTTTTTAATTTCATAAGGTTCGTTCTTGTTGCGAGTTGTTAGGTTGAGTATAGGGAAATGAGTAAAAGAAGACTATAGTCTAGATTTTTTTAAAGAGAAAAAGTTTAGAAAATGTGTTTAAAAATCTAAGTCTTTCTCAATTAGTTTAAAAAGAATTAAACCAATATGATTTAGGCCTAAAGCAACGATTGGCTTGAAGAAAAGATTGGTATCAAATATTTCTACAGTTTGAATATTATCTCTAATACTTCCTTTTAGGTTGTGGAAAAATCTGTTTCTAAAAGTTATGAAAAATTCATGAAAATTAATAATTTCCAAAGTAATTTCATTAGAGTTTTCGTTTTTTAATCCCATTATTTGAGTATTATCATCCTTTCGCTTAGCCATATACTTTTTATAAATGGTTATACAGCTACTACGATCTTCTATATTTTCTATGCAGCTAAAATCTAATGTGGCTCCGACTGATAAATAGTCTTCATCTTTAAATAATGTTGATAAAAACCTTTTGAAGAAGCCTAACTCACCTAACGCATCACTAGAATGAAATAGCCCCTTTAAATCATCATATGTTTTAAAGTAGTCTGAATTTTTGGAAAGGACTATGAGAGGAGTAGTAAAGGATATTGTTTCAAGAATACGATATAAAAATAAAAAAGAGGTTGTATAGTTCTTTGCTTTATATGCAATAATTGCTTCAATTAACTCTTTTTCTACTATTGAATAAAACTGTCTGTTTTTTCCACGGGCTCTTGTAAATCGATTAACAAACTCAGGTTCATTTAGAGCATCAATATCAATATCATTGAAATTTTGAAAAAATTTTCTAACTGATAAGTTTTTGACCGTTTGAATGGGAATGTAAGTAAGATTTTCATTTAATTTATGTGTTTTGGAGGTCACTGTGTGTTTAATGCATGCCGTACCTGTAATGGTCCTAAGTACATTTAATAATGAAAAATTACCATTCCCAATATTAATACAGTGATTACTTTCAAGTGAACAAATAGGTTCAATAAAAATATATTTATTCATCGTTCGTTATTTCAGCAAAGTGTTGACCAATTTCATCTACAGATGTATCAATAAATCGTTGAATTTTCTTAAAATATTCTGTAATCATTTCTCTACGTAGTTTACCAACCTTAATAGTGGACCTATTGAAAAAATTAAAAGCGCTTTCAAATTTTGTAATCATTTCTAAAAATTGATTTTCATCAATGTTGTTGAAAAGCTCTATATTTTTTTTAACTCCAACACTAAAGCCTATTAGATTATTTGCCTGGAATAACCATTTATAATTTTCAGGTAAAATAGAGTATTTAGAAACTAAACTCAAAACTTGTGTGTATTGATGTAGAGTAGCATCTAGTTCAGAGTTCATGATGTTGGATGCAAGCAGTTCATCCATTTTTGCTTCAATAATTTTTTTATTATCAATTAATGGTTTCTCAGTCATATATGCTAAGTATGCTTGAATAATATCTGATTTTTTGAAATATATGTCAGATTTTAATTTCTTTAATTCTTCTTTTTCATTAAATACTTTAAAGTTATATTTCGAAAAATCAAAAGCAATATCTACAAGCATTTCAACTTGATGTCGAGCACTCATTGGCTTTTGACCATTATTTAAAGTGATCATACGGTATAAAAGATTATCAACTGATTTACAGAAAATAATATTTATATAAAGTTTTTGGTTTAGGTCTAGTAACCTATTTTTATTGTTTTCAAATGCATTGTGCAAGGTATTTAATCTTTGTATTCCATCTAAAACAAAAACTTTGCTCATATTTCTGATGATGAAGTTTTTAATATCATCAGGAGTTGAGTTGCTGTTGATTTCATTTTCTTTTATTATATAAGCAATTGATATAGGTGGCATTAAACAACCATTCAGAAGATCGCGCTCTAATTTTTCATAGAATTTTTTATCTTGCATTTTACGTTGAAAATCTGTTTTATTTAATAACGGTACTAAATTCTCTATAGCAAAAGAATATGGCATTTCACCTAAAGCGACATATCCTTTAATAACATCATCGTTTCCCATTGAGTATATTTGAATCATAGTTTTCTCTTGTTGTTAAAAAACCCCACTTATTTAAGCAGGGTTTTCATTTTATTTCAAATGTTTAGCTTAGTGCTGCAACACCGAAATATCCGCAACACTGGTAAACAAATCACGTAACTGAGCCAGTAAACGTAAGCGGTTTGCTTTCAAGTCGGCATCATCTGCCATCACCATGACACCATCGAAGAAGGCATCAATTGGCGCACGTAGCGCAGCTAACTTAGAAAGTGCAGCAGTGTAGTCTTTTGCAGCCAAAAGCGGTTGAACCACAGGTAGAACATTTTGAATCTCTGCATAAAGTGCTTTTTCAGCATCTTCAACCAATTTAGATTCAACAATTTCACCAGTAGGTGCAGCTTCTTTCGCCAAGATATTCGCAACACGTTTATTCGCAGCAGCCAAAGCAGCAGCTTCAGGCAAACTACGGAAATGATTCACCGCAGTTACACGTTTATCAAAATCAAGAGGTGATTTTGGAGAGAGTGCTTGAACGGCTTGAATCACATCAACAGCAACGCCTTGGTCTTCATATTTCGCACGATAACGACCTTCCAGGAATGCAACCGCATCCGCTAAAGTCTTGTCATGGTCTTTTAATACATCGCCATAAGCAGCCAAAGCAAGCTTGATCAATTCTTCAATCGAAACATCAAGATTATTTTCAGTGACTAAACGCAAAATACCAATCGCAGAACGACGTAAAGCAAATGGGTCTTTCGAACCAGTCGGCGCTTGACCAATACCGAAAATACCTGTCAATGTATCTAAACGATCCGCAAGGGCAATCGTTGTACCTGTCTTGGTTTGCGGTAAAACATCACCTGCAAATTTAGGTAAATATTGCTCACCTAAAGCTTCAGCAACTTCATCGTTTTCGCCTTCAATACGTGCATAGTAAGTGCCCGCAATCCCTTGAAGTTCAGGGAATTCACCGACCAATTCAGAAGTTAAATCACATTTTGCAAGCAGTGCTGCTTTTTCAGCATCCGCAGGATTTGCACCTGTGATTGCAGATAAAGCCACAGCTAATTTGGCAATACGTTCAGATTTATTCCAAAGCGTACCCAACTGTGCTTGGAAAACCATATTGGCCAATTTTTCTTTACGAGATGCAAGCGGTTGCTTTTGATCTTGTAAGAAGAAGAATTCAGCATCAGACAAACGAGGGCGTACAACTTTCTCATTTCCTTCAATAATTTGAGTTGGATCTTTCGACTCAATATTTGAAACAGTAATGAAATAAGGCTGTAGTTTGTTATCGCTATTCACCAAACAGAAATACTTCTGATTGTCTTGCATGGTGGTGATCAATGCTTCCTGAGGCACAGCAAGGAACCGTTCTTCAAAGCTCGCACGTAGCGCAACAGGCCATTCAACCAATGCGGTCACTTCATCACGCAGATCGCTTGGTACAATAGCAATCGCATTGACTTCATCCGCCAAAGCTTTGACTTGTTGATCAATGATCGCTTGGCGTTCTGCAAAGTCAGCAACCACATAAGCCGCTTTTAATTTGGCAAGATATTCATCTGCGTGAGCCAAAGTAATCGCTTCAGGGGCATGGAAACGGTGACCATAAGTCACATTACCTGCTTTGTGATCCTGAATGGTTGCATCAACAACATCGTTGTCTTTTAACAATACCACCCATTTTACAGGACGAACGAATTCAGTACGGCTTGCTGCAGAACGCATACGTTTTGCAATTGGAAGGTTATCCAAAGCAGTTTGTAAAATTTGTGGCAGTAAAGCGTCAAGGCTTTGACCTTGCACATCTTTTAAGTAGCAAACTTTTTCAACTTTACCTGCTTGGAAAGTTGAAACTTGATCCGCAGTAATGCCTTGACCACGCATAAAGCCTTCAAGTGCTTTGGTGGGTTTGCCTTCAGCATCATAAGCCGCTTGTACCGCAGGGCCATCAAAACGTTTTTGCGTATCTGCTTGAGCACCATCGACATTAATGATTTTCAATGCCAAACGACGAGGTGCTGCATAAGCTTCGATAGAATCAAAAGCTAAGCCTGCATCTTTTAAGCCTTTTTCTGTTTCAGCTTGCAATGCATCGCGTAAAGTTTTTAAGCTTTTTGGAGGAAGCTCTTCACAGCCAAGTTCAAATAAAACGGTATGTTTAGACATTATTTGTTCTCCGCTGATTTTTCTGCTTGAGCCGCTTCTGCTTCAACCTGAGCTTTCAGTTGCGCTAAAACTTCATCACGTAAATGCGGCTCTGCCATTGGGAAACCAAGCTTGGCACGAGCAGCCACATAACTTTGCGCAATTGAACGCGCCAAAGTACGAACACGTAAAATATAGCGTTGACGTTCAGTCACAGAAATTGCACCACGTGCATCGAGCAAGTTAAAGCTGTGTGATGCTTTGATCACTTGCTCATAGGCAGGCAGTGGAAGTTCAGCTTCCATTAAGCGCGTTGCTTCAGCTTCATAGAAATCGAATAATTCAAACATTTTTTCAACGTTGGCATATTCAAAGTTATAGGTCGATTGTTCCACTTCATTTTGATGGAATACATCGCCATAAGTCACAGTACCAAACTGACCTTTGGTCCAAACAAGATCGTAAACAGAGTCAACACCTTGTAGGTACATGGCCAAACGTTCAAGACCGTAAGTGATTTCACCTGTTACTGGGTAACATTCAACACCACCGACTTGTTGGAAGTAAGTAAACTGAGTCACTTCCATACCGTTTAACCAAACTTCCCAACCTAAGCCCCAAGCACCCAGTGTTGGAGATTCCCAGTTGTCTTCTACGAAACGAATATCGTGAGTAAGGGTATCGATACCAATCGCTTCTAATGAGTCTAGGTAAAGCTGTTGGATATTGTCTGGGTTTGGCTTTAACACCACTTGGAACTGGTAGTAGTGTTGCAAACGGTTTGGGTTTTCACCATAACGACCGTCTTTAGGACGGCGTGACGGTTGAACGTATGCTGCGTTCCAAGTTTCAGGCCCAAGTGCGCGTAAGAATGTTGCAGTGTGGAATGTCCCTGCACCCATTTCCATATCGTAAGGTTGTAAAATGACACAACCTTGTTCAGCCCAGTAGTTTTGTAAGGCAAGAATTAAGCCTTGGAATGTATCAATATGCGATATGGCGCGACTCATGCAGCATCCATTATAAATATAAGAAAAAATTGGTTCTAAGTATAAGGGCTTTGCAGGGGAGTGGCAAAGGTTTCAGCGGGATTCATTCATTTAAAAATTCAACTGTGGGGGTTGCATGAGAGAATTCGGATAGCACGATTTATGTATACCGAAAAGGATTGAGCTGCGTGTATTACATAGACCATCTATTCTCTGGTTTGAGCCAAATTGCCCGAGTTTGCTATATTAAATTTCTGCACAATAAAACCAAGAGCACATCATGCCAAAATTATATCTCCACATCCTTATTTCGTTGGCTATGTCCAGTGGAGCGGTTCACGCACAGCAGCAAGAGGCTGAGCCAAATATTTATAATCAATGTGTTGAGCAGACCATTCAGGCTTTACAGCTTGCCAGTATTAACAATAGTGTAGTGGAGATCTGTTCAGAACGAGCCAAACACTTTGATGAAAAGAAAATCGTATCATTACTCGATCAAATACGTGTGCAAAGTCAGCAGGATGGCCAGCCAGAACGTTATCAAGCCATTTTGAAATCACAACGCTTGTGGAAAGCCTATGTTGAGCAAGAGTGTGATAATGCAGGGCAGTATGTTGGATCTCCTATGTATGCTTTTTGTCCTATGCAGCAGTATGCCGAACGGGTTGTACAGTTACAGCAATACGTTCACTAAAGGATTCAGTAGAATTACTCATAAAAATAAGATGTAAAATAGATGCATCTTATTGGTGAGACCACGTATAATTTTGCACCGGTTAAGTGCGAAAAAGTAGAAGGGTGGCTGTGTTTCATATGCAACTTGAATGGTTAAATACCTTAAAACCAAATTTTAAAGTGTTACCGCTAAAGGAAAGAATGCTCTGTGGTTTAGGTGCATTGTTGGGATTAGCACTGTCTTCACTCATAAGTTGGTGGCTTTTGGGTGGGATCAATGCATGGTATATCGCCCCGATGGGTGCGTCCTCGGTGTTGCTTTTTGCCGTACCAGCCAGTCCTTTGGCTCAGCCATGGAATATTGTGATTGGGAATACGATTGCAGCCGTGATTGGGGTGACCTGCGCACTCTATATTTCCAACTTAACTGAAGCATTTAGTGTTGCTGTGGCTTTGTCGATTATTTTAATGATGACGACAGATTCTTTGCATCCACCGAGTGGTGCTGTGGCGATTACGGCAGTGTTGGGAGGCGAGACGGTACACGAGCTAGGGTATCAGTTTGTATTTTATCCTGTTCTACTCAACTCGATCCTGCTCCTTGTGATTGCGATAGTATTCAACCGATTGCTCGGGAAGCAATACCCAACTGTGGCGCAAGTCAATACGCGTAGCGCCGATCCAACCCCAACTCAGAAGGTCACGATCCAACCTGAAGATATTCATCAAGTTTTAGCCCAAGAAACACAGTTGCTCGACATCAGTGAATATGATTTACAAAAACTGATTTTAAAAGCTCAAGCACAGGCCGATACTCGCTTTCATATAGACTTACATTGTCAGGACATTATGAGTAAAGATGTCCTGTGTTTATATGAAGATGAAGACATTCAAGTCGCTGTGGAAAAATTTAAACAGGTCAATCTGATGAGTTTACCTGTGTTAAATCGAGCTGAACAAGTATGTGGCACCTTAGCTTTATATGAAGTGGTGGAGTGGTTCCAAAAGGCAACGGATTTGCGTACCTCTTGGCAAGATCAAGTCAAGCACATTATGAAACGTCAGGTGGTCACGGTACAGCCAGATCAAGAACTGCAAGATTTGATCCCGTACTTTGTTGAACGTTCTTTTAACTATATTCCTGTGGTGGAAAACAAGGCTTTGGTCGGCATCATTAGCCGTGCCGATATGATTGCAGCATTGTATCGTCTGTTACAACATCGTTAAGTCATGTGAGTATGTTGCAGGCAAAAAAAGCTACGACACTTTGGGGGAAGTTGTCGTAGCATAAAAAGAAACTTTTTTGAGACGAAAGATGTGCGCTTATGGGTTGTGATGATCTGGATTAACAGTACGCATCGTATTGCTATAACCTGATCGAGCCTGTGGAGAATGCTCGATTTGGTCTTTTTGTTTCGGCATCACCAGCCAAAGAATCAGGTAAACCAAAATTCCGGGGAATGCTGCACTTAACAGTGAAATGGTGATGAAAACAATACGAAGTAAATTTGCGTTCCAACCAAAACGTTCAGCAATACCACCCATCACACCAGCAATCATGTTCGAGCGGTTTGAGCGATATAAACCAACATTGGCCATCTAGGTCTCCTTAAAAATTAAAATTTGAGTGGCTTTATGCACTCATAATTTAAAAATGGAGATGGAAGTAAATTTTTAAAGGTGACTAAGTCGATTAAAAAGTAAAGTTATGTAAAGAGATAAAAGCTGGGGTTTTGATCAGGACTAAAATGTGCTCTATTTGGCGTTGAGCCAGCTGCTTAAAGTCAGCAAGTCATTTGAATCCGAGAAAAAACCAGAGGTCAGGATGGAATATTCGTGATGGTTATGGAGATTAATCACGTGCAGGAAGTGAGTGTGGAATGAAGTTGAAACGAAAGCATCAGGGTTTGATTGGCGTATTACTGCAAGGAGCGGTAGCGCTAATCGGTGTATCGTTAGCTGGCTGTGATGGTGGGCTCTCGGAAGCGTCACAACAACATGAAAATAGTACGGTAGAGGACGCGGATGTTTCGTCTGAGTCGGGGAAGAAGCTGACTGAGGTGGCAGGACGGGCCACCATGCAAGATGATTCGGAGTATGCGCCTCGTAAGCTTGATATTGGTGAACAGCAGTTCATCGGGCGTTATCGCACACAAATTCAATGTGATGGTTATTTTTTCCCTTGTGAAACGGGAAAGGCTGATTTTATTCTCAATTTTTTACCTGATGGTACGGTGCATCGCAGCATTGTGCGCTTAGGTAAGGTCTTTTCGGAAAAACAACGCCCTGGCTTTTCAAACTTAAGTTATCGCCGTGATACATGGACCATGAATAAAGAGCGAACAGAGCTGATAGTCCATCGTAAAGAGGGGATTAATTTTTATTATCGCGTGGTGGATTCGCAAACGCTGCAAATGGATTTAGATAAAAGTAATAATCTAGATGCCACTAACCAAAAATTGTATGCACGAGGCTTTCCGAAATTAGAGCGTGCGTATACGTTAAAGCGTGAGCCTAATTCATAGTTTAAATGGAATTGGGCAAAGCAACAGAATAAGACTGAAGAATAAAAATAGTGAAGAAATGAATAGCGTGCGAATTTTATGACTTAAATAGCGTGTTGCTAAATAAATGTCATATCAATGCAATTAAAGAGGATTTAAATAAATGGTGGGTCGTCCGCGATTCGAACGCGGGACCAACGGATTAAAAGTCCGCTGCT
>RCUL01000391.1_pt1 | contig 23895 bp, 23 predicted proteins | sample 2167521 | NCBI WGS metagenome assembly RCUL01 (sample SAMN09932745, study PRJNA488358) | compost metagenome | feature: garden; material: soil; isolation source: compost soil in acetic acid-enriched culture | place: Germany: Experimental Botanical Garden Goettingen | collected 2016-01-27
CCTGCCGCAACATCCGTTTCGTGATGCTCAGCGAGTGCGGCCACTGGGTGATGGTCGAGCACCGCGAGCTGTTCAACCGCACCTGCCTGGACTTCCTCGCGGAGGGCCGGCCATGAGCGAAGCCCTGCAACGCGAGTACGGCGAAGAGCTCTATCAGGCACTGCTCCATGGCCGCACCCTGGAGCCCCTGACCAGCCGCTGGCCCGGCATCACCATCGAAGATGCCTATCGCATTTCCCTGCACACCATCGAGCGCCGCGTGGCGGCGGGTGACGCCATCGTCGGCAAGAAGATCGGCGTCACCTCCGAAGCCGTGCAGCGCATGCTCGACGTGCACCAGCCGGACTTCGGTTTCATCACCCGAGACATGTGGTTCGACGACGGCGCGCAGGTTTCCCTCGCCGCCAATCGCCTGATCCAGCCGCGCGCCGAAGGCGAGATCGCCTTCAAGCTCAAGCGCGACCTGGTTGGCCCGGGCGTTACCGAGCAGGACGTGCTGGACGCTACCGAATGCGTGATGCCCTGCTTCGAGATCGTCGACTCGCGCATCCACGACTGGAAGATCCGTATCCAGGACACCGTGGCCGACAACGCCTCCTGCGGGGTCTTCGTTCTTGGCCGCGAGGCAGTGGACCCGCGCGAGCTGGACCTGCCCAACCTGCGCATGAAGGTATTCAAGAACGGCGCGCAGATCAGCGAAGGCCTGGGTTCGGCCGTGCAGGGCAACCCCCTGACGGCGGTGGCCTGGCTGGCCAATACCCTGGGTGCCCTGGGCATTCCCTTCAAGGCCGGCGAGATCATCCTCTCCGGCTCGCTGGTGCCGCTCGAGCCGGCCCGCGCCGGCGACGATTTTTCACTGACCATCGATGGCCTGGGCAGCGCCCGGGTGTCCTTCTGCGCCTGATTCCGGGGGAATGGAGATGAGCAAGAAACTGAAAGCGGCCATTATCGGGCCGGGCAACATTGGTACCGACCTGTTGATCAAGATGCGCCGCTCGGAGTGGATCGAGCCGGTCTGGATGGTGGGCGTCGACCCGACATCCGAAGGCCTCAAGCGCGCCGCGGAATTCGGCCTGAAGACCACTTCCGAGGGTGTCGACGGCCTGCTGCCCCATGTGCTGGACGACGATATCCGCATCGCCTTCGATGCCACCTCGGCCTATGTGCATGCGGAGAACAGCCGCAAGCTCAACGAGCTCGGCGTGATCATGGTCGACCTCACCCCGGCGGCCATCGGCCCTTACTGCGTACCGCCGGTTAACCTCAAGGAACATGCGGCCAAGTTGGCGATGAACGTCAACATGGTCACCTGCGGCGGCCAGGCCACCATCCCCATGGTGGCGGCGGTGTCCCGTGTGCAGCCGGTGGAGTACGGCGAAATCGTCGCCACCGTGTCCTCAAGCTCGGTAGGGCCGGGCACCCGGCAGAACATCGACGAATTCACCCGCACCACCGCCGGTGCCGTGGAGAAGATTGGTGGCGCCAAGCGCGGCAAGGCCATCATCGTGATCAACCCGGCCGAACCGCCGCTGATGATGCGCGACACCATTCACTGCCTCACCGAAGGCGAGCCGGACCAGGCGGAAATCCGCGCCTCGGTGCTGCACATGGTCAAGGAAGTGCAGCGCTATGTGCCGGGCTACAAGCTGATCAACGGCCCGGTGTTCGACGGCCGCAAGGTGTCGATCTTCATCGAGGTGGAAGGCCTGGGCGACTTCCTGCCCAAGTCCGCCGGCAACCTGGACATCATGACCGCCGCCGGCCTGCGTACCGCCGAGATGTTCGCCGAAGAAGCCCACAAGGGCGCCCTGCAACTGCCTGCCCGCTGAGTGGAGATACCCCATGAACCTTCAAGGTAAGAGCGTGCGCCTGCACGACATGAGCCTGCGCGACGGCATGCATGCCAAGCGCCACCAGATCAGCCTGGACGAGATGGTCGCGGTGGCCACCGGCCTCGACGCCGCAGGCGTGCCGCTGATCGAGATCACCCACGGCGACGGCCTGGGCGGCTCCTCGCTGAACTACGGTTTCCCGGCCCACAGCGACGAGGAATACTTCGACGCGGTGATCCCCAAGCTCAAGCAGGCCAAGGTTTCCGCGCTGCTTTTGCCCGGTATCGGCACGGTCGACCACCTGAAGATGGCCCACGACTGCGGCGTTTCCACCATCCGCGTCGCCACCCACTGCACCGAGGCCGACGTTTCCGGCCAGCACATCGGCATGGCGGCGAAGATGGGCCTGGACACCGTCGGCTTCCTGATGATGGCGCACATGGTCAGCGCCGAGAAACTGCTCGAACAGGCCAGGCTGATGCAGAGCTACGGCGCCAACTGCATCTACTGCACCGACTCGGCCGGCTACATGCTGCCCGATGAAGTGACCGAGAAGATCGGCGTGTTGCGTGCCGGGCTGGATGCCAATGTCGAGGTGGGCTTCCACGGCCACCACAACATGGGCATGGCCATCGCCAACTCCCTGGCTGCGATCGAAGCCGGTGCGGCGCGTATCGACGGCTCGGTGGCGGGCCTCGGCGCCGGCGCCGGCAACACGCCGCTGGAAGTGTTCGTGGCGGTGCTGGAGCGCATGGGCGTGCAGACCGGCATCGACCTCTACCGGATCATGGACGTGGCCGAGGACCTGGTGGTGCCGATGATGGACCAGCCGATCCGCGTCGACCGCGACGCCCTCACCCTGGGCTATGCGGGCGTGTACAGCTCCTTCCTGCTGTTCGCCAAGCGCGCCGAGCAGAAGTACGGCATCCAGGCCCGCGAACTGCTGGTGGAACTGGGCCGCCGCGGCACCGTGGGTGGGCAGGAAGACATGATCGAGGACCTGGCGTTGACCATGTCGCGCCAGCGCGGGGTGTTGCCGACCTGATGGATTGGGGCACGCGCCCCGCGCGGACTTCCCCGGTGTGTAGGGTGGATAGCGCTCTTTTATCCACCATTGGCGCCGGGTCGTAGTCCGCCTGGTGGACAGATAAAGCGCTGTCCACCCTACCGAACCACGGGGTGGTCCGAGGTGGGCTGGGGTGAGGGAAGTGCGCTCTGGCCCGGTTTCGAAAGGGTAGACCTGCGGCCTACTTCGCGAATGAATTCGCTCCCACAAGGACAAGCCCGCCTAGACCCTGTTGCCACTTCCCCTTTTCCTGGCCTGGGCAAGCAGGGCAGGGCCAATCTCCTCCAGCGGCAGTACCTCTTCCGCCGCGCCGATTTCCGCCGCTTCCCGGGGCATGCCGTAGACCACGCAGCTGGCCTGGTCCTGGGCCACGGTGTAGCCACCCGCTTCGCGAATCTCCAGCAGGCCGCGGGCGCCGTCCCTGCCCATGCCGGTGAGCAGGGCGGCGATCAGGTTGCGCCCGGCGCAGCGCGCGGCGCTGTTGAACATCACGTCGACTGCCGGGCGGTGGCCGTTGACCGGCGGGGCTTCGGACAGCCGGGCCACATAGTTGGCGCCGGAGCGCGCCACTTCCATGTGCAGGCCGCCGGGGGCGAGGAGGGCGGTGCCGGGCAGGATGCGGTCGCCGTCGCGGGCCTCGCAGACGCTGATGCGGCAGAGGCGGTCCAGGCGCGCGGCGAAGGAGCGGGTGAAGCCCGGCGGCATGTGCTGGGTGATGACCACGCCCGGGCTGTCCGCCGGCAGGCCGAGCAGCACCTCCTTGATGGCTTCGGTACCGCCGGTAGAGGCGCCGATGGCGATGAGTTTCTCGGTGCCGACTATGGGCAGGCCGCGCTCCACGGGGCGCTGCGTGGCTTCCGGGGTGCGCCGGAGCAGACGGGCGCTGGCGGCCACCTTGAGCTTGGCGCGGATCTCCTCGGCATAGGCCTGCATGCCTTCGGCGATGCCCAGCTTCGGCTTGGCGATGAAGTCGATGGCGCCCAGTTCCAGGGCGCGCAGGGTGGCCTCCGAGCCGCGCTCGGTGAGGGAGGAGATCATCACCACGGGGGTCGGCCGGCCCTTCATCAGCTTGTCGAGGAAGGTCAGGCCGTCCATGCGCGGCATTTCCACGTCCAGGGTGATGACATCGGGCGAATGCTGCTTGATCAGGTCGCGGGCGACGAAGGCGTCGGGCGCCACGCCCACCAGCTGCAGTTCGGCGTCGGCGCGGACGATCTCGCTGAGCAGGCTGCGGATCAGCGCGGAATCGTCCACCACAAGGACCTTGATCGTCACGCGCTCACTCCTTGAACAGGTCGTAGGGGCCCAGCGCTTCGCCGCGCTTGAGGTAGAGGATGTATTCCAGTTCGCGCTGCAGGATGGTGTCGTTGTGCAGGCTCCGGAGCTTCTTCAGCAGCACCTTGCCGCTGGACGGGAAGATGTAGATCTTGCGCGCGTGCGCGCCCAGCACATCCTCGGCCAGCAGGGGGATGCCTTCGGTGTCCAGGTAGCTGTGGACGAATTCCACGGTGCGCAGGGTGGCGTCGTGGCGCAGCAGGTCGTTGGGCAGGTTGCCGGCGCCGAACACCTTGGCCTCCAGCTGGTGGCGACGGGCGCCCTGGCGCAGCAGTTCCTCGACCAGTTGCTCCATGATGCGCACCCCATAGTGAGTGCCGGCGCTGGCCAGGCCGCTGCCACGGCCGGGGTCGGGCAGCAGGAAGTGGTTCATCCCGCCGATGCCGCGCTGCGGGTCGAAGAGGCAGACCGCCAGGCAACTGCCGAGCACGGTGACCAGCACCTGGTCCTCGCTGGTGACGTAGTACTCGCCCGGCAATATCTTGACTGCCGGCAGCTGGTAGTCGGGATCGAAGTAGCGATTGGCGGCGATGGCGCCTGCGGTTTCTCCTTTCATGCCGGAACTCCTGTAACGGGCCTGTAGACGGTGCGGCTGACCAGCTTCACCACATGGCTGGCCTGGACGAAGCTCTCCGAGTGCCCGGCAAAGAATAGACCGTCGGGCCTGAGCAGCCGCACCATGCGCTCCAGCAGGCGGATCTGGGTCGACTTGTCGAAATAGATCATCACGTTGCGGCAGAAGATGGCGTCGAGCCCGCCGGCCAGCGGCCAGTCCGCATCCAGCAGGTTGATGCGGCGGAACTCCACCATCTGCCGCAGCTCCGGCACCACACGCACCAGGCCGGCGTTGCCGCCGGTGCCACGCTGGAAGTAGCGCTTCTTCAGCTCTGGCTCCAGCTGGGCGATGCGCTCCAGCGGGTAGACGCCACGCCGCGCGGTTTCCAGTACGCCGGTGTCGATGTCCGAGGCGATGATCTGTACGCCCTGGGCGCGCCCGCCCAGGGCCTGGTGCAGGGCGATGGCCATGGAGTAGGGCTCTTCCCCCGTGCTGGACGCGGCCGACCAGAGGCGCAGCGGCCGGCCCCGGCGCTGGGGCTCGCCGGCCAGGGCTTCGAGCTGCGCGAAGTGGTGCCGTTCGCGGAAGAAGGCGGTGATATTGGTGGTCAGGGCGTTGATGAAGGGCTGCCATTCCTCGGGGTGCTGGTCGAGGTAGGCCAGGTAGCTGGAAAAGCTCGGCAATGCCAGGTGGCGCAGGCGCCGGGCCAGGCGGCTGTAGACCATCTGTCGCTTGCTGGCGGCCAGGCTGATCCCGGCACGGCGATAGAGCCGGCTGCGCACCTGCTCGAAGTCGTGGTCGTTGTAGCCGAATTCGTGTTCGCCCGGTACCAGCGCGGTCATCGCGTTACCTCGGAAGTCCCCGGCGCCAAGGCGCCGGGGGGAGCATCGTCAGACGTCGGCTAGAACTCTTCCCATTCCTCTTCCTTGCTCCGCGCCGGGCGCCCGGCGGCCCGCTGCTGGCGCGCGGCGGGCGGCTGGCGGGTGCCGTTGCGGGCGGCGGCTGGCTGGCCGGCGTGGGCCGGGTCCAGCTTGAACACCGCCACCGACTGCGCCATGACGCCGGCCTGCTCCTGCAGGGCTTCTGCAGCCGCGGCGGCCTGTTCCACCAGGGCGGCGTTCTGCTGGGTCATCTCGTCCATCTGGTTGACCGCGCCGTTGACCTCCTCGATGCCGCGGCTCTGTTCGGTGGAGGCCGCGGCTATCTCCGCCATGATGTCGGTGACGCGCTTGATGGCGATGACGATGTCGCTCATGGTCTGGCCGGCCTGGGCCACCAGGGTGTTGCCGTTCTCCACCTTGCTCACCGAGTCGGAAATCAGCGTCTTGATCTCCTTGGCCGCCGCCGCCGAGCGTTGCGCCAGGGTGCGCACCTCGGCCGCCACCACGGCGAAGCCGCGGCCCTGTTCGCCGGCGCGGGCGGCTTCCACCGCGGCGTTGAGGGCGAGGATGTTGGTCTGGAAGGCGATGCCGTCGATGACGCCGATGATGTCGGCGATCTTGCGCGCCGACTCGTTGATGGCGGTCATGGTGCTGACCACCTTCTGCACCACGTTGCCGCCCTCGGTGGCCACTTCCGAGGCGTTCACCGCCAGGGAGTTGGCCTGGCGCGCGTTCTCGGCGTTGAGTTTCACCGTGCTGGTCAGCTCTTCCATGCTGGACGCGGTTTCTTCCAGGCTGGAGGCCTGCTGCTCGGTACGGGTGGAGAGTTCGGCGTTGCCGCTGGAGATTTCACCGGCGGCGGTGTTGATGGTGTCGGCGGCCTCGCGGATCTGCCCGAGCATGCGCGACAGGCTCTGCGCGGTTTCGTTGGAATAGTCCTTCAGTTCGCCGAAAGTGCCCTGGTAGTCGGTGCTGATGCTTTGCGAGAGATCGCCCTGGGCCAGGGCGCCGAGCATCCGCGAGATCTCCTTGAGGCCCTTGTCGGCGGTGTCCACCAACTGGTTGAGGCCGGTGGCCAGGTTGAGGATGAAGCCGCTTTTGCCCTCCTCGGAGATGCGCTTGGTGAAGTCGCCGGCGGCCGCCGCATTGACCAGGCTTGCCACTTCCCGTTCGACGTTCACTTCCAGGGTGCGGTCGGCCCATTCCACCACCGAGCCCAGGCGTTCGCCGCTGTCGCTGATGACCGGGTTGGCCACCAGGCCGAAGGTACGCCCGCCCACCTCGATCTGGGTCCTGAAGGTGCTGGTGAAGGTGGCGAGCAGGCGCTTCTGGTGCTCGGGGTTCTTGTGGAACTGGTCGATCGAGCCGCCCAGCAACTTGTTGACCGAGAAGCTCGGCAGCGCCTTGCGCAGGTCCGCCTCGGCGTTCTGCAGCATGCTGGTGACGGTCTTGTTCATGTAGATGATGTTGCGCTCGCCGTCGGCGATCATCACGTTGGTGCTGCAGTTGTCCAGGGCGCTCTTGATGCGGATGTTCTCCCCGGCAGCCTGGGCAGCGGCCTGCAGGCGGTCGCGCACCCGGTCGATGGTCTCGGTGATCTGCGCCTTCTTGCCCGGCAGGCGCTCCATGGCCTGGCTGAAGTCGCCGTCGCCGTAGGCGTTGACCACCCGCACCACTTGCATCTTCACGGCGATGTGCGCGGCCACCAGCTCATTGATGCCGTTGGCGATGCGTGCCTGGGTGCCGGAAAAGCGCTCGACCGGGATGACCTGGTCGATCCAGCCGTCGCTGTGCTGGCGGGTCATTTCCACCAGGGCCTTGTCCAGCGCCTCGGTCTGGGCGGCTTCGGTCTGTTGCTGGCGCATGCCCTTCTGCAGGCGCGAGAGGTTTTCGTAGACCTGGGTCCAGATGGGGTCGTCGCCCTGGCCGATGGTTTGCTCGAGGTTGCCGTCGGCCAGGCCCTGGATCAGGCCGGCCAGGTGCTGCGCGCGAAGCTGTGCTTGTGCTTTTCCGTTGAACAGACCCATGGATTTTCCCCTTGCGTGTCAGGCTGCGGCTGCTTCGACCAGGGCCATTTCGCGGCTGGTCATCAGCTTCTCGATATCCACCAGGATCAGCATCCGCTCGGCCACGGTGGCAAGGCCCAGCAGGTATTCGGTATCGAAGCTGGCGCCGAATTCCGGCGGTGGCTTGATCTCTTCGCGGCCGAGGGCGATGACGTCGGACACCGAGTCCACCACCGCGCCGACGATGCGCCGGCCGACGTTGAGGATGATGACCACGGTGAACTGGTCGTAGCCGACGTCGGCCAGGTTGAACTTGATGCGCAGGTCGACGATGGGAACGATGGCGCCGCGCAGGTTGATCACGCCCTTGATGAAGGGAGGGCTGTTGGCAATGGCGGTGACCTGGTCGTAGCCGCGAATTTCCTGCACCCGGAGTATGTCGATGGCGTACTCCTCGCGGCCGAGGGTGAAGGTCAGGTACTCCTGGGCCGTTTGCCCGGCCTGTTCCGCACTAGGGGAGTTCATGCAGCGCTTCTCCTTGTTGTTGTGCCAGCCCCGGCAGGGCGTCGACGTCGAGGATCAGGGCGACGCTGCCGTCGCCCATGATGGTGGCGCCGGCGATGCCATCGATCCGGCGGAAGTTCTGTTCCAGGCTCTTGATCACCACCTGCTGCTGGCCCACCAGGTCGTCCACCTGCAGGGCGAAGTGGCGGCCGTCGGCTTCGAGGATGACCACGATGGACTGCTCGGCCGGCAATGGCGGGGTGGTCTCGCCCAGCAGGTCGTGCAGCGAGAGCAGCGGCAGGTATTCGCCGCGCACGCGGATCACCGCGCCTTCCTCGCCGCCGAGGCTGCGGATGTCGGCGGCCTTGGGTTGCAGGGATTCGACTATGTAGGTCAGCGGGATCACGTAGTGGGTCTGCGCCACGGCGACGATCAGGCCGTCGAGGATGGCCAGGGTCAGCGGCAGGCGGATGCTGATGCGGGTGCCGAGGCCGGCTGCCGAATCGATGTCGATGCGCCCGCCCATGGCCTGGATGTTGCGCTTGACCACGTCCATGCCGACGCCGCGTCCGGAGAGGTCGGTGACCACCTCGGCGGTGGAGAAGCCGGGCATGAAGATCAGCTGCCAGACCTCCGCGTCGCTCATGCCGTCGTGCACCGCCAGGTTCTTCTCGCGGGCCTTGGCGAGGATGCGCTCGCGGGACAGGCCGCGGCCGTCGTCGCTGATCTCCACTACTATGCTGCCGCCCTGGTGGAAGGCCCCGAGGCGCACCGTGCCGTGGGCCGGCTTGCCGGCGGCCAGGCGCGCCTCGGGCAGCTCGATGCCGTGGTCGATGCTGTTGCGCACGATATGGGTGAGCGGGTCGCTGAGGCGTTCGATCACGCCCTTGTCCAGCTCGGTGTGCTCGCCCTGCAGCAGCAGTTCTACCTGCTTGCCCAGGCGCGCGGAGGTGTCGCGCACCAGGCGCGGGAAGCGGCTGAAGATGAAGCTGATGGGCAGCATGCGGATCGACATCACCGATTCCTGCAGGTCGCGGGTGTTGTGCTCCAGCTGCGCCAGGGCCTGGTGGATGCGTTCGTGGACGCTCGGGTCCAGCGCCCCGCCGAGCTGGCCGAGCATGGCCTGGGTGATCACCAGCTCGCCCACCAGGTTGATCAGGCTGTCGATCTTCTCGACGCTGACGCGGATGGAGCTGGACTCGCTTTCGCCGGCTGCCGGCTTGGCCGTCGGCGATGGCGGGGCCGGGGCCGGTTTTGCCGGCTCGGGCAGCGCCACGGTTGCGGCCGGGTTGCCGGGGGCGTCGTCGAAGAAGCCGAAGTCGTCGTCCGCCGCCGACTCGGGATTGCCCGGCGCATCGTCGAAGAAACCGAAGCCTTCATCCTGGAGGGCGGCCGGGGCGTCCTGCAGCAGTGCGCGCAGGCGCAGGACGGTGTCCTCCACCGGCACACTCGGGTCCGGACGCTGCTGGCGGTGGGCGTCGAGCAGGCGCATCAGCACGTCGCGGGCCTGCAGGAAGAGGTCGACCATCTCCGCGCGCAGGGCCATCTGGCCGCTGCGGATGCGGTCGAGCAGGGTTTCCAGCTCGTGGGTCACGGCGGTCAGGTCGTCGAAACCGAACATGCCAGCCGAGCCCTTGATGGAATGGGCGGCGCGGAAGATGCCGTTGAGTTCTTCCGGGTCAGGCCGCTGCAGGTCGAGGCCGAGCAGCAGCAGTTCGAGGCTGGCCAGGTGTTCTTCGGTTTCCTCGAAGAACACCTGGAGGAACTGATTCATCCCGTCGCTCATGGGAAGCGCCTTGTGCCGGGGTCAGGGGAGGACCTTGCGGGTGACTTCCAGCAGCTTCGGCGGATCGAAGGGCTTGACCAGCCAGCCGGTGGCGCCGGCCGACTTGCCCTGCTGCTTCATGGCGTCGCTGGACTCGGTGGTCAGCATCAGGATCGGCGTGGCGCGGTAGCCGGGCAGCCCACGCAGGCTGCGGATCAGGCTGATGCCGTCCATGTTGGGCATGTTCTGGTCGGTGAAGACCAGGTTGTAGGCCTTGCTCTGGGCCTTGCCCAGGCCGTCCTTGCCATCCACCGCCTCGTCCACCAGGTAGCCGGCGGCCTTGAGGGTGAAGCTCAGCATCTGCCTTATCGATGCCGAGTCGTCGACTATCAGGATCTGCTTGCTCATCAGGTGCCGCTCTCCGTGCCGCTTGTCTTTTCTGGTTCTTGCTTCCCGTGGGGGCGAATTCATTCGCAGCCCTCAGCGAATGAATTCGCCCCCGCAAGGTGATGCGTTCACTTGGTGGCTAGTGGCCATGCATATTTGTAGATGGGCGACCTTACGGCGTCCAGTTTCTGGCGTCATTCATTCGTCGCCCTGATGGGCGGTGGAGGGCTGATGCCCATCCGATCAGAAAAGCTCCACCTCGCCCGCGTTGACGCTGCTCTGGCTCACCGGATTGGCGACGGGTTTACGCAGTTCGGCGGTCTCGTTTTGCAGCCGCTCCGGCCACTGCTCCGGCGTCAGTGCCTGTAGGCCGGCGAGGCCGGCGGCGAACCCGCCGACCTTGGCGAAGTGCTTGCGCATCTGTCCGAGCAGTTGGCTGCTCATGTCCTGGAATTGCAGGGCGGTGATGGCCTGGTCGACGCCCGAGCCCACTTCCAGGGAGAGACGGTCCAGTTCCTGGATCACCTTCAGGGTGTGGCGGTTCATGCCTTCCAGGTCTTCCAGCATGTGGTGGACCTGCTGCTTGGAGTCCAGGGCGAAGCCCATGTCCTTGTCCGCCAGTTGGGCGATGGCGGCGTCGGCGTCCTGGAGTTCCCGATAGACCACGTCGACGTGCTGGCGGATCTGCTCGGAGAAGCCGGTGGAGCGGGTGGACAGGGCACGCACTTCGTCCGCCACCACGGCGAAGCCCCGGCCGCTCTCGCCGGCGCGGGCCGCCTCGATCGCCGCGTTCAATGCCAGCAGGTTGGTCTGCTTGGCGATGGCGTCCATATCGTGGGTGGATTTCAGGATATCGGCGATTTTCTGCGTCACCCGGTCCATGCGTTTCACCAGCTCCTGGGAGGTCTGGCTGGTTTCCAGGGTGGCCTCGACGAACAGGCCCAGGGTGTGGCGGGTGGTGGCGATGAACTCCTGGAAGTTCATGCCGTCGTGGTCCGCCTGCCGGTCGCCGTAGCGCTCGATCAGGGAATGGGAGTGGGCGCGCTGTTGATCGATGCGCGCGGCCAGGCCGTGGAAGCTGTCGCCGAGGCGCTGGATGGCATCCTGCAGCAGGCCATCGATCTGCCCGGCATGGGCCTGGAGGGTGCCGAGCTGGTCGTCCAGGGCATCCCGGGCCTGCCGCCAGTCGGGCGTTGCCGTGGGTTGCGGCTGGATGGGCGCGGCCGCCACGGACGATGTTTCCCGTTGCAGCCAGACCAGCAGCAGGCTGGCCAGCCAGCCTCCACCCAGGGCCAGCCAGGCCGGCAGGCCGAGGGCGAACATGCCGGCGCACGCCAGCCAGACCAGGGAATGCAGTGCCAGGCCCTTGAGGGCGTTGACGGACGACGAATGCGACATGGTGCACTCCCTTGCCAGGTTGTTTGACCGAACGACGGTGCCTGCTAAGGCCATCGGCAACGCTGCTTAAAGCTAGAGGGTCATGGCGTGCTGTCAAATGGCTATGTGTCATCCTCCTGCGCCGATCATCCGGTCGTTTCCGCCTCTTCCTCCGCAAGGCTCAGGTAGCGGTGAGCACCGCAGCGCAGGCAGCGCTGGCAGATCATGGGCACGGCGCCCACATCGGTGCGGAAACCCTCGGTCCAGTGGCAACCGAGCAGAAAACAACGAATTCGCATGGCTCCTCCCCGGGGGGCTGACCCCTGGTTCGATCGGCAGTGATGGATGGAACTGCACTCGCCTGGTTCTTGTTGGAGGCATGGATCGGGGAGGAGGATCGGCCGGGCGCTCTAGAGCCGGCAACCTAAAAGGGCGGGCGGTGGCACCGTCGGTCGGGATGGCGCGCCGCCGGTGGCTGGGCCAACCGCCCGGGAGCCGCCTCGCGGCCCCGGGCGTGCCCGGCTCAGCTCAAGGCCAGGGCGGCCTCGGCCGGCTTCTCCCGGGGCCGCAGGACCAGTGCACAGAGCGCGGGCAGGAACAGCAGGGTCAGCAGCGTGCCCACCAGCACCCCGCCGATCAGCACATAGGCCAGGGACGACCAGAACACCGAGAAGGTCAGGGGAATGAACGCCAGCGCCGCGGCCAGGGCGGTCAGCAGCACCGGGCGGGCGCGGCGCACCGTGGCTTCGATGATCGCCTCGCGCAGCGGCCGGCCGTGTGCCTGCTCCTGCTCGATCTGGTCGGTGAAGATCAGGGTGTTGCGCATCAGGATGCCGCCGATGCCGATCAGCGCCAGGATGGCGTTGAAGCCGAAGGGCTGGTCGAACAGCAGCAGCGCCGGCACTGCGCCTATCACGCCCAGGGGCGCGGTGGCGAAGACCATGAACATCACCGCGAAGGAGCGCACCTGGAACATGATCACCACCAGGGTCAGCAGGATCATCACCGGGAACAGGACGGCGAGGGCCTTGTTGGCCTTGGCGCTTTCCTCCACCGGGCCGGCGATGGTCACCTTGTAGCCCGGCGGCAGCTTGGTGATCAGCGGCTGCAGTTCGGCGTACACGGCTTTTTCCACATCCGGTGGCTGGGTGCCGGCAACGATGTCGGCGCGCACTTCGAAGGTGGGCTCGCGGTCGCGGCGCTTGAGGATGGGTTCCTCCATCACCGGCTGGAAGCGGCCCACCTGTTCCAGCGGCACCGAGACGCCGGCGGCGTTGGTGATGGTCAGGCCCTCGATGCCGCCGAGGTTCTCCCGCTGGCTGTTCTGCGCCCGCACCATCACCGCGACTGTGCGGGTGCCTTCGCGTACTTCGGTCACCGGGTTGCCGGTGAGCAGGGCGTTGAGTTGGCTCTTCACCTCATTGGGGGTGAAGCCGAGCAGGCGCAGGCGGTCCTGGTCGAGCACCAGGCGATAGGCGCTGCTGCGCTCGCCCCAGTCGACGAAGGTGTCGCGGGTCATGGCGTTGGCGGCGACCACGACGCGCACTTCTTCGCTGATCTGGCGCAGTTGGTCGAGGTCCGGGCCGGAGACGCGGAACACCACCGGGAAGGGCACCGGCGGGCCGAACACCAGTTGGGTGACGCGCACCCGCGCCGAGGCGAACTCGCCAGCGGCGATGCGCTCGTGCATGCGCGCCTTCAGGGCATCGCGCGCCTTGGAGTCGGCGGTCTGCACGATCAGCTTGGCGAAGGCCGGGTCCGGCAGCTCGGGGTTCAGGGAGAGGAAGAAGCGCGGCGCGCCGCCACCCACATAGGCGTCCACCAGCTTGGTCTGGGGTTCTTCCAGCAGGGCTTTCTCCACCTGGGCGACCACGGCTTCGGTGGCCTTGAAGGCGCTGCCCGGCGGCATGTAGACCTCCAGCAGCAGTTCGGAGCGGTCGGAGTTGGGGAAGAACTGCTTCTTCACCACGCCCATGCCCAGGCCGCTGCCAATGAAGGCCAACACCACCAGGGCGGCGACCGTCTTGCGGTGGCTCACGCACCAGGTGACCAGGGCGCGCAGGCGCTGGTAGAGGCGGGTGGCGTAGAGCGCCTCGTGGCCGCCCGGCACCGGCTTGATCTTCGGCAGCAGCTTGACCCCCAGGTAGGGCGTGAAGAACACCGCCACCAGCCAGGAGGCGAGCAGGGCGAAGCCGACTATCCAGAAGATGTTGCCGGCGTATTCGCCCGCGCCGGACTTGGCGAAGCCCACCGGCAGGAAGCCGATCACCGTCACCAGGGTGCCGGTGAGCATGGGCGCGGCGGTGGAGGTCCAGGCGAAGGTGGCGGCCTGGACGCGGTCCAGGCCTTCCTCCAGCTTCACCACCATCATCTCGATGGCGATGATGGCGTCGTCCACCAAGAGGCCCAGGGAGAGGATCAGCGCGCCGAGGGTGATGCGGTCGAACTCGCGGCCGCTCATCAGCATCACCACGAAGACGATGGACAGGGTCAGGGGCACGGCGGCGGCCACCACCAGGCCGACGCGGAAGCCCAGGGCGATCAGGCTGATGAGCATGACCACGCCCAGGGCGACGAAGAACTTGATCATGAACTCGTTCACCGCCAGGCGAATTTTCTCGGCCTGGTCGGAAACCTTGTCGAAGGTCACGCCAAGGGGCAGTTCGGCATGGATGCGGTCCTCCTCGGCTTGCAGCGACTTGTCCAGCTCCAGGCCGTTGAAATGCGGGTCCATGATCACGCCGAGCATCAGCGCCGGCGCGCCCTGGTGGCGGATGCGGAAGCTCGGCGGGTCCTCGTAGCCGCGCTTCACCATGGCGACGTCGGCGATGCGCAGCAGCTTGCCGTTGGCGTTGATCGGCACGTTCTCGATCAGTTTCAGGCTGTCGAAGGCACCGTCCAGGCGGATGTAGGCGCGCGGACCGGAGGTCTCGACGAAGCCGGCCGGGGCCACGCCGTTCTGCTTGGCCAGGGCCTCGAAGATCTGTTCGGGCTTGAGGCCCAGGGTCGCCAGGCGCTCGTAGGAAAACTCGACGAAGATGCGCTGGGCCTGTTCGCCGAGGATGTTGACCTTCTTCACCCCGGGCAGGCGCAGCAGGCCCTGGCGCATGTCCTCGGCCATCTGCACCAGCTGGCGGTGGGGCAGTTGCTCGGCTTCCAGGGCGTAGAGGGCGAAGTAGACGTCCGAGTATTCATCGTTGAAGAAGGGGCCGACCACGCCCTGGGGCAGGCGCTTGGCTTCGTCGGAGAGCTTCTTGCGGGTCTGGTAGAAGAGTTCCTGGATGTCGCCCGGGCGGGTGGAGTCGAGGAACTGGATCTTCATCGAGACGAAGCCGGGTTGGGCGATGGTTTCCACCCGGTCGTAGAAGTCCAGCTCCTGCAGGCGCTTCTCCAGGCGGTCGGCCACCTGTTCCTGCATTTCCCGCGCGGTGGCGCCCGGCCAGGCGGCGGTGACGGTCATGGTCTTGACCGTGAAGGACGGGTCTTCGGCGCGGCCGAGCTTGCCGAAGGCGATGGCGCCGGCGACCAGGGTGGCGATGATCAGGAACAGCGTGACCGCCCGGTTGTGTACCGCGAAGGCGGAGAGGTTGAAGCGGCTCATTTCAGCGCTCCATGGCCAGCGAGGGCGCCGGCAGTTCGCGAATGCTGTCGCCCGCGTTCAGCAGGTGGGCGCCGAGGGCGACGATACGCTCGCCGGGCTGCAGGCTTCCTTCCAGCACCGCCTGTTCCTGCTCCAGGCGCACCACGCGCACCGGCCGCAGTTCCACCTTGTTGTCCGTGCCTATGACCCAGACGCCGGTGCCCTGGCCCTTGTCGTGCAGGGCGCCGATGGGCACGCGCACCTGCTGGGCCTTGGCCGCGCCGTCCAGGCGCAGGGTGATGGTGGAACCGATGGCCAGGGCCGCCGAATCCCCGCCCAGGGTGTAGCGGGCGCGGAAGGTGCGGGTGGTGGCGTCCGCCGCCGCCGAGAGTTCGCGCAGGGTGGCGGGCACGGCATCGGCCGTGGCGCCGTATGGATAGGCGCGGGCCGGATGGTTGGCCAGGGCGCGCTGGGTTTCCGGGATATCGATCACCGCCTCGCGGGCGCCGTCGTGCGCCAGGCTGGCCACCACCTGGCCTTCGGCGACCACCTGGCCGCGGTCCACCCGTACGTCGGTGATCACGCCATCGGCATCGGCCTTGAGGGTGGAATACGTACGGCGGTTCTCCACTTGGGCCGCTTCGGAAGTGGCGGCAGCCTGCTCGGCCTGGGCCACCCGCAGGCGCGTGGCGGCCTGGTCGAAGATCTGCCGGGATACGGCGCCGGTACCGGCCAGGCGGCGGTAGCGGGCTTCGTCGTCGCGGGCCTGGCGCAGCTCGGCTTCGGCGGCGGTCACACGGTTGCGCGCGGCGCGCAGGGCCAGTTCGAAGTCGGTGTTGTCCAGCACCAGCAGCACGTCGCCCTTGGCCACACGGGTGCCCGGGTCGACCTTGCGCGCGATGACCTTGCCGCCGACGCGAAAGCCCAGGTCACTCGCCGTTCGGGCTGCCACCACGCCGGTATAGAGGGCGTCCTGCTGGACGGCGGCCTGCACCTGGGTCACCAGCACGGCGCGGGGCAGGGGGGCTGTCACTGTGCTGTCGGCCTGGCTGTGACAACCGCCCAAGGCCAGCAGGGCGACGGGGATCAGGGCGAGAAGGGCGGCGTGCGGACGATTCATGGAGCGATCCTCGGGTTCGGCGGTGACGGGGCGGGGATGCCGCGGGTCGAAAATATGATAGGCATAATCTAATTTCGTGTATATATGTCACTCGTCATTTAACTCGTCAGCCCAAGGGCGATGCGACCAACGGAGGTACCGCGATGAACCACGAACAACAAGCTGTGGACCAGGGCGCGGGCTGCGCCGCGCCGGCCGGCGTCAGCAGCGACGACTGGCAGGCCCTGGAATGGCAGCTGATGGCCCTGCTGCTGGATGCCGACGACGAAGGAGCCCGGTCATGAGCCCCTCCCGCCTGCTCCTGGTCATCCTCATGGTGCTGACCGCCCTTGGGGAAATCTCCACCCAACTGATCATTCCCGCCCTCGGCGGCATCGAGCGCGGCCTGGGTGCCGGCCAGGGCGCCAGCCTGGCGGCGCTGTCCAGCTTCGTCGCCGCCTTCGGCCTCGGGCAACTGCTGCTGGGGCCGCTGTCCGACCGTGTCGGCCGCCGTCCGGTGCTGATCGGCGGGCTCTGCCTGTACCTCGCCGCTACCGCCTGGATGTTGCTGGCCGACAGCATGGCCGACTTCATTCTCGGCCGTGTGGCCCAGGGCCTGGGTGCCTGCGCCGCGCTGGTGCTGGCGCGGGCCATCGTCCGCGATGTATGGAAGGCCCAGGCCGCGCCGGCCCTGGCCATGACCGTGATCGGCATGCTCAGTGCCATCGCCCTGGCGCCCATGCTGGGCGGCCTGCTGACCCAGTGGGGCGGCTGGCACGCGCCCATAGTCGCCTCCCTGGTGATCGCCAGCTGTGCGCTGCTGGCGGTGTTGGCCTTCTATCGCGAGTCCAACTCCAGCCTCGATCCCAAGGCCGGCCATCCGGCGACGCTGGCGCGGGATTACCTAGACCTGCTCAAGCAGCCCACCAGTCGCGCCCTGGCCATGACCCTGGCCGGTACCTACGGGGCGATGTTCGCGGTGGTGGCCGGTTCCTCGGCTGTCTATATCGGACTGCTGGGCCTCAGCTCGGCGGAGTACGGCCTGGCCTTCGGCGCCACCATTTCCGGGTTGATCGCCGGGGCCCTGTTCACCCAGCGCAGGATCATGCAATTGGGGCCGCAGCGCATCGTCGGCATCGGCGTCAGCCTGGTGGCCGCCGGCGCCACCGCCACGCTGCTGGTGCATGCCACCCTCGGCCTGTCGGTGCTCGGTGTTTCGCTGCCGCAGGTGCTGGTGACCCTGGGCGGCGGCATGCTGATTCCGGCGTCGGTGGCCGGTGTGGTCATGCCCAACGCCCACCGTGCGGGGCTCGCCGCTGGCCTGATGGGCTTCGCCCAGATGCTCGGCGCAACCCTGAGCGGCCTGATCCTCGGTGCCCTGCAAGACGGCACTGCCTGGCCGATGATCGGCATCCAGTTCCTCTTCGCCATCGGGGCCTTCAGCGCCTTCGGCCTGATGACCCGCAAGGCGCGCAGCGCGGCGGTATCGGCGGCGGGGTGAAAAGGGGCGACTGCAGGAGTCGGGACTCAGGAGGGAGATTGGGTAGTCCCGATGAGATCCGGGATCGGGCCGCGGATATCTCCCGGGAAGGCTTGAAACGGAATCGTTGTATGAAAGGAAGTCCCTTTCCCGCCGGGACCCGGTTCGACCAGGACTCGCCTGGCCGAACCGGTGCGCGGTGCATCACGCGGTGAATACGTTCAGCGCGACGTCGATGTTGCCGCGGGTGGCTTTGGAGTAGGGGCAGATTTCATCCGCGGCGTGGGCGATCTTCTCGGCGACGTCCTGCGCCAGGCCGGGTACATGGACATCGAGACGGGCCCGGAGGAGCCAGGCGGCGCCGGTCTGGCCCAGGTCCACCTCGATATCCACGGCCAGATCGGCCGGCAGCGTCACCTTCATCTGTGCGGCCACCAGACCGATGGCGGTGATGTAGCAGGCCGACCAGGCTCCCGCGAACAACTGCTCCGCGATCGGGTGCGGCTGCACGGCGGCAAGCACTTGCTCCTGGCCGTCACTGCCGGACAGCTTGAGATCCAGGCTGCCGTGGGCTCCACGGGAAGCGCCGTCGCGGCGGCTGATGGTGGTGTGGGTCTTGCCGGAGAACAGGACTTTGTCGATCTTGGTCATGGTGATTTCCTCATTGCTTGGGTTGTATCGCTAAAGATTAAATCGTATGCGATGTAATTAAGAGTGAAGCGAGCGTTCCTGGATGTCAAGGCGTTGTTCAATTTCATCCTGGGTGTTCGGTTGTCATCGCACTCGATTGAGTCGTGTGCGATGTATTTAAGTTGCTCCCACACGCACTCGATGTCAAGGATATTTTTCGGGCGGTTTGTTCGCGGCAATTCCGGCGGTACCGAAAAGGTCGCATGCGATGTATGATCCGGCCATTCCCCCGACAGGGTGCCAACGAGAGGAAGACAGATGAACACCAATGAGCAGGACGACCCCGCGGACGTGAAACTGGCCGATTTCCTGTGCTTTGCCGTCTACTCGACGAACCTGGCGTTCGGCAAGGTCTACAGGCCGGTTCTGGACGCGCTCGGCCTTACCTACACCCAGTACGTCACCATCGTCGCGCTCTGGGAGGAGGACAACCAGACCGTCAGCGGCCTCGGCGAGAAGCTCTTCCTCGAATCCAACACCCTCACGCCGATCCTCAAGAAGCTCGAGGCCATGGGATATGTCCAGCGCATGCGCGATCCGGCGGACGAGCGCCAGGTGAGGGTGCGCCTGACCGATAGCGGGCGGCAGCTGCGCGAACGGGCATTCGACTTCAACCTCAAGGACGCCTGCGGCCTCACCTCCGGGGAATTCTCCAGGCTGCAGAAGGAGATAGTCACGCTGCGCGGCAGCCTTCTGAAGTTCGCGCGTGGCGAGGGCTGAACAAGGTCCGCCAGCTTTCACTGGTAGTTCTTTGTGCCGTATTCAGCGTATTGACCACTGCTGAATAGTGCGCAATATTGTGCGTCTCTGCCCCGGCAGATCTAAAGCACAGGAATGGGGAAACAGAAGCTATGGCAGCTCTAATGGACCGTGCTGATCAGGCCGTGTCCGTCACGACAATGGTGAGGAGCTTCAGCGCGAAACTGCGGGAAATCGCGTCTCGGGAGACCGAGAAGCTCGTTGTATTCAAGGATAACGAACCCGCGGCGGTCATCCTCAATGTCGAGGCCTATCAGGAACTGCTCGACGAACTGGAAGACCTGCGTGTTGAACGAATTGCCCGTGATCGCCTGGTCAGCTTCGACAGAAGCGAGGCAATCAGCCATGAGGACATGATGGCGCGATTTGCCGATTGAAAAGGGCAGGTCGAAATGGCGTGGAACGTCATCTACCACGAAGAGGTTCTGGAAGACTTCAGCCGCCTGGGCAGGGCTGAAGCGAAGCGAATCCTGAGGGTGATCCAGGATCGCATCGTCGATGGGGAGCCGGACAAGCTGGGCAAGCCGCTCGCAGGCAGCCTGGCAGGATGCAGACGGATCCGGGTGGGTAACACCCGCATCGTGTACCGCGTTGACGGGGCTCGCATCGAGATACTGATTATTGCTGTAGGCGTCCGCCGCGACGACGAAGTCTACGAATTCGCACAACGGCGCGCTTGATCGAAAACAGGAAGCCCGCTCCGGGTCCCCGGAGCGGGCTTCCTGCATTCCGGCGCCGGGTGGCTTGTCCGGGCCCTGTCTTCATCGGCAAGGCCCGGCTCTCATGGCGCCGCTGGAGGATCGCCGCCATCGCCTGCCTGCTCGGCGAACCAGTGCATGATCTGCGCACGCGCCGGGTGGAATGCGGCCGAGGGTTGCAGGTACATCGCATAGACCCCCCTGGTCTTCAGGGGAGCACCAAAGGGGACGACCAGTATCCCGCGATCGATCGACTCCCGGGCCAGGGTCATGTCGGTCACGGCCACCCCCAGGCCGCGTGCCGCCGCATCGAGCGCCAGCTCGTCGAGGTTGAACGGGATGTGCCGGTAGTTCTCCAGCGACTGGCCGCCATTGGCCGCCAGCCAGCAGCTCCAGGCCTGCCTGTCGGCCGAGCGATGGAGCAGCGGAAAGCGTACCAGGTCCTCCACCGACTCCAGCGGTTGGGCCGGGCTGCCCAGGCCGGGCGCACATACCGGAATCAGTGCTTCCTCGATCAGGTTCAGGCAAGCCGGATCACTGGACGGTTCAGGCAGATAGAGGATGTAGGCGTCGCTGTCGCTGGCCGGTTCGACGACTTCGGTCGCGACCGTTTCGATCGACAAGGAAATTTCCGGGTAGCGCCTGTAGAAGTCGGTCAGCTTCGGCAGCAACCAGCGGACCGCCAGCGACACGTGCATACGTATCCGGAAGGGACGCTCCTGTGGAGAAATCCGGCTCTCCAGCGCTTTCAATTGCTCCAGGATCTTCTGCGCAGTGGCCAGGACCTGTTCGCCTTCCGCGGTCAGGCGGACGCTGCGGCTGTTCCTCACGAACATGGGCACGCCGAAGTGACTCTCCAGCTGCTGGATCTTTCGGCTCACGGCGCTTTGGGTCAGGCAGAGCTCGTCCGCAGCCTGGGTGAAACTGTCCGAGGCGGCGACAGCCACCAGGGCCTGCAAGGCCTGGAGAGAGGGCACGCGGTGAAGTTTATCCATGCGTTTTGAGAATGGCTCAATGCGTTTATAGCGTTGGTTATATCACCCTGCTCCCCGTAACTTCCAGCTCCAGAGTCCGCCGACCTGGAGCTCTCCATGCTTATCTCGCATGTTGCCATCCCTCGGTCAGGTGCGGCTCGCAAGAGACGACGGGCGCTTGGCCGGCCCAGGGCGACGGTATGTGAGGCAACGCTATGAAGAATGTCTGTGGTTGGATTCAACTCGCTGGAAACTCGCCTCGTCGCGTGTGCCTGAACGGCGTGGAAAAGGTCGACTGGCTGGTGATTGGCGCGGGCATTACCGGGCTTTCGGCCGCCCATGCGCTCGCTGACATGCACCCCCAGGCGCGGATCGTGATCGTTGACCGGCAGCGGGCGGCGCAAGGCGCCTCGGCGCGCAATTCCGGGTTCGTGGTGGCCCACGAACAGCCTGCAGTCGACGAACTGGTCGGTGGCCAGGGCTTCGCGGGCTACGAGGTGGACACTTCGATCGGGCATGCCGCCAGTGAGGAAGTGCGAAATCGTATTGCCCACCTGGGCATCGAGTGCGAATTCAGGGACTCCGGCTACTTCTTCGCGGTCAGCGATCCGCACAAGCTGACCCATGTCGACGCTCGACTGGAAACGCTACGGGCCGTAGGCGCATCGGCGCAGTTCCTGGATGGCGAACGCCTGGCGCAGAAACTGGGAACCCGGCACTACAAGGCGGCGATCTGGTGCGGTAACGGCAACGCCCTGCTGCAGCCGGCGAAATACGTGAAGGGCCTGCTGGATACCCTGCCGGACAACGTGACCCTGTTCGAGGGCACCGATATCGCCGGCCTGGAGCGCCTGGGCGGCGGGCGCCTGCGCGTGACGGGCCCCGGCGGCAGCATCGAAGCGAAGCAGGTGCTGGTCTGCCTGAATGCCTTCCTTCCCCGCGTGGGCATCCGCGACAGCGGGACGTTCCCGATGGAACTCAGCGCCAGCCTCAGCCGGCCGTTGAGTGACGAGGAGTACCAGCGCATCGGCTGCGTGGAGCCCTGGGGCGTGCTGTCTACCCGGCCGCTCGGAGCCACCGTGCGGTTTACCCCGGATCGTCGCGTGCTGATCCGCAACACCGCGGAATACCGGACCCGCGATCTGTCCGGCAGCGACCTCTCGAGCCGTCGGAAACACCACCTGCTCGGTCTGCAAAGACGCTTTCCCTGGTTCACCGAGCAGGACATCCAATACACCTGGACCGGGCACCTGAGCGCCTCGCGCTCCGGGCAACCCTATTTCGGCAAGGTCGAAGAGGGGCTGTTCGCCGTGGCCGGATGCAATGGTTCGGGCGTCGCGCGCGGCACCCTCTGGGGTCGGCTGCTTGCCGAACTGGCATCGGGTGGCGACTCGCCAGTGCTCCAGGCGGTCATGCGCAGGGCCCAGCCGGGCTGGATTCCCCCGCGCCCGTTGTTCGACGTCGGCGCAATGCTGCGCATGCAAGTGGAGGCAGTCAGGGCAAGGACGGAAATCTAGAAAGCCCGGCAACCACAACAAGAACGAACGCTCTTCAATAAGCAGGTGACCGAACATGAACGCCAACAAGAACCTCCTGGTGGCATTGCTCACCACGTTTTCGGCAACGACTTACGCGGCCGGCGACGTGAACATCTCCAACTGGAACAGCTACATCGCCGCCGATACCCTGAGCAATTTCACCAAGGCCAGCGGCATCAAGGCGACCTACGACACCCACGACAGCAACGAGGTGCTCGAGTCCAAGCTGATGACCGGGAACTCCGGTTATGACGTGGTCAGCCCGTCGAACCACTTCCTGTCCAAGCTGATCAAGGCCGGGGCGATCCAGAAGCTCGACAGGAGCCAGTTGCCCAACTGGAAGAACCTCGATCCGGCGTTGATGAAAGTGCTGGAGGTCAACGACCCCGGCAACCAATACGGTTACCCCTACATGTGGGGTACGGTCGGTATCGGCTACAACGTCGAGAAGATCAAGGCGATCTTCGGTGACACCGAGATCACCCGTTCCTGGCGCATGCTGCTCGACGAGGACAACATCAAGAAGCTGAGCCAGTGCGGCGTGGCGATGATCGACAACCCCACGCAGATCCTGCCGATCACCCTCAACTACCTCGGGCTGCCTCACCATAGCCACGACGCGGCGGACTACGCCAAGGCCGAGCAGACCCTGCAGAAGGTCAGGCCTTACATCCAGTACTTCCACCCCTCCAAGTACATTACCGATCTGGCCAACGGCGATATCTGCGCCGTCATCGGCTTCAACGGCGACATCCTGCAAGCGGCCAGCAGCGCCAAGGAGGCCAACAACGGGATAGAAATCGGCTATTCGATCCCCGAGGAAGGCTCGACGCTCTGGTTCGACATGGTGGTGATGCCCAGGAGCGCGCCCCACGAACAGAACGGCTATGCCTACATGAATTACCTGCTGACTCCCGAGGTCATCGCCAATATCAGCAACACCGTGCATTACGCCAATCCGAACCTGGCAGCGGACGCCTATGTCACGCCGTCCCTGAAGCAGGACCCGGCGGTCTATCCGCCGAAGAACGTGATGGACAAGCTGTTCACCGTGGAGGAGCTGCCCTTCAAGATCGTGCGCCTGACCACCCGCCTGTGGACGAAGCTGAAAACCAATACCTAGACGCTTTCGAGCGGTTCGCTCATGGCCGGACGCGGAAACCGTAAAAGCGACGGAGGTTTCCCCTAGGAGCGAGATTTGCTCGCGAACAGCCCGAGCGCGATCGTTCGCGAGCAGAGCTCGCTCCTACAAGTCCAGTCGGTAGCCCGGATGAAATCCGGGGAAGGTCCGACCGCCGTTCCCGGATTTCATCCGGGCTACGATTTGCCAGCCTGCCCTTATCCCCAGAAGTTGTTGCAGATCCGCAC
>RCUL01000393.1_pt1 | contig 23873 bp, 17 predicted proteins | sample 2167521 | NCBI WGS metagenome assembly RCUL01 (sample SAMN09932745, study PRJNA488358) | compost metagenome | feature: garden; material: soil; isolation source: compost soil in acetic acid-enriched culture | place: Germany: Experimental Botanical Garden Goettingen | collected 2016-01-27
TGAGGTTCTTGCCGATCTCCCACATCAGCAGCTTGACCACGGCCTGGCGCTGTTCGCGCATGCGCGCAAGGAAGGTTTCGACATGCTGGATGCGTTCGGCGACACGCATGTTCGGCCAGGCGCCGCGGCCTTTGTCATAAGCCTGCACGGCGGCGTCCAGTGCCGTCAGTGCCGTATCAGCATCGAGCAGCGGGGCGCTGCCGAGGATGACCTGTCGCTCGCCGTCACCTTCCTTTAGCCAAACCGGGCTGCGCACGGTGGCCAGCGGGCCGTCCCAGCGCCTCAGTTCGCCATTGACGAGGTAATCGCGTTGCTCCAGGGGTTCACCCAGCTGCCAAGGGGTGGGGACATCCCCGGCAGCAGGGAACAGCGAATCGAGCAGGTGGTCCATGTGTACTGCACCTCACAAGTCTGGGTAGGTGAATCGCTTCAGCTTCGAGGATGCACCCGGCGAAAGAAAAATACCAGTCTGGCTCAATATTGCCCGCAGTGCGCCGATACATAAGCAATCGAGCGCATACGAAGGCCTATGACCCCGTCCAATACCCCACTACCTGATGAACCGCCGCCCACCGGCCAGCTGCGCCGCTCCCTTGGCAGCCTGATGCCGGTGGGCTTTGCCCTGGCCGGGATCGCCCTGTCGGTGCTGCTGGGCCATCTGGACGTGCAGCGCCAGCCTGACGGCCTGATGGCCAGCCCTCTGGTCTCGCCGCTGCTCTGGTTCGCCCTGGCCTGTACGGGCTTGACCAGCCTGTTCCTGGCCCTGATCAACCGCAAGCAACGCCAGCTGCAGCAACGCAATCGAGAACTGCGCAGCTCCCAGGCGCAACTTGAGCGGCTGGCCCACTACGACACCATCACCGGCTTGCCCAACCGCGTGTTGTTCCAGCAGCAACTGGCCGATGCCATTCTCAAGGGCGATGGTCTGGCTGTGTTGATGCTGGACATCGATGGCTTCAAGCAGGTGAACGACAGCCTCGGCCATGCCATGGGCGACCTGTTGCTGCAGCAAGCCACCGCGCGTTTTTTGCAGGAGCTGGACGCGCCTGACCGGGTGTGCCGCCTTGGCGGCGACGAGTTCGTTTTCATGTTGCGCGGCACCCAGGGCCAGGTGAGCCACCAGGTGGCTCACCTGCTGCGCTGCCTGCAACGCCCGTTCGATCTCAATGGCAGTACCGCACTGGTGACCGGCAGTATCGGCCTGGCCAGGTGCCCCCAGCACGGTGAGGATGTCGGCAGCCTGCTGCGTCACGCCGATACGGCGATGTATGCAGCCAAGGAAAGCGGGCGCAACGCCTGGCGCCCCTACCACACCGACATGACTGCCCGCCTGCAGCAGCGCCTGGAGCTTGAGCGCAACCTGCGCCGTGCCTTGCAGGCGAACGAGTTCGAGCTGTGGTATCAACCCAAGGTCGACCTGTTCAGCGGCTGCCTGCAGGGTGTCGAAGCATTGCTGCGCTGGCGGGACCCTGTTCATGGCCTGGTGTCACCGGCCGAGTTCATCCCGCTGGCAGAGCGCACGGGCCTGATCATTCCGCTGGGTGAGCGCGTGTTGGCGCTGGCTTGCGCGCAGATGGCCGCCTGGCGCGACGAGGACCGCGTACCCGGGCCAATGGCGATCAACGTGGCGGCGCTGCAGATCGAGCGCAGCGACTATGTCTCCAGCCTGGCCCAGGCGCTGGAGTGTCATGGCCTGGCGCCGAGCCTGCTGGAAGTGGAAATCACCGAAAGTCTGCTGATGGAAAGCCAGCAACAGGCCTGTGAGGTACTGGCCCAATTACAGGCCATGGGCGTGACCACGGCGGTGGACGACTTCGGCACGGGTTATTCGTCACTGGCTTATTTGCGAGCGCTGCCGATCGATCACCTGAAGATCGACCGTGCGTTCATCAAAGACCTGCCGGACGATGACGATGCAGTGGCCGTGGCCCGGGCCATCATCGACCTGGGCCATGCGTTAGGCTTCCGGATCACTGCCGAGGGCATTGAAACCCAGGAACAGTATGACTTCTTGCGCAACGCCGGTTGCGACCAGGGGCAGGGCTATCTGCTGGCCCGGCCAATGCCGGCGGCGGACCTTGCGCGCTGGCTGGCGACCCGTGCCGAGCGGGGCCGCCAGGGCAGTGCCTGAAGCGGCTCAGAGATCCAGCAGCAAGGTAGCCGGCGAGTCTAGCGCCAGATCGCGAAAAGCGGGGTCTGCATCCATGCGTTCGAGGCAGCGCCACAGTGCCTCCAGGCCTGCATCGAAGTCATCGAAATCGGCGATGTCCTCGATCAGCTGGCGCAGCTCTCGCCGGTAGTGCAACGGCACGCGCGCCCACAAGCGCAGTCGCTGTGCGCTGGCATTGGCCAACAGCGGCTGGTAGTCGATATCGGATACCAGAAGGTCAGCTCCATGAAGCTGGAAATAATCCTCAATCTGCTCGCGAATGGGCAGCCCTAGCGCCGGGCTTTCCAGGGCCAAGGCATTGGCGCTGGCCGCGGGCAGGGTGAACCCCTGTGGAAGGCGCTGGAACTGGTTCTCGGACAGGTCGATGATCAATACCGACTCCAGTCGTTGAAGGCCTTGTGGGAGTTCGGTCAAGCCGCAGTTGACCATGAACACCGAGCCGAGCCCTGGAAGGTTCTGCAGGTTCGGCGCGTGGAGCAACGGGTTCTCGGAGAGATCCAGCACCCTCAACCCGTCCAGTCGTTCCAGTGCTGCCTGTGAGCGTGCGTCCCAGCTGATGCGGTTATGTTCAAGGTCAAGCCATTGCAGGTTGCCAGGTACCCGAACCTCTGGAACCGCGGCGAAGCGACAACGGCTCAAGGTCAGGCGCTGCAGTTCGGGCAGGCACTGCAGCCATTGTGCGGGCAACTCGCTCAGTGCGCTGTTACCGCTGAGGTCAAGGTCCGCGACGTGGTTAAAACCTGCTGGCAGCGTGAGGGTAGCCAAGTCGCTGTTTTCCAGTTCGAAGTTTTTCAGATCCAGGGAGTGGATGCGTTGGCCGGTGGACAGCACACGTATCGAATTTTGCTGCCAGGCGTTGAGAATCCTGCGCACGGCGGGCTGGCGGCGGGGAACGGCCGTTGCCCATCGATCGAGGTCGGTGCGCAACTGTCTCAAGGTGTCTTCACGAATGCGCAATTCTGTCTCTGCAGAGCGCATCGTGTTACGCCAGTCTACCTGTAAGCGCTCGGCCTGCTCTTGGGTGATGCTGGGGTAGAGCCTGCGCAAGCGCGCCGGCACGCTTTGGTTGAAGAACGGCGAGGCGGGTGCCAGTGGAGTGACAGGTGCGCCACCGCGCAACCTGTGACGCGGGGTAGGGCGCTTGGCCTGTGGCCCCCAGAGGCGCATCGGCCACTTGCGCCGCTCGGCAGCGGCCAGGCGCTGCGTGCGCTCGCCCAGCGCGCCAGCACTGCCCCACGCGCGCTTGAGGTTTGGTGGCGCTGCGGCGTACAGCGCCTGGTACGCATCGGCATGCACTGGCCTGGCAACCGGGCGTTCGCCATTGAAGACCTCGTAGCCTTGACCCGACCTGAGCAACAGGCAACGCTCGCTGGCCTGTTCGTCGCCGATGGCCGCCAGCACGGTGCCCTCTGGCGTGGCCTCGCGGATCTCAACGCGCAAGTGCTGTGACCAGCCGGAGTACCGTTGCATGCAGGCGAGCAGCAAGCGTTCGCTGTCGCGGTTGGCCAGGCGCGGCTGATACAGGCCTTCCAGGGCACGGACCAATGGCAGATCCCGGGTGATCTGTTCGGCTTCCATGTGCAGCCAGGCCGGTAACGTTCCTTGCGCTTGCCAATTGGCCAACGCCTCCGGTGAGAGCCGAGCCAGCAGACGCCTGGCAAGCGGTGGGGTCAATGGCGCGTAGGTATCGCACATCCGCTGCTCGGCGGCGCTTGTCGTACGCCCGTAAATACGCGTCAGTGCTGCGCCGTCCAGCTCGGGCATTTGCTTCGCCAGCGTAAAACGCTCCAGCGTATCGGCAAGCAGTGCAGGGGTGGCTTCACCGGCCAGGTGTACTGCCTGCAAACGTGCCCGGTCCACACCACTGATGACCATGGCCTGTTGCAGTTGCGCATCGTCCAGTGCATCCACAGGCAAGCCCAGGCGGCGCACGCACTGGCTGTCGGCCCAGTCCTGAGGTGCCTCGTGTTCCGCGCGCCAGGCGCCTTCGCCGTTGTGTTCCAGCAGCGGCCGGTAGGCCTCGTGGTCACTGGGGTGGACGATCCTCCAGCGTTGGTCGGTGCCGTCCAGGGCAATTTCATAGTGTTGGCCATCCAGGCGGATGAATTGTCTGCCCTGGTGGGTTCGCAACCCTTGCGGGTTGGCTTCAAGTTCTGCAGGTAACTGCACGTTGCTCGCATAGCCCTTCAGGTCTGCACGCCAGAGCCGTCGGCTGCCGTCCCGCAGTTTCACCGGTTCAAGGCTTTCCATCAGCGCGCTGTTGAACAGCCTGGGCAGCACCTTGCCTGCTGCATGCAAACCGCCGATCGCAGCAAGGTTCAGGCCTACCGCCTCAATGTGCTGCAAGGCCAGGTGGCGGTCGCCTATGCTCCAAGCCTGGTAACCGTCGATCACCTCCCCAAGCAACTGGCAGGCGATTACCCCTGTCAACAGGGTGCCAACCCCGGGTATGAAGAAACCTGCAACCATCAGTGCGTCCAGCCCCATGCTTTGCCACTGGGCGATGCGCCGTTGGTGCGCTTGCCTGTCGACCTCTGCGGTAGGCACTGCCACGGCTGCGGCCTCGGCCTTCAGGCGTGCCACATGATCGCCATAGAGGAAAGCCAGCAGTGGCGCCTCGATGGGGGCAAGGGCCAGGTGCAGGTCGGCGCCCTCGCGCATCGACCACCGTTGATCTGCGGGGCTGTTACCTGCGGCGTCGAGGTTCTGGTGCAACAGGTCGAGGAAACGATAGCACTGCAACGATGAGACGTATCGCTGGAAACCCCGTCGGTAATCCGCTTGCAGCAAGTGGGTGGCGAGATGTGCATGCACGCCGGCAAGGCCGGGAAACTGCAGCAGGCGCTGCTCATCACCGGGCAGGTACACCAACAAACCCGCCGTGCCGGCGTCGATGATCAGCACTTCGTGCAGCGCGATGCCGAACAGCGATGGCTGCCAGCAGCGTACGGGGGCCTGTGCCAGCAGTTGTTCAATGACATCACGGCCGGCGCCGGTAATGGTGTGGCGCAGCAAGGCCATGTCGGCGGCAAGGCGCAGGCGGTCACGCAGGGTCGTCATGAAGGCCGCGCGTACCGGGCTTGAGGGCGTTTCGAAGATCGCCTGCAGGTGTTCCTGATAACGCTGCCCAATGTCCAGGTCCCGACAACTGCGGGCGTAGCCGCTGGGAGCAAGCGGCAGCGGGTCGATACGGTATGACTCGGACGGCAGGTCGATATCGACCAGCGTTTCGCTGTCGCCCAACGTGGTCTGGCCGACGACCGTGGTGGCTTCAAACTGCGCATCACCGTCCAGTACCAGGGCGCTGTCGTGGCTGAACGTGGGCTGCTCTTCGAAGTTGTGCAGGGCGGCTTCGAGCAGGCTGGTCGCTTTGTGGCCGGTGACGTAGGTGCCGAAACTGAACCTGTGTTGAATATGGATGAGCTGGGTACTGCGCAGCGGCACCGACAGTTGGTGCTCGGCCTTCAGTCGTTGCTCGAGCAAGGCTTCGGCGAATTCAGCAACGTTCTGCAGGCCCGCCATGGCGCGCGCCAGTTGGTACTGCGAGTCGTCCAGGCGGCGCTGGCTGGCAAGCACTGCTTCGCGCAGATCGGGTGCAGCATTGGCGAACCATGGCGCTTGACCCTCCAGGCCTTGCTCGGGCTGCACGCTCTCGCGCAAGCGCCGCCAGTGCTCAGGTTGCATCGTTCTGGCCCAGGCCGGTAGCTGTTCCTGGATCAGTTGCTGATGAGGGTTTTGAAGGGCGAAATCAGTCATCGTCGGTACCTGCATGAGAGAAAGAGCCGATAGCAGGCGCCGTTTGCATCGTAGCGGTGAGGTAGTTAATTACCCATTGCAACAATCAATGACCCAACGCGTACAGGAAAGAAAATTGACGTCATGAAATGAAGGCAGGCGATTGCAAAACGCCGCTTGCTAATACGCGAGCTTGCATCTTAAATTGTTACTGAATGTTAGGCCGGCAAGGGGCAATGTTGTCGGATTATCAGTCGCTTACGTCATTGTCTCGAGCAATAACCCGCTTCTCTTCCGATAAGGCCGTTTGAATTCAAAGGACGTCGAAGAAGAAATGAAAGCGCACATGATGGCCATAGCTCGAAAACTCATCTCACCTTCGCTGCGTTACGAGATCAGAACCGTATCAAACGTGTTACGCGACATGCTTGGGCGGGCGTGCTTCTGGCATTGGGAGGTCGCCCGGTTCAGGCTGCAGCAGCAAAGCCCCTACGAAATTCTCTACATCGGCAGGAAGCAACAGCGCGAAATGGCCAAGCTGTTGATAGGCGGCAAAGCGCAACAGCAGGCACCAGCACCCGAGGGCCCGGCGGGCAGCGTGCCCAGCCGCGTAGTAGTCAGTGAGTTACCCACCCTCGGGGCACTGTCCGTACCGCACTACCTGAGTGCCGTCGTACCGCTTGGGCGCTCGCTGGACGATATCACCGCGCGCTATGACAGTGAGTTGCGCCGCAGTATCCGCAAGAACCGACCGCTGTACCAGATGAGGCAAACGCTCTCGGATGACGAAATTGCCATGGCCGACCGTGACCTGCTTCGGCCTTATGCCAGCGCACGGCAAGGCATTCATGCGGCACAGTTTCCCACCGAGGAGGTGTTTCGTTTGGCCAAGGGGGTAGGCCGCCTGGACTTGATCACCTTGGATGGCGAGGTGGTGGCCTGTCACCTGGGTTGTGAGATAACCCGGGCTGGCAAGCGCTACTGGAGCACCTTGCGTTTCGGTTACTGCGAAGCCGTGTTTTCCGATGCCAAGAAACTGCGTGAGGTCAACTCCATCACCACCTACCTGGCGTTGGAGTGGGCCTTGGCCAATGGCTACGACTATTACGACATCGGTCTTTGTCTGGCGCGCCCGGATGACGGGTTACTGAAGTGGAAGCGGCGGCGCGGGGGTGATATCGACTCGCTGGGCAACCACGCCTACATGTTCATCCGTCTACCCAAGACGGGAGTGGCCCAGTTTCTTTGGGACACGCCGCTGTTTGCGGTCGAGGGCAACAAGTTGACGCTGCACCTGGGTTTACCGGAAGGGTCCAGTGATGAAGCGCTTGCAAGCCGCTACCACGAAATGGTGTTTGGCGGCCTGCACAAGATATACCTCTATGGCAATAGAAGTTCGGGTGAGTTGTTTTTCGAGAACTTGCGCGAACGGTATGCCAACTTGAAATCACCGCCCACGATGGAAAGGGTGTTGTCCAACTAACTTAGCGTCAGGGCCGGCCTGGATAAGGACGTCGCTTGCGAGCTTTTTGGCGTTCTTATCATAGGGGGCTTGCCATGGGTAGTAATATTTCTGAGTTCAATTCAACGCTGATTACCAGCGAAACTGTCTGGACACTGGCCGCCTACAAACACATGGCCAGAAAGCGGCTTGCCCGTAAAGCCGATATCGACATAAAAAGACGGGCGGTTAAAACCTGGGACATCGCGCCCGGCGAAACCACCGTCTCTCCACCGGCGTATTTTCTGCCCAACCAGCTGGAACGCGTGACCGGTTGGGAGGCCAAGCGTTTTTTCCCCCATGTTCACCCCGCGCTCACCATGGAAGGCGGTATCCGTGCGCAGCAAGGCCCGACGCGCGGCTACCTGCTAAAGGATGTCTGGCTGATTGACGGGGCGTTATACAAAGACGACGCCAGCCATTGGCTGTCGTTGAAGCCCAGCACTTTCCCGCGGGTAACGGTGGACTACGAGATAGAGCGGGGTGCTGTGTATTGCACGCAAAACGGCAACACTTGGTTTGGTACCTGGTTGATGGAAGATTGCCCGACCTACGCACTGGCCTGCAACGAGGGCATCCCTGTTACCACGGCACCATCGGCCAGGTTTCCATTGTTTACCCAGGCCCCCGGCTATGAGGCGTGGCTGGACATGCAACCCTTGCGCTTGCGCAGCGCATTTTTCAAGGAGCTGGTGCTGTTCGACGACGTGAGCAACAACCGCAGCCGGCATCAGCGCTACCGTGCCATGGGCGACAAGTTGCTGTCGCATGTGGACCCTGTAACGCACCCTGGCGTGTTCATTCTGCGCGGCTGTGAAGGCCAATTGCGCTTGATGCGCAACGAACTTGAGGTCGCCGAACACTTGCGCAAGTACCGTGGCTTTCGCGTGATCGACCCACTCAGGTGCGATGTGCCGACCATCGTCGCGGCATGCGCGGGGGCCAGGACGGTGATTGGCGTGGAAGGCAGCCAGCTGGTTCACGGCGTCAATGTGCTGCGTTCAGGCGGCTCGCTGCTGGCGCTACAGCCGCCTAACCGCTTCGTCAGCTACTACAAGTACCTGACGGACCGTGACCATCAGCATTTTGGCTTCGTCGTCGGCACGCCGCAGGGTGATGGCTTCACGATCGATATTGATGAGGTCGAACGTACCCTCGATCTTTTTCCGTCATAAGCGTGACGCTAAGCGCAATGATTCTCACTGTTTCTCGCCTATGAAACACATCGTTCAAGTCGCGCCCCGGTTCGACTACCCGCATGCTGGCCAGGGTGGGGCGCTGATGACAGTTTATTTTTTATGGCATATCAATGAGTTGCTAGAAGCACGAGCGGGTGAAAAGTGCCTGCATCTTCTGCATGTCGATAATTTGACGAGTCGAGGGGCAGTCGATTGAGATTTATTATGGTGTCGGAACGTTGACGTAATGGCATCGTGCCCATAAGCTCCAATCAACAGCGATTCATTCCTCCGCCAAAAACCCATAATAAATTTTCCTCTTCGTAGGAGGGGACCATGCGCTCAACACTGTTCATCAAATCCATCTTTCTGTTGGTGTTATTGAGTGGTGCGGCACGGGCGGCTGATTCTTATATGAGCCAGGCAAATATTGTTCCCTTGGCAACGGCAGGCTGGGTGTTTGCGTTTGCGGTGATCGGCTTTGTCGCAGTTGCCAACAGAAAGAAAATTTGAGGACGCTGTTGTTACCATTACGATCAACTAAACCGTACTGCCAGTGAATTGACGCTAAATAATGGATGTTTGCGTCGAAGACGGGATTAGCCGCTTGTCAATTTTACAGCTGTTGCTATATTCCAGTAGCTGACGCCCCAGACGCAAATTGGCAGTGGCAGGCGAAGCGGCATTGCGGTAAAGGGCCTCCTGGATGCTTGAGGCCGTCGCAGCGCTGTAACGGCTGCGAAGTGGAGCGAGAGGTTTAGTGTCGTTCTCATTCAGTGCTCTTGAACCTGGGCCGCAAGGCCGGAGGGATCCCTCATGGCGCGTTTGCTGATTTCCATCTTTTGCGTATTCGTGACTTGGTCCGGCACCAGCGTGGCCGATCAAGGCAACCCGGCGTACCTGCTCAGCCCCGGTGACAGGGTGCTGATTTCGGTCTGGCAAGAGGACACCCTTCGCCAGGAAACCGTCGTACTACCCGATGGCAGCATCACCTTCCCCCTGGCAGGCCGAATCGATGTGGCCGGGCTGGACGTCACAGCGGTTGCCGACAAGGTCACTGCCGGCCTCAAACCCTACCTGGCAGATCCTAATGTAAGCGTCGTTGTCACGGGTACGGCGGGCAACCTTGTGTATGTGCAAGGCAAGGTCATCAAGCCAGGCCCGGTGCCCATGGCAGGCCCTACGGCGGTGCTTCAGGCGCTGAGCATGTCGGGTGGAATGGACAAATTCGCCGACGAAAGTGCCATCAAGGTCATCCGCGGCAGCGGCCCTTCACAAAAGGTATTGCCGGTGCGCTACAAGGATCTGGTTTCCGGGCGCGACATGTCCACCAACTTCCAACTTCAGGCTGGCGATACGCTGGTCGTACCTTGACCCTACCAATATATAAGAATCTCTAGTGCCTATTTTCCGACCAACGAATATTGCGACGGCAATCATGATGTTGCCGTTGTCTGGGGTGGTTCACGCCGCCATTTGGCAGTCTTCAGTCGTGGTGCCCACGTCTGTCGAGTACGACAGCAACCCATTGCTCCTGACGTCCGAGGAGAAAGGTGTGACGCGTACCATCATTGCGCCCGACTACAGCCTGATCGGTCAGTTCGACCGCGACCAGTTGCGTCTGGGCCTGGGTGTCAACGTGCTGCGCTCATCCGACCGGTCGATCGTCGATGACCGAGAAGACCCCAAGGTGAGCCTGGGGTGGCAGCGCGAGACCGAGACCGGTGGCTTTGGCTTGCTGGCGCGCTACGAGGAGAGTTCCACGCTGTCCGGTGCTGTGCAGGACACCGGCGTGGTCACCACCGACGGCACGCAGGAGATGTCCACGCTCGAGGCCAACTGGAGCAGCGCGGTGACCGAGCGCAGCACGCTGGCCAACGTCCTGACCTACTCACATGCCCGTTATGACATCAGTTCGTTGACCGGTTACGACGAGCTGTACAACACATCGACATGGACCTACGCCTGGAGCGAGCGCACCGACATCATCACCGGTTTTGACGCCAGGCGTTATGAACCGCAGGACGATACCACCGCGGTGTCCTCCAACAGCTACAGCCCGAATATCGGTGTCAGGCACCGGTTTTCCGAACGGTTTGAAGGCGAGATGCATATCGGCGTGAACAAGACCACGGGTTCTGGCGGCGGGCGCCGCGGTGAAGGTGGCATGTCGCTGTTCTACCGGGGCGATCGTGCCGATGCCACCTTCAGCGCCGAGCGCAGCACCGTTGCCAACGCCGAGGGCGGCTTTGCCGAACTCGACATGGTACGCGGCAGTTGGAGCTACCTGGTCACCGAGGTCGACCGCGTGGGCGTCGATGCGTCCTGGCAGGACAGCAAAGGGGTCTCGCCAAACACGTTACAAACGTATGGCATCTGGGCAAGCCGCGCATTTTCACCGGCCTGGGACCTGCGTTTCTCGTTGATGTACAAGCAGCGCCAGCAAGACGGCTTGCCCGATGCTGACGCGACCATTGCCGGATTGACGCTGACGTACAGATATCCCGACATCTGACTCTCGCACGGGTGGCCACCATGAAAACGGACTACGAGCTTTCCCTTAAAGATTACATCGCCATCATCAAGGACCGCGCCTTGTTGCTGGGGGTGAGCATCGTGGTCGTGATTGCGGCAACCGTCGGGGTCGCCGTCTCGGTGCCGCCCCTTTATCAGTCGACCGGCACCATCCTGGTGGAGTCGCAACAGATTTCGCCAGAGCTGGTCTCGGCCAACAACAACAGTTTTGCCGATGAGCGCATCGAGGTCATTCGTCAGCGCGTCATGACCCGCGAGAACCTGCTGAAGATCATCGACAAGTACAACCTGTTCGCCGACAAGGGCAGGCGGTTCAGTGAGACCGACAAGATCGAGCAGATGCGCAGTGCAATCGTCGTGGCCACGCTCAGTACCTACGTCAAAGGGCGTGGCGAGGCGACGGTCGCGTTCACGGTTTCCTATGAGGACAAGCGCGCTGAAGTTGCCAAGGAAGTGGCCGACGAACTGGTGACGCTGTTTCTCAACGAAAACATGAAACAGCGCACCGAGCGCGCAACCGAGACCACCGAATTCCTTACCCAGGAGGCGAACAAGCTGGGCGCCGAGCTGGCTGCGCTCGAGAACAAGCTGGCGGATTTCAAGCAGGCGCACGCCAATGCCTTGCCTGAGAACCAGCAGTTGCGCATGAGCATGTTGTCGCGTTCGGAGTTGGAGTTCCGCGAGGTCGATCGCGACTACAAGGCCGCCCAGGAAGAGCTGCGTTACCTCGAACTGGAGCTGGCGGCCGCCAATGCGGGGGTGCCCGCGCAGGCGGCTGGCGGCAGGCCTGCCTCGGCGGACCAACCACAGGACCTGGCCAGCCTCAAGGCCGAGTATGCCCGGCTGTTGACCAAATACACCCCGGCGCACCCCGATGTGGTGGCCGTCAAGCGCAAGATCGACTTGCTCAAGGCCTCGGGCGAGAAGGGCATCGCCGCTGCGGCGGCCATGAACCTCGATGCGGCCAGGGTACGTACCAAAATGGCGGCTACGCAGTCGCGCATCGCATCGCTTGCTGAACAGAAACGTCAGCTGACGGCCAAAATGGAAGGCTATGAGGCCGATATCCTCGAAGCTCCGCAAGTGGAGCGCGGCCTGGTAACACTGATGCGTGACCATGACAACGCACGCAAGAAGTATGAAGAAATCCGCGACAAGGAAATGGGCGCGAAGATCACCGAAAGTCTGGAGCAGGAAAACAAGGCTGAGCGCTTCGTGTTGCTGGAGCCACCCTTGATGCCGGAAAAACCGGTCAAGCCCAACCGCAAGAAAATTGTCGCCCTTGGCCTGGTGTTGGCGCCGGCAGTGGGCGGCGCGCTGGTGATGCTGCTGGAAATGCTGAACCAGCGTATACGGGGTGTCGGTGCGCTGGAAAGCGTGCTGGGCAAGCGGGTGCTGGTGGCCGTGCCGTACATTTCCACGCAGGCCGATGTGGCCAGGCGCCGCAAGTGGCGGGTGCTGCTGGTCATCGGCGGGTTGTTGCTGGTTGCTATGCTGATGGTGGTCGTCCATGTGTTCTACATGCCACTGGACCTCTTGCTGTTTAAAGCTATGGCTCGGTTTGAATAGGGAAGCGCAGCGATGGACAGAATTACGCCGGCTATCGGAAAGAACATTCATCAGGTTTCTCCCACTCCCGCTGAAACGCCAAAGGCGGCGCCTGTGTCGGAGCAGCCCGAAGCCTTGGGGCAATTCGATTACGTGCAGACCAAGGTGGTGCCGCTGCGTGCGGAGCATTTGGAACGCAACCGGATCGTCTCCTACAACAAGAACTCGAACATGAGCGGGGCCATCGACCTGCTGCGCACGCAAGTGCTGCAGGCCATGGAAGAAAACGGCTGGCGGACTTTGGCGATCACCTCGCCGACACCCGAGGCGGGCAAGACAGTGCTGGCGGTCAACCTGGCCATGAGCATCGCCCACCACACCACCAAGACCGCGCTGCTGGTCGACTTCGACCTGCGTCGTCCAAGGGTTGGCAGCAGCCTTGGCCTGCCCATGGACAAAGCGCTGAACGAGCTGCTCAAAGGCGAGGCCTGGCTGGAAGAGGTACTGGTCAACCCGACCTTGCCGCGGTTCGTGGTGCTGCCCACGCGTGAACCGATACCGATGTCTACCGAGATGTTGTCATCGCCCAAGGTCAACAGCCTGATCAGCGACCTGCGCGACCGCTACGACTCGCGTATCTGCATTTTCGATCTGCCACCGCTGTTGAGTTCCGACGATGCATTGACCGTCTTGCCGAAGTTCGACTGTGTGCTGCTGGTAGTTGCCAACGGGGTGAACAGCAAGAAGGATATCGAAGACTGCCTGCATCATCTGGCGACGGCGAATTTGATCGGGGCGGTATTGAACAAGGCGGATGAGCAACCGCGGCCTTACTACTGAGCCTTTGATTGCTGATGCAAGGAGCTGGCTAGCCATGCTTGCTCCTTGCTTGCTATTGCGCTCACGTCATTGCCAGGGGTACTGAAGCTCCCAGTCCCAGGCGTGCCGCACAATCTGCTCCAGTGAATCGAACCGTGGCTGCCATCCCAGCACCCCCCTGGCCCGGGCAGCATCGGCAACCAGCCTGGCCGGGTCGCCATCGCGGCGCGTTGCCTCGACCACGTTGATCTGCCGCCCGGTCACGACCCGGGCGGTATCAATCACTTCCTGCACCGAAAACCCAAGGCCATTGCCCAGGTTGAACGCCGTACTTGCGCCGCCGGCCAACAGGTAGTCCACCGCCAGCGCGTGTGCCGACGCCAGGTCGGCCACATGCACATAATCACGGATACAGCTGCCGTCGGGTGTGTCGTAATCATGGCCGAACACGGTGATCGCCTCGCGCCGACCAGAGGCCGCCTGCAGGATCAACGGGATCAGGTGGGTTTCCGGTTCGTGGCATTCACCCAGCGAACCTTCCGGGTCGGCGCCCGCGGCATTGAAGTAACGCAGGCACACCGACCGCAATCCGTAGGCACGGTCGAAGTCCTGGAGGATCTGCTCCACCATCCACTTGCTGCGCCCGTAGGGATTGATCGGCGCCTTGGGGTGCTGCTCATCGATGGGGATGTACTGTGGGTCGCCGTAAACGGCTGCTGTAGAGGAGAAGACCAAGTGCCTGATCCCGGCTCGCACCATTGCATCGAGCAGGGTCAGCGTGGCGGCGACGTTGTTCTGGTAGTACTTGCACGGGTCGGTGACCGATTCTGCCACCTGGATGAACGAGGCAAAATGGAAAACGGCGTCGAAGTGGCAGTCGTCGAACAGCGCATCTAGCGCGAGCGCATCAGCGATATCCAGCTCGACCCATTCGATATCAGGGCCGGTGGCCACGGTATCCGCTACCACCACTTCGTGCCCTGCGGCCAACAGGTGCTTGACCATGTGTGAGCCGATATAGCCTGAACCCCCGACAACCAAGTACTTCATCCAATCCTCCTGGAACAGAAGCAGCGTCGAATGCCTGGAATACAGGTCTGAATTGACTCTAGATGGCGATATGCCCTATTTCAAGAAAAGCCAGTTGGTCATGCTGCGCCCGTCGAAACGGATGATGTAGCGCCCCTCTTGGTAGGACGACGCCAGCACCTGCTCCTGCCCATCGGCCGTGCGGCCGTAGAGTTTCAAGCCTGCTGGCGCCTTGACACTCAGGGTGCCTTCGAGCGGCTCGACGTGAAACGGAGTCATGTCGTCGGGGCGGGGCACAGCACGGGTACCCAGTGAAATCAGCAGGCTGCGCGATTGGTTGAGCGGCTTGGTATCCAGGCTTTGTACCACCACGCTGGCATACGCGGTTTTCAGCTGCAGCTGGATGTCGCCAAGGTCCATTGCCTGGCCACCCAGCCAGCCGGTCGCGGCCTGGGTCGAGGGCGTGTCAATGGTGTAGACGCCCTGTTGCCAGTTGCGCCGCAGTTGCCCGGTATCGGTGACCGACTCGCTGGCGTTGGCATCGAGCAGTGAGTGGTCTGGGTCACGCAGCACCTGCGCATCGGCCGGGATGGCGCTGGCCTGTAGCCACGGCAATTGCGCTGTCTGGGGCATGGCGATCTGCAGTTGGCCCTTTTCCATGGCGGTGCGCAGCAGCACCGAGGTATTGGGTGTGATCGGCCTGTTGAACAAGGTGTCTGGAGTGGGTGCGAAGACGTAACGGGTTTTTGCCAGCTGCACGTCCTCGCGGCGATAGAGCAGGGCGGCGGCAGGCAGGGTGGCCATCAGCGCCGGGTCGTTGTAGGCATTCCAGTTGTCTGCGCGGCGCCACTGGCTGAAGAAGCCCTGCTGGCTGTAAGCGTATTGCATGATTGCGTCCCAGCCCTGGTGGCTGGCCGTCGCTGCCACGTACAGCGGCAATGAGTGGCGGTCAGGCAGCGGGAAGGGTTCGGCGTTCCACTCGGTGACCGTCATCGGCAGCCCCACCACTTGAGCGGCGCCGAGCCAGTCGATCATGCCGTCGCTGGTCAACGGGTTCTTCTCCAGTTGCCCGATGCCGCCATAGCTGTGGGCATCGATGACGTCACCCGTGGTCAGCGACGGTAGCGAGGACAAGCCGTTGCCGCCCCAGGTGCTGGTGGTGGAGATGGGTACCTTGACCCCGATGTTGCGCAGGTCCTTGATCATGTCAGCGAAAACGCGGTGCTCCAGGTCGTTGAGGAACAGCTTGGAGGGGCCGTGCTCCCAGGCACGCCAGGTCTTGTCCGCCGGCAGGTCCTGGCGGGCGGCGAAGGCCTTGGCTTCGTCCATGTACAGCCGGCTGTGGCGGGGCACACCCTTGTCCGGCAATAGCGCGTTGCCAAAGTGCTGGGTGATGTCGTTTTCGTTGGTGAGCAAAATGGCCGCGATTGCCGGGTCGTCCTTGTAGGCAAGCCCTGTATAGCGGTTGACGTGGGTCATGTAGCGTTCAGCGAAGCGCTTCATGGCCTGGGCAATGGTGACGTTGACGTAGGCATAGCCCTTTACAGCGGCAACCCCTTGCTCTTTGGGCAGTTCATCGAAGGCGTAAATGTTGTCGTTGGCGGTCAGGATGCGTGACACGTTCATGTCGAGCCAGACATACACGCCTTCGTCCTTGAGGCATTTGATCCACCAGTCGATCTTCCTTAGCGCTTCGGCGTCGAGTTGCTCGGTGTTCTTGAGCTGGGTGAGATCGCCGAAGATGTTCGGGCTCACCCACGGGGAGTCGTGGTGGTGCAGCCTTACCAGGTTGAAGCCCAGTGCCGATAGACGCTTGGCCTGCGCCTTGATTTCCTCGTCAGGCGTTTTGAACAGGGCATAAGCCGACAGGTTGGTGCCCCAGAAGCGCGCCGGGGTGTTGTCGGCAAACACCAGTTGCTCACCGGATGCTTTGACGAAACCACGTTTGCCGGCTGGTATTTCCCCCGCGTTGAGGAACGACAGGTCCACAGGTGACGTGCGCCAGTCCAACTGGTCATCCGGCCATTGCGTGGGGTCGGCCAGGCCGAAGCGTTCGCTGGGCGTGGGCCCTATGGCGATATCCCCGGCAACGGTCAGCACCGCCTTGATCTGTTGGCGGCCAGGCAGAATCGGGTCGCTGTAGAAGAAGGTTCGCACCTGGCTGGTATCGCCCCGTTCGAAATAGACCTTGGCCAACGGGGGATCGAAGCGCATTTGCACACGTGGCCCGACGCTGTTCTTGCCCCAGGCCCAGCCGCGGTTGTCTGGCAACAGCACCGGGTCGCCCATTTCCCCGGCGATCAGCGCCGGGTCGAAGCGCCAGACGATGCCGCCGCCCATCACATCGGCCTGCTTGCTCTGTGCCTGCAGGTCGAAGTGCCAGGTCAGGGTTTGCCCCTGGTCCTTCTGGATATCGGCTTTCAGGTCGAAATCAAGGTCCTTGTTTCGCCCCGTCAAGGTGTAGCGGTAAGGCCCCTGAACCTTGAGTGTCGGGTAGAAGCCCGTCCAGCTCCAGTCTTCACCCCAGAAGTCGAAGCTTGAGGCAAAGGCAGGGCCGCCGCCGCGCGTCAGGTTGGGCAGGCCGTTCTGTTCGTCGACGCTGACGACCCACTCCGAGGCCATGCCGGCCAGCGGCAGCATCAGCAGGCCAACCAGTGCCGTTGCCCGGGTCAAGGGGCAGAATGAAGTGCAGGTCATTGAACTACCTCGGTTGCAGGCTGGCGTTGGCAGGGTGTTCGGCATCGGCGAAAGCGTGCCTGCGGACCATCTGGATGTAGGCGATGCCGAGCCCGGCAATCGACCAGTACACCACCGGGATTACCGTGATGCTGCTTACCGTGAAAATGGTCACCAGGATGCCCAGCAAGGTCGCCAACAGCACCCTGCCGAGCTGGCGGTAAGGGTCACTCTTGTCGGGGAAGGTACGCATGCTCTTGTTGATGCCCATCAGGACGCAGGCGAAGAACCCCACGAACAGCGCCAGCCCTACCAGGCCGATCCTAAGCGCCAGGCCGATGTAGGTGTTGACGATGTCGATGATGCCCTCGCCCTGGATCATCGATTGCATTTCCGGCGTGTTGCGGAAATCGAACGATCCGAACAACGGGTAGCGCTGAATGACGATCCACGAATTGTCGAGCAGTCGCTCGCGGTAGGTTATGTTCTCATTGTCCACGCTGCCGATGAACGGCAGCAGGTCGAGGATCTTTTCGCCGCCGGGCACGATGGTCAGCAGCGGAATGCTCAGCACCCCTGCCAGTGCCAGCAGGGACAGGCGCGTGACTGCACGCTTGCCCATGGCGATGAACACGACAATCATCACCACCGCGCCCACCCAGGGGCCCCGTGACAGTGGCACAAACAGGCCGGCGGCCAGCAGCAAGGCCCCAAGGGTGCGCTGCAGCTGGCTGCGCACGAAGCCCTGCACGAACAGGAACAGACCAATCGCAACCGTGATCACATAGCCCAGGGCAATGGCCTGGCCGGCGGTGACGCTGGCGCGCAACGAACCGCCCCGGCTCAGGTAGCCTTTCATGCTCCACTCCACACCCAGGGCGTCGAGCAACGCGTTGTACAGCAGCCAGTGGCGCGCGTACTCAGCGACGGCCAGCAGCGACAAGACCAAAGCGGCAATGACGAAGGCCAGCATCGCGTCCTTGAAGTCGCTCAGCTCCCTCAACCCGCGGCTGGCGACGTAGTAGGGCAAGAACACGTCGACATACAAGTACACCGCCTGGCGCAGGGTATCGGTAATCGTGGTCTCGCGCAGGTACAGCAGCCCCATCAGCAACAGGCTGGCGGCCAGCAGCTTGTCGGCCCACAGGCGGCCGAAACGCAGCGTATCGCTCTGCTTGCTCAGCACCAGTGCGGCGGGGAGCAGCACGCACAGGGTCAGGATGCGCTGATGGTTCAGCTCGATCAGGTAGTTGACCACGCCAAAGCCGGGCACCTCTTTCGACGCGGGCGGTATGACGAACAGCAACAGGAAGAACAGCGCCATGGGGTTGCGCTCGCGGCGCCTGGCCGTGAGCAGGATGACCGCGGCAACGGCGGTGTAGATCCAGTAGCTGTGCGCAAAAAAGGCCACCAGTGTCAACGCGAACCACAGGTTGCGGCGGCGCTTGAAATCGCTCTCGGCAATCAGGTCCATTGCCGGGCTGCGTGCGAGAAAGAACACCACGCAAGCCAGGAACAAAATGACGATCAGCGCACGTAAATGTTCGGGCATGGGAGAGGTCACCTGTCCCTGGGTGGATGGGCACTAGCATCATGGCTAATTGAAACTATAGTGACTTCTAGCCATTCAGTCAGAGATTCAAGTCATGCCGTCGATTGATGTGCAAGCACCTGCCAGTCTGCGCAAGCGTGCCATGGGCGCAGGCGCATGGAACCTGGTCTCGCTGGTGGCTTCGCAGGTGCTGCGCCTGGGCGGCAACCTGATCATGGCGCGGATACTGCTGCCGGAAATGTTTGGGGTGATGGTCATTGCCACCACCGTTTCTGTGCTGCTGCACCTGCTGTCCGATGTCGGCCTGCGGCAGAACATCATTCAGAGCCACCGCGGCGACGACCCATTGTTCCTCAACACCGCCTGGACGGTGCAGATCCTGCGCGGCTTTGTGCTGTTCGCGCTGACGCTGCTGCTGGCCCTCGGCGCCTGGTGGGCGCAACTGGCCGATCTGTGGCCGGCGCATTCCACTTATGCAGCGCCAGAGCTGCCGCTGGTGCTGGCGGTGACCGGCATTTCAGCGATCATCTGGGGTTTCCAGTCCACCAAGATAGACGTCGCGGTACGCGCCTTCCAGCAAAAGCGCGTGGTGCTGATAGAGCTCGCATCGCAGGTCGTCGGGCTGGTCACGATGCTGGTGATCGGCTATTTCACCCGGTCCATCTGGTCTCTGGTGGTCGCCGGCCTGGCCTCGGCGCTGGTTGGCACGTTACTGGGCCATTTCGCCTTGCATGGCCCGCACAACCGCCTGCAATGGGACCGCGCAGCGCTCACCGAACTGATCGTGTTCGGGCGCTGGATACTGCTGTCTTCGATGGTTGGGGTATTGGCCATGTATGGCGACCGCATCTGGTTCGGCGGCACGATGACGGTGGCGCAGCTTGGGGTGTATTCCATTGCCGTGCTGATTCTCGGGTCGATCCAGACCGGCTTGCTCAAACTGGTCGGGTCAGTGGCGCTTCCAGCTTTCAGCGAAGCGGCCAGGGCCGGTGACCAGGCGCGCCTGAAAAAACTCTACTTCCACTTCAGGCTGCTGGTCGATCTGGTCATGCTGTTCCTGTGTGGCGGTTTCCTGACTGCCAGCCCGCTGCTGATCGGCTGGATGTACGATGAGCGCTATGCCGACGCAGGCCCGATGCTGGCTATCCTGTCGCTGTCGTTCTTCACCTTGCGCTATACCTTGGCACATCAGTTGTGGATCGCTTTGGGCCATACCAAGTACCAGGCGATGGACAACATCATCCGGCTCGTCTCGTTGTGGGCACTGATACCGTTGTTGCTGGCCATTGGCGGAGTGAAATACGCCATATGGGGTGCTGCTCTGCATACCTTCCCGACGCTGGCACTGATCGTCTATGTCAATTCCAAGCTGAATATCTGGAGTATGAAGCGTGAACTTGTGGTGCTACCGATGATTGCGGTCGGCGCATTGTGTGGCTTCCTGATCACGCGTTTGTTCGACTGGCTCTGAAGCCTTCCCGGCAGGCTGCACATAACGATACCGGGCTAGATAAAATCAACGGCATAGGTCTTGTGATCATGGGGAAGCTACAGTTTCTTGATCGGCAATCGGGTCGCCGCGGCTTTCTTCGCAATGGCGTGTTGCTGGGCGTCGGCGTAGCTGTTTTCGGTATCGTCCCTGGCGCTGGGCGCAAACCGGCGGAAAAGGGCGGGTTCGTTGTGATCAACGGCTGGGTCTTGCCTTCGGAATACTTCAAGGACGGTCGAGCATGATCAAGGACTTCGAGGCTGAGAAAACCCTGCGCGAAGCCTACGACGTGTGCATCATCGGTGCCGGCCCGGCCGGCATCACCCTGGCCCTGCAGCTGGCGCAGGCGGGGTGGAGTGTGGTGCTGCTCGAGGGGGGAGGGCGTGAGTATGAGCCGCGCTCGCAGGAACTCTACGCGTGCACCTCGACCGGCCTTGAGCTGTATGCCGAACAGACGCGCCTGCGTTACCTGGGCGGCACCTCCAATCATTGGGCAGGCCGTTGTCGCCCCTTCACTTCGTCCGATTTTGCCGTAGCGCCGCCTGTCGGCCTGCCGGGCTGGCCGATCGACTATGCGCAGATCGAGCGCTACCTGCCGGCGGCCATGGCGATCGTTGACCTGCCGAACGGGGCTGGTTTTAAAACCGTGAACACCGGCTTGAACGGTGGCGAATTCGATGCTGACTGTTTTCTGCTGAGCCCGCCAACACGGTTTGCGCAAAAGTACGCATCGGCGCTCAACGAAACGCCCGGGCTGGAAGTGTTCATCAACTGCAACTGTGTCGACCTCGAATTCGATCAGGCTTCAGGGCAATTGAAGGCAGCGGTGGTGTCCGATTACGACCAGCATCGCGAGCGTGTCGCGGCCAGTCAGTTCGTCCTGGCGATGGGGGCGATCGAGAATGCCAGGCAATTGCTCAACAGCGCTTCGCTGGTGGGTGCTGGCGTGGTGAAAAAGGAGGGCCTGACCGGGCGTTGCCTGATGGAACACCTGAACATCGACTTGGGTACCTTCATACTCAAAGATGGCTTGGGCACCGAGCCGCGCCAGTATTACACCACTGATGCATTCGTCGCTGAGTACCATGCCGGCAAGGGCAATGTTTCCGCTACGGTGCTCTCCGATGTGCAGACCTACGGCAGAACGGCCGAGGTCAAATACTTTCTGGAAACCCTGGCGTGTCAGATGGGGCTGGCCAGCAAGATCGAGTTCGTCGCCAAGTTCAGTTGCCCCGGCGATGGCGTCATGACCACGATGATCGAACAGTTCCCGGATGCACAAAGCCGCATTTCGCTGCTCGACGAAACAGATGAGCTGGGCGTGGCCAAGGTCAATGTCAATTGGGTACTCAGTGCCACCGACAGGCATACCATCAAGTGCATCGGCGCTGAACTGGCCAAGCAGTTCGCCCAGGCGGGGCTCGGCTTCGTCAAGCTCAACGATTTTGTCTATGACACCGAGTTGCCCCTGAAACTGTCGCCCCATGCCCATCACATGGGCACCACACGCATGGCGGCATCCCCCGAGTTCGGCGTGGTCGACGCCAACTGCAAGGTGTTCGGCAGTGAAAACCTCTATATAGCGGGCAGCAGCATTTTTGCCACAGGTGGCGCCTCGAACCCGACGATGCCGCTGTTGCAGTTCGCACTCAGATTGGCCGACCACCTCGATACGAAGATGAAGGCGGCCAGTGGGGCAGTTGTTCGAAGGGATGAGCAATGTGGGGAAAGGGTTGAGCGCGATACGGTCAGCATAAAGAAGAACGAGACCGGTTCGCCTCAGGGACAGTCCAGGACCGCTTGACGTGCGAGGGTAGCAGAATGATTGGATGGATACGCAATGCCATGACGCAGTATGTCTACTCAACAGGACGGGGAGGCTCGGCTTACAAGAAATTCTGCAACCCGACGCCCTTGGAGTGGGGTACCTACCTGGCACGGTGGGGCAAATTCCACTCGGTGGGCAGCAATGTCTATATCAATTGCGGCTGCAATGTCACCGACCCCACTCTGGTACGCATCGGTAGCAATGTGGGCCTGTCGGACTGCACCTTGATCGGCCACGACGGTGTGGTTGCGCTGATCGAGATCTGTTACGGCAAACACCTTGATTCGGTCGGCTACATTGACATCAAGGACAACTGTTTTGTCGGGCATGGTGCGATCGTCATGCCGCGCGTGACCATAGGGCCGAACGCTGTGGTCGCTGCAGGCGCTGTCGTCACCAAGGATGTTCCACCCGGCACGGTGGTCGGGGGCAACCCGGCCAAAGTCATCTGTACGACTGAAGAACTGATCAGCCGGGTCGAGGCGCGCTGCAATGCCTACCCCTGGATCGAGACGGTCAAGCAACGCAAAGGTGCTTACGACCCGACCGTGGAACCTGCGCTGGCACGCCAACGCAGCGAGTATTTCTTCGGAGACGGCAGCAATGGATAGCAAACCCGTCGACGTGATGGTCGTCAATTTCAATACCGCATCGTTGCTGCAGCCGATGTTCGATGCGCTGCGCCAAGCCGGGAGTGAACGGCTGGCCAGTTACCTGGTAGTGGACAACGCATCCGTCGATGATTCGGTGCAGCGCCTGGCCGAGGTCTGCCCGGAAGCTGTGCTGCTGAGCAACACGCATAATGTCGGCTTTGGCCGCGCCAACAACCAGTTGCTGGCGCACCTGCAGGGCAAGTACGCGCTGCTGCTCAACACCGACGCCTTCGTCGCTGCTGACAGCCTGCAAAAAACCGTCGATTACATGGACGCGCACCCGGACTGTGGCGTTCTGGGCGTGCGCCTGGTGGGGCGCGACGGTGACCTGCAACCCAGTTGCCGTTACTTCCCCACGCCCCTGAATGTGTTTGTCGCGCGTACCGGCCTGGGGCGCTTTTTCCCCGGGCTGAAGATGGTCGACGAGATGGCCTGGGACCATGCCTCGGTGCGTGAATGCGACTGGTTGCCGGGCTGCTTTTACCTGGTGCGCCGCGAGGTGCTCGATCAGGTGGGCCTGTTCGATCCGCGCTACTTTCTTTATTACGAGGAAGTCGACCATTGCAAGCGAGTGAAGGAGGCCGGTTGGAAGGTGGTGTTCTACCCGCACACCACCGTGGTGCACATTGGCGGGGAAAGCTCCAAGTCGGTCGCCGAACTGGAGGCCGCGAGCCGGCAGATCTCCAGCTACCAGATCGAGAGCGAGCTGCTGTACTTTCGCAAGCACCATGGCGTGCCGGGCTTGATCCTGCACATGCTGCTGGTGAGCCTGGGTGACCTGGTGCTGGCGCTCAAGGCATTGCTCAAGGGGCGAGGCTGGGGCGCGATCAAGGCCTGTTGGCTGCACACGCGCGCCACCTGGTCACTGTTGCTCAAGACCCAGTTTGCCAGCCAACCCACACGGTAGGTGAAGCCATGTTCCAGAACATACGCGCGGACTTGCGTGCACACGGTGGTGATTGGGGCGCCCAGGGGTTCTGGGTGCTGCTGGTGTATCGCTTTGGGCGCTGGAGCTATGGTGTGCGCCCGGCCCTGCTGCGCAAACTGTTCTCCATCCTCTACAAGATCCTGTTCAAGTTCGTGCAGATCATCACCGGGGTGGAATTGCCGTGCGAAGTGGTAATCGGCCGCAACTTCGTCATCGACCATTTTGGCGGCAT
>RCUL01000396.1_pt1 | contig 23730 bp, 21 predicted proteins | sample 2167521 | NCBI WGS metagenome assembly RCUL01 (sample SAMN09932745, study PRJNA488358) | compost metagenome | feature: garden; material: soil; isolation source: compost soil in acetic acid-enriched culture | place: Germany: Experimental Botanical Garden Goettingen | collected 2016-01-27
GAAATCAATTGTGGCAGCAATGCCACCCAGGGTTCGAATCCCTGTCTCTCCGCCACATATATAGCCCAACCCATTGAATAGGTTGGGCTTTTTCATATGGTGTTTTTTTGAGTATACCACTCAGTATGCCATTCGAAGTTGGCTGGCATACTGTCTCGTTGAGCTACTTTGGACATCTAGCAGTACTTCTCTTCGTTTTGCTTGATGTAAAAGAAGCTTACAGATTCTCCCTTACCCCTTCCTGACACTCAGTCTATAAAGCATGCTCAGCAGTTCATTAGTCTCAGGCGATGTGTTGATGAATGGGTGATTCCTGAAGTAGAAGAGTTTCACCTTGTATATATCAGTCAGCCATCACTCCCAGGGAGTCACATTGGCGTACTTGTATTTGGCGTAGACGGGCTGGCCGTTGTAGGAGCTGGGCGGGAAGCTTGGGTTGGCGCTGATCCAGTTATTCACAAACGTCTGCATCCTGCGGGTGACGGGGCGGCTCTCGCGACGCACGCTCACCCATTTGTTCTGGGTGCGGCTGAATACCTGCCAGGTGACACCCGCCTCGTCGATGTTGAAGGCGTAGCGCTCCATGTTCCAGATGGACATACCGTACTTGCCCAAATCTATGTCCTGGGGATACTGGCGCCCCAGGATCCAGACGTTGGTATGGAGCAGGTTGGCGCCCCCCATCAGCTCGATGTCGACTTCATAGTGAGAGCTGGTGCCTGCATCTCCGGTATAGGTAAAGAAGGAGCTGATGGTGCCGGGCACCGCTCCTGCCTGCATCTGCACCTCATAACGACCCTTGCGGGTGTAGTTGTAGGTTCGCAACTCAGCGCAGCTCTTGTTTCCTTTGTCGGTTTTCGCATGGAGGATCGCCATGCTGGACTCCATCCAGACGTTGGCGGCGCGCCAGGTGCAGTCGAATTCTGACCCACCATTGCGCCAGCCGTCCGAAACCTGCCAATCCTGATTGCTCCACCACCATGCAGACGCCTGGGTGGAATATAATCCCCCCGCCAGCAGCAATACTGACATCAGTCCAATTTTACGCATATTATCCACATTCCTATGTGTTTATTGATTAGTGTTTTTATGGATGACTACAAGCAGCATCAGAATAGCCATAAACACATCTGGAAACTTATACTGATATCGCGTCATGACAGTTTCATATTTTTGAAACTGCCGGCAAAGGGTATGAAATACATGGCGTTTGGCTGGTATAACAAGAATAAAAAAGCCACCGTATATAACGGTGGCAAAAGCACGGACTCCCGATCCGATGAGTTAAATATCAGCTGGCTTGGCGGCGATAGATCTCGACCAGTTCGGTGGCCAGTTCGCGGCACAGAATGGAGGTCATCAGGTGATCCTGGGCATGTACCATGACCAGCGTCATCTTGGTCTTGCCTTCGCCCTCATCGGCTTCAATAAGCTTGGTTTGTACGGCATGGGCTGCTTTGCCTGCTTCGGTGGCCTGCACCAGCAAGGCATCCGCCTCGGTGAACTGGCCTGCGCGGGCCTGACGCAGGGCTTCGAAGCAAAGACTGCGAGATTGGCCGGCATTGACGATGATGCCCATGACTGCTTCTTCAAGATCCATCATTTATGACTCCTTAAAATCCATTGTTACGAGAGACGTCGGCGAACCATTCACCACTCTTCTTGACGGTGCGCTGCTGGCTTTCCAAATCAAGGCTGATGAATCCATAACGGTTCTTGTAGGCATTCATCCAAGACCAGTTATCAATAAAGGTCCACAGGTGATAACCTCGGCAATTACTTCCTTCGGCAATCGCGGTATGAATCCACTGGAGGTGACCACGAATAAAGTCGATACGATAATCGTCTTTTACTTGGCCATCTTCGCCAATGAATCTGTGTTCCCCTTCGACACCCATGCCATTCTCTGAAATATAACTTGGAATATTTCCGTAGTTGTCGCGTAGGTTGATCAATATGTCATAGATTCCGCGCTCATATATTTCCCAGCCGCGATAGGGGTTCATCTTGCGGCCCGGCATCTCGTAATTCTCGAAGAACCAGTCAGGCAGGAAAGGGGAGTCCGGGTTGATGGCCGTCATGCGCGCCTTCACCCGCCGTGGCTGGTAGTAGTTGATGCCGAGCAGATCGATCTTGCCGGCGGCCAGCAGCTCGCAGTCGCCGCTTTGCACCACGGGCATCTGATCGTGCTCGCGCAGGATGTCGATCAGCTCCTGGGGATAGACTCCCTTCACCGCGGGATCGAGGAAGGCGCGGTTGAAGAACAGGTCGGCAATGAACGAAGCCTTCAAGTCCGCCGGATTGGAAGAGCGCGGATAGGAGGGGGTCAGGTTTAAGACGATACCGATCTGGCCCGGCAGGGAGAGTGCGCGATAGCACTTCACCGCCAGGCTGTGGGCCAGCATCATGTGATAGGCCACCTGGGCTGCCCGCTTGAAGTCCATCAGGTTCGGGTAGTGGAAGTCATACAGATAACCACCTTCCACCACCACCACGGGTTCGTTGAAAGTCATCCAGCAGGCGACGCGATCGCCAAACAGTTTGAAGCAGATGTCGGCGTACTCGGCAAAGGCCGCCACCGTCTCGCGGTTCTCCCAGCCACCCTGCTCTTGCCAGTACATCGGCATGTCGAAGTGGAATAGACCGATGAAGGGCTTGATTCCCTTGGCCAGCAGTTTGTCGATCACCTTGTTGTAGAAGTCGACGGCCTCCTGGTTGACAGTACGGCCATCCGGCAGCAGACGGGCCCAGGAAATAGAGGTGCGGAAGCTGTTGTGGCCAATCTGCTCCATTAACGCGATGTCTTCACTATAGCGATCATAGAAGGTCGAAGTGTTGGTTGGGCCTACTTGGCCGTGAAAACGGTGCGGCTCCGTCTCGAACCAGTGATCCCAGATGGTCGGTGCCTTGCCGCCCACGTTTGCAGCTCCTTCCGATTGTGCGGCCGACGAGGCACTACCCCACCAGAAGCCTTCGGGGAATGTGTATTGCATTGCAGTTTCCTCTTGATAACTGGGCTGCGGACATCACTGCATCCGCAGCCTGTGGTGCTTATGCTTGACTCTGAACCGGTGTGATCATTGTTGATTTTTCTGCTTCTGCTTCTGCTTCTGCCTCATCGGCCTCTTGTTTGAGAAGGGTGCGCTCATAGGCCCGAACGAAGGGGTAATACATCAGGGCGGAGATCCCCATGCAGATGAAGCACAAGATGACCGGACTGAATGCCCAGTTGGTGGCCCAGGAGGCACCGATGGGCGCCGGAGTGGTCCAGGCGGTCAGCATCACAACCTTCTCCACCAGACCCAGATCCACGGCGAACCAAGCCAGGATGGCGTTGATCACAGGCACCAGGGTGAATGGCAGAAAGAAGACTGGGTTCATGATGATGGGAGCACCAAACAGGATCGGCTCATTGATGTTGAAGAAACCGGGGACTACGCCCATCCGCCCTATGGTGCGCAGGTGTACGGCTCGGCTGCGCATCAGAAGGAATGCCAGGGGTAGGGTAGAGCCCACACCGCCGATAAACAGGAAGTGATCCCAGAAACCGGGCAAGAAGGTGTGAGGAATGGCTTGGCCGGCGGCCAGCGCAGCCTGGTTGCTGGCTAGGTTTGCCATCCAGAATGGGTTCATTATGCCTGTGACGATCATGGTGCCGTGGATGCCGGCAAACCAGAGGATCTGGCACAGCAACACCGCCAGCAGGACGGCAGGCAGACTGTCAGAGGCCGCCACCAGGGGTTTGAGCATGGCCATGATCGCCTCGGGCAGGATCATACCTGTGGTCTCCTGCAACAGCATGTTGAGGGGGTGCAGGGTCAGGATGATCGCCAGTACCGGTATCAGCACCTCGAAAGAGCGCGCAACCCCCATCGGTACCTGCTCGGGCAGACGGATGGTGATGTTGTTGCGCTTGAGCCAGGCATACACTTCAGTCGAATAGATGGCGCAGATGAGGGCTGTGAAGATGCCCTGCCCGGAGAAATACTGGGTGGAGATAGCACCGTCTTTATATTGCGCCGCCACAAGCATGAACGACATCAGCGACAGCAGACCCGTGGTGATGGGATCCAGGGAATACTGTTTGGCTAGGCTGGATGCGACACCCACCGAGATGAAGACCGTCATAAGCCCCATGCTCATGTTGAAGGGCAACATGAGTTCGGCGCGATAGGTGTTGGAGAAGTCGAGCCAGGCTCTGGCAAAGCTCCAGGTGGTCTCGCTGGAGATGGGGGGGAAAATGAACACCAGCATAAAGCTGCCGACGATCATGAACGGCAGCGCGGCAATAAAACCGTCACGGATGGCCAGAACATAGCGTTGCTGGCCCAGTTTTCCTGCCAATGGGCCGATCCGTTGTTCGATCAACTTGACCAGCATCCCATAGAGTGAACTCATAGTGTGTGTCCTTCCTTGTGAGCGCGCTTAATCGATCAGGGACAGGGCGTAATCCAGCACCTTGTCACCGCGTTGCATGCCGTAATCCATCATGTCGATAGGTTGTACTTTGATCCGGTGAGCAGCCGCCTTGGCCTGTAATTCGGGTTGCATGTACTTGATCTGCGGCCCCAGCAAGACGACCTGGTAATGTGGCATCTGGTCATCGAACTCCGATGCGCCAAAAGCCTTGATCTCGGCAGCCAGACCCCGTTTATCGGCTTCCACCAGCATTTTTTTCACCAGCAGGCTGGTGGACATCCCGGCAGAACAGCACAACATGATTTTTTTCATGATCATTCCTCAGTTATTAAGTTGAGCTCACTATAGATCGACGAAACAAAACGGGAAATCGATTTCACAATTCGGGGTTTGTAATTGTGATCTCGATCACTTGGTGGATATCTACAATAAGGGTTTAAAAATAAAATACTGTTATTTATCAGTGGATTGGTTTGTTTTATCTTATGTGTTTTACTCCAGGTGCATTCGACTTGGCTTTATGAAATATCGATTTCAAACTTGTCGTGGTTTTCATGCCGGTCCTGCACCTCTGCTGGCCAGACCCCCTGCGTGATGCAGGGGGCGCTTTCGGTATGGTGCCGATCCGGGGCAGGGCGCATGCCAGCAAAGCTGGGTAACCGAGCCCCGTCGCCGTGATCCCCTGCCCTCTGGTGTCAGGGCATGGCCTGATTACATGGCATGGTGTTCGGCCATGCCTGCTCAAGCTCTCTCTTCTGCCGCGCTGAGGGGGGAGGGGAAGCCTGTCAGTTGCGGGCTGGTGGCAGGGCGTCATTGTGGCGACTGGGGTGCTCTGCACAGTCTCTTACTCCGATGGTGGGCTCAGCTTGGGGTTCTCTTGTGGTTCGCGCTGAGGGTCACGGAACCCGATTTAGGAGCCGGGTACCCTGCTTTCCCATCTTCTGGTCGCACGCGGGACAATGTAGAAGAGGCGGAGACCGGGCGGTGGTCAGATAGCGTCAGCAGATCTGATGGCAAGGTAGGGCGGGAGACAGTTGATGCGCAAAAAGGTGGCCAAGAGACGGGCACGCGGAAGGCTCGGTCGCGAAGGTGCGGTCAGATGCAATGAAGAGATCGATAGCACACGGTTCTGTTGCCATCAGCCTCTGCATGATGACGGAAAGCGGAAAACAAAGGGTGGCGACCGGTGCGGGTTCGGTCCTGGACAAGGTCGGCAGGGGAGTGAAACAATGCTCCGTCACGGGGACGGAGCATCGGAAGGGCAATTAGCGGGTCAATCCGCCTTCATCCAGCACGCTGACAGCCCAGAAGAAGGGAGCATTCCAGTTGATGGTAACTTCGTTCAGTGTCCAGGCTCCTATCTCGTCTTTCCAGCAGGTCTGGCCGGTGCACTTCCCTTTCATAGTGGATGCAACGGGATCGCTGAAGTTGATGGAGTTGGGGCCCCCAGACATTACTCCTGGCGGAACCAGGGGGGACGCGGGATCAGCTGGGTGTGCCCAGAACCTGTGGTGCGGATTCTTCAGCGGACGACTGCCGTAGCCCGACACATAGGACTGGTCGAGCGGGTTGCGGCCCAGCACGTAGTCCATGGCGTCAGACATGGCCTGCAGGTATTTGCGCTCCCCCGTGAAGTCATGCGCCAGCCCGAGGAAGATGCTGCGATTCATCAGGTTGGAGTTGGAGCCCCAGGGGTATTCGGTGGCCTGATAGGGGATAAGGTAACCCTCTGTCGCCACGCTCTTCTGGTAGCCGTCGGCGGCGGCGATGATGGTGGCACGCGCCTTCTCCACGTCCTGCTTGCCCAGCTTGTTGGGCACCATGGCTAGGGTGATGGTTCCTGCGCTGCTGAGATCCTGCCAGTAGAGATCACCGCTTGCGCTGCGATCACCCTTGGGGGCGGCCAGATAGAGAGGGGACTGTTGGACGGCCTGCTTGTACTCGGCCTTGCCGGTGGTGGCGAACAGCTCGGCGGCAGCCCAATAGAATTCGTCCTTCAGGTTGGTGTCATCGTAGGGACCGGATCCCACAAAGTTGTCATAGGCATAGACGTCCGGATGATGGTTGGCCGCCTTCCAGGCTCGCTCGGCTGCCTGCAGGCTGCGCTGTGCGAAGGCCGGATCCAGATCTTTCCATACGCGGGCAGACTGGGCGGCGGTGGCAGCCAGATTCAGGGTCGCAGCCGTGCTGGGGTGGCTCAGGAAACGGGGCTGTGGATCCTTGTGGGGCGGGAGCGGCATCCCGGTCCAGGCTTCATCGGCGACCTTGTGGAAGACCATGCCTGAGGCATCGATCTCGGTCAGTTTCAGGCTGTCGAGCTGCTTGGACTGATCTCCTACCGGTACCCAGGCCTTCTTGCCTTCGGGTACCTGCATGGCGAGGAAGAACTCCATCATCCAGCGGGATTCGTCCAGCAGATCGTTGTGGCCGTTGTGCTGCTCCGGGATTTTAGCCTTGCCGTCGGCAAAGGCGCTCTTGTCACCCTCTTTCGCCAGTTGCTCTCGCTCATAGAGGTTCATCAAGGTCCATACCGAGATGCCGCCGTTGACCACGTACTTGCCCTGATCGCCAGCGTCGTACCAGCCGCCGGTCACATCCAGCGTGAAGTCACAACCTGGCCACTGGTTGCCCTTGGCATCCTGTTTGTTGAAGCAGGTCACTTTCTCGGGCTTGTGTCCTGCCGGGCGAGCGAGATCGGGGCGCTGGACATATTTGGCCTCGATGTCGATGCCGCTACGCTGCTGATAGAAGAAGGAGAGGGCATCGAATTTCATGGTGTGATAGATGTCATCACCGATGCTGAACGGGTGGCTCTTCTGGCCGGCGACCTCCAGCACCAGGCCGGTGGCCCGGGCGGTGACCTGGCTGAAGTCGGCGATCTGCACGTTTTCCCCGGATGGGGCATTCAGGCCAAAGGGTGTGGTCTTGCCTTCGGCGATGGCCTCACCCTGGGCATTGCGCAGGGTCCAGGGGAGCGAGTCCTTACTGTCGGTGGCGATGGTCGCACGTTTCAATGCCTTGCTCAGGTAGCCGACTTGGTTGACGCGCACGCTGGCCAGATCAGATTTCTTGACCAGGGATGGACCCGAGAGCGTTGCTTCACCGATGCAGACGGTGGTCGGTGTCTGGGTGCCCATCTGGAGTTGAAACTGGGTCTTCTCGTCCGTGGAGGAGGGCGTGAACTGGATGTCGAAAGGTTTGGGTGTGCTGCTGAGGGCGAGGTCCTGCACCATATGGTTGGTGTAGGGGGCGCCATCATGCTGGATCAGGGCCTTGACGTTGATGTCGCTCTTGGCCATGGCAGTGAAATGGAGCTTGTAGGTTTGCCCCTGAACCAGGCCGAGGTTGGACTGGCCCAGGATGACATCCCAGGGATTGGATCCCGACTCGGTGAAGGTGATGCAGCCCATCTGGTTCTCGGCGTTCAGGGTGCCCCCAGCCGTCCACCAGCCATCGGTTCCCTGGAAGCCCCCGTTGGTCAGCAATTCATCCACAGGTCCGGCAGATGCCGAGGAGGCACCGGAGCCGGATGCCCCTGCGCTGGGCAGGGAGCAGCCATGCAAGCCAATGACGCAAGACATGGCAAGCGTCAGGGCACTAAGCCGAGATATTTTCATTGTTACCCCTTTGATCACAGACGGAAATAATGGCGTCGATTTTCGCACTCGCGCTGAAAATGACCGAGTCATCCTGCTACCCGCATTTCACTGTCAAGACTTACATACAATCCTTGAGTGGAAATCGATTTCATGAATTAGGTAATAGTAAAGTTTGTGGCAAATCAAGTTTGCCTTTATGAACTGTGATGTGGGCTACAAATTTTCGTTTATTGATATGTAGATCTACGTGATTTGAATTCCATTGAATCCTTATCATCCTCTCTTCATTTTCCGCCAGTTTAGCCAAACGAGTGCCGTTCTCGGTAAAATATGCAGTGGTATGAGATGATGAGTATATTTTATATTTATGATTTTATTGTTTTTTCTCTCCGAGTGCTTTTCCGTGTGCTCCACCCCCTCCTGGATATTTTGCTGGCGCGAAACAGTCTGATCTTTGTGAGCTACATCACTATTTACTCTCTCGGTGGGATTTTTACCGTGGCAGGGCAAAGATACTGCTGGAATGGTGAAGAGATTTCTGTTTACCATTAAATATTCTTGCAATCGATTTCATGCTTGGGCTGTTTTTCAAGGCGGATCCCCATGATCGATGCGTCAGGCGATGAATGAGAATATCCGGAGAGTCATAAGGAAAATGCGTAAAACTATAGGTCTCACCAGGTCTATGACCTGCCTATTCGTGGGGTGCGGCATCTGGAGTGCCGGGATGGCGGATGAGCTGTCGACCATGCCCTATTTTGCCACTTGGCCGCAGATCCACAGCGCCATTGCCAAGGACGAGGGGATGGAGCGCCAGATCCAGTCCCTGCTCTCCCGGATGACCCTGGAGGAGAAGGTCGGGCAGATGATCCAGCCCGACTTTCGTGAAGTGACCCCAGAGGAGGTCACTCGCTACAAGATTGGTTCCGTCCTCAACGGGGGCGGCGGTTGGCCAGGCAACAACAAACACGCCTCAGCGGCGGACTGGGCACGCCAGGCCGACACTTACTGGCAAGCGGCAGAAGCGGGCTTTGAGGGCAGGGGCTATCGCATTCCCTTCATGTGGGCGACCGATGCGGTGCACGGCCACAACAACGTCTTCGCGGCGACCCTGTTCCCGCACAACATCGGCCTTGGGGCGGCGCGGGATCCGGGGCTCATCTACCGTATCGGCCAGGTGACGGCGCGGGAAGTGGCCGCCACCGGGCTGGACTGGACCTTCGCTCCGACGGTGGCGGTTCCCCGGGACGATCGCTGGGGCCGGACCTATGAAGGCTATTCCGAAGATCCCGCCATCGTCTATCACTATTCCGGCGAGATGGTGCGCGGCCTGCAAGGGTCGGCGGCGGATCTGCGCGGCCAACGCCACGTCATCTCGAACGTGAAACATTTCGTGGGGGATGGCGGCACTCAGGACGGGGTCGATCGGGGCCAAAGTTTCTATTCGGAAGAAGACCTGCGCAACCTGCACGCGGTGGGCTACTTCTCGGGGCTGGATGCTGGCGCCCAGGTGGTCATGGCCTCGTTCAACAGCTGGCACAACGAGCTCAACCTCGATGTGTTGCCAGAGGACGGGGTTGAATACAACGGCAAGCTGCACGGTAGCCGCTATCTGCTGACCGACGTACTCAAGGGCAAGATGGGGTTTGATGGCCTGGTGGTATCGGACTGGAACGGCCACAGCGAGATCGCCGGTTGCACCATGGGGAGTTGCTTACCCGCCGTGCTGGCCGGGGTCGACATCTTCATGGTCACGGCGCGCAAGGACTGGATGGAGTTTCGCCAGAACCTACTCGATGGCGTGGCGAACCGGCAGATCCCGATGAGCCGAATCGACGATGCCGTGGCGCGCATCCTGCGGGTCAAGATGCGGGCCGGGCTGTGGGAGAAACCCATGCCGTCGGCACGAGAGCTGGCGGGCAAGCAGGGCGAGCTTGGCGCCGCACAGCACAAGGCGCTGGCCCGGGAGGCGGTGCGCAAGTCGCTGGTGCTGCTCAAGAACGAGGGCAAGATCCTGCCCTTGAGCCGGCAGAGCCGGGTGCTGGTGGCGGGCAGCGCCGCCAACGATCTGGGCAAGCAGGTGGGGGGCTGGAGCCTGACCTGGCAAGGCAGCGAAAACGGGCGTGGTGATTTCCCAGGTGCCCAGAGCGTACTGGATGCGGTCACGTCCACCGTCGGAGCGGATCATGTGCAGGTGGGTACAGGGCCTAGGGAGCTGGAGGAGGCCAAACCCGATGTCGCCATCCTGGTCATGGGGGAGGATCCCTATGCCGAATGGTTCGGTGATATTCCAGACAACAAGACCCTCTCCTATGGGGATCTCAAGAACAGCTATCACGAGGATCTGCTGACCCTCAAGCGTCTGAAGGCGGCCGATATCCCCGTGGTGACCGTGCTCTTTTCCGGGCGCCCGCTCTACGTCAACGAGGAGATCAACCTCTCTTCCGCCTTTGTCGCCGCCTGGTTGCCGGGCACCGAGGGGGAGGGGATCACCGATCTCCTGTTCAAGGATGCGAAGGGCAAGGTGGCCCATGACTTCCAAGGGCGACTCTCCTTCTCTTGGCCATTTGGCAAGTGCGCCACCACCATCAATCGCACACCCACCCAGATCCCGGGCTGGCAGCGTCCCACCTTCGAGCAATCCCTTGAAGGGGAGAATGCACCGCTCTTCCCCTATGGTTACGGGCTCAGTTACGGCAAGCCTTCCCCTGTGGCGGCCCGGGTCAGCAACCTCAATACCCTGGTCCTGGATAACCGTACCTTCGGCTGCAACGAGAGCGATCCCGCCAAGCTGAGCGCCGCCGACAAGGTGCTTGAGCTGTTCGGGCCCAAGGCGGGTGAAGAGCACCGTCTGCGCATGGGAGATGCCAGCAACTGGACGGGGACCGAAGTCTCCGGCAACAGCGTGACCGAGATGACCTTCATCAAGGTGCAGCCCATCGACTACCTGCGCCAGCAGGATGCGCGCGCGGTCACCTTCCTTGGGACGGACAAGCCGGGTGTCGACTCTGGGGCCACGATCCAGTTGCAGACCACCCAGGTCAAGGGGGCGGATCGTCGTACCTACCTGAAGGGTGAGAGCGAGCTGCAGGTGACGCTGCGGGTGCAGCAGGCACCAGCGGGCAACATGACGCTAGGTCTGCAGTGTGGCTGGCCCTGTGGCAAGTCCATCGAGATCGCACCGGCTTTGCGCCAGTTGCCCCCGCAGAAATGGGTGACCCTGAGCCTGCCTCTGCGCTGCCTCGAAGAAGGCATGGATTTCGCGAAGGTCAACACGCCCTTCATCTTGGGCACCAGCGGCAAGGCACGCATCGACGTGGCGACCGTGCGCTGGGTGCCGGCCTCCCTGTTGGGAGCTGCAGGGGAGGCGGCTCGGCTCGATTGCCAGGGACAGCTGACCCGATAATTCCGTCAGCCAGATGCACCAGGATCCCTGTCGGGGTCCTGGTGCTTTGATAACCGGCTCCGCCCATGTGCGGAGGGAGAGGTGGGAGAGAAGGATGTCGATCGTACAGCGGATCAGATTGGGTTTTACGCTGCTGTTGGTGCTGCTGCTGCTGCTCGGGGCCATCAGCTACCTGAAGACGGCCTCCATTCACGGCCGTTTCCAGCAGGTGACCGAGGAGGCGACGCCCCTAGCCTTGACCGCCAGCCGGTTGCGCGCCGCCTTGCTGATGGTGGACAGAGACAGCCTGGCGCATCTCGCCATCTGGGAGGGCTCGGCGTTTCCCCAGTCCCGCCAACGTTTTGTGAATGACAAGGCCCGTTATGAGCAGCACATCAAGGAGTTCAAGGCCCTGACGCTCGATGCCGAGAGTGAACGGCAACTCGTTCAGGTCACCAACCAGGCCCCTCAGCTGTTCACCATCTCGGAGCAGTTGATGAGCCTGCACGAAGAGTCGGTCGAGCTAGATCGGGGACTCTCCCGGATGCGTGGCGATCTGCTGCGCCTGGATGACAACTACCGATCGGCGGCGGAGCTGCTGGTGCGCTATGCGGCGGGGCGGCGCTCATTGCAGAACAAGGCAGAACTCATCACCAGCGGCATCGCCCGGGATCTCAAGCTGATCCTGCGCGCTGACGGCAATACGGATCTCGTGGCACTGCAGGCGGTGCTGGCCAAAGACATCGACATTGCTAACCAGCGTCTGATGCGGATTGTCGTGCCCGACGACGTCAAGGCCAGGTTTACCCACCATGTGACGCGCATTCCCCAGCTGGTGTTCGGCGACAAGGGGCTTATCGCCACCCTGGTGCGCCACCAGCAGATCAATCAACAACTGCACAATCTGCGTGAGCAACAGGAGGCCGAAAGCCAGCAACTGGGAGAGGCGCTTGACAGGCTCATCGCCATTAGCAACAGAAGCATGCAGGAGGACAGGCAGAGTGCCGACATCGCAGTTGAAAGCGCCCGCACTTGGATAGTGTTAGTGGCCCTGTGTTCCGTGCTCATCGCACTCATTGTCGCTTGGAGTACGGCCCGCAGCATCCAGGTGCCTCTGGTACGGATCAACCGCGTCCTCTCCCTAATGGCGCAAGGGGACATGACGCTGCGGGTGTGCTACCCGGCTAGAAACGAGCTCGGCGAGGTGGCGGACTCCATTGACCAGCTGGCCCACCACACCAAGGCGCTCTTGATGGAGGTCCAGACCGGGTCTGAGCACCTGGTGAGCGAGACGCGCAAGACCGCGGAGATCGGCGAGCAGGTGATGTCGCAGGTGCAGGAGCAGAAGGCCCAGACCGATCAGGTGGCGGCCGCCATCTTCGAGTTGGAAACCAGTGCCACCGAGGTAGCGCGCTCGAGCGATCATGTTCGTCGGGAGGTGGGTGAAGCCAATGACGAGAGCCGGCGCGGACGCGATCTGATGCAGGCCAACCGGGATGGCATCGAACAGCTGGCGACCGGCATCGCCGGGGCCATGGCGATCACCCGCAAGCTCGAAGGCTACAGCAGCAACATTGGCAACATTCTCGAGGTGATCCGTGGCATGGCTGAACAGACCAACCTGCTGGCCCTCAATGCGGCCATCGAAGCGGCCCGTGCCGGGGAAGCCGGGCGGGGCTTTGCCGTGGTGGCCGAGGAGGTGCGGGCGCTGGCTACCCGTTCACAAGGGGCGACCCAGGAGATCCAGGTGATGATCGACAACCTGCAGGGATGCGCCCGCGATGTGGCGAGCGTGATGACCCAGAGCCATGAGCAGACCCAGCAGAGTGTGCAGCAGACCCGGGATGTCGAGAGTGCCCTGGCGGGGATCGCCTCGCGTATGGAGGCCATCAAGGAGATTGCGGATCACATGGCTTATGCCGCTGCGGAGCAGATTTCGGTTAGTCAGGGAGTGGCCCAGCACGTGGCGGCCATCGCCGACGTGGCTCACGAGACCGAGCAGGCCTCCCGGGTGTCTGCGAGCAGTGGCGAGGTGTTGTCGGGGCTGGCCAGCCAGCAACAGAGTCTGGTGGCCCGTTTCAAGGTGTAGGAGAGAGGCGATGTGGAAATCAGTGAGTGCCCTGCTGGTCTGGGGGCTGAGTGCGGCGGCGGTGTCCCAGGAGCTGGTGCTGGAAACCTGGCGCGTGGATGACGAGCCGCTGTGGAAGGAGCAGTTTCTGCCCCGTTTTCAGGCGCTCCATCCCGAGATCACCCTTAAGCTGCAACCGCAGCGTTCGGCCGATTATGATCAGGGACTCGCCGAGCGGCTGGCGGCGGGAAAGGCGGGGGATCTCATCACTTGCCGTCCTTATGATCAGTCCCTGCGGCTGTTCCAGCAGGGGCATCTGCTGGATCTGACGGACCTGCCCGGGATGGAGAACTTCCCGAGCTTTGCCAAGGCCGCCTGGCAGACCGACTCCGGGGCCCAGACCTTCTGCCTGCCCATTGCCTCCGTGATCCAGGGTTTCTACTTCAATGTCGATATCTTCAACACCCTTGGGCTGACACCGCCGCGAACCCGTGCTGACTTCTTCGCCGTGCTGGAGAAGGTGAAGCAGGATGGCCGCTATCTGCCGCTGGCGCTGGCGGCCCACGACAGCTGGGTGGTCTCCGAGCTTGGCTACCAGAATATCGGCCCCAACTACTGGCATGGGGAAGATGGCCGCCTGGCGTTGATCAACGGTCAGGCGCGAGTGACCGATGCCCCTTATGTGGCGGCGTTTCGTGAGCTGGCGAGCTGGCGGCCCTACATAGGCGACCATCCGGCCGATGCCACCGAGGCTCAGGCGGTGGATGCCTTTGCCGCCGGCAAGGCCGCCATGATAGTGGCGGGCTCCTGGTCCTTGGCCCAGTTTACCGGCAAGGTCAATTTTGGCGCCTTCCCACCTCCCGTCGCGCGGGAGGGAGACACCTGCTACTTCACCGATCACACTGACATGGGGATCGGCATCAATGCTGCCAGCCCCAACAAGGAGGCGGCCCTGAAGCTGGTGGAGTGGATGGCGAGCGCCGACTTCGCCGAGCGCTTCTCCAACTCGGTGCCGGGCTTCTTCTCCCTCTCCAACCACTTCTTCGAGCTCAAGGATCCGGTGGCTAGCACCATGATGGGCTGGCGCGATACCTGTGATTCCACCCTGCGTCTGGGGGCGCAGTTCCTCACCCGGGGGGAGCCCTCGCTCACCATCGAGCTCGCGGAGGTATCGCAATCCGTGGTGCTGGGCACCATGACGCCGGAAGCGGCCGCCGCGCGCATACAGCAGGGGCTGGCAAATTGGTATCCCCCCCAAAAGGCGGCGGCAAGAAGAGCCCGTCTGTGCGAAGCGGACGAGCCCCTCCCCACGGCGGCGGCCAGCGCTTCCACCGGGGCGGAGACCCCCTTCGCTACCCCTTGACGGTGGCCGTGCCCACCGGGAAAGGCATTGTCCGATGGTGAGCTTCATATTTCCCAAGGCGCCCTCAGGGCGCCTTTTTTCATCAAGGCTTATGGCCGATGAGAAGGAGCCGAAGGCTTGTCATTTCACCCAGGGGGGGGGGATGCAATGTGGTTTCCCCGGTCCTGGCCAATCCAGATTGGGGGCGGTGTTGGCCGCGTTATGTACCTGTGCGGACCCAAGACAGACTAGGTGGAAGGGACGATATGAAAAGCACGCCGTCCCTTGCTGGGCAGGGCTTTATTGACGTGACATCAGGGAGGGGAAAAAGAAAAGCGGCCCGCAGGCCGCTTTTATCTCATGTCGGGCGGAGCACAGCCCCGTCGGCGTTCATCCCTTGTACGGCAGTGTGGTATCGCGCACCACTATGCTCAACTCGGGCAATTCGTCCGAGTTTAGCTCCGTATTCTCGATCAATCCCAACAGGGTCTTGACCATCTTGACGCCCATCTCGTAGATGGGCTGGCGCACAGTGGTCAATGGCGGGTTGGAATAGGTGGAGAAGGGCAGATCGTCAAAACCAATGAGGGAGACATCCTCAGGCACACGCAAGCCGCACTGCTTGAGCCCCAGAATGGCCCCGTAGCAGGTCTGATCGTTGGCGCAGAAGATGGCGGAGAATTTTCGACCACTCCCCACCAGTTTCTTCACGGCATTGAGGCCGCCGGCCTCGGCGAAATCCCCCTGGATGACCAGGGATGGATCATATTCGATGCCCGCGCTGACCAGGGCCTGGCGATAACCATGATGACGTTCGATGGCATCGTTTTGATCCGGTAAGCCGACAATATGGGCTATGTCACGATGACCCAGATCCAATAAATAACGAGTCGCCATATAGCCACCCAGCCGATTATTGATGCTGAAGGAGTGCACACGCTCGGTCATGATATTGTGACCGGTGGCAACAATCGGTATTTGCTGTGAAAACTCAAGCAGCGTTTGCTGATTGACGTGGCCGGTCAAAATAATAAGGCCATCTACCCGACGTGCTACCAGCAGTCGCAGCCGTTCGACCTCTTCTTCCGCATTCCAGTGGCCACTGACAATCAACGGCACATACTCCATGCCTTGCAGGGTATGTTCAACACCACGCAACATTTCGTTGGAGAATGGACTCTCGACATGTTGAGTCAATACCCCCAGGGTCATGGACTGACCCGTTTTCAAATATTGCGCCATCAGGTTGGGACGAAAATTCAATTCCTGAATCGCATCTTCCACTGCCTGGCGTTTATCTGCGGCCACTTTTGCCGAGCCGTTCAATATCCGGGATACAGTGCTTGCCGAGACACCTGCTCGGCGGGCGATATCATAGACAGTGGCTTTTTTCTCCTGAGCTGACTTCGACATCCCCCCTCCGTACTCTACTGTGAAAACCCCTGGTCATGGCCAGGATTATATGAATATCTTCTTAATAAATCAGCAAGTTAGGATACCCGTTTCCCCTGATGGTGACAAGCAATGATGCACCTCTTCAGGGGGAGGAAACACTACTGCTGTGCTGCAAAAAAGACCTCTCTTGCCTTGGTAAATCCGGCCTGTTCGGCGGCCTTGACCCAAGCGAGGGCCTGTTCATAGTTCTTGCTCTCAACCGCTGTGCGAATATGCTGATAATAATCCAGTTCACCCTTCGATTTATCTGGTGTAACCATCATGGGCGATATGGTTTTTGCTATTGGAGTCGCATTTTCAGCAGTCTCTGCCTCCAGCGTCAGATATAGGCGTCCGGTGGCCGAATGGGGCACTTCCACATTGATGAGACGGGCGACATCCGTGGTGCGATCATATTGCATAGCGCGCTGGAGATCGTCGGGGTTGAGCCGGGTGCTACCCTGCATATCCTGTGCCGTGGAATAGATCACCATATAGGCCGCCCGTAGGCTGCCGATGGGGGCTGGAATGGTAAATTCCCCCTGGATGTTCTGCCCTGAAATTAACGAACGGCCGTCGTAACTGAACGTGGAGCTGGGAATGGTCTGAACTGCGTTGTGATTCTCGTCCAGCAACAGGATGCTGGGCAGGAAGACGGTATAATCAACCGGAATGGTTATTTTGACGTGGGTAGCCTGAGTGAGGGCGGGCAATGAGAAGGCCATCACATAGCTTTTACCCGAATCGAATGCATAGACCTGGCTGTCGGCGCTCACATCGACCCATCGGCTCTCCTGCCCAAGGGGCTGGAAGCGAAGATCCTTGAATGCTTCGACTACCACTTTGTTCGACAACTGTTCCCGATCATGTTGAACCTGCTGTTGCAGGGCGGAGGCTGCTGATCTTGGCGGATGTTCCGGGCCTCCGTTGGCGCATCCTGCAACCAGCAGACTGACCAGGAAAGGCAGGTACTGCTTCGTTCCCTTCATCGTGTTTCCTCGTATGCAATGCGGGTCCCCCAAGGGACCCGAGATTATAGTGCTGATAAGTATGCAGGCCTAACTTACCACCACATGTCCGCTTGCACACCGACGAGGAGATCTTCCCGATCTTCCTGCCAAGGCGTCTCGTTATTGTGATCGACATAGGTCGTCAGAATACGGATCTCTGGTGAGGGACCCATGCCGGTATTGACGGTAAAGGTTGGTACTATGCTGACCTTGTGGGAGGTGCCACCACGCTCGACGTTGTCGATGATCAGATTGTTTTTCACATATCCGACTTCAGTCTGGATGGAGAAAAATTCATTTATTGGGAACACGGGGCGCAGGGATGCGGCATACCAGGAATCATGACCACCCATTTCATAGTCGTTGTACTGATATGACAGGGTTGGTAGCAGATGCACATTGGCGCCATACCAGCCGCCCCAGAGGAAGGCGCGATAGGATTGATCGCCCTCCATTACCTTGGATTGGTAGGGTTTGTAACCATCTGCCTGGTCCTGCAGGGTCTTTTGGTACAGGGAGCCCTTGCGATACATGGCGGTATTGGTCAGGTTTGCCCCCAGCAAATCGCCGGAACCCAATCCACGGCCCGCCTGGGCGATGAACTTGGAGAAACCACCAGGCATAAAGAAGAAATCATCGCGCGAGTAGATAAGAGTGCCTTCTACCCCTTTGGTCGCATATTTTTTAGTGTCACCGGTGAATTCGTTGCTCGGCATCTGCTTCAGGGCAACTTCCATATCCCAGGCACCATACAAGGCACTGGAATGTAGGGTGTGCATGGTGGCATCGGTACCATTGGCACGATCGGAGTGGTCGGTATCATTGCTGTTAATATAAGCAAAATCCCATTTGCCGCCCGCTATCTCCATGCCTTTTACGCCGACTCCGGTGCCTGAGTAATCAGTGTAAAAATAATCGGTGGTCCAGATGTAGTTCTCGCGATCGTAATAACGCAGCCCGCCCCACATGGTACCAGTTGGCGTAATGCCGCCAAGCTCCACAAAGGTCTCTGATACGCCGCTCTCCCGTGGAGCAGCACGGGTTTGCAAGCCATCTGCATCTGATTCCACCTTGAAGTGGATGTTGACAGACTTGTTACCACCAAGCTCCCATAGTTTATTCAGGCCGCCTTCCCAGCTATTGTCCAGTTCGGAACCCAGGCGCCCCATGGTTTTGTCCATTTCATATTCGTACCCCGCCTTGGCGAAGTCGTCTTTGGCGTCAAACATCGAGCCTGCACGAATATAACCATGGAAGCCAAAACTCTCGGTAGCATTCGATATGGCGGGTAATGCAAGCCCGCAACATGCTCCGACAAATAAGGCAACAGACTTCAATTTCATGTTATTGCTCCAATCCGTAGAAAAGTCTTCAAAAAGTTATTTGTTTAAAAATTAAACTTCTTATAAATCAATCTTCTGACAGGGCTGATTGATGTCAAAGTCTGCTGGGATAGCCGTTTTTAGGGCTACGTTGGTGAACGCGAACCTCAGACCAGCCATCGAATCCCATGCCCCGCTCATGTAGATTGCTTTTTGTACTGAACTGGTGTTGGCGCCCGGGATCAGAGCTGCGACCGGCAAGGTGCAGCGGTACCAGCTGTCGTCATCGGGAACGATGTTGCTGTCCATGGTAAAGAAGGTGCCGTAATCCGGGCCTGCGGTGCCATCCATCCTGAGCTGGATGTTGGGGGAGTCACCATAGCTAGAGACTTTCAGGTCGATTTGTAGGGTGCCAGCCTGGTAGGCAGAGAGGTCGGCACTTGCACTGTCGGAGCCCAAAAAGACGCCACCATTTCCCGGTAGATCGATGGTGACAATTTGGTTCTCATCGGTCAGAGTGCCGCCAAACCCTGCAGCGGGATAGTCGGCGCTACGATCGACTGCCTGACTCTTATCCCCTGAGTAATAGAGCGCGGTGTCGGTGTTGACCAGTGCAGGGGCGTTGTTGACGCCAGAGCCTGTACCGGGGTCAGTATCGGGGTCAGTACCAGGATCGGTGTCGGGGTCAGTACCAGGATCGGTGCCGGGGTCAGTACCTGGATTGGTGCCGGGGTCAGTACCTGGATTGGTGCCGGGATCAGTATCTGGATCGGTGCCGGGGTCAGTATCTGGATCGGTGCCTGGCGCTTCACAGGTGATGGGATCGACAACCGGTTTTGCCGTTGTGGTCAGCAAGTACTTGATATTGGTGATTTCGTAGCTGAAGGCATCCTTCGTGGCCAGATGGAATGGTGTGCCCACGGTGGCGAGGTTGATCGCCGTGGCACCAGGGAAGGGCTTCATGCAGTTGATGGGCAGGGTCAGGGTCTCCCAGTCGCCGGTATTGGCCAGAGCACTCGCAATGGGCAGACTGCTGCGATTGGGATATTCGTTGTCGATGGAGACATTCAGGACTTCAGGGATCGCGCTCTTGGTCCGCAACTGAAACTCGATGAAACCGGAAGCATACTTGCTCAGATTCAGCGGGGTGTCGGATTTGAGCATGAAGGTGCCATCACCATCGCCGGGTACCTGCACGTCGGCAGTGTCGTCGGTACCAGCATTGTTGATGAGCACCGCGCTGATGCTAGTCATGGCGACGGGAGTGGCGGTGACCGTTTGCAAGCTCCAGTTGTCCTTTTCTGACTGGATGCTGGGGGTTGTGCCCGCATTGGCGCCAACTCCAAACAAGATCAGTACGCTGTCGCCAGGGGGCGTGGTGCCACCGTTGTCACCACCGGTATTACCACCGTTGTCACCACCGGTATTACCACCGTTGTCGCCACTATTCGAGTCGATATTATCGGCCCCACCACACCCGCCAAGCAGGGCAGCGGCGATCAACGACGCCAAAAGTCCTTTTTTTGTTGCATTCATACTGACCACTCCAATCAATGGGAAAAATATCCACCGCGACGAACCGTCAAGACTCAAACAGGCTCTATGCAATCGATGCCAAGACAAATCATGCTGGCTTCATTTTCTTGAAATCGATTTCCAATGCAATATTTATCCTTTGATAGGTTCTAAGTTTGTGTTGCAAATCACATAAAAACCCTTATTGATTTGTGGGTCATTATTGGTCTCTTTTATGTTCTATATTTTTAATCTTTTGATTTTTAAGTAAATACTTAAATTTCATTCAGTGGTTATGCTTTTGTGGTTGAGTTGGGTGATCAGCGAAACTGTCTTGGTGATTAGAGGGGAGGATCATGGGTTATCATGCAATGTCGGCTGATGTGATTATCTTTTTTGATTTCGATTTCATGTTGTGGGTTATCAATCTTGATCTCGTTTCAGCCGACCCAAAACATGACTTGACGCAATCAATATCGAGAACACGCACTCAAAAAGAGACTCCCCAGGGAGCTGGATAGTCCGTGGTTTCCGCGATAGAAAGTAAGCGGGCCCATTAGCGTGAGCCGTAGTGACCCTATTGGAGGACAACAGCTGGCGGCGTTCGTATGAATGCGAGGATGAATAGTCGTCAACGGTGATCGAAAATGAGCCGAAGAGGGTGCCCGGATTTAGTTGATCACTACACTGTGCCCAATCACCCGCTCAGCTGCAGTCGCCAGCAGCGCCGTGGTCAAGGTGCGCGGCAGGACCAGATTTGCCCCATCCCAGTCATCCAGGTCCAGCACACTGGAATGCACCAGGCTAGCCAGCTGTACATCGAGCTTGTGGGTGAGCTCCAGCGCAATGAACTCCTCGATATGAGCTCGGAGCTTAGTAATACAGCCTCCGACGCAATTGGTTGTTCTGTGGGCGTTGTCATGGTCATGTATGGTTACTCCAATCCGGCACGTCGTTGCTGCCGTGGTTGACATAGGCACCGACAATCACCCGTTGCCACTCGCCGACCTGTTGACCCGCCGTGTTACAAGCGCAACGAAAGCGCGCAAAGTTAATCTCTCGTGGCAGGTGCTCACGCATGTCACGGGGACTGACAAAGACTATGGTCTTGTGCAGCATCGGGTTGGGCGCTACCAAGGGATTACTTATACGCCGTCCTTCGATATCGTGGACATAGGCAAAGTCTGGCAGCATCAACTGCTGGGTGATGAGCTTGGCCCGCTCAGGATGTGCACACATAGTTTCCGCCACAGCGGCCTGACTAAAGCTGTCGATGAACTCAATCATGCTGAGCTCCTTTGATGTTTGATGTAAGCCCAGAAGGGATGAATCGGGGGGGCGTGGATTACAGCATTCCACGCTCAGCCATGGAGACGAACCCTTCGGCGCCAATCACCAGGTGGTCAAGCAGGCGGACATCCACCAGCGCAAGGGCATTGCGCAGGACGTCCGTGATTTGCTTATCCGAAAGGCTGGGTTCCGGGTAGCCAGAGGGGTGATTGTGAGTGCAGAGGATTGCTGCACTATTAAGCGCTAAGGCTCGCTTGACCACTTCTCTTGGATGCACGCTGGCAGCAGTTAAGGTCCCGTGAAACAGCTCCTCCAGGGCGATGACGCGATGCTGATTATCGAGAAACAGCACGGCAAAGGTCTCCCGCTCTCGCCCTTGAAGCAGTGTTTGTAATCGTTGAGCAGCCATCTGGTGAGAGGTGATAGCTGAACCTTTGGCAAGGCGCTTACGGGCAATCTGGTTGGCCATATGCAGCAGGTCTTGCTCGGTCACAGGTTCGGTAACGACATAGGTGCCGGGGTATTCCCCGGCCTTGAGTTTGTGGTAACGCATATGGGTTTCTCCAAATAAACAAAACCCCGACACGCATACAGCATGTCAGGGTCAAAGAGAGGTAATTGGGGCACACCGAGGGGGCGTTCAGGTGGCTGTGGGAATGGCTCCGGCTGTCGCGACGGGTTCACTTCACCGGCATCAGCGATTCTGGGACCAACACGTTCAGAGGGATAGCCAGCGCAATGCTCAGCAGTTCCGCCAACTGGTAGGCCGGTCCTATGGTGTCGTAGTCAGCTACCCAGGTGGCCAGAGCAAGGCCGCTTGCCTCCACTGCCCGCAGATAGACGCTGTAGCCCTGCACGGTCAGGCCACTGTCGCGCACAACCTGCGTCTCGCCATCTCGATTAATCGCCTCAAGCTCAACGGCGATCGGTTGGTTGGGCATCGTGTGCCTCCTCTGGGGGTAAGGGATCACTCTCCACGCGATAGCCGTGATGAATGCAGGTACGCTGCAGGTCGGCCAGAAAGCTGCCCAGTACACGAGGCTGCTCAGAGAGCGGGACGGGGCCTGTTTGGCAGCGCCAGAAACACCGATGCTTGGGGTCCACGCAGATTTCATCCACGGGCTGGCTCATGGTGCGCCAGTCCTCGGCATTGCTGAGGGAGAGCAGTTGCCACTGCACCCCAGACCAGCGCAGATGCAGGGTAACGGAGCGGACATGTGGGCTATCAGGGGTCAGGTGCAGCAACCAGTGCTCGCCTTGGCGAGTTGGCTGTACCAGTCCCAGCCACTGGCGTGAGGTGTGGGAGAGCGGCAGTTCGTTAGTCATCACACACCCCCTAATCCCCACTGACCGTGACGGTGAAGTAGGCCATCCGGCAGTAGGCAACAAAGTTGGTCTGCCACAGGGTGAATAACTCATGGGCCTCTGAGCGCTGGATAGGCCCCCATCCTTGCAGATAGTGTTCGTCATCCAGGAAGTTGAAATCGAGCTCCTTGCAGAGCTCGGCATCCTGGCCCAGTCCCTGGTAACTGAAGTCGGTGACGTAATCGAAAAGCCAACCATCAAGGCCGCGTATCAGACGTATCTCGACGGGGTGAGCCCCTCCCTGCTCGGGGCTGTAGGTGGGGCTGCGAAAGTTGAAGGTGAGTTGGGTCAGGCGCTCGAGGTTGAGGCCGATATTGGCGACCTCCTGATTGAGTAACGCGAGCAGCGCTTGGGCAACGGGCAGGGCAAAGCCATCCCGGAAAAAGGGAATAGTCATAAGCGTTCCTTGTCATATATCCAATAAAATGAGGGAGGCGTTAGCCTCCCTCTGGGTGTGGTTGTAATGGTGGGTGTAAGCCATCGTCACGGTGTGCCAAAGTCCGTTGATTACCCAGGCGAAATACAGTTGTTATCTGGCGAGCCAATGGCTGGCAGTACCTCTGCAAGGTGGCTGGTGGGCAAATCGATGGGGGGATTTGACGGCGGCAATAGCGCCACCGATGTTGCGTTGCGAAGTGCCTCCCAGAACGTGGAGAAGTCCCCTTGCCGGTAAGGGGCGTCATAGCGTTGTCCGTCCACCAGCAAGGCAAACTGACGTCTGCTATCGCTGCCATAATCACGACCGTTCACCGTCGCCAACATGGTGAGCGGCGCATCATCTCGGCAGATGATGGTGAGCGGTATGGTGCCTGCGAGGGTGACGGTGTAATTGGCCTGCGTGCCCGGCCCCCAACTGTTAGACCAGCCATCTCCCTCTGCCGCCCCGATACCACTGGTGGCAAGTGCCACCAGCAGCGCGATAACTCGGTTCATTGTGGTTACCTTTTAAAAATAACAGGGAGGCTGTTGCCTCCCTGGGTT
>RCUL01000397.1_pt1 | contig 23692 bp, 21 predicted proteins | sample 2167521 | NCBI WGS metagenome assembly RCUL01 (sample SAMN09932745, study PRJNA488358) | compost metagenome | feature: garden; material: soil; isolation source: compost soil in acetic acid-enriched culture | place: Germany: Experimental Botanical Garden Goettingen | collected 2016-01-27
AGGGTCACCAGCAGCACCAGCAGGACGATCACGGTGACCATCACCTGGGTATCGAAGCGCTGGTAGCCGTAGCGGTAGGCCAGGTCGCCGAGGCCGCCGGCACCGATGGCGCCGGCCACCGCCGAGGCGTTGATCATGCTCACCAGGGTGATGGTGAAGCCGGCGACGATGCCCGGGCGGGCCTCCGGCAGCAGCACGTGCCAGACGATGTGCCAGCGCCGGCAGCCCATGGCCTGCGCCGCCTCGATCAGGCCGCGGTCCACCTCGCGCAGGCTGACCTCGGCGATGCGCGCGAAGAACGGCGTGCAGGCCACGCTCAGCGGCACCACCGCCGCCCACACGCCGTAGCTGGTGCCGACGATCAGGCGGGTGAAGGGGATCAGCGCCACCATCAGGATCAGGAAGGGGATCGAGCGCAGCACGTTCACCACGCTGCCGAGGCTGCGGTTCAGCGCGCGCGCCTCGAAGATGCCGCCGGGACCTGTGGTGACCAGCACCAGGGCCAGGGGAATCCCCACCAGGAACACGATCAGCGACGAGGCGCCGATCATCAGCAGGGTGTCGAGGATGCCCTGCAGCAGCCGATCAAGCATGGGCGACATAGCCGAGCACCTCCGCCTTGTCCGCCAGAGGCCGTGCCCGCTCCAGGAGTTCCAGGCCGCCCCGCCCCGCCAGCGCGGCGCTGATCAGCAGATGGCCCTGGGCGCGGCCCTGGATGCGGTCGATGCCGCCATGCACCAGGCTCACCCGCGCATCCAGGGCCCGGGCGATGGCCAGCAGGTCCGGCTCGCGGCCACTGGCGCCGGTGAAATGCAGGTCCAGCAGCAACTGGTCGGCGCCTTCCCGGGGCTGGCTGACCAGCCGTGCCAGCAGGTCCTCCGGCAGGTCGTGGCGCAGGGTGCCGAGCAGGGTGCGGGTGACCTCGTGCTGCGGGTCGCCGAACACCTGCCAGACCGCGCCCTGCTCCACCACCCGGCCGCGCTCCAGCACCACGACCCGGTCGCAGATCTCGCGGATCACCGCCATCTCGTGGGTGATGAGGACGATGGTCAGGCCCAGGCGCCGGTTGATGTCGCGCAGCAGGGCGAGGATGGCTTGCGTGCTTTCCGGGTCCAGCGCCGAGGTGGCCTCGTCGCAGAGCAGGATCTGCGGCTGGTGCACCAGCGCCCGGGCGATGCCGACCCGCTGCTTCTGGCCGCCGGACAGCTGCGCCGGGTAGGCGTCGCGCTTGTCCGAGAGGCCCACGAGGGCCAGGAGCTCGGCCACCTTGCGTTCGATCTCGGCCTTGGGCACACCTGCCACCTTCAGCGGCAGGGCGACGTTCTGCCAGACGGTCTTGGCCGACATCAGGTTGAAGTGCTGGAAAATCATGCCGACGCGACGGCGCAGCAGCACCAGCTGTTGCCCGTCGTACTGGCCGATGTCCTCTTCGTCGATCACCACCTGCCCGGCGCTGGGTTTCTCCAGGCGGTTGAGGGTGCGGATCAGCGACGACTTGCCGGCGCCGCTGCGGCCGATGATGCCGAACACCTCGCCCCGGCGGATTTCCAGGTCGATGCCCTGCAGCGCCTGCACCGGCCCGTTGCTGCCCTGATAGGCCTTGCCCAGTCCCTGCAGGCGGATATGCGGCAGGTCCAGGCTGATGTTGCGGTTGAAACTGACCATGTAGGGCCTCTCGATGTTCACTTGAATCCTGGGGTGAGCAACCCTGTGGGGGCGAATTCATTCGCTATGGGCAGCGCAGCTGCCCCCTGGAAGTCCCCAGGGCGAACCTGCGGTCCGCTCAGCGATTGAAATCGCCCCCACAAAGGCTCCGCCGAGACGTGTGCGTCATTCCCAACCCGGCTGGTAGAGCTTGCCGTGGGCCTTGTCGAGGGCGGCGCGGACCTGCGGGGAGTGCTGGTAGATGTCGACGAACTTGCCCAGGCGGCCGTCGTCGCGGTAATCGGCGCGGGTGACGAACTGGATGATGTATTCCTTGTTCTCGATGCCGTCGAACAGCAGCGCGCTGTTGGGGTCCAGGGTGCCGGCCAGGCGGATGTAGTGCGGGTAACCCTGGGCCAGGTCGACGTCATCCAGGGCACGCACCAGCTGCACGGCCTCCAGCTCGATGATGTCGATCTTCTTCGGGTTCTCGACGATGTCGTCCAGGGTGGCCTTGTAGCCGACGCCGTCCTTCAGCTTCAGCAGCCCGGCCTTCTGCAGCAGTTGCAAGCCGCGTCCGCCGTTGATGGGATCGTTGGCGATGGCCACCTTGGCGCCGTCCGGCAGGTCGGCCAGGCCCGCGTACTTCTTCGAGTAGAGGCCGACGTTGTTGATGACTCCCGGCGCGAAGGGCTTGAGCTGGAAGCCGCCCTCCTTCCTGGCGTTTTCCAGGAACGGCGTGTGCTGGAAGTAGTTCACGTCGATATCGCCGGCCGCCAGGGTGATGTTCGGCGAGTTCCAGTCGGTGAACTCCACCAGCTCGACCTTCAGGCCGGCCTTGGCGGCTTCTTCCACCGCCACCTCCAGCGGCGGGGCGAAGGCGGCGGTGGTGCCGACCTTGAGGGTCTTGCTGTCGGCGCCATGGGCGATGCCTGCGGCCAGGAGCAGGCCGAGGGTGAGGGATTTCAGAAGGTGTTTGTGCATGATTTCAGTCCTTGGGTAAGGGGAAATGGGGTGGCAATCAACTTGTGGGGGCGAATTCATTCGCTATGCAGGCCGAAGGCCTGCCTATGGAGCTTTCAGGGAGCGCTGCGCGCTCCTCAGCGAATGAATTCGCCCCCACAGAAAAACGCGCTCCGGGATGCGTCCCGGGCAGCCGGTCGCCCCGGCCGAACAGCTTGTGGCGCAGGCTGCCCTCGGCGTAGGCGGTCTTGTACGCCCCGCGCGCCTGCAGTTCCGGCACCACCAGGTCGATGAAGTCGGCGTAGCTTTCCGGGGTGACGATGCGGGTGAGGTTGAAGCCGTCCAGGCCGGTCTCGTCGATCCAGGCCAGCAGCTCATCGGCCACCTGGGTAGGCGAGCCCACCAGCAGGATGTAGCGGCCGCCGAGGGCGTGCTGCTCCAGCAGCTGGCGGCGGGTCAGGCTGTTGTCCTTGAGCTTGCTGGCGGCCGATTCGATGGCATTGGTCTTCGCATAGGGAATCGGCTCGTCCAGGGCGTAGCGGGCGAAGTCGATGCCGGTGGAGCTGGCGAAGTGCGCCACGCCGGCCTCGGCGCTGGCATGGGCCAGGTACTCGGCATGCTTCGCCCGCGCTTCGGCCTCGGTGGGGGCGACTATCACGCTGATGCCCATGAACAGCTTCACCGACTGCGGAGCGCGGCCGGCGGCCAATGCTGCGGCGCGCACCTTGTCCACCTGGGCGCGGGTGGCGGCCTTGTTGTTGCCGCTGATGAACACGCATTCGGCATGCTCGCCGGCAAAACGCAGGCCCCGCGCGGAGGAGCCGGCCTGGAACAGCACCGGCGTGCGCTGTGGCGACGGCTCGCAGAGGTGGTAGCCCTCGACGTCGAAGAACTCGCCGTGGTGGCGGACCTTGTGCACCTTTTCCGGCTGGGCGTAGATGCGCCGCTGGCGGTCGGCGACCACCGCGCCCTCCTCCCAGCTGCCCTCCCAGAGCTTGTAGAGCACCTCCAGGTACTCGTCGGCCTGGTCGTAGCGGCGGTCGTGCTCCACCTGTTGCGCCAGGCCCATGGCGCGGGCGGCGCTTTCCAGGTAGCCGGTGACGATGTTCCAGCCCACCCGGCCTTCGCTGAGGTGGTCCAGGGTCGACATGCGCCGGGCGAACAGGTACGGCGCGTCGTAGCTCAGGTTGGCGGTGAGGCCGAAGCCCAGGTGCCGCGTCGCCCCGGCCATGGCGGAGACCAGCAGCAGCGGGTCGTTCACCGGCAGCTGGATGCTCTCCTTCAGGGTCAGGTCGACGTTGCCCTGGTAGACGTCGTAGACGCCCACTATGTCCGCCAGGAACAACCCGTCGAACAGACCGCGCTCCAGCAGTCGGGCCAGGTCGGTCCAGTAGGAGAGCTTGCGGTAGTCGGCCGAACGGTCGCGCGGGTGGGTCCAGAGCCCGTGGTTGATATGCCCCACGCAATTCATGTTGAAGGCGTTGAGGAGGATCTGCTTGCGCGCCATCAGATCGTCCCCCGCCGTGGCGGCAACTGGCCGTTGAGGTAGTAGTTGCCCACCGCGTGGTACTTCCAGCGCACCGGGTCGTGCAGGGTGTGCACGCGGGCGTTGCGCCAGTGGCGGTCGAGGTTGTGCTCGGCCAGGCTGGCGCGGCTGCCGGCGAGTTCGAACAGCTTGCTGCCGGCGGCCAGGGACACCTCGGTGGTCAGCGCGCGGGCCTCGGCCACGCCTATGGAGGCGGCGGCCACGGTCTCGGCATTCGGCTCGGCGGTGGCGGCATCCAGCAGGCGGCCGGCGCGGTCGAGGATGGCTTCGGCGGCATGCAGGCGGATGGCCAGGCGGCCGAATTCCTGGATGGCCAGCGGGTCGTCGCGGGCCTTGTCCACCCCCGAGTCGATCCACGGCCGCGAGCGGGTGCGGACGAATTCCAGGGCATCCTCATAGGCGGCGCGGGCGATGCCGACGTCGATGGCGGCATGCAGGATCTGGGCGAAGGGTCCGACCGTGGTCGGGCGCTCGAAGGCGGCCTGGAAGGACACCAGGTCCTCGGTCCGCACCGGCACGTTGTCGAAGACCACCGAACCGCTGCCGGTGGTGCGCTGGCCGAAGCCGGACCAGTCGTCGATCACCGTCAGCCCCGGCGCGCTGCGCGAGACGAAGGCCAGGTACTGGTGGCCGTCCTCGGCCACCACCAGGGTCGGCACGCGCTGGGCGTAGAGGGCGCCGGTGCAGTAGAACTTGCGGCCATGGATGCGGTAGCCGGCGCCCTCCCTGATCAGCCGGGTATTGCGGTCGTTGGCCGTGCGCGTGCCGATCTCGGCCAGGGCATTGCCGAAGCGTTCCCCCGCCAGGGCCGCGGCGAACAGGCGGCGCTGCTGGGTCTTGCCGCCATTCACCCGCAGCACTTCCAGGGCGTAGAAATGGTTCTGCGGAATCTGTCCCAGGGAGGCATCCGCCGCACTGATGATGGCGATGACGTGCGCCAGGGTGACGCGCGAGACCCCGGCGCCACCGTACTCGCGCGGCACGCTGATGCCCCCGAGGCCTGAGCGGCTGAAGGCGTCCAGCTCGTCATGGGGCAGGCGCCGCTCGCGGTCGCGCCCGGCGGCGCCGGGCCTGAATTCGGCGGCGATACGGCGGGCCGTTTCGAGGGCCTCGGCATCGTCGCGGATGATTGCGACGCCGGCCTTGGGAGCCGCTTGCAGTAAGGTCATGACGTACTCCTCAGATCCAGGAATGGCGTGCCGGCCGGGTGCCGTTGAGGTGGTAGGCGCCGACGGCCTGGACCTTCCAGCGCACCGGGTCGTGCAGGGTGTGCACGCGGGCATTGCGCCAGTGGCGGTCGAGGTTGAACTCGGCGAGGGTGGCGCGGCTGCCGGCCAGTTCGAAGAGCTTCTCGCTGGCGGCCAGGGCGACCTCGGTGGTCAGCACCTTGGCTTCGGCCACGGCGATGGAGGCGCGGGCGGCGGACTCGTCATCGATGGGCGCGGCGGCGACTTCGTCGAGCACCCTTCCCGCCCGCTCCAGCAATGCATTGGCGGCGTTCAACTCGGTCTTCAGGCGGCCGATCTCGGCGATGGTGTAGAGCTCGTCGCTGGCCCGTTCGACCCCGGCGTCCACCCAGGGCCGCGTGCGCTCGCGAATGAAGGCGATGGCGTCGTCTATGGCGCCTTCGGCAATGCCGGCATCGATGGCGGCCTGGATCAGCTGCGATACCGCGCCCTGGATACTCGGCACCTCGGCCAGGCGGCTGTTGGCGAAGACCAGGTCGTCGGCCACCGGCGCGTTGTCCAGCAGCACGCTGCCGCTGGCGGTGGTGCGCTGGCCGAAGCCGGACCAGTCATCGACTATGCGCAGGCCCGGCACGCCGCGCTCCACCAGGCCGAGCACGCCGACACCCTCGTCATCGATGGCCTTGACCGCCACCCAGTGGGCGAACAGCGCGCCGGTGGAGTAGAACTTCTCGCCGGAGAGCTTCAGGCCCTCGTCGGTGCGGCTGATACGCGCCTTGATCTCCAGGGTGTTCTTCGTGTTGCGCTCAGGGCCCGCATTGGCCAGCCGGCGTCCGTCGATGATGCCGGCGTAGACCTTGCGCTTCTGCACCTCGCTGCCGACGTTGTCGATCACGCTGAGCAGGCCGAACTGGTTCTGCGGGATCTGCCCCAGGGCCGGGTCGGCGGCGCAGATGATGCGGAACACCTCGGCCAGGGTGACATGGGACACCTCCGCCCCGCCGTATTTCCGGGGAATGCGGATGCCGCCCAGGCCCAGGCGGGTGAAGAGTTCCAGCTCGCGCCAGGGCAGCTCGCGCTCGCGGTCGCGTCTTGCGGCATCTTCCCTGGCTTGTTGCGCCACCTCGTGGGCGGCGCGCAGGGCTTGTGCATCGCTCTCGATCAGCGCCGCCGGAAGCAGGGGCGGGGCTTCATCGCGAAATGCCGTGGATGGGGTTTCGATTGTCATGGGTAAGGCTCTTCCCTCGATGTCTCGCCGCGGAGTCGCGGCCTTGCATGCAGAGGGATAAAGCACAACCCATGCCTGAAATTTTTATTATTTAAATTCAATAAGTTAACCAAAAGCACCAACAACGCTTCCTGACTGAGGCAGACAACTTGCTGGCCAGGTGTTGCTGGGGAAACACTTGCCTGCATGGCGTTAAATGCAAATTTATTGCACTCAATCACCAATAACATTCATTAGCCCGCTACCCAGTCCGCCCCTTAGCATGCTCGACATCCCGACGCCCGGCCCGGCCGGGGTTTGCGCAAGCAAGCCTCCCGAGGAACCGCGCGCGAGAAAAAGACGTTTCCATATCCAAGGATGGAGCCCCCACCCCGGTGGGATTGAGGGGCCCCGGGGTCTGTACGAAAAATCGCCGAACGCAGGCACTTTTCGTACAGAGCCTGACGGCCTCTCCCTTTATCAACTGCCCAGTACCCTGACATGCCCCAGAACCCTCTGCGCCTCTGGCTGCAGCGCCTGCTGCCGGATGCGAACAACGCCCCGCCGCGGGAGTGGCTGCGTGCCGCCCTGGGCGGCTGCATCGCCGTCGCCCTTGCCGCCTTCGTCTGTTCCCGGCTTTACGGCGCGGACCTGGCATTGCGCCTGGCCGCGCCCTTCGCCGCCTCGTCCTTGCTGCTCTTCGCGGTGACCTCGAGCCCCGTGGCCCAACCCTGGCCCGTGGTGGCCGGCAATGTGCTGGCGGCCGCCATCGGCCTGCTGGTCGGCCACTGGGGCCTGCCGCCATTGCCGACCGCCGCACTGGCCTTCGGCCTGACCCTGGTGGGCATGCAGACCCTGCGCTGCCTGCATCCGCCGAGTTGCGCGGTAGCCCTCGGCGCGGCCCTGGGTGGCCCGCTCTTCGCCGAGCAGGGCTGGCACCTGCTGCTCCCGGTGCTGCTGGGTTCGCTGCTGCTGGTGGGGACGGCGCTGGTGTTCAACAACCTCAGCGGCACGCCCTACCCACGCAAGCCGGCACAACCGGCCAGCGGCCCGCACCTGACCGCCGACCCGCTGCCCGGCGAGCGCAACGGCTTCGCCGAAGTGGACCTGGACCACGCCCTGGCCGAGTTCGGCGGCTTCGTCGATGTCACCCGCGACGACCTCCAGCGGCTGCTCCAGCTCACCGAGAAACATGCGTTGCGGCGCACCATGGGCGACCTGCGCGCGGCGCGGATCATGTCCCGCGACCTGCGCACCATCACGCCGCAAGCCCCCGTCAGCGACGCCTGGCGCCTGCTCGATCGCCATCACCTGAAGGCCTTGCCGGTGCTCGACGACAAGCAGCGGCTGGTGGGCATCCTGACCCTGTCCGACCTTCTCGGGCATGCCGCAGGCGCCGCATCCCGCAGCCTGGCCGAGCGCTTCCGTGCCCGCCGCGAAGCGCCGGTGTCCAGGCTGATGACGCGCCCGGTGCGTTGCGTGACCGTGGATACGCCGGTGGTGGAACTGGTGTCGCTGCTCTCCGACCAGGGCCTGCACTGCCTGCCGGTGCTGGACGACGGCGGGTGCCTGGTGGGTATCGTCAGCCAGAGCGACCTGATCGCCGCGCTCTACCGCAACTGGCTGCAGGACCTGCACCAACCGCCGACCGCATTGAAGCTGGCGAGCTAGCGTGCAGGGTGGGTAGCACTCGTCTATCCACCTCGTGGATTTCCACCCTACGGCTCGGAGTTAAACGGTAGGGTGCGCTGTGCGCACCAGCGACTCGGCACGGATTTTCCGGTGCGCACGGCGCACCCTACCCGCAGGCGCCGTCGCTAGATCGGGTCCCAGCGCCGGGACCAGTCGATATCCTCGGCCGCGACTTCGCGGAGTATCCCGATGGCCTGGCGCAGGGCCGGGGAATCCTTCTCGCGGGAATAGACCAGGTAGGTCGGGTAGGTGAACTCCGGGGCCTTTTCCACCCGTTCCAGTTCGCCGCTGTCCAGGTGCCCCTGCACGACGCGGGTACGGAAGTAGCCGGAACCGCCGCATTGCAGGATGTAGTGCAGCGCCAGCGGACCGAGGTTGGTGGCCAGCACCGCGCTGGCCTTCTCCGGCAGCGCGGCATCGTGGCGCTGGCGGAATTCCGGGCCCCAGTCGTTGTAGATGTAGGGCTCGGGATTGGCCGCCGACCGCACCTGGATCAGCTTCTCCTCCATCAGCAGTTCCACCTGCAGGCCCGGCCAGTAGTCAGGCCGGTAGACCAGCGCCGCATCCAGCACGCCGCTTTGCAGTTGCTGCTGCAGATGCCCCGCCTCGCCGACCTCGGCACGCACCGCATGGGACGGCATGCGCTCGCGCAGGCGGATCACCCAGTTGAGCACCAGGGGGCTGCACAGGCTCGTCTCGCCGCCCAGGTTGAGCACATCGCGGAAACCCTCGGGCAACGGCAGGTCGCGCCGCGCGGCTTCCCAGGTCTGCACCAGCTGGTTGGCGTAGGCGACGAACACCTCGCCGTCGGCGGTCAGCCGCGCACCTGCGCGATTGCGTACGAAGAGCCGGCAATCCAGCTGCTGCTCCAGGTTCTGCACCCGCGCGGTGATGGTGGTCTGGGTGACGTGCAGGCGCTCGGCGGCGGCGACGAAGCTGCCGCTGCGGACGATCTCCAGGAAGGTACGCGCCAGGTCGATATCCATGGGCTCGCTCGGGGGCTGAAGGGATGGCCGAGTTTAACGGCCCGCGACCGGCACCGCGCCACCTTGTGGGAGTGAATTCATCGAAGCTGAGACTGACTGTCTCTCGTAGGAGCGAGCTTGCTCGCGAAGAGTCCCGCAGCGGAACACTTCGCGAGCAGAGCTCGCTCCTACACCGACTATCAGGGCTGGAGGTCGAACAGGGCTTTGCCGCTTTCCATATCGAAGGGCGCGGAGAAGTGCTCGTGGACGATCTTCCACTGCCCGCCGCGCTTGACGTAGCACTGGGTGCCTCGCATCCAGCTGGTCTGCACCACGCCGTCCTGCTCGCCGCCGCAGCGCACCAGGCAGTGCAGGAAGGCGATGTTCGCATCGGCATGGATGGTCGGCTCGCCGGGCTCGAAGATGCCATCGCCGCTGCACATCTCCATGCAGTAGCGCCAGTGCTGGCCGTATTCCTGGAGCCCCTTGAACTGCAGCTTGAGGATTGCGTCGTAGGCGATCACGTCGTCCGCGTAGCAGGTCAGGATGTTGTCCACATCCTTGGCGCGGGCGGCCTTCAGCCATTGGTTGAAGACTTCGTGAACTTCCAGTTCGGCGGTGGCCTTGAGGGTTTCGCTGCTCATGGTGGTTCTCCTTGGTTCCGGGAAAGTGTTCCGCCCGGCTGCTGGCCGGTGGGTACACCCTTGGTCGTGCGCCGTTGTCCGGCATCGACACCGTTCGGGCCGCGAACGACGAACGGCGCCATCAGTCTTCCAGTTCGCGCAGGCGCTTCTCGATGAAACGCCGCTCGGGTTCCTGGCGAATCAGCGCCAGGGCATCGCGATAGGCCACACGGGCCTCGTCCTTGCGCCCCAGCCTCCGGCAGAAGTCGGCACGGGCCGCATGGGCCAGGTGGTAGTCACGCAGGTCGCCGGCCGCCAGCAGCGCATCCACCTCCACCAGCCCCGCTTGCGGACCGTCGCGCATGGCGATGGCCACGGCGCGGTTGAGGGCGACCACGGGCGATTGCACCAGGCGTTGCAACACGTCGTACAGGCCGACTATCTGGGCCCAGTCGGTCCGCGCCGAATCCGGGGCCTGGGCATGCACCGCGGCGATGGCGGCCTGCAGCACGTAAGCGCCTATGCGCCGGCTGGCCAGGGCCTGGCCCACCAGTGCGAGGCCTTCGGCGATCTGCGCGCGGTTCCACAGGGAGCGGTCCTGGTCGTCGAGCAGCACCAGCTCGCCGTCCGCCGTGGCGCGGGCGGCGCGGCGCGAGTCGTGCAGCAGCATCAGCGCCAGCAGGCCCATGACTTCCGGGTCCGGCAGCAGTTCGAGGAGCAGCCGGGCCAGGCGGATGGCCTCGGCCGAAAGGTCGGTGCGGGTCAGGGAGTCGCCGGAGGATGCCGAGTAGCCTTCGTTGAACACCAGGTAGATGACCCGCAGCACGTTATCCAGGCGCTCCGGCAGCTCGGCCAGGGCCGGCACCTGGTAGGGGATGCGCGCATCGCGGATCTTCGCCTTGGCGCGGACGATGCGCTGGGCAATGGTCGAAGGGCTGCTGATGAAGGCGCGGGCGATTTCCTCGGTCTTCAGGTCGCAGACCTCGCGCAAGGTCAGGGGCACCTGGGCGTCGGCCGGCAACGCCGGGTGGCAGCAGGTGAAGATCAGCCGCAGGCGGTCGTCCTCCACATCCTCGCCCTCGTCGAAAGCGCTGGCGGCCTCTTCCAGCTCCGCCACCAGGTGGCGCTTGGAAGCGTCGAAACGGGCCCGCCGGCGCAGGCTGTCGATGGCCTTGAAGCGGCCGGCCGACACCAGCCAGGCCCGCGGGTTGGCCGGTATGCCGTCCCGCGGCCATTGCTGCACGGCGGCGATGAAAGCATCGTGCAGGGCTTCCTCGGCCAGGTCGAAATCCCCCAGCAGACGGATCAGGGTGGCGAGCACACGTCGCGAGTCGCTGCGGTAGATCGCCTCGACACGCTGGCGCAGTTCGACCTCTTCCATCAGCCGTCGCCCCGTCCTGTCACGAGGCGGTCACCAGGGGCTGGACGTTCGGCCGCACCTCGGGTTCGCGGATCGGTCGCACCTCGATGCAGCCAAGGCGTCCCGGGGGGATCTTCGAGGCGATCTGCAGGGCTTCGTTGAGATCGCGCGCCTCGATCAGGTAGAAGCCGCCGAGCTGCTCCTTGGTTTCCGCGAAGGGACCGTCGGTCATGGAAATGCGCCCGCCCTGCATGCGCAGTGTGGTGGCGCTCTGCACCGACTCCAGGGCGTTGGACGCCAGGTAGTGGCCGCTGGCGGTGAGCTGCTCGGTGTAGTCCAGGCATTCGCCGGCGATGGCCTGGTAGTCGGCATCGGTCAGGCCGGCCAGCCTGGCTTCGTCGAAATAGATCATGCAGAGGTATTTCATGATGGGTTCCTCGGGTGGCGTTCGGGGTACTGACACCCATTGGTCGTTCGGCCGCGCCAGGAATCGACAGGGCCGGTGGAATTTCCTTTCCACAGAGGGTTGACCTCCACCTGTGGGAGCGAATTCATTCGCGATTTGCCACGCTGTGCCTCCCCCTTTTTCGCGAATGAATTCGCTCCCACAAGGAGGATTGCGCTGGAGGACCAAGGATAGACGCTCATCCCCACCCGGCCCGGCGAGGGGCCGAGCGGTCGAGTCGGGCTACTTCTCGGCGGCGGCCTTGAGGTTGGTCAGGCCCTGTTCGAATTTGCTGCCGACCATGTCGTCCATGTCGAAGATCAGGTGCATCAGCCGGTGGGTATAGGGCGAGGGGCCGTACATGGCCCAGGTGACCTGGGTGCCGTTGCCGCCCTGCGGCTGGAGGGTGAATTCCGCCGTGTTGTGGGCCTCGAAGGGCATCTGGAAGTCCAGCTTGATCTCCACCCGCTCGTTCGGATCGCTTTCGGTGATCTGCATGCGTCCGACGCCGACTTCGTTGTTGCCCTGCCAGGAATACGCGGCCCCCACGCCCTCTTTCGGCCCGCTATAGCTGCGCTTGAGTGCCGGGTCGATCTTTTCCCAGGGCGACCAGGCGGTCCATTGACGGAAGTCGTTGATCAGCGGGAAGACCTTTTCCGGCGGCGCGGCAATGGTCGCGCTGCGCTCCACGCGGAAGTGGTCCGGGCTGATCGCGGCGTATCCCAGGACACCGAGGATAGCGATGACGATGATAGCGATGATGGCTTTCAACATGGCGCCCTCCAGGGGCTTGCAGGCGGGTGGGCTGGCACTTGGGCAGTACAGCCTGGATAAGGTTAGCCGCTCTGCGAAGCGCTGCCCGGCAAGCGGATATGCTTGCCGAGCTCCTCGAACAGGGTGGTGACCGAACGCAGCGCACGGCAGTCCGGGCGGGTCAGCAGCCAGAGGGCGCTGGCGCAGCCGGGCAGGTCGGACTCCAGCACCTGCAACCCCGCTTCGGCCTTCACCAGGAAGGCGGGTAGTACCGCAACGCCCAGGCCAGCGCCCACCAGTTGCGCAACCGAGAGCGTGCTGTTGCAGCGGTAGGCCGGTTGCGCCTCGGGATAGCGCTGGCGTCGCCAGACCACGCTGGGATGGTTGGGCAGGAAATCGTCCGGGGCGATCCAGGCCATCTGCGCCGGGTCGCGCTCCGGATAACGGGCCAGGTAGTCCTGCGCCGCGCAGAGCACGTAGGGCACCGGACCAAGGCAGCGGCCTACCAGATGGCCCGGCGGCGCGGTGGTCAGGCGCAGGGCGACGTCGGCATCGCGGCGGCTGAGGTTGGCGAAGTCGTTGGAGGTGGTGAGTTCCAGCTCCAGCGCCGGATAGGCCGGCATGAAGCGCGCCAGCGCAGGCAGCAACAGCCCGTGGAGTACCGCGTCGGTGCAGGTCAGGCGCAGGGTGCCGCTGACAGCCTCACTGCCTTGCTCCAGTCCCAGGCGCGCGGCCTCCAGGGCCTTCTCCGCCAGCTCCGCCTGTTGCGCCAGCAGGCGTGCCGCCATGTTGGGCAGATAGCCGGCGCGGCTCTTTTCGAACAGCACGCTGCCCAGAGCCTGCTCGAGACGGCGCAGGGAACGGAACACGGTGGACACGTCCACCCTGAGCAGGTCGGCGGCTCGCGCCAGGGTGCCGCCACGGACCAGGGCGAGCACCAGGGCGAGGTCGGTGTGGTCGATCCTGTATTGCGTCACTGCAATCCCACCTTGCTGAATTGCCAATATTGATTGCCAATACGCAACTATATAGTCCGCCTGAAAGGGCGCAAGCCGCGCCCCCATGGGAGGAAAGGCGATGAAGGATGCACGGGACAACGACCGGCCGCTGCGAATCGGCCTGGTGGGCGAACAGGACAACCGGATCACCGCGCACCGCGCCATTGCGCGCGCCCTGGAACTGGCCGCCGAAGCCATGGGCCAGGCGCTGGAGCCGGTCTGGCTGGCGACCGATCGCATCGACCCGCAGCAACTCGAGGGTTTCGACGGCCTCTGGTGCGTACCCGGCAGCCCCTACCGCGACACCGAAGGCGCGCTCCGGGCCATCGCCCACGCGCGGGTCCACGCCCTGCCCTTTCTCGGCACCTGCGGCGGCTTCCAGCATGCCCTGCTGGAACATGCACGCAATGTGCTCGGCTGGAGCGATGCCGAACATGCCGAAAGCACCCCGGACGCCCCACGCGCCGTGATCAGTCCCCTGCCCTGCGCCCTGCGGGAAACCCTGGAGCGGGTGCAACTGCGCGCCGGCTCGCGCCTGGCCAGGGCCTACGGGGAGAGCGAAGCCTTCGAGGGCTACCACTGCGGTTACGGCCTCAACCCGGCCTTTCGCGAACAACTCACCCAGGGACCGCTGCGCGTCTGCGCCCTCGATGCCAGCGGCGCGGTGCGAGCGGTGGAGCGGGACGACCATCCCTTCTTCGTCGCCACCCTGTTCCAGCCGGAACGCGCCGCCCTGATCGGCCGCCTGCCACCGCTGGTGGCGGCCTTCGTCAGGGCCTGCCGGGGAGACGCCCGATGATCGCCCGTACACCCGAGCCGCCCTACTACGCGGTGATCTTCACCTCCCTGCGCAGCGAGACCGAACTGGACTACGCCGCCACTGCCGAGCGCATGCTGGAACTGGCGCGGGACCAGCCGGGATTCCTCGGCGTGGAATCGGCGCGCGGGTCGGATGGGCTGGGGATCACCGTTTCCTACTGGGCCAGCGAGGAGGCCATCCGTGCCTGGCGAGTACAGGCCGAGCACCGGGAAGCGCAACGGCGTGGGCGGGAGGAGTGGTATCGGGCCTTTCGGACCAGGGTGGCTTATGTGGGAAGGGATTACGGTAAAAGCTGATCGGGCCTTGGGGCAGCCCTGCGGCCCGCTCAGCGATTGAAATGGCCCCCACAATGTGGCGCAAAGGCCAGTAGGGTGGGCTTCAGCCCACCACCGGAGGCTGAATCCCAAAGCAAAAAAAGCCCCGCCAAAAGGCGGGGCCAAGAAAAAGGAGCGGAATCGTTCGTCTTCTTAGAACACGTACTGGGCGCGAACCACGAAGCCGTCGCCATCGTCGTCGCCAACCGAGTTGGTGGCGTTGTCGACCTTGGTCTTGACGTAGTAGCCGCCGATCTTCACTGCCTCGTTGGCGTACCAGTTCACACCCAGGTTGTGCACCTTGGCTTCGACGTCGTCGATGTTGGCGAAGGCGCCGTTGTCGTCTTCCGCGGTGATGTTGTCGTAGCGGTAGAACACTTCCCAGGCACCAAGGCCCTTGTTGGCCGGCTTGATCTTGTCGAACTTGCCCAGTTTGTAGTCACGGGCTTCGCCGGTCAGGGTGTAGGCGAGCTGTACGTAGTAACCGTCGGCTTCGATGTCTTCGCGACCGGCTTCCTTGGCTTCCACTTCGCGCTTGAGGTATTCGCTCTGGACGGAGAACGGACCCGCGGCGAAGGCAGCTTCCAGGCCCCAGGTGCTGTCGTTGTCGAACGCGCCGACCGGGGTGTTGTTGGCGCCGGCCAGGACCAGGCGGTTGCCGTTGTTGCCGGCATCCTGGCCACCGTCGGTGCTCACGCCACGCATGCCCAGGCGGCTGCGGATACGGCCGTCGAAGGAGGTGTCCTGCAGGTCACGGGCGGCATAGTTGACGCCGAAATGCAGGACGTTGCCGGCTTCGTGCATCGGGGCGAACACGCCGCGCAGGTTGTACTGCTTGACGCTGTCGCCGTCTTCGTCCTGGTTGGTGGCGTCGTTGGCCATGATGCCGGCCGAACCGTACAGCGAGGCGCCGTAGTTGCCGGAAACCTGCACGCCCATGCCGCCGTTGTGGGAGTTCACGTAGTCGGCCAGGTCATAGGCAGCGGTACGCTCCTGGGCGGTAACCCACTTGGAGCTGGTGGCTTTCTCCAGACCGAAATCGGGGTCGAAACGGCCCATCTTGATGGCGACGGGCGCGAAGCCGAGGTAGGAGATGGAGGCTTCGTCGAAGTAGCCGTCACCATTGGAGTCGGAGCCGCTGCCACCACGGTTGTCGCCACCGGCGTTGTGGGAGAAGTCGTAGTTGATCTGGTAGGCCCAGTCGGTGAAGGCGATACCGCCCAGCTCCAGGAAGGCGCGGCGGAAGTAGCCGGCGTCGGCGGTGTCGCCATTCACGGTGTAGAAACCGTCGAAGCGGCTGTAGTCAGCCTGCAGGCGGCCACCCAGCTTGAAGCTGAAGGCCTTGTCGGTGGTGCCAACTTCAAGGCCGCCTTTGGTCTTGATGACGATATCGGCGCCGTCGGTGGTAACGGTACCGGCGAAAGCCTGGGCGGAAATGGCCAGGGCCATGGCGCTGGCGGCAAAACCGGCGAAGTGCTTACGGATCATCGAAGAATTCCCCTATTGGTCTTTAGCGTTAGAAAACACTCGAGCGGTGGGCTCGTCGGTGCTGGTGGGGAATCTTGGCGATGGGTTATTTCAGACCGGTTGCTCCTATATAAATATTTTGTGACAACGGAACTTTTTTACTTCGAATTCTTATAAGCAACGATCCGCTCTAGCACGGGCATTTGCGCCATTTTTCGCGTGCCGAAGGGGATGAGCGGTCGTGAAAAAGCCAGGTTGCGCAATTCGGGAATCGCGACTACGCGGGGATGCGGGGATGCGGGGATGCGGGAGGGACGCGCCCGGGTCAGAGGGATTCCCGGCGCTTCTGCGCCAGATGCTCCGCCAGGTCGTCGACCTCGGCGCCCGAAGCGTCCGGCATATGCCGCAGCACCGCCTGGGTCAGTTTCATCTGCTTGATGAAGCGCCGGCAGTTGCGGCAGAGCATCAGGTGGCGGCGTACGGCCATGCGCTCGCGGAAGCTCAGTTCGCCATCGAGGACTGCGCTGGAACGGGCAACCAACTCCTTGCAGCTCAGCATTGGCCTGTCTCCTCGAAATGCTCCAGCGTGGCGAATAGCTTCAAGCGCCCACGGTGCAGCAGCACCCGGACATTGGAGAGCGAAACCTCGAGTAAATTACAGATCTCCTCCAGCTCCAGGCCCTGGCGTTCGCGCAGCAGCAGCACGCTGCGCTGCAGGTCCGAGAGGCTCAGCAAGGTCTTCTCCAGGCACTCGCGCAGTTCGTCCTCGGTGAGCAGGGCCTCGGGCGAGTCCTCGTGCCAGGCGTGGGGCGCCGTGGCCCAGTGGCCGTCCTCGGCGAAGCGGCTGTCACCCACCGTACCGTGGGGTGCCGGCAGGTCATCGAGCAGCACTTCGCGGCGGTTCTGCTTGAGGCGGCTGCGGGCGGTGTTGGCGACTATGGTCAACAGCCAGGTCTTGAGGCTCGAACGCTGCTGGAAACCTTCCAGGTTGCGCACCACGGCGAGCCAGGCGTCCTGCACCACCTCGTCGGCATGGCGGTTGCCGACTATGGCGTAGGCCACGGCGCGCATGGCGCCCTGGTAGGCCTGGATCATCTCGCGATAGGCGCCCTGCTCCCCGGCCAGCAGCCGGGGCAGCAGGTCAGCGTCGGCCGGCTGGCTCATCAGCGCTTGCGCAGGATCACGCTGCCGATGGAGTAACCGGCACCGAAGGAGCTGAGCACGCCCAGGGCACCGCTGGGCAGGTCGTCCTGGTGCTTGTGGAAGGCGATCACCGAGCCGGCGGAGCTGGTGTTGGCGTAGGTATCGAGGATCACCGGCGCCTCTTGCGGCTCGGCATCGCGGCCGAGCAGCTTGCGGGCGATCAGCAGGTTCATGTTGAGGTTGGCCTGGTGCAGCCAGAAGCGCTTCACGTCGCCGACATTGAGCTTGTTCTCTTGCAGGTGGGCGGCGATCAGCTCGGCGACCATCGGGCAGACGTCCTTGAACACCTTGCGGCCTTCCTGCACGAACAGCTTGTCGCGGGCGCCCACGCCCTCTTCCGCGGCGCGGTTGAGGAAGCCGAAGTTATTGCGGATGTTGTTGGAGAACTGGGTCAGCAGCTTGGTGCCGACCACCTCGAACTGGTGCCTGGAGGTGGCCTGGTCGGCACGCTCGATGATTACCGCGGTGGCGGCGTCGCCGAAGATGAAGTGGCTGTCGCGGTCGCGGAAGTTCAGGTGACCGGTACAGATTTCCGGGTTGACCATCAGGATCGCGCGGGCCTGGCCGGTCTGTACCGCGTTGGTCGCGGCCTGGATGCCGAAAGTGGCCGAGGAGCAGGCGACGTTCATGTCGTAGCCGAAGCCCTCGATGCCGAGCGCGGCCTGCACTTCGATGGCGACGGCCGGGTAGGCGCGCTGCAGGTTGGAGCAGGCGACTATCACGCCGTCGATATCGGCCGGGGTCCTGCCGGCGCGCTCCAGGGCCTGCTTCGCGGCGGCCACGGCCATTTCGCAGAGGATGCCCCACTCGTCATTGGAGCGCTCCGGAATGCGCGGCGTCATGCGCTGGGGATCGAGGATGCCGTCCTTGTCCACCACGAAGCGGCTCTTGATGCCGGAGGCTTTCTCGATGAAGGCGACGCTGGACTCGGCCAGGGCCTCGATCTCGCCACGCTCGATGGCGGCGGCGTTCTCCGCGTTGAAGGCCTGCACGTAGGCATTGAAGGCGGCCACCAGCTCTTCGTTGGAAATGCTGTTGGGCGGGGTGTACAGGCCGGTGCCACTGATCACGACATTGTGCACGGTCGATCCTCTCGTCACTGGGCCGCTCGCTCGAACGGCCGGTTTAGGCAGTCAGCCGCTGGCCGAGCCACTCGGCCAGCAGCGGAAAATGGTCGTCCCGCCGGGCGGGATGAAACAGCAAAGTCAGGATGGAAGTCATCGCACGAACGTCCCTCGCCGCGCCCCGCGTTCGCCCCGCGCATCAGCCGATAGGCGCGCAGGTCTACTCTCGCGGGCGTTCCACCGTGGTTCCAGATGCGAAGGGTAACGCCAGAAACAGCGGCTGGCGACGGGGACTTGTGCCAAATCATCCGCGAAGTGGAGCGGATCATCGGTCAGTTTGCGACTCCCGGATGACCAAGCGTAGCAAGTGCCCGCCAACTCGCAGGCTCGGGTAATTGACGGGCTGTGGCCATTGCGGCCACAGCCCGTGCCGCCGGCTCAGAAGTCCAGGGTTCCGGAGAGTTTGAACGTGCGCGGCTCGCCCTGGGTCAGGTAACCGCCATTGGCCGATGCCCAGTAGTTCTTGTCGCTGAGGTTTTCGACGTTGGCGCGCAGGGTCAGATGCTTCTCGAAAGCGCGGAAGCTGTAGCGGGCGCCGATGTCGAAGCGGTTCCAGGACGGGATGCTCAGGCTGTTGGCGGGGTCGGCGTACTGGCCGCCGGTGCGCAGCATGCGGGCATTGACCGCCGCGCCGGGCAGGCCGGGGATGTCCCAGTCGGCCGAGGCGTTGAACTGGAACTCGGGCACGCCGACCGCCCGGTTGCCATCGTTCGCGCCGCTCTGGGTGCCGCTCAACTCGGTATCCATATAAGTGGCGCCGGCGATCAGGCGCAGTCCTGCCAGCGGCTCGCCATAGATGTTCAGCTCCACCCCCTTGTTGGTCTGGTCGCCATCGCGGGTGAAGACGTTGCCCACGCGCACGCCGTCGGCCGGCTGCTCGATGCGGTAGACGCCGAAGCTGGCGCCGAACTTGTCCATGTCCAGCTTGACCCCGGCCTCGACCTGCTTGGAACGGTCCGGCGAGAACACCTCGCCGGGATTCACCAGCGTCGGGTCGTTGGGCGCCACCGGTCCCGGGGCGAGGCCCTCGATGCGGTTGGCGTAGAGGGAGATATGTTCCGTGGCCTTGAACACCACGCCATAGACAGGCGTGGTGATGGACTTGTCGGACTTGGTGGTGCGACTGCCGTCGCCGCCGAAGTTGCCGCCGTCGTAGCTGTAAGTCTCAAGCCGAATTGATTGGCGGCGCACGCCGAGGGTGACCAGCAGCCGGTCGTCGATGAAGCCGAGGGTGTCGGACAGTGCCGCACTGCGGTTGTGGGTCTTGCTGGTGACGCCGGGGTCGTGGATGTCGCCGCCGGTGAACAGACCCAGGGCGGGCGCGGGTACTGGCGTCGGGTCGTAGATGTTGTCGGTGTAGCCGGCGCCGAAGTCGAAGGCGTTGAGGGACTCCTGCCAGAGCGCCGCCAGCCCGAGGTTGATCCTGTGGCTGACCGGCCCGGTCTGCAGCTTGCCGTTGATGCCGGCCATGACGCTTTCGTTGTTCTCCTCATGGGGAATGAAGGAGATGGCGCCGGTGGTGTTGCCGGCCTCGTCCACCAGGGTGGGCGAGGAATAGGTGCCGACTTCATCGGTATCCTTGGCGCCGGCGGCGGCGTAGAGCATCCAGTCTTCGTTGAGGTCGAACTCGCCGCGCAGCATGCCGAAAGTGTCTTCCAGCTCGGTGAAGGTCCAGGGCTGGGCCCAGTTGCTGTCAGCCGAGGGCGCACGCGGGATATGGGTGAGGCCCGAGCCCAGGCTGATCATGTTGCGCCCCTGGTTGACCCGCTGCTTCTGGTAGCCCAGGTCGCCGAACAGGCGGAAGTAGTCGCCCTGGTAATCCAGCGCCAGCGCCACCAGGTGGGTGCGCTGGTACTCGTCGTCGATGGCCGTGTCGCCCTCGCGATTGAGCAGGTTGATGCGCGCACCCACGCGGTTGTCCTCGCCGAAGCGCTGGCCCAGGTCCAGGTGCTGGCCGAAGCGGGTATCGCTGGTGTAGTCGAGGGTCAGGCTGCGGGTCGCGTCGTCCTGGGCACGCTTGGGCTGGATGTTGACCCCGCCGCCGATGCCCGTGCCCGAGGCCGTCACGCCATTGATGAAGGCATTCGCGCCCTTGAACACCTCGACCCGCTCCACCGCCTCGGTGGCGAGCATCTGCCGCGGCAGGATGCCGTACAGGCCATTGAAGGAGATGTCGTCGGAGTTCAGTGGATAACCACGGATCACGAAGATCTGCGACTGGTTGCCGAAACCGAAGGACTGACGCACCGAGGCATCGTTGAGCAGCACTTCACCTATGTCCTGGGCCTGCTGGTCCTGGATGCTCTGGGCCGTGTAGCTGCTGGCCGAGAAGGGCACGTCCATGTAGTCCTGGTTGCCCAGCACGCCGAGCTGGCCGCCACGGGCCACCTGTCCGCCCGCATAGGGTGGCGGCAGGGCGCCGGGGCTTTCGCGGGTGGCTTCCACCTGGGTGGTGCCCAGCACCAGGGTGCCGTCCTCCTGGCCTGCGGCCGGTTCCTCGGCCGCCAGCAGCGGAGCGCCATTCAGGGAGCAGCAGAGCAGCAGCGTGGTGAAACGGAGGGGAAATGGGGGGAGAGAAGTATTGGCCATGATCGTTCCTACAAACGAAGGTGAAGGGGATCTGGCACTGACCGATAAGCAGCCAGCCTGCCGGCGAAACTTCCTACAAGACTGAATGAGAATAGTTGGTATATAGAAATTGCAACGATTGCCCATCCGTGACGCAAAGGAAGACGCGTCTCAATGCGTGGATTACGGGCTTGTGACAGGAAATGGACGACGAACGGTGGGACGGGCTGGCGCGTTGCGCAACCGCGATTCCCCATCGCTGGGGGTTTTCCGGCAGGTGGCGGGGGGTTTAAGGTGCACGGCTCGAAACCGGCAACTGGAGAGCCCTCGATGAGCCTGCACGGCACCTACGATCCGCAGAACGTCTTCGCCCAGATCATTCGCGGCGAGGCCCCCTGCTACAAACTCTACGAAGACGACGACGTGCTCGCCTTCCTCGACATCTTCCCGCAGTCCTTCGGCCACACCCTGGTGGTCCCCAAGCGCTCGGACGCGCGCAACATCCTGGAGATCGAGACCGACGCCCTGGCCAAGGTCATGGCTGTGGTGCAGCGCCTGACCCGCGTGCTGGTGGACGAGCTGGAGCCGGCGGGCGTGCAGGTGGCGCAGTTCAACGGCGCCCCGGCGGGACAGACGGTGTTCCACATCCACATGCACATCGTGCCGCGTTTCGAAGGCGAGTCACTGGCCATCCACGCCAGCCAGAAGGCCGACCCGCACGAGCTGGAGGCCCTGCAGGCGCGCCTGCTCAAGCGTCTCTGAAAGCAATCCGTGAGCGAATTCATTTGAACTCGGGAAACCACGTCCTGAGGGCGTGGTCATGAGTCACCGGTTCTGCCTGTGACGACTCAAATGGAGCGACGGGGTCGACCGGGTAGGGTGCGCCGTGCGCACCAACGGTTGGGCGCGGCGCTGGGGTTGATATCGCACTCGGTGCGCATGGCGCACCCTACGATGGAGCAGTCCGTAGCCCGGATGAAATCCGGGGAAAGTCCAACCGCCGCTCCCGGATTTCATCCGGGCTACGAGCCGTGGGAGAGAATTCATTCGCGAAAGGACCGCAGCGCGGTCCGCAGGCTGATGCTACTTGCCGAACCCCTTCACCGCTTCCAGCCAGGCCGGCTCCAGGCGGTTCTGCTCCGGGTCCAGCCCCTGGGCTTCCATCGCCTCGCGGTGCTGGTCGATCTCGCGCGACATCTGGCTGAGGTCGGAAAGATTGCCATCCAGCTGGTGCATCTGGGTCAGGCCCAGGTGGTAGAAGCGCAATAGCTTCATCGCCGCCGGATCACCCGCGGCGACGCCCGCCTTGACCTTGTGCATGACGTTGCCGACGCGCATCAGGCTGCGTTTGAGCTGCCAGCCGTAGACCGCCGGCGCCATCCAGGGCCGGGGCCAGAGCTGGATGCGCACCACGGCGACGGTCAGGGCCAGGCCGGCGAGCACGCCGAGCAGATTCCAGCGGAAGTTGTCGCCCCCCGGCGTGCCGAACAGCTGCACGCAGAAGGTGGACAGCAGCAGCGCCAGGACGATGAACAGACCGGCGACCACCAGGGTGATGCGCCGGGTCTGCTGGCGGTAGAGCTCGGGGCTCATGGGGCGGATTTCGAACGTCGGGCTCATCAGGCTTCCACTTGGCTCCACTGCTTGTTCACGCGCTTGTCGGAAACCGGCATCTTCGTCCCCAGTTGCTGGGCGAACAGCGAGACGCGGTACTCCTCCAGCATCCAGCGGAAGAGCACCAGCTCCGGGTCGCGCTTGCCTTCCTGGGCGTGCTTGGCCAGGCGCGCCTGGTACTGCTCCCAGTAACCGGCCAGCTCGCCGGACCAGACGCGGTCGCGCTGCAGCTGCGCGGCGATCTTGTCGAAGCGTTGCTCGATGGCCTTGAGGTAGCGCGGCAATTCCTTCAGCCATTCGGCCGGCGTCTCGCGGACGAAGCCCGGATAGACCAGGTTGCCCAGCTGCGCCTTGATATCGTTCAGGGCCACCGCCTGGGCCAGGTCGATGCGGCCCTTGAAGCGCTTTTGCAGGCCATGCCAGAGCTTGAGGATTTCCAGGGTCAGCCTGGCCAGGCGTTCGGCGTGCTCGGCCCAGGCGCCGCGCTTGCGCTCGGCGAGGGAAGCCAGGGCGGCGCCATCGCGCGGCAGGCTGGCTTCGCCGTCGAGGATGCAGCTGTCCAGGCTGGCCAGGAGGATGTCCTCCACCAATGCATCGACGCGGTCCATGTCGCGATAGAGCAGGCCCAGCTCGGTGAGGCCGGGCAACTTGCCGCGCAGGAACTTCGCGGTTTCCGCCAGTTGCTGCAGAAGCAGGCGCTGCAGCGCGCGGCGGTGCTGCCACTCGGCTTCGGCCTGGGTCGGGAAGCGGCTTTCCCTGACACTGCCGCCCTCCTCCACCAGCGCCGGGTAGACGGTCATGGAGAGGCCGGCGATCTTCTGCTGGGTGCTTGAAGCCACCTGGGCGAACCCCTTGGCCTCCACCGGCTTCTGTTCCCGCTGCGTCTGGGGGATGGCCAGGGCGGCCTGGCTGGCCTCGGCGAAGCGCGCGGTGATCTCGGCCAGGTCGCGGCCTTCGCCGAGGAACTTGCCGCGGGCGTCCACCACTTCCAGGTTCATCTTCAGATGGCCTTCGAGCTGGGCGGCCGCCTCGCTCCAGGCTTCCTCGGGCACGCGGGCGCCGGTCATGCGCTGCAGCTCGCGACCCAGCGCCTCGGGCAGCGAGCCCTGGCCGAAGGTGATCTTGTCCAGTGCCGCCTTGACGAAGTCCGGCACCGGCACGAAGTTCTTGCGCATCGCCTTGGGCAGGTTGCGCACCAG
>RCUL01000399.1_pt1 | contig 23680 bp, 24 predicted proteins | sample 2167521 | NCBI WGS metagenome assembly RCUL01 (sample SAMN09932745, study PRJNA488358) | compost metagenome | feature: garden; material: soil; isolation source: compost soil in acetic acid-enriched culture | place: Germany: Experimental Botanical Garden Goettingen | collected 2016-01-27
ACTGTTTTTCAACAAGTTTCTATCTGCATCACCGCCGATGGATGTGCATTATAGAGGATTAAATTACATTGGCAACCCCTTTTTTAATATTAATTCAACAACAGTTCGCTTTTTAATCAAAAATGTTAAAAATAGTCATTTTTTATATAAACATGGCTGTAAAAGCATCAATTTATCTAATATTTTTTCGTCCTGATTCTTTTCCTGCCACCTAAGTGGCCGACAATCAATATATTCACAATATCCACCTTCACCTTGCAGACACTGTTCATTCCAACTTAATTGATATTGAAAGCTTCCTACATATCCAGCTGCCAATCCAAACTTGTAGTCGCCACGGCTTTGTGCATAAAGTTCAAAAATAATTTTTCCATTTTTTTTACATTGCCAAGAAAACTCTCTTGGCAAATACATCTCTTTATCATTGGGTGTTCTAACTTTTGGATAAACGCGATGGATATGTAAATTTACATCTTCAGTAAAGCTTTCAACAGGCTTACCAAATTCTTGAATATTTAACCTTGAACATAAGATGATATTCCACTGATTTCTTATTTGTGTAAATGTAAGCTGAGTCGTTTCATTTAAATTAATAATTTGGCATGTATAGAAACATAACGATAAAAACGGTAAATGTAGAGCCCTTGCATGTTTAAAGCGTCCTAATCCTTCAACTTTATATTTTTGTCCTTTATAAAAAATTTCACCCTCACATAAACATAAGGTTGACCAAAAGTCTGAGACTCCCCACTGTAATGCAGAAGTATTAGAGATATTTTCTGGAATCTGAATAGTAAGATCACATCCCATTTCCGAGTCTAGTCGCTGAAGATGGATCTTTGGGATTTTCCACTCAATCAAATCTGTTTTATCAAACTGATATTGTTTTGAGTCAAACTGGCATTGCCGCCGAATAGAATAAGTTTTTAAATGTCCCACACTATGTTGGCTATTACTTACAAGTACAGTTGCAGTATCGATTGCCGAAGTCGTAATTGAGTGAGTGTTATAGCAAAGAGGAATGCGCGGCTGTCCAACCATACTAATGTAATTAAAATAGCGCAGTGGAGCCGGTAAATTTGGAAGGATTAAACCCTGATAAACAATTTTAAAGAAGCCGCGAGAAGGTTGATAGACAACCCCCTCTTTGGCATTAAGGCCCAGCTGCTGTAATTGATTAATTTGATTCATCAACATAGGCATACCGAACCTCTTCTATTTTATGTTTTTATTGTTTCGTTACTCTTACGTGCAAATAATGTCGTAACAAAACCAGATAGAGCATAGATTATTGAAACGGTCAAAATGCCCATTGGAATATTATAAGTGATTGCTGCAAAAATCAGTACTACTGGCAACATAACTACAAAAGGAACTCTTTTACGGTCCATTTGTTTGAAAGAGTAATATTTAATATTGGAGATCATGAGTAATCCCACAACAACCATGAGAACAGCATTAATGGTTTTAATCGCAATATCACGTAAATCAAAAATGAAAGGATAGTCGCGAGCAACCCACACCAGAGAAATAATGATAATGGCAGCCAGTGGACTTGCAATTCCGATAAAATAGCGCTTATCAACCACACCAATTTGCACATTAAAACGTGCTAAACGGAAAGCTGCACATGCTGTATAAACAAAACAACAGGCTAAGCCAATACGACCTAAATCATGCAAACTCCAGCTATACATAAGCATTGCTGGAGCTACACCGAAAGCCAATAAGTCTGAAAGAGAGTCATATTGCTCACCAAAAGCACTTTGTGCACCAATAGCTCGAGCAACTCGGCCATCTAAACCATCGAGCAAAGCTGCAATAAAAATGGCATAAATAGCTTGAGTGAAATCCCCATTCATACTCGCAATGATGGAATAGAAACCAGACAACAAAGCGGCTGTCGTAATTAAGTTAGGCCAAAGATAAATTCCTCGGCGCTTCACTTTTTGTCCTTCCGGATTATCTTCTTCTTCAACCACTTCGAATGTAATCCCATCAAATGAATGTTCATTATGAGTTAAATCTTGCTCTGGTTTAGGCGCATTTGTCATTATTTTCTATTCCAAACATGTGCATTGATTTAAGTTAACTGTTATTCACCTACTAACCAGCGAACAGCAGCATGGCCACCAATTTCTTGCATACGTAGATGCGGGAATAACCACTGTAGGGCTTGGTCGGCTTGTTCAGAGAACTGCCAAGGTGGATTAATCACCAATAGACCACAACCATTTAAACCTACAGGTGTATCGTCTGGCCATACACAAATTTCACAAATTAATTGACGACGAATCCCCGTTTTAAACATTTTCTTTTCAAAACGTTCAATCATCGGTCGGTCTTTAATTGGATACCAAACTGCAAAAACGCCTGTTGGCCATTTTTTATAAGCTTGTTGTAAAAGTTCAACTAATTGCGGAAAGTCTTTACGCTCTAATTCGTAAGGCGGGTCAATCATGACCAAACCACGTTTTTCTTTCGGTGGAATAACGCCGAGCAAGCCTTCGTATGCATCACGCTCATGTAAACCTGCACGTTTATCATAAATGTTATGTCGCAATTGCTCAAAAACATCACGTTGCATTTCAAACACGGTTGCTTTATCAATCTCACGCATACCTTGCAAAGCAAACCATGGTGACCCCGGATAACTACCCTTACCTTCTTCAGAACGTAACTGTTCTACTAACTTCAAATATTGCTGGATTGCTTCAGGTGCCTGACGCTTTTCCATTTCAGATATTTGAACTAGTCGATGAATGCCTGTAAGAAACTCTCCAGACTTTTGTGAAGGTGCCAGAGATAAGTTATATTTTCCTGCACCTCCATGCGTATCGATATAACGATAAGGTTTATCTTTAGCATTTAAGCGGTTGAGAAGCTGCAGCAAAAGCACATGCTTCATAACATCTGCAAAGTTGCCCGCATGGAAATGGTGACGGTAATTCATGTTGACTTTAATTCCTCAATTCAACAAATAGTTTAACATGAAAAAAATATTCTTTCGTAAGGTTGTGATCATCTAAAATAAGGCTGCTTGATATTTTTACGATCTACTCGAGGTTATATGCTCTCTCACCTGCTTCCGGACTCATGGGATCTGGATCAAATTCTGGATGACTTAAATACGCATGGCTTTGCTATTATTAATCAAGCCTATTCGGATCAATATCGCGCGCAAGTCGCCAAAGAGTGTAGCCATCATATTGATGAATTTAGAGAAGCTGGTATTCAAAATGGTGTGGTGAGCAATATTCGTAGTGACCACATTCTCTGGATTAATGATGAACTCCCTATTGCTCAACAACATATTGAAACCTTAACTTCATTTTCGCAAAGTCTAAATCAAGCATTCTATTTAGGAATTAAAGAAGTTGAAGCTCATTTTGCCCGTTATAATTTGGGTGAGTTTTATGCTTTACACCGTGACAATCCTCAACAAAAAAATGATCGGATTATATCAACAGTCTATTATTTACATGCAGAATGGCAAGAAGATTGGGGTGGTCAATTACGACTGCAAGATAAAAATGAGAAATGGCATATTGTTGACCCAGAACCCAATCGACTGGTGATATTTCAAAGCAACTTATTGCATGAAGTATTAACTTCAAAGCAACAAAGGCTTTCGATTACAGCTTGGCTTCGTAGCGGAAATTCTATCTGGGTTTAAAAGCTACTCTTTAAATTTAGTAAATGAACCCGATATAAATGCTATTGATCAAGAAGGGCTAGGGCGTATGTCTATTGAAAGTAAAACAATTGTGAACAGAATTGGTGAAACAGATCAACTTTATTTGACTGAAAATACGCCTGAACTTGCTTTGGAGCGTGCGGATTTACGCTTGCAACTTGTCATATTAAGTCATGTTCGTTCAGAACAACTTCATTTTTTACAAGAAGCGATTGTTTTGCTTGAACAAGCTCGTATGGAATATGAAGAGATGCCATTGAGTTTATATCTGAATTTATCTTTGCAGTTGGCTAAGGCTTATATGCTTTATTTTGAATTAAATAAAGAAAAACGTTTTGCGTTGATTACTCAACAAATTTTAAAGCCATTAGCCCACTATGAACATGCAGATATATATTTCTTCTTGGCTTATGCATCAGCAGCTCGAGAAGAGTCAGCACTAACCAGACATTGGTTAACTAAATATTTATCAACGAGTACATGTGATCTAGAATTACTTCACGCACATCCTGTCTTTAATTCAGTTCGCCAAGAACCATGGTATAAAAATTTAGTAAAATCAAAAACGCACTAAATATTTAATTTGAATCGGCCTGTTCTATATCTCATGTAAAACAGGCCTTATTTTTAACTTATCTCTTTACACTATCTTCATGTAGTTGTTCATTCAGCTCATCAATAACCACAATCCATTCATCATCTTTTTCCCAATGGCTCTTTAAAAAATCGCTTTGACCGTTTGACCAAAAAGAGGCTTCATGTAATTTCTGATCAGCCGGCAATTGATGTTTTTTGATAAAGCTCTCGATACTTGCTTCATCCGAATCTAAACCCAGCTGATCAAATAAAAGTTCTAAAGTAGGTTGCTGCTCAAACATTGTTATTCTCCTATAACTTGTTTTAAATAATCTATTAACTAATCTAACAATAAAACCTTTTTATATGCATGATAATGTTTATATTTTCTTGTTGTTTTTTGTGTTTGGTTTCGAATGATTGAATATAAAAAAGCACTCTAAAAAGAGTGCTTTTTTAACTTATCAAAAAGATAAATTATTTCAACATGTCAGCAATCGCTGCACGTTCTTCTTCAAGCTCATTTAACGTAAAGTTAATACGTTCACGGCTGAATTCATCAATTTCTAAACCTTGAACGATTTTGTATTCGCCGTTCTCAGTTGTTACTGGGAAACCGAACATAACGCCTTCTGGAATACCATAAGAACCATCCGATGGAATACCCATAGTTACCCATTTGCCGTTTGTACCAAGTGCCCAGTCGCGCATATGGTCAATTGCAGCGTTAGCAGCAGAAGCAGCAGAAGACAAACCACGTGCTTCGATAATCGCAGCACCACGTTTACCAACAGTTGGAAGGAACACATCTTTGTTCCATGCCGCATCGTTGATTTTGTCTTTTAAGCTTTCGCCATTTACAGTTGCAAAACGGTAATCAGCATACATTGTTGGAGAGTGGTTACCCCAAACTGTTAAGTGTTCGATATCAGCAACTGCAACACCAGCTTTCTGAGCAACTTGAGTCAACGCACGGTTGTGGTCAAGACGCAACATAGCAGTGAAGTTTTTCGCTGGAAGGTCTGGAGCAGAGTTCATAGCGATGTAAGCGTTAGTGTTTGCAGGGTTACCTACAACTAATACTTTAACGTCACGACTAGCAACTTCGTTTAATGCTTGACCTTGACCGATGAAAATTTCACCGTTAACTTTTAATAAGTCAGCACGTTCCATACCAGGACCACGTGGACGAGAACCTACCAATAAAGCGTAGTCAGCATCTTTAAATGCAACTTTCGGATCATCAGTCCCGATCATGCCAGCCAATAAAGGGAAAGCACAGTCATCAAGTTCCATCATTACGCCTTTAAGCGCTTGTTGAGCTTTTTCAACTGGAACTTCAAGCAATTGTAAAATAACAGGTTGATCTTTACCTAACATTTCACCGCTTGCGATACGGAATAATAAGCTGTAACCAATTTGACCTGCAGCGCCAGTCACGGCAACACGAACGGGTTGCTTCATGTAATTGTCTCCAATGAATGTCCTTAATCTAGCTAAATAGGAATTCCATCTAACTAAATCATCATAAACGGCAAAGATTGTACTCTAAAGATGTGGCAGATGCATGTAAAAGCGACTCATTTTCACCAAAAGTCTGATAGAAAATACAAATTAATATTTACAAAAAGATTCAATGCATGGTCAGCATTTTTTTACGAAATGATCGTCATCTTTAGTAACTACCTTTAATCGTGATTTCACCTGGGCAATTCGATACCACATGATTTGCACATTGTTTATATTGGCCTTTTACCGTGTAACACACCTTCACTTCAGTTAAAACAACATCTGAACGCGATAACTGACAACTTAAACGAATACCATTTTGAGGCAAGCTCGGATTAAGACGAGTAAATTGCTGTTTTAAGGCTGACTGTTGAACCTCAACATTTGTCGAACTTGTAAGGCTAGCTGGAATTTTTAAACGTTCAGCAAAGTTAATGACTGTCCGGAAATATTGACTTGCATTCATAGGAACGCACCCCCCTACACTTTTCCAAAGCTGCACACGGGCATTGTTGTCAGGCATGACCCGAGCTACGACTTTAGATTGTAATGGAGAGAGAGCGGCCGAACTTTCTGTTGAACAATCGGTTTGATTTGTTTCTGGCATGAGGCCTGTAATTGTCAATGAATATCCTTCAAGACATTTACGCTGTTTTTGTTTAGAGGGATCTAACGCACATGCGGCAGGTGTCATTTGTACATGCATAACGTACCCCTGCAAATTAACAGGTTCGGCATGCAAAACGGAACTCATCAATCCCACCCCTGCACAGATAAGCCACCATGCAAGTTGCAAAATTGAACGAAGTTCCAAATATCTATATTTCATTTAATTAAAACTTGAATATGCCAATTAAAAGAAGATCCATCATCAACAACCTTAAACTTAAGGCGATGTACGCATTGGAATGACTTTCATACGTTGTGATAACGATTGAGCACCTTGCCCCAATATTACACCGTAATGTGTTGCATTAGTCATGACATGCTTGACATAGTCTCTGGTTTCTAACAATGGAATTGTCTCTGTATATTGGTCAGCCGGAATTGATTGATAGTCCGGTTGCCAACGTCTTGCCCGATTAGGTCCCGCATTATACCCTGCCGTAGCCAAAACAGGGTTATTGCTTAACTGCCCTTGAATCATCGACAAATAAAATGTTCCATATCGAATATTGGTATTCATTTCACTTAATGCCGCTGGATTATAAGTTTCACCCATTTGACGTGCAATCAACTTCGCCGTATCAGGCATAATTTGCATAAGACCGCCCGCTCCAACATGAGAACGTGCAGAAGTAACAAACCGACTTTCTTGTCGCATTAAACCATAAGCCCACGCTGGATCAATTCCTGCATTGTAACTATGACTTACCACATTAGTCTTATGAGGCGTCACATAGCGATACGTATCATTATGTTTATTTGTTGTACGATCTGCTGCATAAATTGCACGGTCATACCACCCCATGTCATGAGCACGCTTTGCCGCAGCTAACAACACACCATCATCATGTTGAAGATAAGCTTGTCGGACTGCCCAGTTCCATTCTCGGTTGGTATAGGTTGGATTTGCATTAATACGTCTTAAAGTAAAAGCACGATTAAAATGAACATTCTGATCTAAACGTCTTAAATCACTTGAAGTGGGCTGATCATCGTAAGGCTGATGATTATAACGTTCACCCAAACGATCTTTTGCTAAAAGGTTGTGATAGTCATCACCACTTTCAGCTAATTTTTTATAAATACGTTGTGCAGTATTTTTTGAATTACTGTCATTGCGCTGCTCTGTTGCACGAGCAAGCCAATATTGCCAGCGGTCTTCTTGTTTTTGTGTCACGGTCATACTATCAATGGCACGAATTAAACTTTCCCACGCACCAAATCGAATTGCCTGACGCGCATAAATTTCAGCTTCTTCAGGGCTTAGAGGATAACCGTAACTTGCATCAAAATATTGAAGAACTTCACGATTGAAATTATTTTTCATGACCGTGGTGCCACCAATATAAGCCACCGTTCGATATAAATACTTTTGTATATTCTCTGGTGTACCTTGAGCGACACGTTGAACATTCGAAAAAGCATTGCTTAAGTCATTATTAGCCAAACGACCTAATGCAAAAATCAAATACGCATAATCTGTATCATTTGTTTTAGGTGCACTCCACAAATAATTGAGTGGATTAGCCTGAATTTGGTTAAGCTGCGCCAACGACAAATTCATTCCCAAAGTCTGTGCGGTAGCAAGGGCCTGCCCTGTTAAACCAGAACGTAACTGCACCCAAAGACGCTGTTGTTTATCTTGCTGACTCATTAATGGGCTAGATAACATCAAGCGTCCTAAGCCCACACAAGATTCAGGTTGCGATTCGGTGGCTAACCATACATCTTTGTATTCAGCAAAAACTAATGCATCACCGGTTTTCGCTCTCACCTGTGCCAATGCGCAATTTTCAGCCTGATCAGGATTAGTTACATAAGATAGTAAAGGTTGTGCAGATGCGAAGTCAGCTTGTTTAACTTTTTCTTCCACATAATCGGCGGCTAATTTCTCAGCCATTGCTGATTGAGGATAACGTTGAGCAAAACTTACAATCGAGGCTGAAGGTTGAAAGCCTAGATTGGTATTAAGTTTCCAATATTCCGGATAGTATCCCAATACATCATTTTGCATAGCAAGCTGATATTGGTCTAATAATGCTGTATTGCCACTATTTGCAGCGTTTAATGCGTCATTAAACTGCTCTTCGGCAGCATAGGTAAATGAACAACCAAGTAAACACATAGCTCCTAACCAGCTACGATGCATATATTTATTTGTCATTACACGACTATGGATTGATGAGCTCTTTCTACTTGGTCTCATAAATGTGTTAAACCCTGACTATTCACCTTCAGAGCATAGTTTAATTAGTCTTCATGCTTTCTTTTGTTGTGTTATGTAACTCTCTGATTCAACATCATTAAAATTTACATAATTTACTTCAAAAAAACCGTGTCATGTTCTGAAGGTTTACTGTTATCGGTTCGGTCCAAATACTGCTATAATGAATGGTTTGACCCATTTTGGGCAAATTTATTCTTTTTTAGATCGATCTGTTAGGAGCCTGCATGACGGTTCAAACCTTCATTCCCAATGGTGCCAAAGCTGCCTCAGAAAACACTGTTACCCAGCCAACGCACACCACTGATGTTTCAATAAAAAAACTTTATATTGAAACTCAAGGGTGTCAGATGAATGAGTATGACAGTCACCGTATGGCAGACCTTTTAGGGGACTCTCACGGTTACATTTTAACGAGCAACCCTAATGAAGCAGACATCCTGCTCATGAATACATGCTCTATCCGTGAAAAAGCACAGGAAAAAGTATTTAGTGAATTAGGGCGCTGGCGCAAACTAAAAGACAAAAATCCTGATCTTGTAATTGGTGTCGGTGGGTGTGTTGCCTCTCAAGAAGGCGATAATATTCAAAAACGTGCGCCTTACGTGGACATGATTTTTGGCCCTCAAACATTACACCGTTTACCGCAAATGCTTGATCAACATAATGCTCAAGTAGAAAAACCTAAAAAAGATAAAATCAAACTGGTTGATATTTCTTTCCCAGATATTGAAAAGTTCGACTTTTTACCAGAACCACGTGTAGAAGGCTTTAAAGCCTTTGTTTCTATTATGGAAGGCTGTTCTAAATACTGTTCTTTCTGTGTAGTTCCATATACACGCGGTGAAGAAGTTTCTCGACCTTTAGATGATGTACTTGCAGAAATTGCAGGGCTTGCTGAAAAAGGTGTCCGTGAAATTTCTCTTCTTGGACAAAATGTAAATGGTTACCGCGGTGAAACCTTTGAAGGTGGCATCTGTACTTTCCCTGAATTGTTACGACTCGTTGCAGAAATTCCGGGTATTGGACGCTTACGCTATACGACTTCGCACCCACTTGAGTTCTCTGATGAGCTTATTCAGTGTTATGAAGATTTACCTCAAATGGTGTCACATTTACACTTGCCGGTACAAAGTGGTTCGAATGATGTTTTAAAAGCAATGAAGCGAAATCACACGATTGATGTTTATATCGATAAAATTGCGAAGCTACGCAAAATTCGTCCAGATATGCATTTATCAAGTGACTTTATTATTGGCTTCCCTGGTGAAACCGATGAAAATTTCGCAGAAACATTACAATTTATCAATGATTTAGACTTCGATCATTCGTATAGTTTTGTTTATTCAAAACGCCCAGGCACACCAGCATCAGACTTGCCAGACACCACACCAGAGCAAGTTAAAAAAGAACGTTTAGCTCAAGTTCAAAAAGTAATTAAGCAGTCTAGTATTGAAAAAACAGATGCCATGTTAGGTAAAATTGAACGTGTACTTATTGAAAAAGTATCTGATCAAGACCCTAATATTTTAATTGGTACTGCTGACAATACACGTCTGGTCACTTTCGTTGGTGATGCGACTTGGGTTGGTCGTTTTGCAGAGATCGAGATTACTGAAATTAAAACTTTAAATTTTGTTTACGGTGAGCTCTTGAATCTTGAACCTGACGTGGCGTAATGTAGAGGTATTCTAAAGTCTACTGAAAGGTTTTCTCTTGACTGCAGCGATTCGACGTACCGTAACATTTCCTGAAATTTCAATGGAACGTTTAAAGAGCATTCTGGGTGCCTATAATGGGCACCTGAAGCAAATTGAACAGCGTTTAGATGTCAAAATTACTCATCGTGGAGATGTTTTTCACATAGATGGTGAAATTGATGCTGTTGGGAGAGCCGAAGCATTATTGCAACGACTCTACGAAGAGTCTGAGCTATCCCAGCAAATCAGTGCCGATCTATTACACCTCCTCATTCAATCTTCACAAACTGAACGCAATTTCGAGTTGGTTGGTGACGAAATGGATGAAAATCATGCACCACTCGATGTCTATTTCCAGACACGAAAAGGCCGCATTAATCCACGTGGTGCCAATCAAAAACGTTATGTACAACGTATTTTACAAAGCGATATTTCTTTTGGTGTTGGCCCTGCTGGTACAGGTAAAACCTATTTAGCAGTTGCCGCCGCCGTAGATATGCTAGAACGTAACGAAATCCAGCGGATTTTACTTGTACGTCCTGCTGTAGAAGCTGGAGAAAAGCTAGGTTTCTTACCTGGCGATTTAACCCAGAAAATTGACCCATATCTACGCCCTCTTTACGATGCCCTTTACGAAATGCTTGGCTTTGAAAAAGTTGCCAAGTTAATTGAGCGTCAAGTAATTGAAGTTGCACCTCTTGCATATATGCGTGGTCGCACACTTAACCATTCATTTGTAATTTTGGATGAAGCTCAAAACACAACACCTGAACAAATGAAAATGTTCTTGACCCGTTTAGGTTTTGGCTCTCGTGCAGTGATTACAGGTGACATTACTCAAGTCGATTTACCTAAAGGTCAACAATCTGGTCTGGCACACGCACTTCGTGTACTTGAGAATATTACCGAAATTCATATTACCCGTTTCCATTCCCGCGATGTTGTACGTCATCAACTGGTTCAAAAAATTGTTGAAGCGTATGAAGGTTGGGATGGAGAACAACATCGTCTTAATGCTGAAGCTCGTGCTGAACGCAAAGCACGCCAAGAAGCGTTAATGACTGAAAACGATACAGCAGCAGACTTGCAACATCAGGATGCCTAGGGTTTGTTGAATATTCAAAATTGGATTGCGTTGTCGGCTAAAATTGAGCAGGCAAGGCATGAAATGTAGGGAATGGCGAGCCCCTTTCCAAGTTTCATAACGTAGTCTGAGATAATTTTAGCCACAACCCTTCGGGACAAGAGTGTTTTTTGCTGCTACGTCGTTGTGAACTATTCATTTAGAATAACTAAATCTCATAGTCCACGCCTAGTATCATCTAAAAAACACTCGATGTCGCAATCATCTGTGAATGTTCAACAGACCCTAAGGATTCATTTTGAAAATCAGTTTAACTTTACAACAAGACTTCCTATCACCTGAGTTAGAGCTCAAACGAGCTCAACTCAAAAAAATCATTGAAACAACCTTACGCCACGTTGGTTATAAAGATGATTGCGAAATTGGCGTTGCTTGTGTCGATTTAGCAGAAAGCCAACAACTTAATCTGCAATATCGAGAGAAAGATAAACCAACCAATGTTTTATCATTTCCAAGTGATATTCCTGAAGAAGTTTTACCAATGCTCGATGCCTTTCCTCTGGGTGACTTAGTCATTTGTATTCCAGTTGTATTGCAAGAAGCGGTTGAACAAAAGAAAACAGCTCAAGAACACTTTGCACATTTATTAGTACATGGTGTTTTGCATTTACTCGGTTATGACCACGAAACTAGTGACGAAGAAGCTGAAGAAATGGAAGGGCTTGAAGTTGAAATTCTAGCAAAACTGAATATAGACAATCCCTACCAAGAACAGATCTAATCATTATTGATTAGATGAAAAACATAGTCTGCCTTCTGGTGAGATATTGTTTAATAAACTAAAATCAATGTGGATAAGCCAAAACTTATCCACATTTTTTATTAATGCACTTCAAATTCTGCTTGAGCAGGATCGAAACGCCAAGTACGTACAATACGCAATTCAGAAATATCTTTCATATTGGTATCAAAATGTCCAAATGGTGCGCCGCGACGTACTGAAGACTTTGCAGCTTCATCCAATACCGAATGCCCTGAGCTCTCAAGCAACCGAATTGCACGAATCCCTCCTTGTGCATTTAAAATAACCATTAAACGGACTTCGCCTTTCAACTGTTGAAGTTTGGCTTCTTCTGGATAATAGCGATTACCATACAACTCCACTTTCTCACGGAATTTATCTAGATAAGCAGCCGAGGCATCTTTTTTCGCCTGAACTCCATCTACTGTTTTTATTTTTTGCTGGCGGCTGAAATCTTGTCTACGTTGTAAATATTGTGCTTCGAGACTTGCAACCATCGCAGCTTTTGCCTGAAATTGGCTTTGTAATTGTTCTAATTCTTTTTTCCTTTGACTGGCGTCAGCTTGTTTTTGCCAACTCAAAACTGTCATTAAGACTTTTTCTTCAAATTTAAGCTCTCTTTGTTGCTGAACCTTTTGCAAAGTTTCTAACTGCGCATCTCCAGTTGAAGCATCATTAGACATGGGATTTGGAGTATCACTAGAGGTACGGTGAGCTTCACGAAATGCGCCTGAACCTTGCTGGTCTGCTTGCGCCAAAAAGTCTGCCTGCTGAACTGGCTCATTGCTTGATCGAATTGAAATTGCAATTTCTTTAGTAGATTGCTCTGATGGGCTAGGCATCGCAAAGTGAATGAGCAACACAAAAATATGCAGTAAGACTGCCAATATTGTCGCAGCAATAAAGACTCGGTCTTGCCACCAATGATAAAAAGGCTCTATCGATAGACTTCTTTTGTTCAACATAATTTTAAAAGCATATAAATGCCTTATCCCCACGGTTTAATACCGAATAAAATATAAACTGATATTCAAATCTGGATAAAAATGTGATTCACTTCAAATATAGAGTTTTATCCATTTTCATTTTGTCAAAATGTATCAATTAAATTTGTTACACTGCAATATCAAAACTCGTTTTTTATCATAATAAAGATTGTGTTGGTTCTTAAGTAAATTATCTTCTGGAAGTTCTTTTATGCAAACGCTATTTTCCTCATTAGTCAGACGCCTTCAAAAAGTCTACCAAAAAGCAGAAGCATTCATTGAAGAAGAAAGAGATTTTACGTTATCACAAACCTTTCTGAATGCGACTTTACAACGTTATGTCACCAATAATGTTGGTTTTTTAGATGACCTCCATGCTGATCTTTATCATGACTGGTTAAGATTATATGCAACCTTGCATGTAAAAGGCCTAGAGACGACATTATCAGTTGATTTAAAACTGATTCAGATGGAATTTAATAAAGAACAACAGCTTTTAGTTTTTGAACAAATTAGTAATACACAAATTATTGAAGCAAAATATAAAAACTTTTGGCAAAAGATTGCCGTAAAAGCCGCAGTTTTTTACTACCATAAAATCTTGAAAAAAGATCCTTTAGGAATGATTCTTGAACGTTTTAATGTAGCAGAAGAACGTGATGAACTCATATTTCTTGATCTCAACCGCTGGTTTGGTAAAAAAGCCAGTATCATCGAGACACTAGGTAAAGTACATGTAAATTACGCACGAGTTCGTGAGGCTGAGTTAGTCGTATTTGGAAATGTTAATTTAGCCGCCCTGCTTTACCGTGATCAGGACGATGATTATGAAGATGACTTGGAAGATTCTGAAATCACACCAATCCAGCAAAAAGATGTATAAAGCTGTGATGAATAAAAATGAATTAACTGCCAAAAAACACAAATAGATTACACATTTAGCATAAATCCTGATTTTTTCTCCATGATCAACAGGCATAATATGTTTAAGTTATAGATGCATCAGCACTGACTTTTCAGTCTGTACAAGGATATTTACTTATGGCAACAAAATTTCTGAAATCATTTGGCATCGCAACAGGTATTTCAACAACTTTGCTTTTTGCAGGCTTCTCAAGTCATGCACTTGCCATGAGCCCATTTCAGGCAAATTATCAATTTACTTATAATAATAAAGGTATGGGTTCAGCGACACGTGCCTTAAGCCAACAAGGTAATAATTGGACTTATAATTTCACTGCAAAAGCAGGTGGAATTGCTTCTGCAAGTGAAACAAGTAAATTTAGTTTTGCTAATGGTAAAATTGGATCTCAAAGTTTTAGCCGTACCAGCAAAATTTTGATTCATAACAACACCATGAATATTAACTTTAATCCAAACAGCAAAACTATTTCTACCAAGAAAGATGATAAAGCACGTTCATTCGCTTGGCAGGCTGGCGTACTTGACGAGTTAAATGCAGAGTTACAACTTCGTGAAGACCTAAAAAATGGTTCACTTAAAACCTCTTATCCACTTGCAGATGCAAAAGAAGTTGAAAATCGTCGCTTTGTAAAACAAGGCAATGAAAAAATTAAAACATCTTATGGAACATTCGATACCATTAAAGTCGTTTTACAACACAGCAAACCTGAACGCAATACAGTCTTTTGGTTAGCCCCAAAACTAGACTATTTACCAGTTAAAGTCAGCCATATTGATGGTAAAACTTCTTATGGCCTGTTATTAACAAGTTATACAGGTAAGACGAATTAAAGCTTGCATTTTTTCGGATGCTTTTTAAAATACGCATTTGCTTTAAAAGCATCCGTCTAGAGGATTCTCCCGTGCACGCACTAGAACAGAAAATCTTAACAGAAGGTATCGTTCTATCTGATCAAGTCTTGAAAGTCGACGCTTTCTTAAACCACCAAATTGATCCTGTACTCATGCAGCAGATTGGTAAAGAATTTGCCGCTCGCTTTAAAGATGCAGGGATTACCAAGATTATTACCATTGAAGCATCAGGTATTGCACCTGCAATCATGGCAGGTTTAGAACTTGGTGTACCTGTAATTTTCGCTCGTAAATATCAGTCATTGACGTTAAAAGATGACTTATATCGCTCTAAAGTATTTAGTTTTACTAAACAAACTGAAAGCACAATTGCGATTTCAAACAAACACCTTCATTCAACTGATAAAGCATTAGTTATTGATGACTTCTTGGCGAATGGTCAAGCAGCATTAGGACTAATTGATTTAATTCACCAAGCCAATGCAGAAGTTGTTGGCGTAGGTATTGTGATTGAAAAATCATTCCAATCAGGTCGTGATTTATTGCTTGAAAAAGGCTACCGAGTTGAGTCATTAGCACGTGTTCTTTCTCTTACAGATGGCAAAGTTACCTTTGTAAAAGAATAAATTGTGCAAATGAAAAAGAGCGGATATCCGCTCTTTTTTTATTTTTTTTAAAGTACTCCTGAAAGCTTCTTAACAGCCTCACCTAGACGTTTGCCCTGAGCTTCACACAAAATCTTTTCATCCTGACTTAAATTCTGGTCATGGCGGGGTCCGCTTACATGACTTGCCCCATACGGTGTTCCACCTGTTTTAGTATTAGATAAAGCCGGAATTGCATTTGGTAATCCCAAAATCATCATCCCGTGATGAAATAACGGCGGCAGCATCGTGAGTAAAGTACTCTCCTGTCCACCATGCATCGATCCAGAAGAAGTAAAAACACAAGCAGGTTTATTATGTAATGCCCCATTGAGCCAAAGGCTAGTCGTTTGGTCCCAAAAATATTTCATTTCACTTGCCATATTACCGAAGCGAGTTGGGGAACCTAATGCCAGACCTGCACAATTCGCTAGATCATCCAAGGTACAGTAGATATCACCTTCTGCCGGAATGCTTGGTTCAGCTATCGTGACAACTGGAGCAATATTTGGCACTGTCCGAATTTTCACTGACATACCCGCAGACTCAACACCATTGGCAATTAAATGTGCCATTTCTTTTGTAGAGCCATATTTACTGTAATAGAGTACAAGAATGTAAGGTTGCATCGGTTTCATAAATTTTGTTAAAAAGAACACTATACGGTATTTTTTATTTTTTTGGCGAAACCAATCTTATGAAATTCTAGAGGTGATTGATTGTGTAGCATGAAAGGTAACACGAGCAAATTTCTCAAATTCGTTGGTTAAAAGGTTTATCGACTTTAATGAATTTTATGCTCAGACAACAGAAAGCCAACTTTTTTGAAAAAGATTAGGGCTACAATTTTTTCTATAGCACATAGTAAACTTACAGAACGACTTTAATTCTATAAGTTATTATTTTGCTTTAATCTATGATTTGAGTTGTTAAGCTCATACTTTGATAAGCTATTAATCGCCCAACATGATGATTAAAAAAATCGGGATAGACGACGCATGTTACAACGTTTTTTAAGTAAGCTTCCTTTTTATAATAAAACCTGGTTTCAATTCGTTTTATATGTATTTAAGCGTTTTGAAGCTGATCGGTGCCGCGAACAAGCTGGCTCTCTCACTTACACAACTCTATTCGCAGTTGTGCCGATGTTAACGGTTTTTTTAGTAATTATTTCTTCGATTAAAGCGTTAGAACCTGCAAGACAACAGCTCCAACATTTAATTTATAGTAATTTTTTACCTAAGAGCACTATCGCATTTGATAAAGCGCTAAATGCTTTTACAGAAAAATCCAGCAACTTAACTGTTATCGGTGTGCTGTTTTTATTCGTCACAACCGTCTTAATGCTCACATCAATTGAAACTGTCTTTAATCGTATTTGGCGCGTAAAAGAAACTCGTAGTGGCATTATGGGCTTTATGCGTTATTGGACGATCATCTCTTTAGGTCCAATTATTTTAGGAAGTGCATTCGTCATTTCTTCGACTGTCGCTTCCATGAACATTCTCAGCAATAATTTTGCAGGATATCAACTTGATGGATCATTCATTCTCTGGATGATTTCGTTTGTATTGACTATTGTTGGCTTTTTTATTTTGTATTGGACTATTCCGAATCGAACGGTTCCAGTTTATGCAGCTGGTATAGCGGCCTGCTTAAGTGCTGCACTTTTTGAAATACTCAAAAACTTATTCAGCTTCGTAATGTCAAACTTCACTAGCTATGAACTGATCTACGGTGCATTTGCAGCAGTGCCTATTTTCCTGTTATGGATCTTTCTCTCATGGAATATTATTTTGCTGGGGGTAGAAGTCAGTTTTGCTTTAACTGCTTTTCATTCAGGTAAAGAGCAAAAACGACACCCTGTGCTCATGTTATTAGATATTCTTGAATTGTTTTATAAAAAGCAAAAACTGGGTGAAAGTGTAAGTGATAAAGAAGCCTTAGAAATTTTAGGCCGAGGAGAAATTGGACGCTGGCCCTCTTATGTACTTCTACTTGAAGAGCAAAATTTGATTAAGCGTACAGATAAAGATGAATATGTCTTAGTTCGTAATTTGTCTCAAGTCGACTTCTGGAGCTTTTTTACGGCTCTTCCATATCCGCTCCCTTTACGCCAAGATGTCCAAAATGTGCATGATGACGATGAATGGATGGAAAAAATTGGTCCAGCTTTAGTAGAGTCTAATGACTATCTAGCTGCAAAACTTTCTATCCCCCTCTCCACAATTCTTGAAGAGAAATGAGTAAGCTACGGTTTCTCATTTAATTAGCTATACTCTAATTTTCAGCTCATAAAAAACCCTATTATTGAAAAATAATAGGGTTAAAAATATATAGCAGCGTAAATGGGATCACGCTTTTACAAAAGTTTCCCACACAAAATCTTGTGTTGCACCCCTTAATGTCATTTTCAACTGATCACCCGAGTGTAATGGTCCAACACCCGCAGGTGAGCCTGTCATAATCACATCACCCGGCTCTAATGAAAAAACCTGATTAATATCAGTTAAGAGATCACCAATAGTAAACATTAATAGTTCAGTATTCCCATCTTGACGTAACTCATCATTAATATGGAAAGTGAATTTAGTTTCTTGCCAATCTGTAATTTCGCTCAAATCGACCCAGTCTGCCAAAACACAAGCACCATCAAAAGCTTTTGCACGCTCCCATGGGTGACCTTTAGTTTTCAGGTCATTCTGTAAATCACGCATTGTTAAGTCAAGACCTAAAGTCACTGCCCCAATCGCTTTTAATGCTTTCTCAGGGTCAGTTTCACCTTTTAAAGGCTGATCAATACGTAAAACTAATTCACACTCAAAATGACAACTGCCCCAAGCTGGATTCCATGAAATACCGTCATTTAAACCAATCAAGCTACTAGGTGGTTTAATAAATAATATAGGTCTGTCAGGCATAGCATTATTTAATTCTTTGACATGATCGGCATAACTTCTGCCTACGCAAACGATTTTTGAAGGACGTGTATTCATGAGGCTTCCTTTGTTGTTGCGGCTGATAAGTCCAATAATTTATTTCTTAAATGTATTTTCAAATATAGTTTGATCTGAAACCTGTGCAAATGCTCGCTTTGGCACAATAATTACAGTTTTATTTTTTAGCTCAAGCATGTAAGTCAGCTTGCCTTTAGCAAAGGTTTGCACATCTGAATATTGCATCACTTGTTTACGACCGCTGGCATAAAGCTCAAAATAATCTTGATAGAGGTCGATTCCCTGCTCGCTCTTTCCAAACTGGTAACGAACAAATTGACGTTTAAATAACATCGGTAAAAGCCAATAACGCATCAGCCCTTGCATCACCAGAAAAAAAATACCTAGCCCAACATAATATCGACCAACCCCAGAGAAACCTAAATAAAGTCCCCAAATAATAATTGCGATACTAATCGCAGGTGTTAGAAAACGGGTAAATTGTTTTTTCCCAAATGTCACTAATGAAAATCCATCTTGTGACTCTTCTAAATTCAAATAGTAACGTAAAGATAAAGCTGTTTTTTGCTCGGTCATTGCACTGCATCGATACTCAATAAATCGGAACTATTAGAGCATATTCATTTCAGCTTTAAAATGAATCAAAGGCTATTTTTTGTTTTGCTCAAAAGTAGCCTTAGTAGCGAGATTAAAAATATTTTTCGTTGCATATATGGAACGTAGATTCATATTTATTGGGCTTATTTCACTTTTTAAAATTTCTACAATAAGAGCATCACCTTCTTAGTGGAATGTCTCATGTCTTTTTTTGCAAAATTATTTGGCTTAAATCAAAAAGCAACTGTCTCAAAAGATGTGGTTATCCAAACCACTCAAGAGACGAATCTTCCCAATGAAACAAGCTTTTTAGAATTAATTAAAAAACGCCGTTCTATTTATTCAATAGGAAAAAACTTAAAACACTCTCCTACTGAAATTGAAAAACTAATTCAAGAGGCTGTAAAACATAGCCCATCTGCCTTTAACTCCCAATCTTCTCGCGTTGTGGTTTTATTTGACCAATCACACCAAAATTTCTGGAATATAGTTCTAGATGTATTAAAAACGATTATTCCGGCAGAAGCCCTAACTGGAACTGAACAGAAAATTCAAAGTTTTGCATCAGGTGCAGGTACAGTTTTATTTTTTGAAGACCAAGATGTGATTAAAGGTCTACAAGAGCAATTCGAGCTATATGCCGATAACTTTCCAATCTGGTCTGAGCATTCAACAGCAATTGCACAATTTGCAGTATGGAACGTCCTAGCTGAACAAGGAATTGGCGCTTCATTGCAACACTATAATCCAATCATTGATGAGAAAATTAATGCAGCTTTTAATATTCCTACTCACTGGAAATTAAGAGCTCAATTAGTATTTGGTTCAATCGAAGGCGAAGCAGGTGAAAAAGCTTTTATTGAAGATGAAAGCCGTTTTAAAACATTTGGTTAATCTTTTTCACCTTTATTCTTTTCAAAGCTGGTTTCTATGAACAATGGCTTTTAATAAAGATGATAAAAATCAGACACAAAAAAACCGCTATATAATAGCGGTTAATTCTTCAAGTGGTGCGCTCAGAGAGATTCGAACTCCCGACCCCTTAGTTCGTAGCCAAGTGCTCTATCCAGCTGAGCTATGAGCGCGTACTTGATGTTGCGCATTATACGCATTTTTCAAAGCTTAGGAAGCCTTTTTTCATCTTTCTGCCATTAACCGTCTAGTTCTTAGCCAGCACCCTATTTTACATAAAATAGTAGCTAAAATTATTGGTGTTTTTCTCACCTAAGATGTATTTGAAATATTTTTTTTCAAATAAGTTTTATAAGCTTTTTGAAGTATTTGGTCATATACCTAGAAGTTAAAGGCGACCATTTTAGTCAACATTATAGAAATAAAATATTTCTAGTTGAGCTCTAACATTATAGACCTAAGTAAAATTTATCTAATATAATGATTCAAATAAATGAAAATATAAGTAAAAACATAATTAATTAAAAAAATATTATATAAAAACTATTATTATTTTTACGTCTAAATTAAATGAATTATTATTTCTTTAAATATTATTTAATATCAAAAAATGTGACTAGAAATACACATTGACAGCTTTTGAGATCTAACCAATACTAAAATCCAATTATTGAGATACAAATCTCATTAATTATGTAGCGCAATAAATAATACTTACTTAAAAATACATAATTATATAGGAAATAGACCAACATGTTCTTACTAAAAACTCTTGTTTCTTCGATATCAAAAGTTACCCAAGACTTAGGTAATATTATATCGGTGAACACTAACGTAACTGGTGGCTCTTCAGTTGATGGTCACATATCAACCTCTGGCCTACTTTCAGACACTCTATCTACAGCAACAAATACGCTTACAACAACCACAACTAGCCTTGTTTCCGATGCTGTTGGTACTGTTACGGGTAGTATTGGCGGAGTAACTGGTGGTATTAGTGGTGGTAATCCTCTTGAAACCGTAACCAATATCATTGGTGGCGTAACGGGTGGCATTGATCTTGGAACATCACCAATTGCTCCTGTTATTGATGTTGTTCAAGGTGGTATCGATATTCTTCAAGGTGTAGAAAGCCTCAAAACTGAAATTATTAACACAAGTATTGAAACTGTAGCCGACGCTATTATCGGCGTCCTTCCTCAAACTGAGCACCCAGTTTCTGAAATTGCGGACTTGGGTACATTAACTTTTGAAACTTCTCGCGACACAGTAAATGGCGCTCTTGAAGTTGTTTCTGATTTGGTTGGTGGCGACATCCAAGGTGCAACTGAATCTGCTACTGGTATTCTTGATACGCTTATCACCAACGGTACGACTGCTACAGGTATTGTGACTGGTGTTGTTGGAAGTGTTACAGATGTTGTTGGTGGCGTAACTGGCGGTGTTGATGGTAACCCGCTTGAAGTGATTACCGACATTATCGGCGGCGTAACCGGCGGTGTTGACGGCAACCCACTTGAAGTAATTACTGACATTATCGGTGGTGTAACTGGTGGTATCGGTGGTGGCACATCCCCAATCTCTCCAGTTATTGATGTTGTTCAAGGTGGTATCGATATTCTTCAGGGCGTAGAAAGCTTAAAAACTGAAATTATTAATACAGGTATCGACACTGTTGCTGACACAATCATTAGCATCCTTCCACAAACTGAACATCCTGTTTCAGACCTAGCAGATCTTGGTACATTAACGTTCGAAACGTCTCGCGACACAGTAAACGGCGCACTTGAAACTGTTTCTGATTTAGTCGGTGGCGATATTCAAGGCGCAACTGAATCTGCTACTGGCATTCTCGATACACTTATCACCAACGGTACAACTGCAACAGGAATTGTCAATAATATTATCGGCGGTGTAACCAGTGGCGATAGCCCTCTTGGCGTAGTAACCGATATTATTGGCGGGGTAACTGGTGGCGCTGGCGGTAACCCACTTGAAGTGATCACTGACATCATCGGTGGCGTAACTGGCGGTGTTGGTGGTGGGACATCTCCAATCTCTCCAGTGATTGACGTAGTTCAAGGCGGTATTGATATTCTTCAAGGTGTCGAAAGCTTAAAAACTGAAATTATCAACACTGGTATTGACACAGTTGCTGACACAATTATCGGCATCCTTCCACAAGCAGAACATCCTGTTTCTGAAATTGCAGACCTCGGTACATTAACTTTCGAAACTTCTCGTGACACTGTAAATGGTGCTCTCGAAACTGTTTCTGACTTAGTCGGTGGTGATATTCAAGGCGCAACTGAATCAGCGACTGGCATTCTAGGTACACTTATTACTAATGGCTCTACTGCAACGGGGTTATTAACAGAAATCCTTGGCGGAGTGACAGGAACTATTGGTGGCGCAACTGGTAGCGTTGGTGGTGACAGTCCTCTTGGTGTAGTAACTGACCTTGTAGGTGGCTTAACTGGTGGGGTTACTGGCGGTGTGGGTGGTGACAATCCAATTGGTATCGTAACAGATATCGTGGGCAGCTTAACTGGCGGCGTTACAGGTGGAAGTGGTTTAGATGTTATTTCTAATTTACTTGGTGGATTAACGAGTGGCGGATTACTCGGTGGAGTAACTTCTACAGTATCTAGCGTAACAAATACAACGCATACTATCGTACCTCAGTCATTACTTACTGATAACTTCTTAGATAATTCTTTCCATACTGTTTAATATTATTAAAAGAAAGCCACTTTTATAAGTGGCTTTCTGCCTTAATATAGTTTTAAATGTTAATTAATACTAATTAATCTCTTGCCATCTATAATATTTTTTATGTGCTAACTCTAACATTGCATAATCATTAGGCGTATCACCATAGGCATAAATTGTAGAATATTGGCTTAAATCATATTTATTTTTTATTCTATTTACTTTTTCTAAATAACCACAATCACCATCAATAAAATGACCTGTTAAAATACCATTATGTATTTCAAGTTGATTGCATATAACATCTAAACCTAAAGAATGGCACCAACTTTCTAAATAAACGCCTAATGATGCAGATACAACAACAATCTGATCACCTTGCTGTTTATGCCAGAGAATACGCTCCAAAGCATTTTCACGAACGCATGTAGGAAGCACCTTTTTAGCAAACTCTTGTCCCATATATTTTAGGGAATTCGCATCATAGCCTACATACCCCACCTGACAGAGCTTAGTCCGAATAGTTTTATCCGTTACCCAACCAAGTTTATAACCTGCTATATACGGTGCAAGTCGGATACCACCGACTATTTGAGTTTTTCTATTCAACGAAAACTTAAGAAATAAGCTAAATGTGTCGTTGTGAGTGATCGTGCCATCAAAATCAAATAAAGCTAGATTCATTTATGATTATCTCTAATATAATTAAAATGTTATAAATTTAGATTTTTTTAAAATTACTAAAAAACAAGCACAAAAAAACCGCTATAAAAGCGGTTAATTCTTCAAGTTGGTGCGCTCAGAGAGATTCGAACTCCCGACCCCTTAGTTCGTAGCC
>RCUL01000400.1_pt1 | contig 23616 bp, 30 predicted proteins | sample 2167521 | NCBI WGS metagenome assembly RCUL01 (sample SAMN09932745, study PRJNA488358) | compost metagenome | feature: garden; material: soil; isolation source: compost soil in acetic acid-enriched culture | place: Germany: Experimental Botanical Garden Goettingen | collected 2016-01-27
GTTGTATTTTTTACTCTCTCAATCTAAAAATCATAAAATTCACTAAAAAATAATTCTATTATATTAATACTCCAAAAAAACAACCTTATATTTTAATAAAAAATTAAACTTTATAGACTTAATGAGTTTTAAAATACATTTATGATTAATAAAAATACATCCATTTTTATTTACCCATATCTGATTAAAAAATAGCATATTAAATTTAAAGATATGTTCTTAAGAACAAAAATGATTTACAATTAATTTTCATTAAATAATTTATATACATTGAGTAATCAATGTTAATTATTAATTAAAGAATTAGATACGTAGTTATTATGAACAATTTAAAGTCAGTCAGAGTTTTTTGTGAAGTTGTTGAAAGTAAAAGTTTTTCAAGAGCGGCAAAACGTTTATTTATTTCAAATTCATCTGTCTCAAAACATATTGTATTACTTGAAGAAAAATTAAATGTTAGTTTATTTAAAAGAAATACCCGCACAGTTGAGTTGTCTACATACGGATCTTATTATTATTCTCAAGTAAAATCCATAGTAAACAAATTAGATGGATTAAATGATAATGTTCGTCAAAGTAGTTTAGATTATAGTGGGAAAATACGTATATCAATACCTGTTTCCTTAGGGTTATTACATATTTCCCCACTTATTTCTGATTTTTTACTAAAGTATAAGGATATTAAGATTGAGTGTATTTTAGATGATAGTAACTTAGATGTTATTGGTGGAAACTTTGATTTTGTTATTAGAACTTCGAAAAAACTAGATGATAGTAATTTAATTGCAAAAAAGATTGGGAGTTTCAAACACATTCTTGTTGCATCACCAAATTATTTAGATAAGAATGGTATTCCAAAGGATCCTAATGAATTAAAATCACATTCATTATTATTGTATTCTGGTATAATTGAGGTTCGGTCATTACAATTTTATGATATAGAAAAAGGCCAATATGGTTATTTAAATAATTTAGATTACAGCATGATATCTGACAATAGTTTAATGTTAAAATCTGCCTCACTAAAAGGACTGGGGATTACAAGAATTCCAGATATATATATAATCGATGAATTAAAAACAGGAAAACTTATAAATATTTTAAGTAATTATATACTTCCTGAAACTTCCATTTATATATTATACTCAAATGAAAAGAATATACCAACTCGAGTTAGCCTACTTATTAACTTTATTGCAGAAAAATTTGAATTGCTGAGAAAAATTTAAATTGCTGACTAATAATTTTATACATGATTCAAAAAATTGAAAAAGCTCTTATTCAATTCCAACCCGTTGCATTGCACAAAAGGAATCAAAACTTTAGTAATGATTTTTTTCCGATCACAAATGTGACTGAATCACAGATGAAATAGCGTAAAAAACACCTTTTCTTTTATAATGATATATGCTAAAAAATTTATTTTGATTAAAGGCTAAAGTAGATTATCTACCAGTTAGCCATTTCCCACTACACCTCATATATTCTTAGCTAAATCTTTTGCTAAACATTGTTCATGCCACGTGGTTTGGAAATTTTCAACAGCTTTTGACTTGATGAGAGGGTCTTCAAATAATTTTGAAGAATATGCAGATTTGATAAGCTCTTGATAAAGTTGTTTGGCTTGTTGCTCTTCAAGATGATTCGCTATGTCGTGTAACTCTTTAGCTGGCACTTCATGTTGTCTTGCATCCATCACTCCGCTCGCTGCTTTTTTTACAGTTTCGCAGTAATGAAGCTGCATTGCTTCCGATGCTGCATAACATTGAATTGAAATTGCGCTTATAAAGAGGAATATAAATCTCATAATCTCACCTTAATTTGACGCGCAAGGGTACCAACTAATCTGCCCAAATTTAAGTTAAAAAAGGTTATTTTTGTTTTCTCTTATTTTATTTCACCTTTTGCACTTGAGTATTAGAAGCTCTCAGCACTGTTCCATCTGCCGCGACTGGCGCCATAAATGGGATTTGCTGACCTGTATTTTTATCAATTAACAGAGAATGGTGTTCACCACTTTCAAATAGGTTCTGCTCTCCCCATTGTCGCAAAGCCACAACCACTGGAAACAAACTCTCCCCTTTAGCGGTCAACACATACTCTTGATAGGCCGTACCATCCGAAGCATCTTGCATTTCAAGAACACCTGCATCAACTAACTTTTTCAGTCGATCAGAAAGAATATTTCGCGCAACTCCCAAGCTCCGCTGAAAATCTCCAAAACGGCGCATTCCATCAAAAGCATCACGCACAATCAGAAGTGACCACCGATCTCCTATGAGATTGACACAACGCGCAACAGGACAAGGTTCTTCTTTTAAAGCTGTAGAGTTCGCCATTGAGTTTCCTTAAAAATAATCAGGAATAAAATATCTAGTTGCATTTTAAAACTAGCCAATCTAACATTCAACTAGTTTCATTTTAAAACCAGATTGGATGGATTTAGAGTTATGAAAGCTTCTCTTGCATCTTCAACTTCACGCGCAGAAAGCGATAAACAGCTTTCAAGCATGCCTCGTAGCGTAATCTTGCTGTTTGCTATTGCAAGTGGTGCAAGCGTTGCAAATGTCTATTATGCACAGCCTTTGCTCGACATATTGGCTAGGGAATTTAGCATTAGTCATGCCGCCATCGGTAGTGTAGTTACAGCCACGCAAATTGGTTGTGCACTAGCCCTCGTATTTCTGGTGCCGTTGGGCGATCTTGTAAATCGGCGTCGTTTAATGGCTATACAGTTACTGGCTTTAGTATCTGCATTGCTAGTTATTGCATTTGCTCATTCTGTTGTTGTTCTTTTGGCAGGAATGCTTGCTGTGGGTTTACTGGGCACAGCCATGACGCAAGGGCTTATTGCTTATGCTGCGAGTGCTGCTCTCCCACATGAGCAAGGACATGTAGTTGGCACTGCACAAAGTGGTGTATTCATTGGTTTACTTCTTGCCCGAGTGTTTTCAGGAGGAATTAGCGATTTGGCTAGTTGGCGTGGCGTTTACTTTTGTGCAGCTGTAATCATGCTGATAATTGCGTTACCCCTCTGGAGACGACTTCCTCATTTAAAAGTTCAGCCCGTTTCAATGCGCTACCCGCAGCTTCTGGCTTCTATGTTACAACTGCTACATCAAGAAAAAGTACTTCAAGTACGCGGTGTCTTAGCTTTACTCATGTTCGCGGCATTCAATATTTTTTGGAGCGCACTGGTATTGCCGTTGAGTGAGCCACCTTATAGTTTTTCACATACGATTATTGGGTCTTTTGGTCTTGTCGGAGTTGTTGGTGCTCTGGCCGCTGCACGTGCGGGACAATGGACCGACCGCGGATATGCCCAGCGTACAAGCTTGGCGGCACTGTTAATATTATTAATCGCATGGGGTCCACTTTCACTCATGGCGTACTCGCTCTGGGCACTGGTGATTGGCATAGTATTGCTAGACTTAGGCGGACAAGCTTTACATGTGACTAATCAGAGTATGATTTTTCGTACTCGCCCAGAAGCTCATAGCCGGCTTGTTGGGCTTTACATGCTATTTTATGCAATTGGTAGTGGACTGGGTGCTATCAGTACAACCGCGACTTACGCATATGCTGGATGGCTTGGCGTGTGTGCTCTAGGTGCAGGTGTGAGTCTGTTGGCGCTATTGTTTTGGTGGATGACACGTCATATTTTGCCCAAAAACACAGACGAAAAAGATAACAATATATAAATTAGCAAAATATAATGATATGAAATCTTCTCTAACAACCTAAATGTTGATATGCAACGTTAGTCCATTACTATCAAAAATATATGGAAGCCCCTAAAGGAATAAAATTGGGTATTAATAATAAATTGATTTGCACAGTTGTGTTGGTACTCCTTACGGGATGTCAGCGACAAGAAGCGAACGAAAATACAAGCGCTGTAAAACTCCCTGTTTATCAGTTTAATGGCGTTTCTGCATCAGCACGCTTAAAAGGAATATTGCTGCTAAAACAAGAGTGTCTTTATGTGAACGATATACTCATTATCTTTCCAGAACACACCGCTCAGTGGGATTCGGAAAAAGAAACTTTAAGTTATAAAGGCAAGCACATCGCCCTAGGCAGTGAATTAGATATTACTGGGGATTTTGGCAATTTTGAGCAAGACAACCTACGCATTAAACATTTGAGTCCCATGTGTGATCATCAGAATATTTGGTTTGCTGGATAATCTACAGTGAAGGGTTCGAGTTCAATATAGAAAATGAAAAAGCCCCATATGGGAGCTTTTTCAAAGTAGTTTAAGACCTGTTATATAGATAAAGACTTAACTTGGATTAATCTCTGACGTTAATCTTTGCAAATCATGACCCGAAGGCGCTTGGTAAACACGTAAACCAAATTCAGGAAGAATCGCAATTAAATGATCAAAAATATCGGACTGAATTGCTTCATAGGAAACCCATGCAGTTGTATTGCTAAATGCATAAATTTCTAACGGCAACCCTTGGCTGGTAGGCTGTAATTGACGAACCATAATGGTTTGATTTTGAGCAATCCCCTTATGTTGGCGCAAATAAAATTCAACATAGGCTCTAAATGTACCGATATTGGTTAAACGGCGTTTGTTATAACGAGATTGATTGCTTAAATGTTTATTGAATTCTTCGATTTCAGAATTCTTTGCATCAAGATATTGATCTAATAATAAAAATTCTTTGAGCTTTTGTTGCTCTTCATCAGTCATAAAATGAACACTACTTTGATCGAGAAAGAGTGAACGCTTCATACGACGACAACCCGCATTGCTCATGCCTCGCCAATTTTTAAAAGTATCAGTAACGAGCTTATTGGTTGGAATGGTGGTGTAGGTTTTATCAAAATTTTGAACAGTCACTGTATGTAGTGAAATATCGATCACATCACCATCCGCATTCAGTGATGGCATCTCAATCCAATCACCAATACGAACCATGTCATAAGATGCGATTTGTACACTGGCGACCAAAGACAAAATCGTGTTTTGGAAAACGAGCATTAATACTGCTGCCATCGCACCAAAACCTGCAAGTAAAGTGAACACATCTTTTTTAAGGAATGTTCCCAAAATCATCAGGCCACAAACAACGAATAAAATTAATTTGACTAGTTGTAGGTAACCTTTAATCGGTTTGTTTCTAGATTTTGGATTACGCTGATAAATGAGGTTAAAGATATTTAACACTTCGCTAACTGTAAGCGCGAGCGTAAGAAAAATAAATGCTTGCGCCCCCATTTCGACAAAAGAAATGAACTTTGGAGTTAGATGAGGAACTGTTGCAATACCATTCATAATCACAACAGCTGGAACAATATTTGCAAATTTCTTTATAACACTATGCTGAGCAAAAATAGATTGATTGGGTGATTTGAACTTTGTGACTAAGTGACGAACGCCCCGAACAATAATACGTTTAGCAATAAAATTTGCTATTGCTGCAAATAAAATCAAAATCGTGAGTGAAACAAACATTTCTAGCCAAGGATAGTGGCTTAATTCGACTCGAATATCACGAAAAAATTTTAAAAAATCCAAACTCATACCCCTTAAAACTTTATTTTCTAGAATTTTAGGCGTTAAGGACATTTATCATAAGGCTTGTTTACATATGTAGTCATAAATACAACAACTAAGTTATATACCCTGCCCAAATTTAATTATGAATCTTTTAATTTTGGCTCTTAACGATGAGGTCTTATCTGCATGACTGAAAATCTAAAGGTGCTTATTGCTAAACAAAATCACGATCAATATAAAGTCGGTAGCATCATCAAAATTAAATATGATCCACAAAATTTAAAGAATATTTCGATATTAGGAGAAGTGATGGTTTAAGTCATTAGAGGTTATTTAGAAAGTACGATAAGCCCTGAGGTGCTCGCCCATTTAGCCGACTACTCGTTGTCACACGAACCAGATTACTCCAAGTAATATTGCAACAATGCTTTATTAATTTCTTAATTAAAGATACATCCTCATGACATGAGATAGGCTCAAAGCCACCTACCAAAAGATAGACTTCTGCACTAAAACTTAAATTTGCCCCATGAATATGCGCGTGATCCATCTGATCTTTATAATGTGCCAAGTATTTCTGCCGTTTGGATATCGATAGATGGCTCAAGTCATCTAAGGTCACCGTACCGCAAATTGCATCTGTTGGTTGATGCTCCATTTGATAGCGCAGCCAATCAGGACTAACCACCGTGTCTGCATCCGTACATGCAATCCATGTTACTCCACGCCCAATTAAATAACGAATACCTAAATCTCGTGCTTTTCCTACACATGCATAATTGCATTCAATCCAATCGATCTGATGGCTTTGTGCAATCAACCGCGACTGATCTGTACAGTTATCAAGTACAACAATAACCTCTACGTCATAACCACTAATATTATCTATGGCAACCTGAATCGATTGCAGGCAGGCCGATAGATATTGCTCTTCGTTATGTGCTGGAATGACGATACCTATTTTCATCTTAGTTTTTCCTGCTGTGCTAAAGAGGAAGTGTTCGCCGTCCAAACATCTATCATAAAATCTGGGTCGTTTAAGCTTAGATAGTGATGAAATGGAAAATGTTGCTGAAAAGCTTGATGTACTTGTTCTGCGTTTAATTCAAAATCTTGAATTTCATGACGCCAGTGACAACAAAGAATTTCACCGTCGTCATTTAAACTATGCTTTAACTTTTCAATAAACTGATGCAATTCGTTTGCCGACAAGTAATAAGCCATCTCACTAATTAAAATTAGATCAAATTTTTGAATTGAATAGTCTTCGGGTATTTTTCTATTTTCAACAACCACATGCTCAAATTCTTGTAGGCGCTCGGAAGCTAATTGAACAGCGCACTCAGAGACATCTATACACCACAATTGCTCGGCTCTTTGGGCTAAATGAATACTTAAATGTCCATTTGAACAGCCCACTTCTAACACTTTTGGGTAGCGAGGTCTTGTGAGCAGCGCGAGACAAATTTGTCTTTTACGCGCTTCATACCAATGCGAGTCATAGCCCCATGGATCACTGTTATGACGATATAAATCTTCAAAGTACATGCGAGAATGAATCACTCAAATACACCTCATAAGGCATTAAAAGACGTTTAATAGCACTTGGAGAGAGAACCGCAGCATTGCCCGTGGTTTCATCTGCTTCAAGTTGGGTTTTAAACTGCAAAATTGCTTGATGTTTTTTAGTTAATTGTTCTTCGGTTAAGTGGAACGCTTTTGCGCGATGCCAATCAATTCGTGGGTCTAAAGGCTCTGCCCAATGCCAAGCCCATATTAATACGTGTAAACATAGTAATTGCTTAGCGTTTGCATAAGCTTGCACTGTTTTACCTACTGCTTCATGGTCTGGGTGACCATCAAGTGCATAACTACAAATAAGAATATCGTCAGCTTGAATGAGCTTGTCTAAACTCTGCCAAAGTTGATGGGTTTGAAAATGGATCTGACCATCTAACAAATTAAGCTCTGCCCGTTCGGTTGACTCTAATATCCCTAAACAATTTAAGGCAGCCAAGCATTCTTGTGGGCGAAGAACATTGAGCTGATCTGGAGAATATTTTGTCGAGTTAGGGTGACTTTGTGTGCCGTTAGTCACAGCTAAAATTAAAATCTTACAATTCAGCGCAATGAGTTGCTGCATTAAGCCGCCGCAACCGAGCACTTCATCATCAGGATGTGGAGCGACAATCACCACCCTTTTAGAGCGAAATAACTCAAGATCTAAAGGAGCTAAAGGATGTTCTTTAAATGCCTTTAACCATTGCTCTTTGGACGTACCCTCACCAAAAATAACGCGGTCTTCGACCAAAGGATGTTTTAAAGTTCCCATAAGCTTTGCTCCGATAAACAGAGTTCTGCAATTTGTTCATAGTCAAAAGCAGCATGACTTTGTCTGATAAACACAGGCAAGTCAGCCATGAGCTGAGCGAAAGTCGCATCTTCACAAAAAGGTCGAGCACCTAAGGCTTTCCCTACCCGTTCAATCACACTCAGACAGCATTGTTCTGTTTGGGCACGTAATATCCGTATTTCCCGCTCATGACTTAGCAATGGTTGATGGTCAATCAGTTCAGCAACGTATTGAAAATATTGCTTGGTGATCGCTAATTGCTGAGCTAACTCTCCTAAATACAATTTCTTAAAAGGGTTAGGATTTGCCTGACAACTTTCCTGCAAAAAGCTGGCTAAACGCACAGCGGCACCGTACCAACAAGCAGCGACTCCAGCCGCACCATGCCAAAAACCTGGACGTTCTAAATAACTGTTCGGATGACCTATCGGTTGAACTGGCGTATTTTCAAAAGTGACTCTAGCTGTCTGCGTGGCGTGCATTCCGACTGCATGCCAGTGGTTCAAATCGGTAGTAATTGAAGGATGTTCTAAGTTAACAATACAAAGCTGTGCTTGGCCTTGCTGGTCTTTATAACTCATTAAGGCTTTTTGGATAAACTCCGCACCAGAGCACCAAGGTTTTATGCCATTACAAAGATTATCTTTTATTTGCAATGGAGCTGATCCACCGTCTGCTGCCCAAACCGCCCAAATCTGGTCATCTATTTCTTCTTGATAGCTCAATTCATTTAAAATACTTAAGGCATCACAATGAGACTCAAATAGTTTAGCCAAACTTAAATCTGACCCAGCAATCTGAGCAAAAAGTTGCCAACGTTGATAGGTTTGGCCCGAAGCTGGATAAGGTAAATTTTTGGCTAAATTTACCAATTGAGAGAGTAAATCTATACGAAGCTTACTTTTATCTTCAGCTAAGGCAGATTCAAATTCACTCAAGATGCTCAATATCGTCATATTTATAGGTATTTTAATATTCATTGCAAATAATTATTTATAAGACTTGATTTAACCATATCTAAATACTTCTGTTTAAATAAACACATTAATTGTAATAAAAAGATAATTATTATTAGATTTATATCTAATTATTTCATTGTTACTCAAATATATTCATTAAGTGAGTTTATAAACCGATCCTGTAAGGTTTATTAAAAATTCAACATTTAGCTCATTATTTAAAGTAATTTAGTTTCTACCGTTTTTCTATTTTCAAAGAAGAGGTCTAAAATGAATACTTTAAATATTACTGACATTCAAAAACACGCAGATGTTATTGCTTCTTGCGGTACTAAAGTAGGAACAGTCGACCATCTCGATGGTGAAAATCAATTAAAGCTGACTCGAGACGAAAGTGGTCAACATCATCTCATTCCTACTGCGTGGATTGGGGAAGTGAACGAAAACCAAGTCATACTCAATAAAAATTCAGAAGAAGTTAAAGATCAATGGCAAGCGATCTAGGCTTTTAAGCACGGCGAGTTACTTACCGTAAGCTTTATAATAAAAAGTTTTAGCTTATAAAAATGAATAGGCTTAAAGAATTTAAAGCCTAGATTATAAAAATGAAGGCTCCTTTTAATAAAGGAGCCTTTTTTATTGACCAAATCTCTCACTTAGACCTTTTTTATCTCTATAAGCCTTTTCTAAGATGTTTTTGTCCCTTAAGCACATGGTGATCGATTTTACTTAATGCTAAAAATTGTGCATTCGCATTAAATGAATAATTATGAATAGGGTGACGTATATGATCACAGGGAATCATCAGCTTAAAGCTCGAAAAGTATATTTTGATTTCGCGGAGTCATCTATCTGCTGGATGCCGAATGATCCGTTATGCTCACATGTAGCAAATGGTATCAATATGCTTTTGCCAGCTGGCGAGTTTTGGTTCTGCCGAGTGTTTAATAAAACCCTTCCCTACATTACCGATGAAACATTAAAACAAGAAGTAGTAGGCTTTGTCCGCCAAGAAGCAGCGCATGCACGTGCCCATGAAAAAGCTCAAGACTTTTTACGAGAAAATGGCTACGACATTCAAGATCCACTCAACCGTGCGCATTTTGTTTTTAATATTTTATTGGGCGATAAACCCTTTGGTCTGCCACTTGTAAAAGGCAAAAAACTTGAAGAATATTGGTTACTTTTCCGAGTAGGTGTTATTGCTGCAATTGAGCACTTTACTGGAACTATTGGTCAGTGGACACTTGATAGCAAGTCTTGGGATAGCGCCGACCCTGCAATGGCAGATTTATTCCGTTGGCACCTTGCCGAAGAAGTTGAACACCGCTGTGTTGCTTACGATTTATTTGAGCATCTATTAACGAACAAACTGGGTTTTTATGTGTCGCGCCAAGTCATTATGGCTGCTATCTTCCCACTGTTTATTTACTTTCTTGCTGATTTTGCACGTAGTCTAGGCAAGCAAGATTTAGAGCACAAAGACATTCAAAAATTGATGCGTCGTGGCTTCTTTAATTTCATTCGTGAATTTGAAAAAACTGCTACTCGCTCAGACAACCTACCGACCATTAAATATTTATGGAAAGCGACATTAAGATGGGTTTCTCCAAAATTTAACCCAATCCATGAAGGTGACACTGAACAGGCTTTGGCTTATATGGCTCGTTCACCTGCGGTTCAATATTTTGAACAAATGACTCATTCTGCAAAACCTGCGACATTAAGCTAAGTATTTATTTTATTTCAAAGAAAAAGCCTCCTTAATGAGAGGCTTTTTTCTATTTAAGTTCTAGCAATTAGACAAAGTTTAAAAAGAAATAATCCAACAGCCGTGCGCTTTCATCTACGCCATTTTCACCTAAAAGCTGAACCATTGCCCCATCAATCATAAATAAAAACATGTAAGCGTCTTGGAGTGAAGCCGTCGTTTTTAAGGTTAAAAGCAACTTATGAATTTCGCCAACAAACCAGTTTCTATAATCAACTACGATTTTATAGGCAACCGGATAGAGCTTTTCAATTTCAAAAATTGCCTTAAATGGCAAATGATAAAAGCCATTTAAGTCGACATGTAGAAAATAAATCTCCTTGAGTTTATCGAGCACCATTTGTTCACGGTAAGAATTAGAAATTGAAAATACCTTGTCTTTTAGCGCGTCTTTTTGAAAAGTGAGACACATCTCTATGAGTCGTGCTTTTGAATGAAAGTCGTTGTAAAAAGTAGCTTTGGCAACTTTGGCCTCAATAATAATTTGGTCGACACCGACCTTATGAAACCCATATTGATTAAATAAGTCTTTTGCGGTGTGAAGCACTCTGAGCGCTCTAAATGAAGATTCTAAATTTGGCATAGGTATACCGTTTAAATAATTTTTTGTTGTATCTAAAAGAGATAGAAATGCCGTCACTCTTAAAATGAGTGCTAAAAACAGGCATGCAAAAGCAGCACAAAAATGTGCCTAAGCTATCTCAGGTTTTATTGTTGCTATGATTTTTGAGTCGTAACGAGCTAAGGTTGTAGAAAACCTAAAGTCGGTTAAACCGTTTTAAAGACCAGTTGGGCGGTATGGTTAGAGAGACTTTGGCAAAGGCCAATAAATAAGAAGAATTAGTACGCATAGCGGACTCCTTGTGTGTAAAGAAGTTCTACCAGATCACTGTCAAATGATTATGGTGGTAGAACGAGAGAAGGTTGACAGACTGACACACAAGAATCAGCACGCACAAGGCGTCCCTCCCTCGCCCTACCGCTACGAAGGGGGACGAACGAGTTCGCCACCAAAAAGAGAACTTTTTGATGTCTTGTGTGTTAAATCGATCTGTCAAAATCGACTGGCGATGTAGGCCAGCACGCAAAGCATAATCGGAGGGGTTTTAGGTGTCAATGTGATATTGGCTAGAAATAAAGCTTTAAAATAATTTTAGTAAAAGGGTTTATTAATCTAATACAGAAGCTTTGGTTTATAAAATGGAATAACTATTGAAAGCAGCTTAAGAAACTTTGAAAGAACATAATGCATTCCTTTCTTTTAATAATTCAACATTCTTAAAACCAGCTAAAGAAAATGTATTTATATGCTCATCAATAGTCATATATAAGTCTTTATTTTTCATCCCTTCCTCATCTTTGACTATATGATCGGTCACTATATATAAAGAATTTGTATTTAAGAGATGATTTCTAACTTGGATATGAAACTCTTTAGCAAAATCTTTATGCCTTAACTCATGTAAAGCTTGGTGAATGATGACCACATCGAAAGTTTCTTGTTGGCATACGTTGTACCATCCAGAATCTTTAAAATTGGCAGTTAAGTAGTTGGCTTTACTCGCAAATGATCCTAAGTTTTTTCTGGACAACTCATGCATAGCTTCAGAAAAATCTAAAGCTGTATATTCCAGAGACTCTATATTTTCTAATAGAATTTTTGCCAGATAGCCAGGACCAGCACCTATCTCAAGAATCTTAGTTTTTTTGAGATTAAGTGACTTAATCTCAGCCACATACATGCTAAAAAATTCATATCTCCAAGGGCGTTTCACATTTACTTCTTCAGCCCACTCTAGAGCATCAGCCGCTTTTCTTAGGTCAATTGGACTTGCAACTTCCTTTATAGTCATAATTTTACGCCCTTCTAATAGCTTTTTTAGTATTAAAAAATGAGTATACCTTTTAAAATATATCTCTATTAATTCTTAAGTTCTATTCATTTATATGAATTTTATGATTAAAACCTAAATTAATAATTTCAACATTTAGAAATTATTTATTTGAAATATAGTTCATTTAGTAATTTAAAATAAACCATGAAAATTTGTATTGTAGGCCCTTCCGGTGCTGGTAAAACAACTATAGCTAAGAAATTAGCTAAAGAATTACAGATATCTACCCATGCATTTGATGAGATCTACTGGAACTTAAGTGAAACTGAATTTGTAAAGAATTCCGAAGAAACTATCTCATTTGGTATTAAACAAATCATCTTACAAGATAGTTGGATTGTAGAAGGAGCTTACGATAAACGCTTGCTTCCATTACTTCTTGAATGCTCTTTAATTTTAAAGATGGAAGTACCTTTTTATTTAAGAACAATAAGGCTCCTGCAACGTTATCTAAAGTCTGTAGTTACATGTAAAAGACCGAAAGAAACTCTAAAAAATACAATCGAGCTGATTCAGTTTTCACATCGTTTTGATAAACGCTTAGAAAAATTTTTGAGTAGTAATACTCAACTCTCTAGAAAGGTTATTTCTGTTCGTGACCTTTCATCAGCTATAGATGTAGTTCAAACAAATTTAAAATAATTTATCTCATCCTCTATGCCCAACGCGGTTAATTGATCCGTTTCTCGTTCGATGAGTTTGTCTTTATTATCTCAACGACAGATCCGAACTAAAGATGATCATTGATAGATCCAGAATTAGATGAGTTTTTATATTAGACTGCTTCTTAGAGTGTGTTTTCTGGTTCAACTGGTAAATTTTATGTCGTGATACACCGATAAAATGAATAATTAAATCCATTTTATCGGCTTGCTAGAAGAGGTTTTTTAAAACCTTATTTTATTTTCTAATATAGTTTGGAAACTCTTTTAAAACCCTACTACACAATTGACCTTTTGTATCTTCTTTCTTGCGCTCTTCAAATTGCTTCATACCAAATTTCATGACTTCTCTACCGTATTTATCGCCTAGCTCATGTTTAGTACATTTTGCTGCTGCATCCTTTAACTCTTCTGAATAATAGTGATAGTTACAATCAAGTTGAGCGCGGCTTAAAAAACCATGTAGTTCCACTGCTTTCTCGCAGTGTGTTTGCCCTAGAAGGCTTTTAGGTTCTTGACTAGCATGAATTGATGTTCCTACCAATAAAGTGAAAACCGTTACTAAAATATTACGCATTATTTCCCCGACAAAGTTATTAAAAGTATTAGTGGTAATGTTGCGGGCGTATTAAATAATAATTACTTATAAGTGTCTATTAATAAAAAGAAAATTAAATAAATCTCTTTCTCTTTTGAATATTTAATCACCTTATAAAAATTGTGTGATTAAGTTTTATCAAATAAATGATATTAGATTTGTTTTATACCCATCTTTAATCAAAGCTATAAACATCATCCAGACAATTTTTTTAAAATTTATTCGATTCATTAAATCATGGTAATAGAACGAAGGCGAGTTGACAGACTGATACAAAAGAATCAGTACGCATAGAGCGTCCCACCTTCGTCCTACCGCAGAGAATAATAAGAGATAAGTTAGGAGTCAATGTGATAATCAAACTGACAACACATTAAATATCAAAAATATATTCCCTTAAAACCCTAATTTCTTAAAAACAAAATAACCCACATGGCTTTCAAAGCTACCGTCATTCTGAATTTTGAAATATTTCTTAACGAGGTCAGATGAACCTTCCTGCAAATAGCGCAAAGTTTTGATTTGATCTTCAGGGGTTTTCATACGCTTCACCCAACTATCAAAGTCTAACGAGAGCGTTTGTTTATCTAAGCCCACTAAATCAAAGCCCGCATCTTCGATAAAATAAACCCATTCTTTCACACTATAGTTTCGTACATGACTTGGGTCTCGAATAGTTTCGATCGTCTGTAAAAACGTATCTAATATCGGCGAGCTAGAACTAATAATGTCTACAAAAATAACAATGCCGTCAGGCTTAAGAACGCGGTTGACCTCTTTCATTGCACTCGGAACATGCTGCCAGTGATGAGCTGAATATCGGCTAATGACTACATCAAACTGATGATCACTAAAAGGCATATCTTCAGCAATGCCCTGCTGCACAAAGATGTTTTTTAATTTGCGTTGGCTGGCAGCTTTAGACACAGTGTCTAACATTTCATGAGATAAGTCGTAAGCAAAAACAAGGTCTGCATGCGGAGCAACATTATAAGAGACATGACCTCCACCACAGCCTAAATCAAGAACTACAGCCTTTTTAATTTTCTGAATTTCATTAATAAATTTATTAAATTCAATTCCTTCAGAATGAGCTTGGCTATTCAAATAGTCGATAGACTTATTTTGATATTGTTTTTGATTTATATCATGCTGGGTGATCATAACCTTGCTTCCTTCTATGCAATGAAATCACCATAAAGGAAAAGTTAGATAAAAAATAATGATTAGTTTTTCTTCAATTGATAAATAAAAGTTATTATTTAATTTGTTTTAATACACTATGACGATTAATAAAAATAGATTTAAAATTTATAAGAAATCCGCAAAGAGCACTGTTTAGTCACCCTTACTGAAACAGTGCTCTTTGCTCCATCACAACCCCTATCCAGAAAGGTTCAATGCATAGAAATAGTGTATGTACCTTTAGCTCAAAATGTTTCCTGTATTTTTTGCTTTTTTTAAATGATGGCAGCATAAAAATGAAGTATATTTAATTTTATCAGAAGATTCTTCTTTGGTTTATATTTTGAACAGAACAGAATACACACTAGATCGTATAGATCGGAAAATTTTATCTGCATTACGCGGAAATGGTCGTTTAACCGTTGCTCAATTAGCTGAAGAAGTCGGTCTTTCATCTTCACCATGCTGGACACGACTAAAACGTCTGGAAACTTTAAAAATTATTGAAGGCTATACGGTAAACGTGAACCCTAAAGCGATTGGCATTCATGAGGTATTTTTTATTGAAATTACTTTAGAGCGCCATGATGATGAAATGTTAGAAAATTTCAGCGAAGCATTAGCAGATATACCTGAAGTCGTAGAAGCCCATCTGGTTACAGGTGACTATGATTATTTGGTGAAAGTAGCCGTAAAAGATGCGGAGCATTACGAACGTTTTTTACGAAAAAAACTCTATTCAATTAAAGGTATTCGACACACACGCTCAACCTTTGCCCTGCGTCCTCTTAAATCTGCCAATACAGCCGATTTAATGTTAATTGAATAAAAGATGTCGCGCCTATAGCACATCGACTTAAAATATTGATTCTAAACTTTTTATTAAGTTAAGCGGTTTAGACCATAACAGATTTAGACTCTGTTATATTTTTTTTAAAAAATTCTGTATCTATGATTACAGCTGCCTCATCTCCATAATAAAATTAATCTGAATTGGAGGCATCGCCATGAACATTTTGAAGAAAAAAAATAAGGCCAGTTTTGTATTCTTTATTATTACTCTCTACTCTTTTATTGGGTTTGGCTTAGGTTTCATTATTTGGGAATACTTTTTAAAGGCCTAGTTTGCTAAAGATGAGTTAACCAATCTCAGAAATAATTTCTGAAGTAATTTCTTTGCTACGATGATATGCGGCCTTCATGGCTAAACGTATATCATCAGACACATTGCCTAAATCGAACATGCGTAAAGCAGATTCTGTAATTCCATTCGCCAAAGTAACCTTTCCACATAAATCCGCAGGTGGAACATTGGTTTTGCGAATCATTTCAACTGCACCACTCGCTGCTTGAAGTGCTAAATCTAAGGCAAACTGTTTGTCGAGCCCTAATGAAACGCCCGTCTTAATCATGCTATCTAAAATATAAAAAAAGTAAGCCGGCCCTGAACCAGATAATGTAATAATTGCATCAGTTTGTGTTTCCGAAGCTGCCCAGAAAGTCTGCCCTGTTGCAGAGTACAGCATTTCGATGACATCTTTATCGAGCTGGTCCATTTGCTCAGAAGCAATGAGCACGTGAGTACCCGTATGCGTAAGCACAGGTGGATTTGAAATTACACGAACAATTTTTTTTGAGCCAGTAATCGTTGATAATTTTGCAATATCAACACCGGCCATCATAGAAATAATAACTTTACGTGCTAAATACTTTTTAAATGGTTCAAGCGTTTCTTTTAAGTTTTTAGGTTCCAATAATAAAATAACAATATCTGCTTTTTTTAAACCATTTTCCTTTTCCTTTTGCTTTAACATATTCTCATCGTTATTTTTTTTCTCTTCAATAAGATGGATCTTTTCTTTTTTGAACCCTTTTAAAACCAAACCTCCTATTAACGCTAACGCCAAATTACTACTACCAACAAAACAAATATGAGGTTGTACTTCATTTAACATTTAAATTTTTTCCCTTTCTTAAAGCAGACTATAAGAATAAATATTATCTATAATTTAATTATGAACGCTGAAAATAATGAATAACCGTTTTTGAATTAAGAACCCACTCAAATAAATAATATTTAAGCGGGGGGTTGTTTTATTTGTGTAATAAATAAAACAACTTTAGCTTAAGCCTAATGTATAACTATATATAGCAAATTCCACACACAAATTGTTAAAGTCTGTAACTACTACCAAACTATTGTAAATAACGATCTAACACTATAAAAAACAAAAATATTTACTTTAAAAAGCTAAAATTTTCTTATTAAAACTATTTTCAATTAAGTTACTAATAAAATATGTCACATTAAATAATAAAATATTTAAATTAACAGACCGTAACCGTAGCAGATGTATAGTGATTTATTAGCTAAATATTTTCTTTTTTCTTCTTTAAAATTCTCTCGGCTTTGCTTATGGCTTGAGCTAAATCAACATCTTCACAAACCCAGAAAGTAAAAATTTGTCCAAACAAGTGGAAGTGCTGTTTAATATATTTGGAACTATGATCTGAATAATGCTCTTCAACCTTAAAGAAATCATTATTGTTTTCTATTTTTTGACCGTCAAAAATACCGCCGATACAAATATCCATTTTAATACCATACACCTAATTAGTTATGTTATAACATAAAATTTTAAAACCTTTTATAAGAGTATTTTTATGCTTCTTTTTTAAATATAAGTTGAATTAAAACTTATAAAAAACCCACAAAATATAAAGTGGGCTTTTTAAACTCTAATAAAACGCTTTAGACTCAAATATATTTTATTTAAATAATATATTTAAATCAATTAAATGCTCTATTTATTTATGAGTTTTGAACAATCACAATATTTGAAGCTTGTGGGCCTTTTTTACCCTGTACTACAGTAAACTCAACACGTTGACCTTCCAAGAGAACTTTAAAACCAGGTGTTTGAATATCGGTAAAATGAGCAAAAATATCTTTACCTTCATCAGTCACAATAAAACCAAAACCTTTAGTTTCATTGAACCATTTTACTGTACCAGTAGTAGTAGACATATGTTATATCCTAAATCTTAAAATATTATAACTTATTATTGGGGAAACCAATTTAACTAAAAAATAGACGTCAAAACTTAAATATCTGAAAAAACCGAAGGATTATAAATAAAACTGCGCAAATAGAAATTTATGATGACAAGAATATTTTGTTAGTTATGCTCGATAATACACGCTTCAGAAGCATTTGCAATCGATATTCAAAATAATTAAAGCAAGAAAAATTCTATACCTCTCGCCATTCATCTTTCATATTGATTTAATTAAGATTCCTTTCAATTAAAAGTCAAATTTTGTTTCATTTTAATCGAAAGAAGTACCTCTGCTATTTCCCCATAGACCATCAATAAAATTTCTTTTCACCCGCTGGGCGCGTCTTAAAACGTCGATGGAACCACATGTATTGTGTAGGTGCGATGCGAATTTGATTCTCAATAATTTTATTTACTCTTTCAGCATCAGTAACTTCACACCCACTTGGAAAATTCTCTAATTTGGGTTCAACGAGAACATGATATTGAGGATTTCTAATATTGCCACTTCTGTAAAAGTATAAAGGCACTGCTGCTGCTTTTGAGATATCCATAAGCCTGCGGTGGGCTGTGACAGTAGCTGCCTGCACCCCGAAAAATGATGCCATTACACCTTGCTTTAAGCCAAAATCCTGATCTGGGCTATACCATATGGCATGGCCATGTTTAAGGTTTTGGATAAGTCCACGCATGTTGTCTCGAGCAATCTGGTTTTTATACACTCTTGCACGGCTACGATGAATCAGAAAATCTAAAAAGGGATTGTTTTGAGGCCGGTAAACCACGTCCATATTAAAAAATAAGGTACAAGCGGCTCCGCCTGCATCTAAAAGGGTGCTATGAGTGCCTAGTAAAAGTACGCCATTTTCCTGATTGTTGGTTAAATTCTCTAATCCATCTATATGAACACGGTTTTTAAACCAGTTTGGACTATACCAAGCATTTAAAGCCTCAAATACACCCGTTAAAGTATCAACAAAAACCTGTTTGGCTTTCACTTCAATTTGCATAGGTGTTTTTTCAGGAAAGCATGCTTCTAAATTACGTAGTGTTGTTTTTCTTCTTGACCCTAAAGATTTCCATGCTATTTTTGATAGAAGATCAGCGAGACGCCATTGAATAGCCCAAGGTAACATCGCGAATAACATTAAAATAAAAGCTAAAACCCATAGACCCCAATATTTAAACGATAAAAAGGAAAATTGAAATTCGCCAGATTTAAACTGCCGTTCTTTTTTCGTCATACTGTACATTTCTTGAGGTATAGACTTAGTATACTAACACGCCTACTTGTCAGGGTTGTATGTTTATGTTGCAATAACTGCTATGCTTTTAAATACATTATCTATTTATATAAATGCATATTTTATTTCAAAACTTTCAAATTTTAATATTTAATTTATTTATTTTAAATATACATAACCTTCCGTATACATAAATTATTTTCTCATTTAAAGTAATCGCATAATTTTGTCTCAATTGATAAATAGGATATATCAGCGTGAGCGGTCTTTTAGTTTTTATAACAATTGCATTTCTTACCCTATTAAGCCCCGGCCCCGGTGTTTTATTTACTGTCACAAATTCAATCAATTATGGTGTTAAAACCGCTTTATTCGGTATTAGTGGCTTAATTATTGGTATGTTTGTAATTGCTGTAATTTCCGCCAGTGGTGTAGGTCTTATTATTACGAGTAACCCTACTATTTTTACGGTTTTAAAATTTATTGGTGCATTTTATTTAATGTATCTCGGATATAAAAACTTTAGCAAAAAAATTCCATCACAAGATTTAATCACAGATCAGCAAAGCGATAAAAATGTCAGCAAATCTAAACTATTTTATCAGGGTCTACTCGCATCTTTGCTTAACCCAAAAACAATCGTATTTTTTATTGCTCTCTTCCCTCAATTTATCGATATAAAGAAAGAAATTTTAAATCAGTTTTTAATTCTATCTTTAACCTTTTGTTTGATTGGTTTTTTAATTCATCTAGTCTATGCAAATTTCTCTTCAATTTTCAAAGAAAAGATGTTGGCTGGAAATAATTTTTCTATACTCAATAAAATCAGTGGGGCTATTTTCTTTCTTCTTGCAATTTTACTCATCGCACAATAAATCATTACTTTAAGAATTATGCTTTAAAAGCCTTAACTCATGTTTAGACTTTTAAAGCATTTCGATGATTCAGCATATTTTTATCTAATTACAATTTTTAAAACGATACCCTGTTTAAGATCCAACCATAAAAGAAATCTTCATAATTTGGGTTCCGCTCTGTAATCTCGATATAGTGCTGCCCTTGCATAATATTTAAAACACGTACCAATACCGTTTCTCCTTCTTTATGACGCCTGTTCAAATAACCTCTAAGAGCTTGAAAAGTGAGAGGCCCATACTGACCATCTAAAGCAAGATCTGACCAGCCTTCTTTTCCCTGCTTATTCAGCAAATTTAAAGCACGCTGCAACAAGGGTTTTGCAAAATTGACACCACAATTTACGCCTGTATCAAATAACTCTTCTGCAATAGTCGGGCTAATCTCATTGATCTGGTCAAATTGGGGTTCAAACCAATATTGTTTCTTATAAATAGATTTGGCCACAGCTAATGGTAAATCTTGCATATTGCCTTGATAGCCTTGTGATCGAGCCACTGCTTCTGTAATGCCAAATTTAGTGGCATGTCCATGGTCTGATGGATGGTTAACATATCCACCTTCCCTGTTTATGATTGCTTCTATGTACTGGTCGATATTCATTTTATTTTACCTATATGATTAAAACTGTTTTTAGCTATTTTGCAGATCATCTTTCGCTTTTTTTAAGTCTTTCATGACTTCCACAATCGTTTTACCTTCTTGTTTATTGATGAAGTTAAATATCCATCTCACAATAGCCCAACCAGGCAAACCGCAAATGAAGAAGAATCCACAAAGTGTGATCATTCCCCAAATATCCAACACCCATTCTTGTAAATTCCATTTCATGATAATAAATGAGCCACCTGTTAAGCTTGAAACCACTGTACAGATCAGCCCAACAATCCATTCTTGCGGTGAACGAGGGAAACGCATCATTAACACGACTGCGACAACTAAGCTGACCGCTAAAGCCACCATAATTGCAATGCTATAAAAATTTAAAAATGTGGCTAATCCATTCATTGGAACTGTTTTCATAATCTTGTCCTGCTTTAAAGGGTAGAACTTGAAAATCCATCACCATGACCAGCTTGTTGTTTTTCAGGTTTTATAAATACCCTTAGTTTTCTTTATTACAGTCAATAAAAAAACACTAACGCTTTAAAGCGGCGCTAAATTGCAAGACGAACTTACCTTGACCCGCTTAATTTCAGGGCCCAAGAAAGAATGTTTGTGTGCTAAAGCTGGTTAGTGTGCACTGTTTAAGGCTTGTTCAATCAACTCAATCACGGTGATTGCACCTATCGCTTTTTGCATCGAGACTTGATCGTCGAATTCGAACGCTTCATCTTCAAGCTCACTTGCAATTTGCTTCGCCTCTTCAAGTGCCCTTTTTATTTTTTGTACCTTAAATTTGTTTACGTCTTTTGCAATTGTTGGGACATACCCTCCACGTTTTGCATTTTTAAGTTGTTTAGCTCTGTTCAGCATTGCTGTAGTCATTCACTATCTCCAACTCAACTTACTCGTTTAATAAGGCATCTTTATCGTTTGTTATTCTTGAAGTTTTGATCCATTCTTTGAGCAATATAGCTAAGCTATGGCTACAAATGTATGTTCGAAACGTTTCAACTGGTACAACAAACATATAGAACCAAACAATATGCGTTTAAAGCATTAATTTAAAAATAGATATTTCCTTTTCTGAAATTGTAAAAAAGTATTAAAGCTCTTAAGTTTAAGCCTTTTCGGACTTTATTTTTTTGACCAAAAAGTTCAAATAAGGCTTTGCCGTATATCGGAAACTTTTGTTACGACTCACAATCTTTGTTAAATTCTTCATGTTCTTGATACCCTTTATCGACGAACATTAAGCCTGATCCACGGAATCGGGCTTTTTTTATTCCAATTTTTTGTTTTGATAGCCTATCTGCACATCATAATTGAGCTATCTCCCTTTTATTTTGCCTCCTATACAAACAAAATAAATTTAGCTTTCATCTCAACACGTTGATAAACCTATAAATAGTGGTTCAAATACGATTTAAACTTTATCTATTCATCTTAAGATATAACTGATATTATAACTATAGTTATTATTAGTCAATAACTATAGTTGTTTTACTCGATATAACTTAAGTTATATATTTGTTATAAGTTTGCTGGTGTGACCATTATGGCTCTTAAAGACCGTTTAAAAGATTCTAGGCTTAAAGCGAAAAAAACTCAGGCTGAAGTAGCAGAAGCAGTCAAGATGTCTCAGCCTGCCTATCAAGCTTTAGAGTCAGGGAAAAATTTGAAATCAGCGTTTCTTCCATTAATTGCCCAATTTTTAGGTGTAGATGGTTATTGGCTAACCACTGGAAATACTGAAGATTCTTTTAGAGAAAGTGATGTATTTAGCCCTACTGTTGTGAGTGCTGAATCCACCGATCAATATGTCTGGATTGAAGTTGTAGAAGCTAGCTTTTCTTGTGGTACGGGCGAATCTATCGAGTTTCACTTCGATGCAATTAATGGAAAAATTCCTTTTCCAGCCTCATTTTTTAAAGAAAAACGGGTTGCTCAAGAGTGCATGCGTATTATTAAAGCTAAAGGCGATAGCATGACAGACTACATTAAAGATGGAGATTTAGTCGGCATTGATATCTCTCAGACTGAAGTCATTGATGGCGAGATTTATGCGGTTTACTTTGCTGGGGAAGGAATGATTAAGCAAATTTTTAAAGAAGCAGATGGCTCTTTAATTTTGCACAGTTTAAATGAAAAGTTTAGAGACCGACGTGTAACCGAAGAAAACGGAAAGAACTTTAAAGTCATGGGCCGTCAATTCTGGCGAGCAGGTTAATTTAGTTATAAATATAATTAAAAGAATAATTCTATCGATTTTATATATTTCTCTTTTTTATAACTTTAATTATTTATAAATCGTATAGATATAAAAAAAACCTATCTCCATTAAAAGAGATAGGTTTTTAGCTTGAGAGCTAAACATTTTATTAGCAATATGTAGTTAAACGATAAAGCTGGTTAAATGCAGCATAAAAGCTTTTACCATCTTGGTTCAACTCGATTTCTTCACCAGTTTGAAGTTGAATTTTCTTACCAACTTCGACCCAACGATAACCATCTTGAGAGTTTTGCTTACGCACGTGGGGAACCACTCTCACATTAATTTCATTGCCATTTACGGCTGTGGCAATTTGCCACTCATTTACTATATTCACAATCATTCACTCATCACTGAGCTCATGTGATTTAACGGTATTTAATTAGAACGCTAGATTTAAGGTATGGACAGTCAGTCTAGAATTTAATATTTAGCTTGATATAGGGTTATTTATAAGCTAATGCTTTTCATAATTTTTGCATTATGAAAAGTGGTACATCACAGAGCATAATATTTTGGTTGCGGGGGTCGGATTTGAACCAACGACCTTCGGGTTATGAGCCCGACGAGCTACCAGACTGCTC
>RCUL01000402.1_pt1 | contig 23577 bp, 23 predicted proteins | sample 2167521 | NCBI WGS metagenome assembly RCUL01 (sample SAMN09932745, study PRJNA488358) | compost metagenome | feature: garden; material: soil; isolation source: compost soil in acetic acid-enriched culture | place: Germany: Experimental Botanical Garden Goettingen | collected 2016-01-27
GTTCGCTGGTGGTCAACTCGTCCCAGGGCGGCGGTACCAAGGACACCTGGGTGGTTGAGGATTAAGTCATGTTGAGTAGAACTGCCTCCGATTTGTACTGGATGTCGCGTTACCTGGAGCGGGCGGAAAACCTCGCACGGATGCTCGATGTCAGCTATTCGCTGTCGCTGATGCCGCAGGACGGCCGCGGCGACGGCCTGGATGAAATGGCCATGCCGCTGCTGATCACCGGCACCCTCGACGATTACCTGGAGCGCCACGGCCAGTTGCATGCCGAGCGCCTGCTGCACTTCTTTGCCCTGGACCCGGAAAACCCGGCGAGCATCTACAGTTGCCTCGGCGCCGCGCGGGCCAGTGCCCATGCAGTACGTGGGCGGATTACCGCCGACATGTGGGAAAACATCAACGCCACCTGGCTCGAGATTCGCGGTATTGCCGAGCAGGGCCTGGGCCGCTATGGCATGAGCCGTTTCTGCGAGTGGATCAAGGAACGCTCGCACCTGTTCCGGGGGGCCACCTACGGCACCATCATGCGCAACGACGCCTTTCGCTTCATTCGCCTGGGCACCTTCATCGAGCGCGCCGACAACACCCTGCGCCTGCTCGATGCCCGCTACGAAATGCTCGGCGACGAGGCCGAGGCGGTCAGCGACAGTTCGGCGCGGGGTTACTACCAATGGAGCGCCTTGCTGCGTGCGCTGTCGTCGTTCGAGGCCTACACCGAGATCTACCGTGATGCACCGGCCGCCCGCCATGTTGCCGAGCTGCTGCTGTTGCGCGCCGACGTGCCGCGCTCGCTGCGTGCCTGCACCGAGGAAATCGACCTGATCCTCGCCAGCCTGCCCGGTGGCAACGGCCGCCCGGCCCAGCGCCTGGCCGCCGAGGTGGACGCACGCCTGCGCTACACCTCGATTGATGAAATCCTCGCCGAGGGCCTGCACCCCTGGTTGACCCATTACATTCCGCTGGTGCGTGAGTTGGGTAATGCCATTCACAGTGCCTACCTGGAGGCCGTATGAGACTGACCATTAGCCACGAAACCGCCTACCACTACGAAGACCAGGTTCGCGCCAGCATCCAGTACCTGCGCCTGACTCCCCACGACAGCGAGCGCCAGCAGGTGCTCAGTTGGCAGCTGGACCTGCCGCGGCCGGTGCGGGCGCAACTGGACCCGTTCGGCAACATCCTGCATGTGCTGAGCCTGGAGGAGCCGCATTCGGACCTGGTCATCGGCGCTCGCGGGCTGGTGGACATCGATGAACGCCGTGAGGCTGAACACGAACTGCAATCGCCGCTGCCGTTCCTGCGCTTCACCCGTCTGACCGAGGCCGACGAAGCGCTGCGCGCCTTCGCCAGCCAGCAATGCCGCAAGCGGCGTGACCGCTCGGCGTTGATCGAATTGATGAATGCCTTGAATCAGCGCATGGCCTACCGGCCCGGCAGTACCGCTGTAGACACCAGTGCAGCACAGGCTTTCGCCGGCGGGGCAGGGGTCTGCCAGGATCACACCCATGCCTTTCTGGCGTGCGTGCGCAGCCTGGGTGTACCGGCGCGTTACGTGTCCGGCTACCTGTTCGACAGCAACAGCCAGCAAATGGCCAGCCACGCCTGGGCCGAAGCCTGGCTGGAGGATGCCTGGTACAGCTTTGATGTCACCAACCAACTGGCCCGGCCCGAACGGCACCTGAAGCTGGCGGTGGGCCTGGACTACCTGGATGCCTGTCCGGTGCGCGGCATGCGCCGGGGCGGCGGTTTCGAGCAAATGCACGCCAAGGTGCTGGTGACCCCGACCCTCAACGCCCAGCAGCAGTGAGCCTCAGGGTTTGCGCGTGGCCATGTGGCTCAGGTACGCAAGCAGCGCGTCCAGCTCGCCGTCGCTGATGACCGCTTCGGTAAACCCGGGCATCTTCGCCTGGGGCCACTGGCGCAGGCTTTGCGGGTCACGGATATAGCGCTGGAGAAAATCGGCCTGGAAGTACTCGGTCGGGTTGTGCGGCAGGTTCAGGTCCGGTCCGAACTGGGCGTCACCGGCGCCGTTGAGGCGATGGCAGGCCAGGCAGTTCTTCTGGAACACGGCAAAGCCTTGACTGATCGGGTCATTGGCCGCCAGGCCGGGCGCCGGGCGCATGGCCGGGAAGCGCTCGGCTACTGCGGCCAGGCGGCGAATGCTGGCAACCTGGAAAGGCCACTGCTCGGGGCTGATGCGCCCGGCTTGCGGGTTACTCCAGACCAGATAGAAGGGCCCGGCGCCGGGTTTGCCCTTGGCCAGTGGTGGCCAGGGCTGTGCGGGGTCTTCAATGGCCAGCCAGGCCCGGGCGGGACCGTCCTGGAGCAAAGGCGCGGCCGGCATCTCGGCGGCGAAGCCATCCAGCGCTACCGCTTGCAGGTGATCCTCAGCCTGGACACCCTGCAGCAAGGCAGCCAGCGGCACTGCGCGGTAATGCATGGTCCTTTTGTAGGAAACATCGTTGTCGATCTGAATGTCCTGCGCCAGCGGATGTCTGAGTAACTCGGCGCTCTGCCATTGACGGCTGCCAGTGCCCAGGTCCAGGGTCAGTTGCGCCGCCTGCAGGGGCAGGCAGAGCAGGGCAAGCAGCAAGGTAAGGCAATGGCGCATGGGCAGTCTCCAACCATCAAGGTCGGCAGATTACCTGCACACAACCGGCTTGTGCCAGGCACAAACCATGGGAGGAGGGCATGTCGCTCAGCCGAACAGGCGTGAAAGGTTCGGCAGGATCAACAGCAGCGTGGTGGCGAAAAGAATGAGCCCGGCTTGACGTACTTTGTGTTGTTTGAACATGGCTGACCGCCTTTTTGTTGTTATTCCTGAGTGCCCAGAGGCTTCCTTGTCATTGATCTGGCGAACATGATTTGACGCAGCGAAGCATTAAGACGCGAACCGTTGCTAATGGGTATACAGCTAACCTTAGGGTCAACGTCACCCGTGTTTTAGAACGCTTTAATCTGTACTTATTCAGTTACAAGTTGTTTTGGCTATGAGGCCTTTGGCCATCCTGCAGCATTCCCCTTGCTAGACGCTTGCAGCACATCAGCAAGTGGATCCACAACTGATGACCGTTCGTCCGAGCATCATACTTGCCTGCGCGCCTTATTCGGGGCAGGCTTTACGGGGCAATCCCGCCTTTGTCGTTCAGGACTATTTATATGTCGCTACGCATCTGCATCCTGGAAACCGACGTCCTGCGACCGGAGCTGGTCGAGCAGTATCAGGGCTACGGACGGATGTTCGAGCAGCTGTTCAGCCGCCAGCCAATCGCCGCCGAGTTTCGCGTCTACAACGTGTTGAACGACGAGTACCCCGATGATGACCAGGTGTTCGATGCCTACCTGGTCACTGGCAGCAAGGCCGACTCGTTCGGTGATGATCCGTGGATTCAGAAGCTCAAGACGTTCCTGTTGGAGCGCTACCAGCGTGGCGACAAATTACTCGGCGTTTGTTTTGGTCATCAGTTGCTGGCGCTGCTGCTGGGCGGCAAGAGCGAGCGCGCGCACCAGGGCTGGGGGGTGGGTACCCACCGTTATGTGATGAACGCCAAGGCACCGTGGATGAGCCCACAGGTTGAAGAACTGACCCTGCTGATCAGCCATCAGGACCAGGTCACCCGCTTGCCGGAAAACGCCACGGTGATTGCCTCCAGCGATTTCTGTCCCAACGCGGCCTATCACATCGGTGACCAGGTGCTGTGCTTCCAGGGCCACCCGGAATTCATTCACGACTATTCGCGGGCGCTGCTCGAGCTGCGCCAGCACAACCTTGGCCAGGAGGTGTACCGCAAGGGCATCGACAGCCTGGCGCACGAGCACCAGGGCAGCACGGTGGCCGAATGGATGATGCGCTTTGTGGCGCACAAACCTCAGGGCAGCTCGGCCTGAGGCCTGCCGTTACAGCCAGCCGGAGCGCTTGAAGCTGGCATACAGCGCCGTGCAGCCCACGGCGATCCCGCCCAGCACGGCAAAGTAGCCGTAATGCCAGGTCAGTTCCGGCATGTTCTGGAAGTTCATCCCGTAGATCCCCGCCACCGCCGTGGGAAATGCCAGGATCGCCGCCCAGGCGGCGAACTTGCGCTGCACGATGCTCTGGCGTGACGACTCCAGCAACATGCCGATCTCGATGGTCTGGCTGGCGATATCGCGAATCCCGGCCAGGTCTTCCATCTGTCGGGTGACGTGGATCTGCACATCGCGAAAATACGGGCGCATGTTCTTGTCGATGAAGGGGAAGGTCAGGCGCTGCAGCTCTTCGCTGACCTCGACCATCGGTGCCACGTAGCGGCGCAGGCGCAGGATGTCGCGGCGCAGGCTGTGGATGCGCTGGATGTCCTCTTCCTTGAGCGAACCGCTGAGCACGCTTTGCTCCAGCTCCTCGATCTCGCCATGAATGGCTTCGCTGACCGGTTGGTAGTTCTCGGTGACGAAGTCGAGCAGGGCGTAGAGCACGAAGTCCTCACCGTGTTCGAGCAGCAGCGGCCGCGCTTCGCAGCGCTGGCGCACCAGGGCATAGGATTTCGAGTGACCGTTACGCGCGGTGATGATGTAGCCATTGCCGGCAAAGATATGGGTTTCGATGAACTCCAGTTTGCCTTCGTGGCGCACCGGCGAGTAGGTGACGATGAACAGGGCGTCGCCGAAGGTCTCGAGCTTGGGCCGGCTGTGCTTTTCCAGCGCGTCCTCGATGGCCAGTTCATGCAGGTTGAACTGGCGCTGCAGGTTGGCCAGCTCCTGGGCGTTGGGCTCTTCCAGGCCGATCCAGACGAAATGACCGGGTTTGCTTGCCCATTGGCTGCCTTCATCGAGGCTGATATTGGTGACTTTTCTGCCGGCGCTGTACACCGCCGCCGCAACGACTCGACCCATGGTTGTCCACTTCTTCTGTTAACCGTGCCAGTAGCTTGGTCTGACCGGCACGATTCGGCAACCGTTCACGCCTGGGCCAGTTCACCTTCCATGCGATCGATGCAGTGTTGCATCTGCAGGCGGCACTGCTCGGCCAGGGCCGGCACATCCTGCTGGGTCAGGCCGCTGGTGGCGATCGGCGCCAGCGAACGGATGATCACCTTGCTGCGACGCCAGCCGTTGAGCTTAAGACGGCTGGCATAGCGGCTGACGCACACCGGCACGATCGGCACACCCGCCTCGACGGCCATGTGGAAGGCCCCCTTCTTGAAGGTGATCAGGTGCTCGCCGGCATTGCGCGTGCCTTCGGGGAACACCCAGATCGAGGTGTCGTCTTCGCTCAGGGTGCGGGTGGTGGTCTGCATTGCCCGGCGCGCCTGGTAGGCGTTGCCGCGGTCGACCAGCACGTTGCCGCCCAGCCAGAACAACTGGCCGAACAGGGGGACCCATTTCAGGCTCTTTTTGCCGATGCACACGGTGCGCCGCGGCACCACATGACCCAGCACGAACAGGTCGTAGTTGGACTGGTGGTTGGCGATGATCACGCAGCCCGGCGGCTGATCGAACAGTGGGCCGACCTCGGCCTTGATCTCGAGGCGCATCAGCCAGGTGGCGGGCAGCCCATAAAGGCGTGCACAGATTCGGCTGTTGTCCGGGTTGAACGGTCGGCACAAGCCAACCAGCACACCGAGAACACCGGCCAGGAGAAAATGCAGCCCCAACAGGAACATGCGGATAATAAAAAGCATCGTACGACTCACACCAGGCAAACGCGGCGCAGTGTACGGGTGTGCACTTCTATCGGCAAACGCTCATTGGGGCGGTGTAGGCCTGATTACACAAATAGTTGCAATCAGGCCTTGGTAGGGGGTCAGCCCAGGTGTTCCTGGTCGCGGATGATGGCGTCGTCGAGGATGTCGAGCAGCGCTTTGCGCACTTTGAGCTTGGTGTGCTTGTGGGCGTTCATGTTGATCTTCTTCAACTGGCGGGCCGCTGTCAGCGCAGCTTCCTGCAGCTGTTCGACCGGCACTACCTTGTCGAGGAAACCGGCGTCGACGGCGCTGGCCGGGTCGAACATCTCGGCATTGATCACCGAACGGTGGAACGCCGAGCGGCGCAGGCGATCGCGGGCCAGTTCGATGCCGGCGTGGTGCATGGTCATGCCGATCTGCACTTCATTGAGGCCAATGCTGAACGGGCCTTCGACGCCGATGCGGTAGTCGGCCGAGAGCAGCAGGAATGCGCCTTTGGCCACCGCGTGGCCCGGGCAGGCAACGATGACCGGGAACGGGTGCGAGAGCATGCGTCGGGCCAGGGTGGAGCCTGCGGTGACCAGGCTGACGGCTTCTTTCGGGCCTGCGGTCATGACCTTCAGGTCGTAGCCGCCGGAGAGAATGCCCGGCTGGCCGGTGATGATTACCACCGCGCGGTCCTGCGCGGCCTGGTCGAGGGCGGCATTGAAGGCCTTGATGACGTCGGGCGAGATAGCGTTGACCTTGCCGTTGTTCAGGGTCAGGGTCGCAATGCCGTCTTCGAGGTGGTAGGTAATCAGCTCACTCATGACAGGGTTCCTTAAGGGGGAGTGGGGCAGACGTTACTCAGGCAAGTGCCCGAGGTAAAGCGCTGTGACTGACTGACCGGTCAGCTTGCAGGTCCGCTTGCTCGTCCTGACGGGAGTGCGTTAATCCGGGCTGCCAAAGCACGCCAGAGAATGGCGGCTTTGCCCTCTGTGCCGGGGTTTTTTGATTAAATGGCTTAAGCGCATGAATATTCTGAAAAAAACCTTTGCCATCAGAACCTCTTTCGACTACATTAGCGCGCCTCGACAGGCTGAACTGCTTGGCGAGAACCGGTGAAGTGTCCGAGTGGCTGAAGGAGCACGCCTGGAAAGTGTGTATACAGGAAACTGTATCAAGGGTTCGAATCCCTTCTTCACCGCCACATCTAGAAAAGCCCCCGACCTGAACAAGGCCGGGGGCTTTTTGTTTTGCCCATGAAAAAGGATGTTTCAGATGCTCAAAGAAGTATTCAGCAAGCAGCAGATTCTCGCCGCCGAGCAGTTGTTGGCCCTGATCAGCCCATCGGCCGAGATGACCCGCCAGCACATTCAGGCGCTGCGCGAAATCGAGCTGGATGAAGATGAGGTCGAAGAGTTCGAGGACGACCCGCAGCAGTTGATGTGGATCGTCAAGGATGTGGCTGACTGGGAATCGGTGTATTTCGTCGACTGGAAGGACACCGAGTCGTTTGTGCAGAGCGTGCGGCAGTTGGCCGAGGCGCGTGATGCCGAGGTTACCTTCGGTGTTGAAGATGCGGAGGATGAAGACTTCCTCGACGACACCACGGTGCCCGAGCTGATGGTCACGGCCCACGACGAACTGCACAAGCAGGGCCTGGTGCTGTGGAACTGGTCCACCGACAGTGACTGCTACAGTGGCTTCATCACCACCAGGGACGTGGCGGCGCAGCTGGTTGCGTTGGGTGAGGTGCTGGAAGTGGAAATTCGCGAGGGTAGCGAACCATTCTGACGGCGGTGCTTGGTGGGAGCTGGCTTGCCAGCGATGAGGTCAGTGCAGTCAGCACATCAGGTGCTGCCTGGACTACGACCGCTTCGCGCAGCTCCCACAGGTCCGGCGGCGTACGCAGATTCATTGTGGGAGCTGGCTTGCCAGCGATGGCGCCAGGGCAGTCAGCGCGCCCGGTGTTGCCTGAGTTGCGACCGCTTCGCGCTCGATCGCTGGCAAGTCCAGCTCCCACAGACCCGCGATGAGGGCCTCAGAAACTCACAGAAGCCGAAACCCGCGCTGTCCGTGGCGCCCCCTGAAACAGATAACCATCCCCCAGATACTCGCCGGCATCGCGCCAGTAGCGCTTGTCGAAGACGTTATCCACCATCAGCCGCAGCACCGTGTCATAGCCGCCAACCTTGGTGCTGTAGCGGCTCCCCAGATCGACAACCGCATAGCTGCCGACCTCCACCGTACCGGCCTGGTTGGCGTATTTGCTGGCGCTGTAGCGGGCGCCTCCGAGCAGGGCCAGGCCCGGGATCGGCAGGCTGTAGTCGGCCTGAATGGCGGCGCGAAAATTCGGCACGTTCAGCGCCTGATGGTCTTCGTAGTCAGCCGTGCCGCTGTTCTTGACCCGTGCACGGATTGCCGCAGCGCTGGCATTGATCTGCAGGTTGGAGGTGAGCCAACCGCTGGCGCCCAGTTCCAGGCCGATGTTCTTTTGCTGGCCTTGCTGTACATAAGTGAAGTTGCCTGCGCCGTCAGGTTGCGAATACTGGTAGGCCTGACGCAGCTGGAACAAGGCTGCGCTCAGGCTCAGGCGTTGCCAGTCGCGCTTGATGCCGACTTCCAGTTGGTGGGACAGGGTCGGCGCAAGAATCTCGGCAGTGTTTGTGGCGAACCACGGCGCCGTGCCACCGGATGACAGGCCCTTGCTATAGCTGGTGTACAGGGAGATATCCGGGCGCGGCTTGTAGATCAGCGCGGCATTGGGCAGCAGTTGATAGTCGCGGGTATGGCGGCCTGGGCTGCCATCTTCGGCAAAGGTCTTCTCATCCAGACGCACCAGGCGCGCGCCCAGCACGGTCTGCCATTGTTCGTTGAAGCTGATCCGGTCGCTGGCGAATATCCCGTACTGGCGGCTGTCGAGCCTGCGGGTGCTGTGGCCCGGGGTCTTCTCGGACGGCTCCAGCGCCGGCGTTTGTTGATAGATGTTGCCGCTGCCGATCCACTCGTTGAAGTAAGGGCGCTGGTCGAGCGTACGGCGCTGGGCGCTGGCGCCGATGGTCAGCTCATGCCCCATGCCCAGGGTATCGAAGCGGCCATTGAGCGCCCCCTGTGCCTCATCTGTGCGGCGGGTATCGTCAGGGCTGCGGTAGTCGTAGATGTCATAGTCGCCTGCCTCGCTGAAGTAGGCGCCTTCGCTGGAGCCCCAGGCAAACGAACTGTAGTCATCGATCACCACCTTGCTGCGCGAAGCACTGACGCTGCCCGTCCAGTTGTCGCTGAAGCGATACTCGAAGCGCCCGCCAAGGTTCAGCGAGTCGATCGTTACCGGGTTGGCCCAGTGCTGGTAGGCCAGGCGGTCATGCGGGTCGATGCCGTGGGGCAGGCTGTTGCCACCCAGCAACTGATAGCCCGGCACCGAACGCTGTTCACGCTGCTGGTACTCGGCATCCAGTTGCAGCACCGCATCGGGGTTGATTTGCCAGTCGAAGGCCAGGGACGCGAAGTCGCGCTTGCCGTCAGCGTGATCGACGTAGGAGCGGATGTCTTCGTGGGCCAGGTTGGCGCGCAGGCCGAACTGGCGTTCGCTGCCGAACCAGCCGCCCAGGTCGGTCGCAATGTAGCGTTCACCCTGCTCGTTGCTCGACACCGTGACCGTGCGCACATCCTCCGGGCGCTTGGTCACGTAGTTGATCAGCCCGCCCGGTTCCGACACGCCGCTCTGCAAGCCCGAGAGGCCCTTGAGCAACTCGACCTGCTGCTTGTTCTCCAGTGCCACGTTCTGCTCACCGGCGATGGTCTGGCCGTTGATCTTGTAGCTGCTGGCGGCATTGAGTTCAAAGCCGCGTACATTGAAGTTCTCGTAGTAGCCGATCGGTGCGTAGCTTTCGCCCACCGAGGCATCGCTTTGCAGCACTTCGCTGAGCTTGCGCACCTGACGATCAGCCAGCAATTGCTCGCTGAACACTGCAATCGATGCCGGAGTATCCAGGAGCGGCGCTGGCTGCCAGCCGCCGACCGCGGCTTCCCGGGCCTGATAGCCCTCGCTGTAGGCCTCCGATACCTGCACCGGCGCCAGGGTGATGCTGTCCTGGGCCAGGCTGTGCGAGGCCGGCATTGCCAGGCTCAGGCCGAGCAGGTGCAGGGACAGGCGAGGGCGGGGCAAGGTCATGCAGGAGCTCCTTGAAGGCGAACGCGGACGCGCCGTTATTGATCGGCTGCTGTCCGATAGGGCTTTTTGCCCGATGGGTAGAGGGGGACTAGCCCGGGCACTGGTAACCCGCCCGGTATTGCGCCGGGCAGGCGGGGGCGCAATCTTAGCAGGGGCGACCGGCTGGCGGTGCCCCTGTTTTCAATCGGCTTCTACTGCTCTGTACGAGCGAGGGCGGCGCGGATTCACCCGTTCGCCGCCGTCTGGGCGTGTCGCCGCCAGTTGCCGTCGATTTTCGACCAGGTCTTCTTGTCGGTGATGGCCATCAGCTTGCGACCATCTTTGAACGTGGCCAGGAAGGTCACCTCTTCTTCCTTGCCACCTAGCCAGAGGCCGGCGATCAGGCCGACCGGACCCGCCACCAGGGCGCCGGCCATGCCCCAGCCAAGCGCACTGCTGAGGCTGCGACTGGATTCCTGATTGGCAACGATCAGATCGGAAATGCGGGTAAGGGCGATCTTCTCGCCGGGTGAAGGGCTGCGGGCGGTCTTGAGTGTGAGCGATCCGTTGCGGTACTCGCCTTCACCTTGCAAGAAATCGCCGGATTGAACCGTGAGTCTTGTCATAGTGGCGTCCAGGTTGAAAGGGCTATTGACCAATCCCTACTCAGCGCCAGGGTTCGGCACAAGTCAATGGCCAGGCGACGGAGGGTCACCGCCGAGTTGTCGCAAAAAAGTAAAGACGTAGATCCGCTGAAGGATAACGGCATGTCGCATTCTTATAATTAAAGTTCGGTTTCTCAACTAAAGCTGCTCGGTCGATTTTCGTCTATGGGCGCGATTTTAGTTGGGCTCGATATATCACCGTTTGCGCAAATTGTTGCGGAGGGCGCTAAATCAAGGCTTCTGAATTGTAGGACAATAAACAAGTAGTGTTATTGAAAATTGGCGTCAAAAAAAGCTGGACAGTTCAATTCCTGGTGTGTCAGTTTTTCCCCGCCTCATTCAGGCGAGTGATGGGACGATCTCGCCGCGGGAGCGTCCTGTCGGACAACAACTGCTTTTTTGTAAACAAGGAAGTGTCTGTATGTCGAAAGTCAAAGAAAGCGCTATTGTTTCAGCTGGCTCTGTATTGCAACCGCACGGTGCAAGTTCCGCTTACAGCCTGATCAATAGTTTCGGCCATCAATATGATCGCGGCGGCAGTGCGACAGTCAATGGCAAACCTTCGTTCTCGGTCGACCAGGCCGCTACCCAGTTGCTGCGCGATGGCGCCGCCTGGAAGGACCTGAACAAGGACGGCACCATCAACCTGACCTATACCTTCCTGACCAAGGCACCTGTTGGCTTCGACAGTCAGGAACTGGGCTCGTTCAGCGCCTTTTCCGGCCAGCAGAAGGCTCAGGCCAAACTGTCCATGCAGTCCTGGGCAGACGTGGCCAAGGTGACCTTCAAGGAAGGTGCGTCAGGCGGCGACGGTCACATGACCTTCGGCAACTACAGCGACGGCAGCACCGGTGGCGCGGCATTTGCCTATCTGCCGTTCGACCGCCCGGGTTCGCACAAGGGTGAATCCTGGTACCTGATCAACAACCAGTACCAGGCCAACGTCAACCCGGAGAACGGCAACTACGGCCGCCAGACCCTGACCCACGAGATCGGCCACGTGCTCGGTCTGTCCCACCCGGGCGACTACAACGCCGGGGAAGGCTACCCAACCTACGCCGATGCAACCTACGGCCAGGATACCCGTGGCTACAGCGTCATGAGCTACTGGGGCGAGAGCAACACCAGCCAGAACTTCACCAAGGGCGGCGTGCAGGTGTACTCCTCGGCGCCACTGATGGATGACATCGCGGCGATCCAGAAACTCTACGGTGCCAACTACGCGACCCGCTCCGGCGATACCGTATACGGCTTCAACTCCACCGCCGACCGCGATTTCTACTCGGCCACCTCGGCCTCGTCGAAAATCGTCTTCTCGGTGTGGGACGGTGGCGGCAACGATACCCTGGACTTCTCCGGTTTTACCCAAAACCAGAAGATCAACCTCAATGACGCGTCGTTCTCCGACGTTGGCGGCATGATTGGCAACATTTCCATTGCCAAGGGCGCGATTGTCGAGAACGCCATCGGCGGTTCGGGCAATGACCTGCTGATCGGCAATGCCGTGGCCAACGAGCTCAAGGGCGGTGCCGGCAACGACATCATCTACGGCGCCGGTGGTGGCGACAAACTCTGGGGTGGTGCCGGTTCCGACACCTTCGTCTTCGCTGCCAGCAGCGATTCGACCCCGAGCAATCCCGACCGGATCATGGATTTTGTCAGCGGTCAGGACAAGATCGATCTGTCGGCCATCTCGGCCTTTGCTGTCAACAAGCTGCCGCTGCAGTTCGTTGATGCCTTTACCGGGCATGCCGGCGAGGCGGTACTGAGCTTCGATCAGGCAAGCAACCTCGGTAGCCTGTCGATCGACTTCACCGGCAACAGCCTGTCTGATTTCCTGGTGACTACTGTAGGTCAGGCAGTCGCCACGGATATCGTGGTCTGATAGCAACCTGAAAGGGCGGCGCTCATGCGCCGCTTTTTCTGAGGCGGGCAGATGATGGCTTTCAAGCGAATGATCGCGCTCGGCGCGATTCCCCTGATGTTGATGACCGAGGTCGGTATGGCAAGCAGCCTGATACTCCCCACTCCTGCGCAACTGGCCGGTGAATGGACGCTTTACCCCGAAGCAGATCCGGCAGCGGGTTGCGAGCTGCACCTGGAAGAAACGCAAACCTTGCACGGCGATCTGGATTGCGTGGAAGGGCTGATCGGCGCGCGTCCCGGCGGCTGGCTGCCGACTCCCGATACCCTGGCCTTGATGGGCGGCAGCGGCACTGCATTGGTGCACTTCAACCGTTATAAGCCCGGTATCTTCAAATGGACTTCAGCGAGCGGAAAGACACTGTTATTGGAACGTAAGAATAAATAATAAAACCTTGTAGGCAATTGCCGATTTTTCAGGGATAGAAAGGCGGACAATGAACAGGCCGACTAATAAGGCCGGTGCGCCCTTGTGGGCAGCACTGGCAGATCACAAGTCCACGCTTCTGAGTGTGGGTTGTTTTACCGCGTTGATTAATCTCCTCATGCTGGTGCCCTCGATTTATATGCTGCAAGTGTATGATCGGGTACTTTCTTCGCAAAACGAAACAACCCTGTGGATGCTGACCTTGATGGTGGTCGGTTTCTTTGTGTTTATTGGTGCGCTGGAAGCAATCCGCAGTTTCATTGTTATCCGTGTTGGCAACCAGCTGGAACAGGGCTTCAACCTGAACGTGTACCGGGCCGCCTTCGAGCGCAACTTGCGTCAGGGCGATGGCCAGGCAGGGCAAGCACTTAACGACCTGACCCAGGTGAGGCAATTTGTCACCGGCCCGGCGTTGTTCGCCTTCTTTGACGCGCCCTGGTTTCCGATTTATCTGGCGGTGATTTTTCTGTTCAACGTCTGGCTGGGCGTCATGGCCTGTGCCGGGGCGTTGCTGTTGATTGCCCTGGCGGTGCTCAACGAACGCCTGACCCACAAGCCGCTGGTCGAAGCCAGCGGTTTCCAGCAGCAGTCCACGCACCTGGCCAGCAGCCAGTTGCACAACGCCGAGAGCATCCAGGCCATGGGCATGCTCGGTGCCTTGCGCCAGCGCTGGTTCGCCTTGCATTCGCGCTTTCTGACCTTGCAGAACCAGGCCAGCGATACGTCGGCAGTGATCACCGCGGTCAGCAAGTCGCTGCGCCTGTGCCTGCAATCGCTGGTGCTGGGGCTGGGCGCCTTGCTGGTGATCGAGGGGCAGATGACCCCGGGCATGATGATCGCCGGCTCTATCCTCATGGGGCGGGTACTTAGCCCGATCGATCAGTTGATTGCGGTGTGGAAGCAGTGGAGCGGGGCGCACATGGCCTATCAGCGTCTCGATGGTCTGTTGCGCGAGTTTCCTGAACCGCCAGCACCGATGGCCTTGCCGGCGCCAAGCGGGCGCCTGGGTTTCGAGCAGGTCAGCGCCGGGCCGCCCGGCAAGCGTGTGGCCACCTTGCAGCAGATCAGTTTCAACCTTGGCGCCGGGGAAGTGCTCGGCGTTTTGGGAACCTCCGGCTCGGGCAAGTCGACCCTGGCCAAGGTGCTGGTTGGCGTCTGGCCGACCCTGGGCGGTACCGTGCGCCTGGACGGCGCCGACCTGCACCGCTGGGATCGCGAGGCCCTGGGCCCGCATATCGGTTACCTGCCACAGAACATCGAACTGCTGCGCGGCAGCATTGCCGAGAACATTGCCCGGTTTGCCGATCTGGATGGCCACAAGGTGGTCGAGGCCGCGCGCCAGGCCGGCGTGCATGAGCTGATCCTGCGCCTGCCGCAAGGCTATGACACGCGTCTGGGCGAAGACGGCGGCGACCTGTCCGGCGGGCAGAAACAGCGCATCGCCCTGGCCCGAGCCCTCTACGGCGGGCCGAGCCTGATCGTGCTCGACGAACCCAATTCCAACCTCGACACCAGTGGCGAGGCGGCGCTGGCCACCGCCATTGCGCAGATGAAAGCCCAGGGCCGCACCGTGGTACTGGTCACCCACCGCTCGGCAGCCCTTGCCCAGGCCGACAAGCTGCTGGTGCTCAGCGAGGGGCGGATGCAGGCCTTTGGGCCGGCGCATGACGTGATGCAGGCCCTGAGCCGCGCCCAGGAACAGGCCCAACGTCAACCCGCCAATGCCGCGTTGGCAACCGGAGGTGGCGTATGAGTCAGGTAGATAAAGGCCGCGGCGCGCGTTTTTACGTGCGACTGGGCTGGCTGCTGACCCTGGTCGGCTTTGGCGGTTTCATTGCCTGGGCAACCCTGGCACCGCTCGATCAAGGCATCGCCGTGCAGGGCACGGTGGTGGTATCCGGCAAGCGCAAGGCGGTGCAGTCCCTGGCCGGTGGCGTGGTCAGCCGCATCCTGGTCAGTGAAGGCCAGATTGTTAAGCAGGGGCAGCCGCTGTTTCGCCTCGACCAGACCCAGGTCCAGGCCGATGTGCAATCGCTGCAGGCCCAGTACCGACTGGCCTGGGCCAGCCTGGCGCGCTGGCAGAGCGAGCGCGATAACCTCGGCGAAATCGTCTTCCCGGCCGAGCTCAGCAACAATCCCGACCCGCAGTTGAGCCTGGTGTTGGAGAGCCAGCGTCAGCTATTCAGCAGCCGCCGTGATGCCCAGGCCCGCGAACAGGCGGGGCTGACCGCGAGTATCGACGGTGCAGTCGCCCAGTTGGCCGGCATGCGCCGCGCCCGTGGCGACCTGCAGGCCCAGGCCGATTCATTGCGTGAGCAACTGGAGAACCTCAAGCCGCTGGCCAGCCAGGGTTACATTCCGCGCAACCGCTTGCTGGAGTATCAGCGGCAGTTGTCCCAGGTCCAGCGTGACCTGGCGCAGAACAGCGGCGATAGCGCACGGCTTGAGCAGGGCATCGTCGAGTCGCGGCTCAACCTGCAGCAACGCCGCGAGGAATACCAGAAAGAGGTGCGCAGCCAGCTGGCCGAGGCGCAACTGAAAAGCGTGACCTTGGAGCAGCAACTGACCTCGGCTGGTTTCGACCTGCAGCACAGCGAGATTCTTGCCCCGGCCGACGGCATCGCGGTCAACCTCGGCGTGCATACCGAGGGCGCAGTGGTGCGCGCCGGTGAAACCTTGCTTGAGGTGGTCCCCCAGGGCACTGCCCTGGAAGTCGAAGGGCGCCTGCCGGTCAACCTTGTGGATAAAGTCGCGGTGCAGCTGCCTGTGGATATCCTCTTCACCGCCTTCAACCAGAGCAGCACGCCGCGGGTAGCGGGCGAGGTGGCGCTGATTTCCGCCGACCAGCTGCTCGACGACAAGACCGGCCAGCCGTACTACGTCCTGCGCAGCACGGTCAGCGAACAGGCACTGGCGCGCCTCAACGGCTTGGTAATCAAACCGGGCATGCCCGCCGAACTGTTCGTGCGTACCGGCGAGCGCTCGATGCTCAATTACCTGTTCAAACCCCTGCTCGACCGGGCAGGCACCGCGTTGACCGAACAATAAGGAAGCCCGTGCATGAAAAGCTTGATGACCGGGCTGCTGGCGGCGTTCGCCCTGACAACAGGGGCGGGCGCGCAGGCCATGGGACCGTTTCAGGTGTATGAACAAGCGCTGCGCAAGGACCCGGTGTTCCTCGGTGCGCTCAAGGCCCGCGAAGCCGGGCAGGAAAACCGCGCCATCGGCCGCGCCGGCTTGCTGCCGAGCCTGTCGTACAACTACAACAAGGGCCGCAACGACTCCAAGGCTCGCTATCTGGGCGATTCGCGGCGCGAGGATGAAGACCGCCACTACAACAGCTACGGTTCCACCTTCATCCTCCAGCAGCCGTTGCTCGACTACGAGGCCTATGCCAGTTACCGCAAGGGGGTGGCCCAGGCGCTGTTTGCCGATGAGGAGTTTCGTGGCAAAAGCCAGGAGCTGCTGGTCCGGGTGATGACCAGTTATACCCAGGCGCTGTTCGCCGAAGACCAGATCAGCATCAGCGTGGCCAGCAAGCAGGCCTATCAACAGCAGTTCCAGCAGAACCAGCAACTGTTCCAGCAGGGTGAGGGCACCCGTACCGATATTCTCGAAGCCCAGGCCCGCTTTGAGCTGGCCGACGCCGAGGAGATCCAGGCACGCAACGATCAGGATGCGGCCCTGCGCGAGTTGGGTGCGCTGATTGGCGAGCCATCAGCGCGCATCGACGAACTGGCGCCGCTCAACGACGGTTTTGCCCTGTTGACGCTGCAACCGGCGACCTATGAGGCTTGGCATGAGCTGGCCCTGGCCAACAACCCGCAACTGGCGTCCCAGCGTCAGGCCCTGGAAGTGGCCGAGTATGAAGTGGAGCGCAACCGCGCCGGGCATCTGCCCAAGGTGACGGCCTACGCCACGTCGCGACAAATGCAGTCCGACAGTGGCAACACCTACAACCAGCGCTACGACACCAACACCATCGGCATCGAAGTCAGCCTGCCGTTGTTTGCCGGCGGCGGGGTGTCGGCGGCCACCCGTCAGGCCAGCCGCAACCTGGAGCAGGCCGAGTACGAACTGGACGGCAACACCCGGACAACCCTGATCGAGCTGCGCCGTCAGTACAACGCCTGTCAGTCCGGCGTCAGCCGCCTGCGTGCCTATCAGCGGGCGCTGACATCGGCCGAGGCGCTGGTGCAATCGACCCGCCAGAGTGTGCTCGGTGGCGAACGGGTCAACCTCGATGTGCTCAATGCCGAGCAGCAACTGGCGACCACCCGCCGCGACCTGGCCCAGGCCCGCTACGACTACCTGCTGGCCTGGATCAAACTGCATTACTACGCCGGGACCTTGCGCGAAGAGCACCTGGCCCGGGTCGATGAAGCGTTCGTGCGCCGTTAGGCGGTGCGCAGGCGCAAGACGCGCTGGCGTTCTGCCAGGCCCCAGACCAGCAGGGCCAGGGCGCCGATGCTCAGGCCGGCGATGACGATGCCGTCCCAGCCATGACGCTGGAACAGTTGCGTACCGAGCAGCGAGCCAAGGGCGCCGCCGATGAAATAGCAGGTGATATAGCCGGCATTCAGGCGGTTGCGGGCTTCCGGGCGCAGGACAATCACGGCGTTCTGGTTGCTCACGTGCACCAGTTGAACTGCCAGGTCGAGCAACAGGACGCCGATCAGCAATGCCGCCAGCGAAGACTGGGCGTAAGCCAGCGGCACCCACGACAGCAGCAGTGCCAGCAAACCGACCGTGGTACCCAGCGGGCCTTTGCCCCGATCGGCCAGGCGCCCGGCCCAGTTGGCCGCCAGGGCACCGGCGGCGCCGGCCAGGCCGAACAGGCCGATCACCGCATCGGAGTAGTGGTATGGCTCGACTGACAGCAGGAAGGCCAGCGGCGTCCAGAACAAGGCGAACAGGCTGAAGGACAACAGGCCCAGCAACGAGCGCAGGCGCAGGATCGGCTCGTCCACGAACAGGCGGAACACCGAACCGAGCAGCGCCGGATAGCTGAGCCCGGCATGCTGATGACGCTCGGGCAGGGCGCGGAACAAGGCGATCGCCGACAGCCCCATCAGTGCCGCTGCCAGCAGGTAGATGCTGCGCCAGCTGCCGAGCTCGGCCATGAACCCGGCGGCGGTGCGCGCCAGCAGGATGCCCAGCAGCAATCCGCTCATCAGGGTGCCAACCACCCGCCCTCGTTGCGACGGCTCGCTGAGGCCTGCAGCCATGGGCACCAGCACCTGGGCGACTACCGAGAACAGGCCGGTGAGGGTGGTACCGATCAGCAGCCACGCCAGGTTTGGCGAAAACGCGCTGATCAGCAGGCCCAGGGTGCTGATGGCAATCATGCTGACGATCAGTTTGCGTTGTTCGAACAGGTCGCCCAGTGGTGCCAGCAGCAACAGGCCGGCGCCATAGCTCAGTTGTGCAGCGATGACGATGGCCCCGGCGCTGGCGGTGGTCAGGCCAAAATGTTCGGCGATGCTGTGCAGCAAGGGTTGTGCGTAGTAGTTGCTGGCGACGGCAAGGCCCGTGGCGGTCGCCATCAGCAGAATCAGGCCGCGGCTCAGGGAATGGGTGGCAGAGGTCATGGACCGTCTCGATCAGTGGCAGTTGGGAAGTGACAGTATCGGAAATGCGCTAGCATGACGCCAATGCATCGTTTTCATTCTATCCATCTTGAAAATAGATCAACCCATGAACCTCAAGCAGATTGAGTATGCCTTGGCGGTGGTCGACACCGGCAGCTTCACCCGAGCCGCCGAACGCTGCCATGTGGTGCAGTCGGCCTTGAGTCATCAGATTGCCCGGCTGGAAGAGACCCTCGGCGTCAGCCTGTTCGAGCGCAGTTCGCGGCGCGTGCGCCTGACGCCGGCTGGCGAAGCTTTCGTGCAGAGCGCTCGGCCAGCACTGGAGGCCACCCGGCGAATTGCCGAAGATGTTGCCGCGGCCTGTGGTGAAGTGCGGGGGCAATTGTCCATCGGCGAGATCACCTCGCTGACCGAGTTGGACCTGGTCGACCTGCTGGCCGATTTTCATGCTCAGCACCCGTCGGTGGATATCCGCTGGCTGATGGCCAAGAGCGAATTGCTGACCGCCGATGTGCGCGAGCGGCGGCTGGACGTAGGATTTATCGGAGTCTGGCCGGGCGAGCGGCTGGAGGGCGTCGAGTACCGCCTGCTGGCCGAAGAAGAGCTGGTGGCGGTCATGGCCGTCGAGCATCCGTTGGCGGGCGCGGCGCGCGTGTCCCTGGCCGATCTCGAAGCGCAGCCGCTGGTGGATTTCCCGGCTGGTAGCGGCGCCCGCCGGCAAACCGACGAGGCCTTTGCCGCTGCAGGGGTGCGCCATCGGGTGCAGTTTGAAGTGACCAATATTCGCCTGGTGGAAAAGTTCGCCAAGCGCGGCCTGGCGGTTGGCCTGGTGCCGGCGCGGATCGCCCGCTGCTTCAACGGCGTGGTGTCGGTGGCGGTCGAGGATGCGCCGGTGCGTCACGTGTATGCGATCTGGTCGACGCACCCGACCCCGGCCGCCAAGGCCTTTGTCCAGTTGATTGAGCAGCGCCTGGCGGGCAGGGACAGTCATTGACGTGCCTCAGGCGGCAAAGCCGCCATCGATGCTCAGGCTGGCGCCGGTAATGTAGGCCGCCTCCGGGCCGGCCAGGTAGGCGACGAAGCTGGCGATTTCGTCGACGTGGCCATAACGACCCACCGCCATGAAGCCCATCAGGCTTTCGGCGAACTCGCCCTGGGCCGGGTTCATATCGGTATCCACCGGGCCAGGCTGGACGTTGTTGATGGTGATGCCCAGTGGCCCCAGGTCACGGGCCAGGCCCCGGGTCAGGCCAACCAGCGCCGACTTGCTCATGGCATAGGGGCCGCCGCCGGCGAAGGGCATGCGCTCGGCATTGGTGCTGCCGATGTTGATGATCCGCCCGCCCTGGCCCATGTGCCGCGCGGCCGCTTGCGTGGCAACGAAGACGCTGCGCACGTTCACCGCCAGGGTGCGGTCGAAGTCCTCCAGGCTGAACTCCGCAAGCGGCCCCACCGCCAGTACACCGGCGTTGTTGACCAGGATGTCCAGGCCACCGAAGGCTTCTGCAGTGCTTTGCACCGCCTGCTGCACGGCGCTGGCATCGGCGCTGTCGGCCTTGATGGCCAGGGCCTTGCCGCCGGCGGCGATGATGCTTTGCTGCAGGGCTTCGGCCTGGGCCGTGGCGTTGGCGTAGGTGAAGGCGACACTGGCGCCTTCGGCGGCCAGGCGTTTGACGATGGCCGCGCCGATACCGCGGGAACCGCCCTGGATCAGGGCTACTTTGCCGTGGAGGCTGGATTGGGTCGACATGCTGTGCTCCCGAAAGAACAAGGCCGGATGCCTTGGATGGGCTTCAGTATCGGCCGCTGATTACCCTGTCGGTAGCCAGTAATCGCTATAGTCTGTGTAAACCAGAAGTATGGAATCAACGGTATGGAATCCTTCAGCAGCATCGAGTGTTTTGTCCGCAGCGCCGAAGTCGGCAGCTTCGCCGAAGCGGCGCGGCGCCTGAGCCTGACCCCGGCGGCGGTGGGCAAGAACGTCGCGCGGCTGGAGGCGCGCCTGGGCGTGCGCTTGTTCCAGCGCAGCACCCGACGCCTGACCCTGACTGAGGCCGGGCAGCGTTTTCTTGAAGAGGTGGCGGCGAGTTTCCAGACCATCCAGTATGCCGTGGCTAACCTGGCCAGTGCCGAAGGGCAACCGGCCGGCACCCTGAAAGTGAGCATGGGCACGGTGTTCGGTCGCCTGTATGTCGTGCCGCTGTTGGCCGAGTTCTTGCGGCGCTACCCGGCGATCAGCCCCGATTGGCATTTCGATAACCGTCAGGTCGACCTGATCGGCCAGGGTTTCGATGCCGCCATTGGTGGCGGCTTCGATCTGCCCCAGGGCGTGGTGGCGCGCAAGCTGACCCCTGCGCACCGGATTCTGGTGGCGGCGCCGACGTATCTGCAGCAGCATCGGCCAATCACCCAGCCTGCCGATTTGCACGAGCTGGATGGCATTCTTATTCGTTCACCGCAGACCGGGCGCGTGCGCTCCTGGCCGCTGACCAGTCGCGAGCAAGAGCAGAGCCCGTTGGACCTGCGCTTGCGCATGACCATGAGTGATTCGGAGGCAGCCTGCGCGGCAGCGGAGCAGGGCCTGGGCGTAGCGCTGGTGAGCATGCCGTTTGCCGTGCCGTACCTGCAGGCCGGCCGGCTGTTGCGGGTGTTGCCGGACTGGTACGTGGATGACGGCAATATTTCGCTGTACTACGCCGAACACAAGTTGCTGCCGGGCAAGACGCGGGTGTTTGTCGATTTTGTCATCGAGCAGTTTGCCCGGCAGGGGTTGGCGCAGCGCTTTGATGCGTTGGGCGCTTTATGAGGGGGCTGCTGTGCAGCCCATCGCCGGCAAGGCCGGCTCCCACAGTAAGGGCTCCTGCAGACCCCACACTGGATCAGGGCACGCCGAACCTGTGGGAGCTGGCCTTGCCAGCGATGGAAGGCGCAGCCTTCCTGATCACAGAACCTTGAGGATGGAGTAGTTCTGGGGTACCCCGCCAAGCACCAGGCTGACCTCATCCTCTTCAACCTTGCCGAGCAAACACTGACCCAGTGGCGAGCGCGGGGTGATCACCGTTACCAGTTGCTCGCCCTGGCCAATTTTCAGCCCCGCGCCTTCCGGGCCGAGGAACAACTGCTGGCAACTGCCGTTCTCAGCCTCGAGGGTCACCAGGTTGCTGACCTGAATGCCGCGTTGCGGGTCATAGTCGCGCAGCAACAACTGCTGGTACGCCGCCCGCGCCTGGCGGATTTCCTCCATGCGCCGGGCTTGCCCGGTGGCCAGGTACGAAGCTTCGAGGCCCAGGGTGTCGTACTTGTTCTCGGCGATGTTCTCTTCGGCGGTGGCCGCCTCATAGGCGGTTTGCGCCGCGCGCTGGGCGACGTCCAGGTCAAAGCTCAGTGTGTCGATGATGCGTTGCAGCAGGTCGGCTTTGGTCATGGGTTCAGTTACAGAATTCGAGAACGAGGGCGCGGCTTTTTTCTGTCGGCGCGGTGCGGTTCTGTTGCAGCCAGAACTGGCACTTGGGGTTGGACAGGTTGCGCAGGCTGCCTTGCGCCTGCTCTTCGGCCTGCTGTACTTCCTGGTTACGAAGGATTTGTTTGTATTGTTCGAACATCTGGTTTTGCGGGTCTGCCGTCGCCGGGGACGCCGGAGCAATGGCTGGCGGCGCAAGCACCTGGCCGATCGGCTGCAGCGTCGCTGGCAACAGGCGCCCGGCAAGCCACAGGCTCAGGGCAATGGCCACAGCGCCAAGCCACAGGCCCAGGGCAATGCACAGGATCAGTTGCAGCGGCTTTAGAGTGATCTTCAATTCGCGAGGGCGGGGCATGATGGCCTCCTGGCCAGGACACGGGCAGCCATTGTCGCATGGTGCAACGGGTTTTTTTCGTGCCACGCTTTTGTCTGCGATGATTTACCCGGACAATCGGCGCTTTTTCCAAGGGACCAGCGATGAAAACGCACTGGGACATCTTCTGTTGTGTCGTCGATAACTACGGCGACATCGGCGTGACCTGGCGCCTGGCCCGGCAGTTGGTGGCTGAGCAGGGCCTGGCGGTGCGCCTGTGGGTAGATGACCTGAAGGCGTTCGTGCGTATCTGTCCCGAAGCCCAGGCCGACGTTGCCCAGCAATGGCAGCAGGGCGTGGATGTGCGCCAATGGCCATCTGAATGGCAGGACACGGCGGTAGCCGATGTGGTGATTGGCGCTTTCGCCTGTCAGCTGCCACCTGCCTATGTGCAGGCCATGCTCGAACAACCCCGTGCGCCATTGTGGCTGAACCTGGACTACCTCAGCGCCGAAGACTGGGTCGAAGGTTGCCATGGCTTGCCGTCGCCCCAGGCCAATGGCTTGCGCAAGGTGTTTTTCTTTCCGGGCTTTAGCGCGAAAACCGGCGGCTTGCTGCGTGAGGCAAACCTGCTGTCACAGCGCGACGCGCTCCAGCAGGACCCGGCTGCACGCAAGGCATTTCTGCAGGGCCTGGGCGTAACGCCAGAAAACAATGCCCGGCTGATTTCGCTGTTCGCCTACGAAAACCCCGGCGTGGCCAGTTGGCTGGACGTGCTGGCCGCCGACAGCCGCCCCAACCACCTGTTGGTACCCGAAGGGCGCGTGCTGGGTGACGTTCAGGCCTGGCTTGGCGAACAGGCGCTGAGCGTGGGCAATATTGCCCGGCGCGGTGCGCTGACCGTGCAGATCCTGCCCTTCGTCAGCCAGGACGATTACGACCGGCTGCTCTGGTGCTGCGATTTCAACGCGGTGCGTGGCGAAGATTCTTTCGTCCGTGCGCAGTGGGCGGCACGGCCGCTGCTCTGGCATATCTATGTGCAGGAAGAATACGCCCACTGGGAAAAACTCGAGGCGTTTCTCGACCTGTACATCCTGGAATTGTCCGCCCCGGCGGGGGCTGCGCTGGTGCAATTGTGGCGAGCCTGGAACATGGACAGCGACATGGGCCAGGCCTGGCAACAGGTGCTGGCGCACTGGGACGAACTGGACCGGCATGCCCGCCGCTGGAGCGCGGTACAGGCCGCTCAGCCGGACCTTGCCGCGGCGCTGGTACAGTTTTACCGAAATTGGCTATGATATGCGGCCTCGATTTTTGTAAATCCATCCAAATTCGGATATCTCGCAATGAAAACTGGTAAAGAACTGAAACCCGGTACCGTACTGCGGATCGACAACGAC
>RCUL01000404.1_pt1 | contig 23518 bp, 24 predicted proteins | sample 2167521 | NCBI WGS metagenome assembly RCUL01 (sample SAMN09932745, study PRJNA488358) | compost metagenome | feature: garden; material: soil; isolation source: compost soil in acetic acid-enriched culture | place: Germany: Experimental Botanical Garden Goettingen | collected 2016-01-27
CGAAGGGCAGCCCTTCGGCCTGCTCAGCGATTGAAATCGCCCCCACAGGAAAAGCAGCCCAGCCCCCTCAACACAACTCGCACTTATCGAAGAACCACTCCCGCTCCAGCGCCATCAGCGCCGCACGCTTGTGGGGAAAGTCGAACTCCTTCTCGCGGTAGAAACCCTGGCCCTGCATGTGCGCGATCATCCGTGCATTGTCGGCACGGGGTTCGGCCACCACCTTGCGGGTGCGCGGGTCGTCGAGGAAGAGGTAATGCACCAGCGCGGAAAGCCAGCTCGCCACCTTGTGCGGACCGCGATGCTTCTCCTCGCCCACCAGCATGTGGATGCCACGGTCGTAGTCGTCCACGGCATAGAACGGCGCGATGCGGTCTTCCTTGGCCCAGTAGGCTTCGAAATAGGCGAAAGGCTCGTCATCGAAACAGCCGACCAGGGTCAGGGTGTGGGGGTCGTCGGCCAGCTTCTGCAGGTATTCGCGGTGCTGTTCCAGGCTGCCGCCTTCCTGCCAGAACTCCAGCACGCGCGGGCTGTTCTGCCAGCGGTTGAAGCGCTCCAGGTCCAGCTCGATGTCCAGGGTGCGCAGGGATATCCAGCTCCCCAAACGCGGGTCGAAACGGCGATAGACCTCGCCACTGGCCTTGGGCGCGCGCAGTGGGTGGCGGCGGCCGTTGGCGCTCATCACCATCATTGGCGGGTAGATCGGAGGCTGGCCGCCACGCAGCCAGGGGTCGGGCAACTGCCAGAAAAGGCTGCGCTCGGCATGCAGCAGACCGCTGGCGGCGGGGATCAGCAGGCCGCTGCGCAATGCGCCCTCGGCGGCGTCATCCAGGCGCCAGGCCAGCCGCTGGTGCTCGGGGGAGTGGGCGAAGTGCCAATAGCAGAAGGCGCGGATCGTCGTTTCGCTTTCACCGGCGGCCAATTCCTGCAAACGGAAAATCGGCAACCTGCCCTCCTCGCCAACGGCCACCTGGGCCAGCGGCTGGCCGCCGCGCAACAGCCGCAGGCGGCCGGCACTGACTTCGACACTGAGGGGTTCGCCGCCCGGCAGGGGCAGGCGATGGAGTCCTTCGGGATGATTCATGGGAGCTCTCGCTACGACTGGGACCAATATCCAAAGGACGTGGCGAGAGCCGGTGAAATTTAGGGGGCGTCCTCTAACTTTGCGGCGACGGGTCCCGCGCAGACCTTGTGGAGCGATTTCAATCCCGACTTGCCTTTGCCCCCTATAAGGGGGCGGGGCCCACCTACGCATCCGCGGCCCGCACCTGCTCCACCGTAGGGTGCGCCATGCGCACCGATCGCGGAATCAACCTCTGCGCCTTGCTCGACCAGTGGTGCGCACGGCGCCCCCTACCTGGTCGACTCCGTCGCGCTATCCAGACAACGTGAGTCGCCACAGGTAGAGCCGGTGACTCATGACCACGCCCCGAGGGCGTGGTTTCCCAAGTTCAAATGAATTCGCTCCCGCAGGGGCCCGGTTCGACCATGATTCGATTGACCTTCTAGACGCCCGGTCTAAAATCCCCAACTCATGACCGAAGCCATTTCCAGACCCCGTCGCGGCCGACCGCCCAAGGTCGAACGCAATTTCCCGGATACCCGTGCCGCGCTGATCCGCTGCGGCATGGAGATCCTTACCGAGCAAGGCTTCATGGCCACCGGCATCGATACGGTGCTCAAACGCGTGGGCGTGCCCAAGGGCTCCTTCTACCACTACTTCGACAGCAAGGAAGCCTTCGGCCAGGCGGTGCTGGAGAGCTATGCCAGCTACTTCGCCCGCAAGCTGGACCGCTGGCTCCTGGACGAGGAAGCGTCGCCACTCCAGCGCCTCGGGAACTTCGTCGAGGACGCCAAGGCCGGTATGGCCCGCCACCAGTTCTGCCGAGGCTGCCTGGTGGGCAACCTGGGCCAGGAAGTGGCCATCTTGCCGGAGAGTTTCCGCCTGCAGCTGGAAGCCACCCTGTGCAGCTGGCAGCAGCGCCTGGCCAGGTGCCTGCGCGCCGCCCAGGCGGCGGGTGAACTGGCGGCCGGGGCTGACTGCGACGAGCTTGCCGCGTTTTTCTGGATCGGCTGGGAAGGCGCCGTACAGCGCGCCCGGCTGACGCGGGACACCATCCCGCTCGAGGTTTTCATCAGAGGTTTTCTGGCCGGATTGCCACGCTAGGTTTTCCGGGCCTATTTGTAGACGATTGGTCTAAATGGAGGTGCAAGCATGTTCGACGCAATCCTGATCGAGAAGGACGAGGCCGGTTACCGTGCCCGTAACACCCAGCTGGACGAAGCTCAGCTGCCCGAGGGTGATGTCACGGTGCGTGTGGCCTACAGCACCCTGAACTACAAGGACGGCCTGGCCATCACCGGCAAGGTCCCGGTGGTGCGCCAGTTCCCCATGGTGCCGGGCATCGACCTGGCCGGCACGGTGGAGGCCAGCAGCCATCCGGATTATCGGGTGGGCGACTCGGTGCTGCTCAACGGCTGGGGTGTCGGCGAGACCCATTGGGGCGGGCTGGCGCAGAAGGCGCGTCTCAAGGGTGACTGGCTGATCCCGCTGCCGGCCGCCTTCAGCCCGCGCCAGGCCATGGCCATCGGCACCGCCGGCTATACCGCCATGCTCTGCCTGCTGGCCCTGGAGCGTCACGGCCTGAAGCCCGGCCAGGGCGACGTGCTGGTGACCGGTGCCAACGGTGGCGTCGGCAGCTTCGCCATCGCCCTGCTCGCCCGCCTCGGCTACCGGGTGGTGGCCGCCACCGGCCGCACCGGCGAGGCCGACTACCTGAAAGGCCTGGGCGCCGCCGAGATCATCGACCGCAGCGAGCTTTCCGAGCCGGGCCGTCCGCTGGGCAAGGAGCGTTGGGTCGCCGCCATCGACTCGGTGGGCAGCCACACCCTGGCCAACGTCTGCGCCGGCCTGCGCGCCGACGGCGCCGTGGCCGCCTGTGGCCTGGCCCAGGGGATGGATTTTCCGGCCAGCGTGGCGCCTTTCATCCTGCGCGGCGTGAGCCTGCTGGGGATCAACAGCGTCACTCGCCCGCGCGCCGAACGCATCGAGGCCTGGGATCGACTGGCACGGGACCTGGACTTCGCCCAGCTGGAAACCATCACCCGCGAGATCGGCCTGGGTGAGGCGATCGCCGTGGCCGAAGACCTGCTGGCCGGCAACGTGCGTGGGCGCGTGGTGGTGAACGTCGACGCCTGACGGCGCGCGGCACCTCTCCTTGTGGGGGCGAATTCATTCGCGAAGGGTTGCGCAGCAACCCCCAGGAATCCCGGGCGGACCTACGGCCCGCTTAGCGAATGAATTCGTCCCCACAGACGAACCAGCATCAGCCTTCGAAAGCCTTCTTCAGCGCGGCGATATCCAGTTTCTTCATCTGCAGCATGGCGGTGAAGGCGCGCTGGACCCCGGCGGTGTTGGGGTCCGTCAGCATGGCCACCAGGGCCGCGGGCACCACCTGCCAGGACAGGCCGTACCTGTCCTTGAGCCAGCCGCATTGCTTGGCGTTGTCGTCACCGCCGGCCGAGAGCCGGTCCCAGAAGTAGTCCAGTTCGTCCTGGGTGTCGCAGGTGACCTGGAAGGACACCGCCTCGGTAAAAGTGAAGATCGGCCCGCCGTTGAGGGCGGTGAATCCCTGGCCGTCCAGCTCGAAACCGACGGTCAGCACCGAGCCCGGCTCCTTGCCGTGGATTTCCTTGCCCGCTTCGCCGTAGTGGCTGATGGTGGTGATCTTCGAGTTGGGGAAGATGCCGACATAGAAGTTGGCGGCGGCTTCGGCCTGGTCGTCGAACCACAGGCACGGGGTGATGGTGTGGATTCGCTTACTCATGGCGCACCTCCTGGTGGGGTTGAAAGACGATAGCCAATCACTCTCTAGTCGTCTGGCCGCCGAGCGGATCGACAGCACGCCATTGCTCGCGATAACCCATCAGGAAATCCACGAATGCACGCAGGCGCAGCGGCACGTGGCGGTTTTGCGGATACAGCAGCGAGAAGGGCCGCGAACGTCCGCCATAAGGCTGCAACACCTCCACCAGGGAGCCCTCGGCCAATTCCTTCTCGACGACGAAACGGTAGGTCTGGAAGAGTCCCGCCCCGTGCTTGGCCAGGGTCACGCCACCCTGCACCACATCATCGGACAACAGGTAGCTCCCATCCGAGAAGATCTCCCGCTCCCGCCCCTGGTCGAGGAACAGCCAGGAGATCCGCCGGCCACTGCTGGGCAACTCGAACTGGATGCACTCGTGATCCTCGAGCTCCTCCAGGGTTCGTGGCGTACCGGCGCGCTCCAGGTAGTCGGGAGTGGCGATCACCACCAGGGGGGCATCCTCCAGGTGACGGGCGATCAGGGTCGAATCCGGCTGGGCGCGCACGCGGATCGCCAGGTCGTAGCCCTCGGTGACGAAGTCGATGTTGCGGTTGCTCAGGTGCACCTCCACCTTGACCTGCGGATAGCGCCGGCGGAACTCCGGCAGCAGCGGCAATACCCGGTGGTGGCCGTAGGTGGTGGGCACGCTGATGCGCAGTACGCCGGCCGGCTCCTGCTGCTGGCCCATCACCGCACGCTCGGCCTCCACCAGTTGCGCCAGGGCCTGGCGGCATTCTTCGTAGTAGCCACGGCCGCCTTCGGTGAGGCGGATACTGCGGGTGGTGCGCACGAACAACCGTGCCCCCAGGCGCTCCTCCAGCCGCGAGATGGAACGGCTGACCGCGGCGGGCGTGACCCCGGCCACCAAGGCGGCGGCGGTGAAGCTGCCCTCCTCGGCGGCGAGGCAGAACAGCTCGATGCTGCCGAGCAGGATGTCGTCGAACTGACGCTTCATGATTAGTTACACCAGGTATCAACTGAAGTGCTGAATGTCGTATTTATCTGCATCTCCCGCACAAATATAGTCCTTTCCAACAGAGAGGCGCCCTCTGCGAAATCTCCCCAATCGCTTCATCCGAGGACTATCGACATGCAAGCCATCAATAGAACAGTGGTGATCACCGGCGCCTCCAGCGGCATCGGCCTGGGCCTGGCCAAGGCCTATCTGGAACGCGGCTTCAACGTAGTGGGATCGGCCCGCAGCGAAGAGCGCCTGGCTTCCGCCGCCGAACAGCTGGGCAATCCGCGGAACTTCATCGGTGTGGCCGGCGACATCGCCGTGCCGGAAACCTCCAGGCGCCTGTTCGAGCGTGCCATCGAAGGTTTCGGCCAGGTGGACGTGCTGGTGAACAACGCCGGGATCTTCATTGCCAAGCCCATCGCCGAGTACAGCGAAGACGACCTGGAGTCCATGCTCGCCACCAACCTGAAGGGCGTGGTGTACGCCTCCCAGGCCGCGGCGAAACACATGATCCCGCGCCGCCAGGGGCATATCGTCACCATCACCGCGTCGGTCGCGCTGCAACCCAACCGCGCACTGCCGTCCTCCCTGCCGGTGCTGATCAAGGGTGGCCTCAACCAGTTCACCCGCGCCCTGGCCCTGGAGCTGTCGCCGTACGACATCAAGGTCAATGCCGTGGCGCCCGGCATAGTCGATACGCCGATGCACGACCCGGCCTATCGTGACTTCCTCAATGGCCTGCAGCCGCTCGGCCGCATCGGCCAGGTACAGGACATAGCCGACGCGGTGCTATACCTCACCGACGCCAGCTTCACCACCGGCGTGGTGCTGGCGGTGGACGGCGGCATGAGCACCGGCACCTGGTAAAGAGGAGAGAAACCATGCCCTTCGTCAGCGTACGCATCACCCGCGACGGTGTGACCCGCGAGCAGAAAGCCCAGGTCATCGCCGAGATCACCGAGACCCTGCAGAGGGTCCTGGGCAAACGCCCGGACCTGACCCATATCGTCATCGAGGAAGTCGACACCGATAACTGGGGCTATGCCGGGATGACCACCACCGAGTACCGCAAGCAGCCCGGTGGCTGAAGAGACGAATCCGCCGGGGCCTTCTGGCCCCTTGCCCGAATGACCGAAAGGTCCTTCGGGCTTTTTTGTCGGGCTGGACATGGTCCCAACTGCAGGAGCGAACTCATTTGAACTTGGGAAACCACGTCCTCAGGACATGGTCATGAGTCATCGGCGCTGCCTGTGACGACTCAAGTTTTCGGGATAGAGCGATGGAGTTGAGCAAGTAGGGTGCGCCCTGCGCACCAATGGCTGAGCGAGGCGCAGTGGTTGATCTCGCGATCGGTGCGCATGGCGCACCCTACGGTGGGGCACGTGCCCCCTGCATCCTTTACTCCCCCATCTCCGCCACCAGCAGCCTCACCAGGTCCGCCGCCGGCATTTCCCTGGCCAGCGGCGCACCCTGGCCGGCCCATTGCACGGCGAAGTCGTTGCAGCCCTTGGCGCTGGCCGCGGCGTGCAGGGCCTTGGCGGCATCGTAGGTGTTCGGATAGTCCGGCAAGGCCGGTGCGTCCGCCGTGTCGAGGTCGGTCCAGAGGCGGTTGACCATTCCCCGCGCCGGGCGGCCGGAGATGGCGGCGGTGATGCGTGTCCGGTGGGCACGTTCGCCCTTCAGCGCCGCGCGGTAGGCCGCATTGGCCGCGGACTCCGGGCATGGCACGAACGCGGTGCCCAATTGCGCACCCTCGGCGCCGAGGGCCAGGGCGGCCGTAATGCCCTGCCCGTCCATGATGCCGCCGGCGGCGATCACCGGCAGGCGGCTGTGGCGGGCGATCAGCCGCACCAGCGCCAGGGTGCCGATGCCGGCGTCGCCCTTCTCCGGGTCGAAGACGCCACGGTGGCCGCCGGCTTCCACGCCCTGGGCGACTATCGCATCGACCCCGGCCCGCTCGACCAGACGCGCCTCTTCCAGGGTGGTGGCGCTGGCCAGCAGGCAGATGCCGGCCTCCTGCAGCGCGCGAATCCAATCGCTTGGCGGCAGGCCGAAATGGAAGCTGACCACCGCCGGGCGCTCCTCCAGCAGCATCTGCAGCATGTCCGGGTCGTCGAGGAAGCTCCTGTAGATTTCCCGAATGGCCGCCGGCGGCTCGGCGCCGAACTCGGCGAACAGCGGCCGCAAGTGTTCCAGCCAGGCAGCCTCGCGCTGGGCATCGGCCTTGGCCGGGCGGTGGCAGAAGAGATTGACGTTGAAGGGCTTTGCCGTGAGCGCACGGGTTTCCGCCAGCATGGCGCGGGCCTGGGCCGGGGTGCTGGCGCCAATGCCAATGGACCCCAGGGCGCCGGCATTGGAGACGGCAGCGGCCAGGGCGGGCGTGGAAACCCCGACCATGGGCGCCTGGATGATGGGGTGTTCGATACCGAGCAATTGGGTGATGGACATGAGACTGCAACTCCCTGGACGCGTGAAAACCTGGCCAATCTATCTCAAATGAAGAATACTTTTAACAATTCATTCTCATAAGGAGATTAAAAAGCATGGATCTATCCAGCCTGGAGATCTTCCGCGCGGTCGCCCTGGAACACAGCGTGACCCGCGCGGCGCAGCGCCTGCAGCGTGCGCAATCGAACGTCACCACGCGGATTCGCCAGCTGGAGGAAGGGCTGGGCGCCCTGCTCTTTCTCCGCGATGGCAAGCGCATGACCCTCACCGACCGCGGCCAGGCCTTCCTCGACTACAGCGAGCGCCTGCTGGCCCTGGCGGACGAGGCGCGCCAGGCCATGCACCCGCAACAACCGGGCGGCCGCCTGCGCCTTGGCAGCATGGAGAGCACCGCAGCCAGCCGTCTGCCCGGTCCGCTGGCGAGCTTTCACGGACGCTGCCCGGACGTGGAGCTGGAAGTGAGCACCGGCACCAGCCAGGCCCTGGTGGACGCCGTGCTGGCGCGGCGCCTGGACTGTGCACTGGCGGCCTGGCCCCGGGACAAGGGCCCTTGGCGGGATGAAGTGGCCGGCATGGGGCTGGAAGCCTTGCCGGTATTCGAGGAAGAGTTGCTGCTGGTGTTGCCGGCCAGCCACCCGCCGGTCAACGGACCGGCCGACGTGCAGGTACGCGGCCTGGCCGGCTTCGCCGTGGGCTGCACCTACCGGGAGATCGCCGAGCGCTGGTTGTCCGCCGAGGGCCGGCCCATGCCCCAGGTGCAGCAGGTGGGGTCCTACCACGCCATCCTCGCCTGTGTGGCCGCCGGCTCCTGCGTCGGTATCCTGCCGCGCTCGGTGTTGGAGCTGCTGCGCGAACCGCCCCTGCTCCGCCAGCTTCCGCTGATGCGGGTGGAAACCTTGCTGGTCTGGCGCCAGGGCTACGCGACAGCGGCCTTCGAGGCCTTTCGCGAAGTCCTGGTCAATGCAACCTGACAGCTGCCCGCGACCAAAGGATGGTTCTGGCGGCGCTTCGCTGAGCAACGCGGTACCCATCACCTCTGCCGATGGGTATCGCTGCGCTCCACCCATCCTACAAGGCGGCCACCGGCTCACCGCTGTTGGCCCAGCCCTGGTGGCGCGGCAGGCCGTCGTCCGGCAGGGTCAGGAGCGGGTGCTTGGAGCGTACGAACACGTAGCGGTCCGGCTTGCCGCCGGGGTCGGATTCGCGGTCCAGGGTGGGAACGTGCACCAGCTCGAAGTCGGGGAAGCCGTCCACATGCAGGTACAGGTGGCAGCCGCACTCGGAGCAGAAGTAGCGGTGGCAGCTGGCCTTGGAGTCGTAGCACTTGAGCTTGCCTTCGTTGGCGGTGATCTTGAAGGCGCTCTTGTCCACCACCGCGATGATCGCCATGGCGCCGCCGCAGATATCGGTGCAGTCGGTGCACAGGCAGTAATGCAGCTCCGCTGGCCGGGACGTGTACTCGTAGCGCACGGGGTTCTGGTCGCAGCGGCAACCGCCAACCGCCTTGAATGACTCAGTCATGTCCGCTCTCCCATCGAGGTTGAAAGCAGGTCCGGCGCGGGGCCGCGGCCGGCGTGCACCGGCGAGGGCCTGGTTCGTGGGATTGGAAGAACGCCGGAGCGTTGCCCCGGAGCGGGCCAGGGCCCGCGTGGGCACGGAGCAGGTGAACCTCACCGCTGCATAGATCAGATTAGTTCAGAGCCGGCCGCGCAGCGCCTTCTCGAAAATGCGGCTGTAGGCCTCGGCGTCGTAGCGCACCGGGTTGGTAGCCGCGGAAGGGTCGACCTCGGCCATGCGTCCGACCTGCTCGATGCGCCCGTCGTCGATGCCGATTTCACCCAGGCTGTGGGGAATGTCCAGCTCGCTGCGCAGTTGCAGCACCCAGTCGAGCACGCCGGCCAGGCCCGCCTTGGGCAGGCCGAGATAGCGCGCCAGGCGCGCCATCCGCCCTTCGATGCTGCTGTGGTTGGCCTGCAGCACATAGGGCATCAGTACCGCATTGAGCAGGCCGTGGTGGGCGTCGTACAGGGCGCCCAGCGGGTGGGCCAGGGCGTGCATGGCACCCAGGCCGCGCTGGAAGGCGGTGGCACCCATGCTGGAGGCCACCAGCATCTGCAGGCGCGCCTCGACATCGCCGCCCCTGGCCGTGGCGCGCGGGAGGTAGTCCTTGACCAGGCGCATGCCTTCCAGGGCGATGCCTTCGGCCATGGGGTGGTAAAGCGGCGAGCAGTAGGCCTCCAGGCTGTGGGACAACGCGTCCATGCCGGTGGCGGCGGTAATCTTCGGCGGCAGGCCGAGGGTCAGCTCGGGGTCGAGGATGACGATAGCCGGCAGCATCCGGGCATGGAAGATGATGCGCTTGATATGCGCCTGGTCGTCGGTGATGACCGCCGCGCGGCCCACTTCCGAACCGGTACCGGCGGTGGTGGGCACCGCGACCACCGGCGCCATGCCGGCGACATTGACGCGGCTGGCGTTGTCGCCGATGTCTTCGAAGTCCCAGAGCGGCCGGTCCTGCCCGACCATCAGGGCGATGGCCTTGCCGGCGTCAAGGGCCGAACCGCCACCGAAGGCGATCACGCCGTCGTGGCCACCGGCCTTGAAGGCGGCTACGCCATCCATCACGTTCGGCCCGGTGGGGTTGCCCTTGATCTGCTGGAACAACCCGGCGTTCAGCCCGCTGTCGCGGCACTGGCGCAGGGCGGCCTCGATCATGGGCAGCGTGGCGAGACCGGGATCGGTGACCAGCAGCGGCGCCTGCATGCCCAGTTCGCGGCAGGCCGCACTCAACTCGGCGATGCGGCCGACACCGACGCGCACCGACGTCGGGTAGTTCCAGTTCATGCGGAATTGGCTCGGGTCCATGGCGCGCCTCACAGGCTGGTCTTGAAGTGGAAGGACTTGGGCCGGGTCAGGTGTTCATAGCCCACGCGCGACAGGCTGCAGCCGCGTCCGGACTGCTTGACGCCGGTCCAGGCCAGGGCTGGGTCGAGGTAGTCGCAACGGTTGAGGAAGACCGTTCCGGCGTCCACCCGGTCGGCCAGTTCCAGGGCGGCCGCTTCATCCTGGCTGAAGATGGCGGCGGTCAGTCCATAGGGGCTGTCGTTCATCAACGCCAGGGCCTCGGCGTCGTCACGCACCTGCTGGATACCCACCACGGGACCGAAGGATTCCTCGCCCATGACCCGCATGCCGTGATGGACATTGGTGAGCACCTGGGGTGCCAGGTAGGCGCTGCCGGGCCGATCCAGGGGGAAGGCGGCCGGGTCCAGATGAGCCTTCGCGCCCTGCCCCACAGCCTCGCTGATCTGCCCGCGAACGAACTCCGCCGCCTCGGCCCGCACCAGCGGACCCAGGGTGGTTTCCGCCTCGTCCGAGCGGCCCAGGCGGTACTGCCCCACCAGGGCCACCGCCTGTTCGACGAAGGCATCGAAGAGGTCGGCATGCACATAGATGCGCTCGATGCCGCAGCAGGACTGGCCCGAGTTGAAGAAGGCGCCGTCGATGGCAGTTTCCACGGCATGGCCGAGATTGGCGTCGGCACGCACGTAAGCCGGGTCCTTGCCGCCCAGTTCCAGCCCCGAACTGATGAAGCGCCCGGCCACGGCGCGCTCGACCATGGCGCCGCCGGCCACCGAGCCGGTGAAGGCGACATGCCTGATCTCCGGTGCCTGGATCAGCCGCTCGGTGTGATCATGGGTGAGATGCAGGTACTGGAAAACGCCCGGCGGCAGGCCGGCCCCGGCAAAGGCTTCGACCATGCGCTCGGCGCACAGCGGGGTCTGCGCGGAGTGCTTGAGCAACACGCAGTTGCCCGCCAGCAAGGCCGGCAGCACTGCGTTGACCGCGGTGAGATAAGGGTAATTCCACGGCGCGATGACCAGCGCCAGGCCCAGGGGCTCGCGGCGGATCATCCGGGTGAAGCCGGGCTTGTCCGGCAGCCGGATATCGGCCAGGGACTCTTCGGCGATGTCGGTCATGTAGCTGGCGCGCTCGACGAAGCCGCGAATCTCTCCCGGCGCGTAGCGAATGGGCCGGCCCATCATCCAGCAGAGCTCTTCGGCCAGCTGCGCCTCGCGAACGGCGAAGGCGGATATGGCGCGGCGGGCAATGGCGGCGCGCTCGGCCACCGGGGTGCCTTTCCAGGCGTCGCGTGCCGCATCGGCCCGCGCCACTGCCGCGGCAACCTCCGCAGTCGAAGCCCAGGGCCGCTCGACATAGACGGAATCGTCGATGGGCGAGCGGCACTGCAACAAGTGGATCATCGGGAACCTCCTGGTCAGGCGACGCCTCCGCCCTGCGACCATGCGGGCGGAGGCGTCCGTCATCAATAGCGATACGGCGGGCCGGCTTTCGCCATCACGGCGTTGTACCGCTTGAAGATCTCGATGACCTTGGCGCAACGCGGGCTGGTCTTGGCGATTTCGTCCCAGAACTTCTGCGCCTCGTCTTCGACCGTCTTCCATTCCGCATCGGGAATCGAGGTGAGCTGCAGCTTGGTGCCCTCCACCCGCAGCTTGGCTTCGCCGCCCCAGTACCAGTGCTGGCGGTAGTAGTGGGAGCTGTCCATGCACAGCCTGAAGAGAGTCTTCAGATGCTCGGGCACCTCCGCCCAGCGCTTGGCGTTGGCAAAGTAGGAGCCGATCCAGGCGCCGGAGATGTTGTTGGTGAGGAGGTACTTGGTGACGTTGGCCCAGCCGACGGTGTAGTCCTCGGTGATGCCGCACCAGGCGATGCCGTCCAGTTCACCGGTCTGGATGGCCACCTCCACGTCCTCCCAGGGCAGGGTCACCGGGATGACGCCGAAGCGGGTGAGGAACTTGCCCGCCGTGGGGAAGGTGAACACCCGCTTGCCCTTGAGGTCTTCCAGGCTGCGGATGGGCTGCACCGTGGCGAAGTTGCACGGGTCCCAGGCGCCGGCGCCGAGCCAGACGACGTCCTTCACCTCGCCATAGGCCTCTTCCCAGATCTGGTTCAGGCCATAGGTGTGGAAGAGCGCGGGGACATCCAGGCTGTAACGGGTGGCGAAGGGGAAGTAGCCGCCGAACACGGCCACGTCGACGGGCGCCGCGATGGAGTCGTCGTCGCTCTGCACCGCGTCTATGGTGCCCTTCTGCATGGCGCGGAACAGCTCGCCGGTGGGCACCAGCTGGTCGGCGAAGTAGAGCTGGATTTCCATCTCGCCGTTGGCCGCCTTGTTGAAGGCGTCGATCGACGGTTTGATCACGTGTTCCGCCAGGGCGGCGCCCGCGTAGGTCTGCAGGCGCCAAGTGATCTTCTTGGTCGACTGGGCATGCACGAAAGGTGCGCCCAGGGTCGTTGCGCCGACGGCGCCGGTCGCCACGGCGGCGGTTTTGATGAAGGTGCGTCTGGTACTCATGCTGTCATCTCCAGGAATGTGGATTCGGGTGCCCAGCACCCGCACAGCGCCGCCTCGTCTCGGAGGCGTTTTCTCAGGTCGGCAAATGGCCCCTCTGTCTTTCACCTTCGCTGTCACGCTTGAAATGCCGCCTGACGTGCTGCCGTTCCTGAATCTTCTACCTATTGACCGTAGTGCCACTGGGGAAGCCAGAGGGCGATCTGCGGGAACATCATCACCACGGCCAAGGCCACGACCATGATGAGAACGAACGGGACGACCGAGACGTAGATGTCCTTCAGGGTGATGTCCGGTGGCGCCATGGCGCGCATGAGGAACAGGTTGTAGCCGAAGGGCGGCGTCATGTAGGCCATCTGGCAGGTGATGGTGTAGAGCACGCCGTACCAGATGAGGTCGAATCCCAGCGCCTGCACCAGCGGTATGTAGAGCGGCGCCACTATCACCAGCATGGCCGTGTCGTCGAGGAACATGCCCATGATGATGAAGGACAGTTGCATCAGGATGAGGATTTCCCAGGGGCCGAGGCCCATCTGCTCGACAAAGATGCCTTCGATGGCCTTCACCGCGCCGAGCCCGTCGAAGACGGCGCCGAAGCAGAGCGCGGCGAGGATGATCCACATGAACATGCAGCTGATGCCCAGGGTCTTGCGCAGGGTCTCCTCCAGCACCTCGGCGGTCAGGCGCCCCTGGAACAGCGCCGCCAGGGTGGCGGCCAGGGCGCCCACGGCGGAGCTTTCCACCAGGCTGGTGTAGCCCATGAGGAACAGGCCGGTCATGGAGAGGAAAATCAGCAGGGGAATCAGCCCGGCCCTGAGCAGGCGGATGCGCTCTCCCCAGGAAATTTCCTGGCGCTCCTGCAGGGACAGCGGAGGACCCAGTTCAGGTTGCAGGCGACAGCGAATGACGATGTAGACGACGAACATCACCGCCATCATCAGGCCCGGGAAGACCCCGGCGAGCCAGAGCTGGCCCACCGGTTGCCGGGCGATCATGCCGTAGAGCACCAGCACCACGCTGGGCGGTATCAGGATACCGAGCGTGCTGCCCGCCTGGATCACCCCGGTGACCATGATCTTGTCGTAGCCGCGGCGCAGCATCTCCGGCAGGGCGATGGTGGCACCTATGGCCATGCCGGCGACGCTGAGGCCGTTCATGGCGGAGATCACCACCATCAGGCCGATGGTGCCGATGGCCAGGCCACCGTGAAGCGGCCCCGCCCAGACATGGAACATGCGGTAGAGGTCGTCGGCGATGCGCGACTCGGAGAGCATGTAGCCCATGAAGACGAACATCGGCAGCGTCAGCATCGGGTACCACTTCATCAGCTTCATGGCCGCGCTGAAGGGCATTTCCGACCCGCCATCGCCCCAGAGCAGCAGGGCGGCGGCCGCCGCGACGAAGCCGATGGCGCCGAACACCCGCTTGCCGGTGAGCAGCAGCAGGACCATCGACGAGAACATCAGCAGGGCGATGAGTTCGTAGCTCATGGCAGTTCCTTCCCGCAGGCGGCGGCCAGGTCACGCAGGAAGGTGACAGAGGCCTGCAGCAGCATGAGGAACACGCCGAAGGTCATGACGATCTTGATCGGCGCCATCAGCGGCGACCAGGCGGAATAGCTGGTCTCCCGGTACTCCAGGGCGTACTGGGTCGAGGAGAGGCCGCCATACAGCAGCATCACCAGGTAGAACAGCATGAAGAAAATGGTGGCGGCGTCCATGATCGCCCGGGTCCGGGGCTTCCAGCGGGTATAGAGCAGGTCCATGCGCACGTGGGCATCGAGCTGCAGGGAATAGGCGCCGCCGAGGAGGAAATAGGCGACCATCAGGAACTGCGCGGTTTCCAGGGTCCAGACCGACGGCTGGAAGAAGGTCTTTGAGATCGAGGAGTAGAGCAATACGCCGAGCATGGCGAAGATCATGTACATGGCGAACCGCCCGACGACGCGGTTGAACCTGTCCACTGCCCTGACATAGGCGGATATGGCGTTGAACATGCCGCAACCCCTGCGGAATTTGCCGTATCCGAAACTCTAGTTGATGAATGCGGAATGCCAACCCGGCCAGCGAGCGGGAAGCCCGGCGCCACGCGCGCTACCGGGAAATCGGAGCCGTCCATGGACGGCTCCGACCTCTGGGACTATTCCCCGAAGGTTTCCTTGAACAGCGCCTGCATGTCGGCCCAGGAGTTCTCGTCGGCCACCTTGCTGTAGCCGAGGTCCGGCCCCTTCTCGCTGCCATGGCCAGCGTGACTGAGGCGGTCGGCATCGGGGTTGGTGAAGCTGTGTTTGGCATCGGGCTGGACCACTACCTGGTATTGGGCGCCGGCCTTGTCCAGCTCCTCTTTCAGCGCATCGACGGCGCTCATGGGCACCAGGCTGTCCTTCTCGCCATGCTCCACCAGCACCTTGGCCTTGACGCTGCCCGGTCCAGCCGGAGTGGCGGTCGCCAAGGGGCCGTGGAAGCTGACCACGGCGGCCAGGGGCACGCCCTGGCGGGCCATGTCCAGCACCACCTTGCCGCCGAAGCAGTAGCCGATGGCGGCCAGCTTCGAGCCGTCGGTCTGCGGCTGCTGCTTGAGCAGGTCGAGGCCGGCGAGGAAGCGCGCCTTGGCGGCCGTGGCGCTGGCCGTGGCGCTCTTCATGAAGGCCTGGGCGTCAGCCGGATGCTCGGTGTTCTTGCCGTCGCCATACATGTCGATGGCCAGGGCGCTGTAGCCGAGTGCCGCGAGGTCACGGGCACGGCGCTTGGCATAGTCGTTGAGCCCCCACCACTCGTGGACCACCACCACGCCGGGGCGCTTGCCGGCGAGGGCGTCGTCGTAGGCGTAGTAACCGATCAGGGACGTACCGTCCGGACCCTTGTAGGGGATTTCACTGGTCTTGATTTCGGCCTGGGTCAGGCCGGCGCCGAGGAGCAGCGCGCACAGCAGGGCGATTCTGGACATGGAGCTTTCCTCCAACCTGGGATGGTGAAGAACGGCTGCATCCAGTGTCGCGGGTTTGCCGGATTTCGCCAGCGGCGGGGATGAAAAGCCGTCAGGATCGTGGAAACAAACCGACTCGACGGGCCCGATGCGCCGGTGCGCATCAGTCCCGGTCGAGCAGGTGGAAGCGCGGCAGCGACAGCTTCCAGTGGATCGCCGCCAGCCGGATCATCAGCACCACCAGCATGGCCAGCGAGGTGCCGAGCCAGTCCGGTACCGCCACTTCGCGCAGGCCGATGAAGACCAGCGAGCCGGCGATGCAGGCGATGGCGTAGATCTCCTTCTGGAAGATCAGCGGCACCTCGTTGCAGATGATGTCCCGCAACACCCCGCCGCCAACGGCGGTGATCACCCCCATGATCACCGCCGTGCCCGGCTGCAGGTCGTGCTGCAGGGCGACCTGGGTGCCGTAGACGGTGAACACCGCAAGGCCGAAGGCATCCGCCAGCAGCAGGCCGGTTTCGTGGATGGGCCGGGTCAGGCGTACCCAGAGCACGGTGCCCACCGCAGCCAGCGAGGCGGCCAGGATGTAGGTGTCGTCCCTGATCCAGCTCACCGGGTGGTTGCCGAGGATCACATCGCGCAGGGTGCCGCCGCCCAGGGCGGTGATGATGGCGATGACCAGCACGCCGAACAGGTCCATGGATTTGCGCCCGGCCATCAGCGCGCCGGTGATGGCGAAGACCGCCACGCCGAACAGGTCGGACAGGTAGAAGAGTTTTTCCATCTGCAGGTCAGGCACCTACCGGCGTACGCATGGTGACGAACTCTTCGGCGGCGGTGGGATGCACGCCGATGGTTTCGTCGAAGATGCGCTTGGTCGCACCCGCCTTGAGCGCCACGGCCAGGCCCTGGACGATCTCGCCGGCTTCCGGGCCCACCATGTGGCAGCCCAGGACGCGGTCGGTCTCGGCGTCCACCACCAGCTTCATCAGGGTGCGTTCCTGGTTTTCGGTGAGCGTCAGCTTCATGGGCCGGAAGCGGCTTTCGAAGGTCTTGACCTTGTGGCCCTTGGCGCGCGCCTGGTCTTCGGTGAGCCCGACGGTGCCGATATTCGGCAGGCTGAACACGGCGGTGGGAATGTGCTCGTAGTCCACCGGCCGATATTCCTCGGGCCTGAACAGACGCCGGGCGACGGCCATGCCTTCGGCCAGGGCCACCGGAGTGAGCTGCACGCGGCCGATCACGTCGCCCAGGGCGACGATGGAGGGCTCGCTGGTCTGGTACTGGTCGTCGACCTTGATGAAGCCGCGCTCGTCCAGTTCGACGCCGGTGTTCTCCAGGCCGAGGTTGTCGAGCATGGGGCGCCGGCCGGTGGCGTAGAAGACACAGTCGGTTTCCAGGTGGCGGCCATCCTTGAGGGTGGCCAACAGGCTGCCGTCGGCCTGCTTCTCGATGCGGGCGATGTCGGCATTGAATTGCAGGTCCAGGCCTTTCTTGCCCAGCTCGTCGCGCAAGTGGTGGCGTACGGCATCGTCGAACCCGCGCAGGAACAGTTCGCGGCGATAAAGCTGCGTGGTCTGGGCACCCAGGCCATGGAAAATGGAAGCGAACTCGACGGCGATGTAGCCGCCACCCACCACCAGTACACGCTTGGGCAGACGCTCGAGGAAGAAGGCTTCGTTGGAGCTGATGGCGAACTCGCGGCCGGGGATGTCGGGAATCTGCGGCCAGCCGCCGGTGGCGATCAGGATGTGCCTGGCTGTGCTGCGCTGGCCGGCGACTTCCACCGTGTGCGGGTCGACCAGCCTGGCGTGGCCTTCCAGCAGGGTGACGCCGCTGTTCACCAGCAGATTGCGGTAGATGCCGTTGAGGCGCTGGATCTCGCGGTTCTTGTTGCCGATCAGGGTCGGCCAGTCGAAGCCAGCCTCGCCCAGGGACCAGCCGAAGCCTTCGGCCTGTTCGAAGTCATCGGAAAAGTGCGCACCGTAGACCAGCAGCTTTTTCGGCACGCAGCCGACGTTGACGCAGGTGCCGCCCAGGTAGCGGCTTTCGGCGATGGCCACGCGAGCCCCGAAACCGGCCGCGAAGCGCGCCGCACGTACACCGCCGGAACCGGCACCTATTACGAAGAGGTCGAAGTCGTAAGCCATGGCAAGTCTCCAGAAACAAGCCGCCAGCATACCGTAAGATCTGTCTCTGGCCAGTTGCCGGGCCTATCCTTGAGGCATCGAGAAGGAGAGTCCCATGCGTCCGACCCTCACCCACCTGGCCTTGCATGTGCCGGATCTTGAGCCCTGCATCCGCTTCTACGCGGACTTCTGCGGCATGCGCGTGATCCACGAACGCGCCGGCAAGGGCTCGAAGATCGTCTGGATGGCCGAGCCCGGCAAGGAGCACCAGTTCATCTTCGTCATCATGCCCGGCGGCCAGGACCGCCACCTTGCGGCGGACGACTACAGCCACTTCGGCTTCGCCGTCGATAGCCGCGAGCGGGTCGATGCCATCGCCGCCCAGGCCGAGGCCGCAGGCTGCCTGGTCTGGCCCCCTCGGGACGAGCCCTACCCGGTGGGCTACTACTGCGGCCTGCGCGACCCGGCGGGCAACTACGTGGAGTTCAGCTACGGGCAGCCGCTGGGGCCGGGGTCGGAGGCGTTGCCGATTCCCTAGGCACCACCGCGCCAGGGACCGACTTGTGGGAGCGAATTCATTCGCGAGAGCAGGCCGAAGGCCTGCACCTTCAGGCCTTCAACGGGGCAACTGCGCTGCCCTTCGCGAATGAATTCGCTCCCACAAATGACGGAAACCGCCGGCAGCGGAAACAAAAAAGCCGCCCGAAGGCGGCCTTTTCACTGGTTCGACCCGATCAGTAGGCCTTGCCGGTCTTGTAGAGGTTCTCGAAGCAGTAGTTGGTCGCCTCGATGTAACCTTCCGCGCCACCGCAGTCGAAACGCTTGCCCTTGAACTTGTAGGCCAGCACGCAGCCGTCCTGGGCCTGCTTCATCAGCGCATCGGTGATCTGGATTTCACCGCCCTTGCCCGGCTCGGTCTGCTCGATGAGCTGGAAGATGTCCGGGGTCAGGATGTAGCGGCCGATGATCGCCAGGTTGGACGGCGCATCTTCGGGCTTGGGTTTTTCCACCATGCTGTTCACGCGGAAGATGTCGTCGCGGATCATCTCGCCGGCGATCACGCCGTACTTCGAGGTTTCTTCCGGCGGCACTTCCTGGATGGCGACGATCGAGCAACGGAACTGGTTGTAGAGCTTGACCATCTGGGTCAGGACGCCGTCGCCGTCCAGGTTCAGGCAGAGGTCGTCCGCCAGCACCACGGCGAAAGGCTCGTCGCCGATCAGCGGACGACCGCTGAGGATGGCGTGGCCCAGGCCCTTCATTTCCACCTGACGGGTGTAGGAGAAGCTGCACTCGTCGATCAGGCGGCGGATACCGACCAGGTACTTCTCCTTGTCAGTGCCCTTGATCTGATGCTCCAGCTCGTAGCTGATGTCGAAGTGGTCCTCGAGCGCACGCTTGCCGCGGCCAGTCACGATGGAAATCTCGCTCAGGCCGGCATCCAGGGCCTCTTCAACGCCGTACTGGATCAGTGGCTTGTTCACCACTGGCAGCATTTCCTTGGGCATCGCCTTGGTGGCCGGCAGGAAGCGTGTACCGTAACCAGCGGCGGGGAACAGGCATTTCTTGATCATTTCGAACCTTGGGGAGGTGGGTGTTATGGCGAATTGCCGCGCAGTCTAATCAGGCGGCACTCGCCTTACAATGCCCGCTCGCGGGCCGTCCTATGCCCCGGTACAGAAACCCCGCTTCCGCCAGCTGCGCCGGCTCGTAGAGGTTGCGTCCATCGAAGATCACGGGCATGCGCATAAGACCACGAATCCGCTCGAAGTTCGGCTGACGGAATTGCTTCCACTCGGTGACCAGGACCAGCGCATCGGCACCTTCGGTGGCAGCGTAGGGCGAATCCGACAGACGCAACTGGCCTGACTCGACCGCCTTGGGGTAGCGCGCGGCGACTCCGGCACTGGCCGCCGGATCGTGAGCCTGGACCCGCGCGCCGGCCTGCAGCAGCGCTTCCAGCAAAACCAGGCTCGGGGCTTCGCGCAGGTCATCGGTGCCCGGTTTGAACGCCAATCCCCAGAGCGCGACCACCCTGCCCTGCAGGAAACCGTTGAAATGTTCGCGCAGAGCCTGGAACAACAAGGTTTTCTGCAACGCGTTGCGAGCCTCCACGGCGCGCAGGATGCCGGGCTCCATGCCCTCCTGCTCGGCGGCGCGGATCAGGGCGCGAACGTCCTTGGGGAAACAGGAGCCGCCGTAGCCGCAGCCGGCATAGATGAAGTGGGTGCCAATGCGCTTGTCGCTGCCGACGCCGCGGCGCACGTCCTCGATATCCACGCCGAGCCTCGCGCAGATACCGGCCATTTCGTTCATGAAGGAAATCTTGGTAGCGAGAAAGGCGTTGGCCGCGTACTTGCTGAATTCCGCCGCGCGTACGCCCATGGCGAGCAGCCGTTCGTGGTTGCGCAGGAAGGGCGCATAGAGACGGCGCAGCTGTTCCGCCGCATCAGCGTCGTCGCAACCGATGATGACGCGGTCCGGGCGCATGAAGTCGTCGATCGCCGAGCCTTCCTTGAGAAACTCGGGATTGCTCGCGACCTGCACCTTGAATCCCAGTCCGCGGGCCGACAGGCCTGCATGGATACGCTGGGCGACCCGCTCCGCCGTGCCCACCGGGACCGTCGACTTGTCCACCACCAGACAGGGACGCTTGAGGCTGGCGCCCAACTCATCGGCTACCGCCAGCACATGGGAAAGATCGGCGGCCCCGTCCTCGCCACTGGGTGTACCGACGGCGATGAAAACGATATCGGCCTGCTCGATGCCCTCGTCGATCCGCGCGGTGAAGATCAACTGGCCACTGGCGAGCTGGGCCTGGAGCATCGGGTCCAGGCCGGGTTCATAAATGGGTGCCTGGCCGCGGGACAGGCGCGCCAGGCGGAAGGGGTCGCGCTCGACACACGCCACCTGGTTGCCCATCTCGGCGAAACAGGTAGCCGACACCAGACCCACATAACCCGCACCGATCACGCATAGCCGCATGGATAGACCCTCCGCCTGTGATAAGCGGATTCCATCCAAGCGCCATGGCAGGGCCGTGACACTGGCATGACAGTACCGAGAAACAGCAACGCCCCGATCGGGCCGTTATTTCAGGATTCCTGCGGGAGATCCTTGAGCTCCAGTTCCACCAGGGCTTCATTGCCCTCGTAGGGAACAGGCATGTCGCCATAGGCGGCCAGGGTCTCCCAATGCTGGTCGAGCCCCGCACCGATGGCGGCCAGGTGGTCGATCATGCGCCCTCCCGCATTCTTCACGGCGGGGTCGTCGCTGCGCATCATCTCGAAGGACATCTCACTCATCGCAGCGGTCAGGTGCGTGAGGCTCCGGGTGGTCAGGCTGAGTAACCGCACCAATTGCTGCTCTTTCGATTCCATTCGCGTCCCCTCTTCCACCTGATCCATTCAGGTCCCTCTAAAGCTAGTCGAATTGCATAACGGGTGCGCCGCCTGGGCACCCCGTAACTTCAGCCTTAGTCCGCTTGCGGCGCGAAAGGTTCGACGCCCGCACCAGCCGATTCCTGCAGCCGGGCGCGTAGATCATATAGATAAAGGTGCATCCCCAGATATCGCCGCCTGAAACGAACAGGCCCGCGCATGGCGGGCCTGGAATTCGTAGTAGGTGGCCGGCGCTGGTTTCCGGCTTGCAAGGTTTATCAGGCATCTCACAGAAGCATGTCACCTCTTCTGCTTCACACGGCGTAAGGGCTGGATCTCATCAGGGAGATCTTTCTAACCGTGCACCCTTGGGAACGTCGCCCCACGTTTCCTCGCTATCCACTTGCGCATCAGTCTGCGTATCCACCTACCGTTTTTCAGATTAGCAAAGCCCCCGGGAACCGGCCTGGCGTTTTTAGACTGTTTTCTTCCAGCCGCGGCAAGGCCAGGAATCGAACGTGAGATACCACGCTCCCAATTCGCGGAGAGAGACGCAACGCCTTGATTTTGAATGGTGCCCGGAGCGGGACTCGAACCCGCACGACCGAAGGTCGAAGCATTTTAAGTGCTCTGCGTATACCGATTTCGCCATCCGGGCCGGAGGGGGGTTGGTGCAGGGCGCTGATTTAAGCCCAAATAAAATTTCGAATCAATCACTTAGGTGCAGAACACTGGCCAAATGAATCCAGGCCGCGAACCTTCTGCCATGAGCAGGTCGCTGGAGCGCCCGCCCAGCCGGGCAATGCCGATATAAAAAGCTCGGCGCTGGGCCGGGTACCCGGTGATCACTTCATCGAGTTGGCGAACGAGTTCCACTCCTCAGTGGCCTCCTGCGCCGCCGCTCGGTGATTGCGGACCGCATCATTCTGCGTTTCTACAAAGGCAGAGATGCATTTGTGAAAGCTGTCCATATCACGCGTGAACTGATCGCGCTCGGCCTCGTCCTTGAACTGGGCGGGAACCTTCGGCTTGGTGCAGTTGTGGCTTGGCTGAACCGAATCAGCGAGCGCTACAGGAGAAATCAGGAGAAACAGCGCAAGAAGCTTGGTCATTCTTTCCTCACAAAAAGTCGCCAACTGGCCAGGTCGTTGGCTTGGTTGGCTAGCTTTTCCTGCATGGTCAATTGGCCCGAATATTTACGGTAATTGATACGCATTAAGCAAGAGTCAGGGTTGCCCTGGTAAGCGAACTTGCCAGCCATTCTTCGACAAATCGCTGAAGCCGTTCTGCCAATCTGCCCGGACGACGGTTGCATCAAGCCCCGGCTTCCCTAGTCCGCCAAGACGAAGCCTGACGCATCTCCGAAATTCTAGGTTGGCACTTTCAACCAACGGAACCAGGAAACAAGCATGAACGACAGCGCAACGGAGATCGCCAACCTGCTGTACCGATACGCAGAACTGTTGGATGGCGGGGATCTGGAGGGTGTTGCCGAACTGTTCCGGCACGCACAGCTCAAACTGCAGCATGGCGATGCGCGGGTCGGGGCAATCGAGCTGCTACGCATCTTTCGTGAGCAGGTAAAGATCCATCCCTGCGGAACACCTCGCACAAAGCACCTTGTCACCAACCCGATCATTGAAGTCGATGAGGCATCGCACCGCGCCACAGCAAGGTCGTATTACACCGTGCTGCAGGGCACAAGCGATCTACCACTCCAGCCGATTGCCACAGGTCGCTATCACGACGAGTTCGAACGCATCGACGGCGTATGGCGTTTCACCTTCCGGGACTACTCGATGCTGGATGTCGTGGGCGACCTGAGCCGTCACCTGAACGGAGTAGTCCCTCGCTGATAGGCGCCTTGCACAAAAGCGCCCCCCGCCCCGTTGACCCGCTTCCTGGACAAAGACTGCAGTGAGTGCCGGAGAAAAGGGAGAGGAGGAAATGAAAAAAAGCCCCGTAGACTTTTGATCTACGGGGCTTTTTAGATGGAGGCCGAAGTCGGAATCGAACCGGCGTACACGGATTTGCAATCTACCGACAAACCTGCGAATTACGCGGCCTTAAGCCTTATCTCATTTCCGTAACCGCCATTTTGAATGAGGCCTGCAAGCCAGTAATGGCGCGGGGCTCGAAATTAGATACGGAAACGATTTCCGAGGAGTACAGGCCCTCTCACCTGCTTGTTAGAACCTGGCCAGATAGGCCACTCCCATCCTTGCCCGATGCGAGCAACCCAGCTGGCCAGATCCTGGCCATCAGGATATCCGGCCCGGCTCGGGCTTTTCACTCACCAACTCCACGCCGGCACTCGCCGGTGGCGCGTTCTTGCACCCTGAAAAAGGAGGTTCCAATGGAACAACCAAAGAAGCCACACCACCCTACCCAGCTCCACGTTGGCGCCGAGCACGGTTCCGTTGTAGCTC
>RCUL01000405.1_pt1 | contig 23424 bp, 21 predicted proteins | sample 2167521 | NCBI WGS metagenome assembly RCUL01 (sample SAMN09932745, study PRJNA488358) | compost metagenome | feature: garden; material: soil; isolation source: compost soil in acetic acid-enriched culture | place: Germany: Experimental Botanical Garden Goettingen | collected 2016-01-27
AGGCTCCGAGCTCTGACCGGGACTTCTTAGCAACAGCTAACAGGGACATAGCCAATGAATTCGCCCCCACAGGGAAGAGCCATCCGGCTCACCCCTTGCCCTTGGTCCGTGTCGAGTTGGGACAGGCGTTCTTCTCCAGGTACTGGATGATGATGCTGGCCACGTCCTGCGAGGTGGTGGTTTCGATGCCTTCCAGGCCGGGGGAGGAATTCACCTCCATCACCAGCGGGCCGTGGTGGGAGCGCAGGATGTCCACGCCCGCCACCGACAGGCCCATGACCTTGGCGGCGCGGATGGCGGTCATGCGCTCTTCCGGGGTGATCTTGATCAGGCTGGCCGAGCCGCCACGGTGCAGGTTGGAGCGGAACTCGCCGGGCTTGGCCTGGCGTTTCATCGCCGCGATCACCTTGTCGCCCACCACGAAGCAGCGGATATCGGCGCCACCGGCTTCGCGGATGTATTCCTGCACCATGATGTTCTGCTTCAGGCCCATGAAGGCCTCGATCACCGATTCCGCCGCCTTCTCCGTCTCGCAGAGCACGACGCCGATACCCTGGGTGCCTTCCAGCACCTTGATCACCAGCGGCGCGCCATTGACCATGCGGATAAGGTCGGGAATGTCGTCCGGGGAGTGGGCGAAGCCGGTCACCGGCAGGCCGATCCCCTTGCGCGACAGCAGTTGCAGCGAGCGCAGCTTGTCCCGCGAGCGGCTGATGGCCACCGATTCGTTGAGCGGGAACACGCCCATCATCTCGAACTGGCGCAACACGGCGCAGCCATAGAAGGTGACCGAAGCGCCGATGCGCGGGATCACCGCGTCGAAACCTTCCAGCGGCTGGCCGCGATAGTGGATCTGCGGCTTGTGGCTGGCGATGTTCATATAGGCGCGCAGGGTGTCTATCACCACCATCTCATGGCCACGCTGATGGCCGGCCTCCACCAGGCGGCGAGTCGAATACAGGCGCGGATTGCGCGATAAAACGGCGATTTTCATTGGGCACCCGGAAGGGAAAGAGTCGGTTTTTCTTGTACGTAGGTGAGGGCCGGATTGACCACCAGCTGCGCCTGTACCAGGGCCTTGGAGCCCAGTAGTACGCGGTAGCGCATGGTCTTGCGGCAGGCCAGGGTGAACTCGATGGGCCAGACCCGATCGCCAAGCGCCACCTTGGTGCGGATGACATAACGGGTCTGGGCCTGGCCGTTGGAGCTCTTGATGGTCTTCACCGAGACCACCTGCGCCTCGCAACGGTGCCGCCGCTGCACCAGGGTGCCGAGGTGCGCGGTGAACCGGACCCAGCGCTCGCCGTGCTTCTGGAAGGGCACAATGTCGCTGGCGTGCAGGGTGGAGGTGCTGGCCCCGGTATCGATTTTCGCGCGCAGGCCGACCATGCCGAGGTCCGGCAGGGCGATCCACTCACGGAGTCCGATCACGGAGAGATGGTCGAAAGTCTTCACTACAGGCTTTCCGGTAAAGTTGGCGCATTCTAGTTGGCCCATGTGACAACTGCATCAGGCCCCGGCTGAGCTTAGTCCGGGCTGGCGAATGAGGCAGGTCGGGATGGAAACGAGTGATGAGTGAAAAAGACAGCAAAGACGATGACAAGGTGCGCCTCGACAAATGGCTCTGGGCCGCGCGCTTCTACAAGACCCGCGCCCTGGCCAAGGCAGCCATAGAAGGCGGCAAGGTCCACCACCGCGGCGACCGTTGCAAGCCCTCCAAGGAGCCGAGGATCGGCGACGAATACGTGATCCGCACCGGTTTCGACGAGCGCACCGTGGTGGTTCGCGCGCTGTCCGTAGTGCGCCGCGGTGCCCCCGAAGCCCAGGCGCTCTATGAGGAAACCGCCGAAAGCCTGGCCAGGCGCGAGGAGGCCGCCGCGATGCGCAAGGCCGGCGCCCTGGGTGTACAGACCGATGGACGACCGACCAAGAAACAGCGGCGGCAGATCTTTCGCCTGCCGGATCAGTAGGCCACGCCGTCGTTGCAGGGGGCGGGGCGCTGCGCCAGGGCCGTGTAGGTCACCCGCGGGACTCCGGCCAGGCGCTCGGCGAGCAATTCGTCGAGGGACTGGCCGTCGGCCAGGTAGTCATCGCCGAAGCCTTCCGCCAGCAGGTAGGGATGGGCGATGACCTCCAGCGTGCCCGTCCGCGGCAGGGTCTGATCGAGCAGGTCCGCGGGGGTGCAGACGTAGTCGGCGCTGGCGCCGGCCAGGGCGCGAAGGCGCCGGTTGAGCAGGGTCTTGTACAGGCGTTTGACCCAGCCGATGTTGCCGCCCAGGTTACGGGCCAGGCGCATCGGCACGCCCTTGCGGGCGGCGAAGCGCGCCACCTGCACGCCGATGGGCCAGATGTTGTGCATGTGCTGGTGGGAGTCCAGGTGGCTGGGGTGCACCCCGTGATCCAGGCACTTCTGCCACTGCGCCTCCAACTCCTCGTCCAGCGCCCGCCGGGTGGCTTGCGGCAAGCGCAGGTGATAGTGGCTGAGGTGGGGGTCGAACTCGCCCTGCGCATTGCAGAACAGGCGCTCCCCGGCCAGGGCCTGGGTGAGCGGCCGGCCGTGGCTGAGGTTGAGGTGCAGCCCCACGCGCCCCTGCAGGCCCTCGCTCCTGACCAGGTCGCAGGCCTCGGCGAGCCCGGGCATGTTGGCCATGAGGGTCGTCGAACTCACCACTCCCTGGCGCAGGGCGGCCAGGATCACGCGGTTTTCCTTGGCGTTTATGCCGAAGTCGTCGGCATTGATGATCACTTGGCTGGGCATGGCAGTCCTCCTTTACCGGAACGCTTCGCCGCAACGGCGCGGCGCCAGGCCTTGAACCTGCGCCAGGTGCGATAGGCCAGGCCCAGGGCGAGCCCGTCGGGGCGCCGGGAGTAGAAGCTCCAGCGCTGCTGTTCGACGAAATCGGTCATGCGCTCGTGCAACTGGTGGCCGGAGCCGCTGAAGCTGACCCGCGAGGCGTCGATCCATTGCCAGCCTTCTTCCAGGCCCCAGCGAATCCATTCATCCAGCAGCAGGCGGCCGATGCCGAGTTCGGCATGTTCGGGCAGGAAGGCGAGGTTGTAGTCGTACAGGCGGTCCTGGTGCAGCAGGCCGAGGCGATAGCTGAGGCAGCGCCCCTCCAGTTCGAGCATCACCACGCGCACCAGCCCGGCGGCGGCCAGGGCGCTGAAGCCCTGGCGAATCCAGAGCTGGCGCGCATCGCCGGAGAAAATGCCGACGCCTTCGTCGCCCTTCCAGCTGCGGTGCTCCACTTCTGCCAGGGTGTCGAGCAGCGCAGCGATGCTGGCGGCGTCCGGCACGATCCGGCGCACCTGCGCGCCGATGCTGGCGCAGCGCTTGCGTGCCCGGCGCAGCTTGTAGCGGACATCGCCCGAGGGTTCCCGCAAGTCCGCGTCGCTGATCCGGTGCACCGGCACATTGCAGCAGGGCCGCTGTTCATGGGTGGAGCTGACGCCGGCCCACTGCTGGAAAAGCCGTCGTTGTTCGCCACTGTCTTGCACTTCGTTCAGTTGCAGCAGGGCGTGGGGCAGGTGCGCGTGGATGTGCCGGCGCGCGGCGCGCAGGCCGTCATCGTCGAGCTCGCAGAGCAGGGCGATGCGGTCCGCCAGCGGGTAGCCGAGGTGGTGCAGCACGGTCCAGCGCAGGCCCAGCTTGCGCTCCCGGCACACCAGCAGCGGCAGGCACAGCGCCAGCCTGGCGCCGTTCCAGGCCAGCAGAACCTGCAAGCCCTGGTCGGGAGCCAGGGTCCGCTCGGCGGCGCGCAGCCAGCCGAGGTGATTGAACGGCGACGCCTGGGGCGTGCGGTCGCAGAGCTCGACGTAATCGCGCTCGGGGAAGCGCCCGGAGTCGAGTGAGTCGAGCCACTGGAATCGGTAGTCCATAACCCTGTTCGCCTCTGGCGGGGGAGGGGGCGAGCTAGAAGATAAGAGACGATCTCATCGACCGAAAGGCGGGCGGGCGGGGCAGCGACGGTCGGCCGGATCGCCTGACGGCCGGCCGGCCGCACGCCGTCCCGGGGAGAGTGGCGTTGCTATAGTCCTTGCGGGTCGTCCGGCAGTCCGGGCGACGGAGTGGGCGATGCGCCTAGGCACTCTCCCGCGGAAACTCAGGTGATGGCGCAAGCCCGGCGCCCAGCGGGGATACGCGATGCTAGTGGAAAGAACCTTCGACACTGCGGCTGCGCAGCCGGTGGCACACACACTGCGGGTCAAGGTCGTTCGCACGCTGGCGGCGGCGGTGCCCTTTCTGGCGGCCTGGGAGGCCCTGGCCGCCGCGGCGCTCGAACCCAATGTCTTCTACAGTCCCTGGCTGCTGATGCCGGCACTGCAGTACCTGCTCCAGGGGCAGGGCTTCGCCCTCGTCTTCGTGTTCGGAGGTCCGGTGGAAGGCGCAGCCGGGCCGGCGCTCGTGGGCTTCTTTCCCTTGCTGGAACCGGTATTGCCGTTCGCGCCGATGCGCCTGCTGCATCACGACTACTGTTTTTCCACCGCGCCATTGTTGCGGGCAGGACGCGAACGCGAGGCGCTGGACACCTTCTTCGACTGGATGCAGGAGCGGCGCATGCGCCATCCGCTGCTGCGCATGGAGGGCGCGCCGGGCGATGGCCCGGTCGCGGCGGCGATGCGCGACTGCATGAAAGAGCGCGGGTTGCGCGTTTTCGAGTCGGCACACTTCCAGCGCCCGTTGTTCCGCACCGGCGAGGACCCGGAGTCCTACCTGCAGCGCATTCTCCCGGGCAAGCGGCGCAGCGAGTATCGACGCCAGGGCAAGCGCCTCGCCGAGCTGGGCGAGTTCAGGACCCGGGTGCTGCAGGCGGGAGACGACGACCTGGAAGCCTGGTTGGCGGCCTTTGTCGAGCTGGAGCAGCGAGGCTGGAAGGGCGCGTCGAACTCGGCGCTGGGTAGCCAGGAGCGGACGCGCCGCTTCTTCGCGGAGAGCGCCCGCGCCGCCCATGCCCGTGGCCAGCTGTCGATGTTCGAACTGTCCCTCGACGGCCGGCCGCTGGCGATGCTTTGCGACTTCCTCGCCGCGCCTGGCGCCTATGCCTTCAAGATGGGTTTCGACGAAGCCTACGCCAAGTATTCACCGGGGGTGCTCATGGAGCTGGAGTTCATCCCCCTGCGCCACCAGCTGAAGGCCCGGGGCGTCCACTGGATCGACTCCTGCGCCGCGCCGGACAACCAGGTCACTTCGCGTCTGTGGGAGGACCGCCGGACCCTCTGCTCCTACATGGTCAGCAGTGGTGGCCCCCTCGGCGACCTGCTGGTCCGCCTCTATCCCTTCGCCAAGCGGATGAAGCGCAGGGTCCTGCAGGTGAAGGCCCGGCTGGCGGGAGACCGCTAGCCGGGCCTGGCCCGCCCGGTTCAGCCAAATTGCTTGCGGCAATCGCCCCGTTGCTGGATGCGCGCCTGCACGGCTTGCGGGTGGAAGGTGAAGCGCAGGCTGCCGAACAGGGTGTAGAAGCGGGTTTCCCACGCGAGGCGGCGGAATCCGACGTGGCTGAGCATCTTCAGGGTCAGTGCGTTGCGGGCGTTGACCACGGCCTGGACCCGCTGCACGCCGGTGGCGCGCATCCGCTGCCAGAACATGTCCTGGGCGCCGTAGACCAGCCTGCTGCCGCGGTGCGCCATGGCCACCTCGATGGCGAACAGGTAGACGCAACCGGGCTCCACGGGGAACCAGCAGCGATAGTAGTGGCGGTCGTAGTAGTCGCGGTCGCTGTACCAGAGGAAGGCGCAGGCATTGCCTTCGGGGTCGAGGGCGGCGATGCCCTGCACGCCCGGCTCCTCGACCAGGTCGCTGAACACCTTGCGGTGCCGCGCGAAGTGCAGGTCGAAGGCCGGCAGCAGCTCGGCGGTGATCTGCCGGTAGGTCCAGTTGTGGGTCACCGGCGGGGTTTCGTACGCCTGGCCCACCTCGCGCTCCAGCCAGAGCAGCCGCCCGCGGCCGAACAGGAACAGTTCCGATGCCTTGCGCAACGCTTTGCGCAGGCCCCTTCGACGGATCTTGGCAGTCAGCTCGCTCAACATCATGGCGTCTCCCAGGTCAGGGCGAACAGCGTTTCGGCCGGGAGGCTGAAACGCCATCGCGCGTCTTCACAGTTCAGTTCGCTGTCACGCCGCTCGTCCTCGTCGTACAGCACCAGGGCGGGTCGGCTCGGGCCGTCGCACGGCAGCGCGAGACCCTCGATCTCCACCGCCTGCCGCCGCTCCGCCTTGTTCACCCCCAGCAGCACCTGGCGCTTGCCGGAACGCATGGCCAGCGCGTCGACCTCGAAGGCGTCGTTGTCCAGGCGCAGGACTTCGTCCAGCCAGTGCCGCTGCATGAAGACCATGGCCTGGCCCACGGGCTTGAGCCGGTAGCCGCCGTCGGCGGTCCGGCCCACCAGGCCCTTGGCGTGGTCGGGATTGTCGAAGGCCGGGAACCAGTTGAGCAGGGTCAGCAGGCCGTCCTGCGCCGAATTGATCGCCACTGAGGTCCACCAGAGGGCGGCGAAGCGGGTTTCCTGTTCATAGGGGCTGACAGCGTTGCCACTTGAGAGGTTGGTCTGCCCGATCAGCAGTGCCTTGCGCGGTTGCCCCCGGGCATCCAGGCCCACCAGCTGCGCGGCCTGGCGCACGTTCTCGCGGTAGACGCGGGTCGCGCGCAGGTCGCGCACCATCCACTCGTGCCAGGACAGGGCATCGACCCACTGGCCGTGGGCCTCCAGCAGCCGACGTGCCCAGTCCATCCCGCGGCGCTCCCGCGCGCCGTCTCGCGACGGGCCGTTGAGCAGGCGCGAGGACGAGGGCAGGGCGATGCGCACGCCGGCCTCCCGTGCCCCGGGGGACTGGCGCAGCCGCGCCAGGGTCGCGCTGAAGTAGCGCTCGAAGCTTCCGTAGTCGGGAAAGTTCAGGTTCGGTTCGTCGGCCAGCGCCAGGTAGTGCGTGCCCCGACCGCCCAGCGAGCGGATGCCGTCGACCCAGGCCGAAAGTCCGTCGGCCTGGGTCTGGTCGGACTCCAGCAGCGGACGCCGCCAGGACTTGGACAGCAGGGTGATGTCGGTGTCGATGCCGTAGCGGTTCAGGTAGAGCGGGCGAAAGGCCTGCTCATGCTGCGGACGGCGCGCCATGACGTCGATGAAGCTGTAGTAGCTGGCGGCCCGGGGCGCCAGGCGGGCCAGCAGCTCCGGGGAGTCCGGTGGCGTGTAGGGCAGGGCGACGCCCAGTCGGGGCGTCGGTCCGAGCACTTCGGGATGCAGCGCCAGTCTTACCCGGCCCGGGGCCCAGTCGGGCCGGAACAGGTGCTCCGGGCGCTGGGCGAAGAGGTTGGCGCTGCCGTCCAGCCAGAACGCCGCCTTGCCGCTGCCGGCCAGGCGCAGGCGCCAGACCTGTTCCTGGTCGCCCACCGGCAACTCCAGATGGTCGGCCTCGGCATAGCGCCGGTGGGCCAGCAGCGGCAGCTCCAGGCTCAGGCCGTCGCCGCGGCGCTCCAGCTGCAGGCTGTGCACGCCGCCGTGGAACTTGCCGCCGAGCACCGCCCGTTCGCCCGCGCCGACGCGGAAGTACAGCTCCACGCCGGAGGGCAGCTCGGCGCTGAAATGCACCTTCGCCGGCTCGAACAGGGCGGCGGTCTCGTCGGCGTGGCTGACCCGGTAGTGGCGGAAGCTGTAGCCCGGTATTTCCAGGCGCTGGTCGCCGTCCGCCGGAGCCAGGGGCCACTCCTGGCGGCCACGGGTCTCGCGCGCGGCGATTTCGCGCAGCCCCAGCAGACGGCCGTCGCCCGCCTGCAGGAACAGCCGCTCGGCGTTGGCGTCGGCCTGCCAGGCCGGTAGCCAGGCCACCTGCAGGTTGTCGCTGTGGGCGGGGCGCAGGTGCAGCGCGCCATCGCGCAGGCCGGTCCACTCCTGCGCCACGAGGCTTGATGCCGAGGAGCCGAGGAGCAGGGCCGCGGCGAGTAGCCTGAGCCCGTTCATGTGGCCGGCCGCAGCTGCGCGTGGAGCACTCGCAGGTCGCTGGGGAAGACCAGCAGCGTCTGGCCGATGGCGACGCCGCTGAGCCGGCAATAGAGCAGCAGCATCGCCAGGGTCAGCGCGCAGTAGGCGATGGACGAACTGATCGATGCGCCGACTATGCCCAACTGGGGCAGCAGCGTCAGGGTCAGCACCAGGTTCAGCGCCGCCGCGCAGCCGGTGTACAGCGACAGGCTGCCCGGGCGCTGTTTGCCCAGCAGGTCCAGGCGCAGGATGCTCGCGTAGCCCAGGCTGAAGATGCCCGGCAGCAGGGCCAGCAGTGCGGGGTAGGCCGGCCGGTACGCCTCGCCGAACAGCAGCACGATCAGCCACTCGCCGAGCAAGGCCATGGCCAGGCAGGCGCAGAGCATCGCCGTGCCGGTCAGGCGCAGGGCCAGGGGTGTGACCCGGACGATGTCCTGGCCCTGCTGCAGCAGGCGTTTCATCAGCGGCGTGGTGACGGCCTCCGGGACGATGCAGAGCAGTTCGGCGGCGGCGCTGGCCATGACGTAATAGCCGAGCGCCTGGTTGTCCAGCAGGGTGGCGATCACCAGGTAGTCGCAGCGCAGCAGCATCTGCTGGAAGAGGATCTCGAAGTGGCTCCTGCCGCCGAAGCGCAGCAGTTCGAACTGGCTGGCGGAATTCCAGCGCGGGGTGATGGCGTGGAAGCGGGCGAGCAGGAAGAGGCCGGCAAGGGCCACCAGCAGCAGCGAGGCCAGCCAGCTGCCGATCGCCGCCGACAGTGCCGCGTCCCGCCAGAGCCCGTACAAGACCAGGAACAGCAGCAGCGCGCCGAGCGATTCGCCCAGGCGCAGGCCGTTGAAGACGCTGACCTTGCCGTCGGCGTTATGCAGGTTCAGCAGGGCATTGCGCAGCACCAGCAGGGGGACGGCCAGCAGCAACAGCCAGCTGTATTGCCCCAGGTTCTGTGCCAGGCCGAGCTCGCTGGCCGGCCCGTTGACCAGCATCACCCCGGCCAGGGTGACGAACCAGGCGAGCAGGCAGCCGAATACCAGCACCTGGGTCAGCAGCTCGCCCATCGGTCGCTGGCGTGCCGCGTGGTAGCCGATGGCGGTGTTCAGTCCGCCGCTGGTGAAGGCCGCGATCAGCTCCGGCAGGGCGCTGAGCAGGGCGAACAGGCCACGGTCCGCCGGGCCGAGGATGCGCGCCAGCAGCATGTTGCGCAGCAGGCGCAGGACGATCATCGCGATTCGCGTGCCCATGCTCAGCACCAGGTGGCGCAGGTACTGGTTGCGCATCATGGCCGCGACCTGCCCGCAGCGCACTCGGGCAGCCGTGGCTGTAGCGACGCCCCGCGCCCTTGCTGGCGAGCGCCCTGCAGCAGGCGCCAGGCGAGCAGGTTCGGGCGTTGCGCACTCTGCTGGTTGGCCCCGATGCGTGGCAGCGACAGGCTGTCCCCCAGCGGCGCCCGCAGCAGGCCGGAGTGGGTGCCCAGGGCCCGCAGGTAGCCGGCGCGGCGCAGGGCGTCGCAGACCCGCGCGTCATGGTCGCCATTGGGGTAGCAATAGATCGGCAGCGGCGCCTGGCAGTGGGATTCGAGGGCTTCGCGGGAGCGGCACAGTTCGTCGGCCAGGTCGCGCTCGTCCAGGCCGGTGAGGATGGCGTGGCTGGCGCCGTGGGGGCCGAAACGCACCAGGCCAGAGGCTTCCATCGCCCGCACCTGCCACCAGTCCAGCGCGTGGGGCTCGGCGGGCACCGGGCAGCCATCCGCCAGCGATTGCAGGGTTTGCGCCGGGAGGCTCTTCAACTGCTGGAGGAACTGCGCCAGGCAATGGCTGCGCGGATGCGCGGCGCCGGCCTCGAACAGCGCCGCCGGCGGCGCCAGCTGCAGTTCCCGCAGGCGCCGGGCGAGCTGCTGGCGGGGGGCTTCGCCGAAGCTGCCCCAGAGGGTTTCTCCCAAGGCCTCCCACCAGAAGCGCCGGTCGCTGCCGATGAAGTCGGTGGAAAGGAAGATGCTCGCCGGCACGCCGTGCTTCTTCAGCAGCGGGAAAGCCCGGGTGGCGTTGTCGCGCCAACCGTCATCGAAGGTCAGCGCCAGGCGTGGCCGCCGGCCGGCCTGGCCCGGCGCATCGAGCAGCTCGGTGAGCGGCACGCAGTCGAAGTGCTGCCTGAGCCAGAGCAGCAGGTGCTCGAAGGCCCGCGCGCCGATGCATAGCGACGCGCGGTGCGGCAGCGCGGCGCGGGAGTCGTCGGCCACCACCCGGTGCAGCATCAGGATGGCGCCGGCGCCCTGCAGCCGGTGCCGACCCGCCGGGTTGTTGAGGTAGAGCCAGCCGCTGCCGGCCTTGATCAACTGCTTGAAGGACATGCTGCGGCCCTACCTGTTCTGCTGAGGGTTCCAGTGGTCGTAGCGCTGCCCGCCGACGAACTTCCAGACCCCGGCGCTCATGGCGGCCAGCGTCACCAGGACGAAGGCGGCCAGGCGGAAGGGTTTCGGCAGGCGTCGGTGCCGGCCGGCGAGGCCGATCAGCGCCACGCCGTAGGCCGCCAGTTGCGCCAGCAGCGTGGCCTGGTAGAAGGCCCCGGCGTTCCATAGCCAGAGGTTGCTGAGCAACAGGGGAATCAGCAGGACCGGCGCCAGGCGGCGGATCAGCTTGTGGCAGATCAGCCCGAGCGCGAGCAGGCCGTGGCGACGAGGGTCGAGCAGCTCCCGCCGGCGGGCCAGGCTCTGCAGGCCGCGCGTGGTGATGCGCCGACGCCGGCGGAACTGGCTATCGGCGCTTTCCACGCCGCGGTCCAGAACCCGCGCGGTTTCCACGAAGACGATGCGCTGGCCGCCGAGCGGCGCGCAGGTGGTCAGGAAAAAATCGTCGGTGACGTCCGCCGGGATGCTCTGGAACAGGCTCCGGCGCAGGGCCAGCAGGCCACCGTCGGCGGAGGCCATGCAGCCGTTGCGGGTTTCCAGGCGGCGCAGCCAGGACTCGTAGGCGCGATAGCACTGGTCGCCGATCGCCAGGGCCTTGCCCGGCGAGGCGATGGCGACGTTGCCGGAAGTGGCGCCAACCCCGGGGTCGGCGAAGGCGCCGAGCAGTTCGCGCAGGGTATCGGCCAGCCAGAGGGTGTCGGCATCGCTGAACACCAGGATCTCGCCGTCGGCCTCGGCCACGGCGGCGTTCAGCGCGGCGGCCTTGCCGCCGCGCGGCAGGTCCAGCACCCGCGCCCAGTGCATGCCGTGTTCATCGATGAAGCGCCGGGCCAGGGCCACGGTGGCATCGCTGGAGCCGTCGCTGGCGACGATGATCTGCAGGCGCTCGCGGGGGTAGTCCACTTCGAGCAGCGAGCGCAGCTTGGCCTCGATGTTGCGCGCCTCGTTGTAGGCGGCGACCAGTACGCTGGCCCGGGGCGGCATCTCCGCCACGGGAAACTCCGCGACCCGCCTCTGCGGCGCACGGGCGGCGAGCAGCAGCGGGTAGCCCAGGTAGGCGAAGAGGGGTAGCAGCAGGCATAACCAGAAGATCGCTTCAGCCACGGGACGGCCTCCGTGCATTCAGGTCCAGGAGCCCCATCAGCAGGGCGACGCCGGCCACGTGCATGCGCAGCCAGTGGAGGATGGTGAGGTGCAGCGCCAGCCAGGGGCGTTGCCGGTTGTAGCGATGGCGCAGGCTCATCAGGGCCGCGGGGGCCCAGCCCAGGGCGAACAGGCCCAGGGCGGCCAGCGGCTGGCCGAGCAGCAGGCACAGCAGCGCCAGCGCGTCCAGTACCCAGTGCCCGGCGGCCAGCAGCGGGAAGCGCAAGGTGCGCAGGCTGGCGCGGCTCTTGCGCAGCAGCTGCGCCTGGCTGCTCTGGCGCCAGAGTTCCTTGCCCAGCCATTCGCTCCAGCTGCCCTCGAAGCCCCAGTTCAGCACCGCCGGTGCCGGCAGGCTGAGCAGGCGGGCGCCGGCGCGGCTGAGGCGCAGGCTGAGGTCCTTGTCCTCGCAGGTGCGCAAGCGCTCGTCGAAGCCGCCGATGCGTTCGAACAGCTGGCGCTCCAGGCACAGGTTGGCGGTTGGCAGCCAGTCCTGCAGTTGCGCCCGGTGCCGCTCGGCGGCCACCCGGTGCAGCCAGGCGCGGGCGTACCAGGGGGCCTGCGGGGGCGGTTCGTGGACCAGGCCGAGGACCTCGGCGCGGTCGTTCGCGCGTACCTGCTGCCAGAGGGTCAGCCACTCGAGTGGCACCTCCATGTCGGCATCCAGGAACGCCAGCCAGTCGCCACTGGCCACCGTCGCGCCGCGGTTGCGCATGGCGCCGATGCAGAGGCCCGGGCAGTCCAGCACCCGCGCGCCCAGTTGCAGCGCCAGTGCCTGGCTGCCGTCATTGGAGCCGTTGTCCGGGACAATCAGCTCGTAGGTGAAACCGCCATGCTCGGCCGCCCGGCGCGCGGCGCCCAGGGTCCTGGCCAGGTGCCCGACCTCGTTGAGCACGGGGACTATGATGCTGACGCAGGTCATGACAGCTCCTCCCGGGCCTCGGGCTCGTGGGCTTGGCGGTAGAGGTGGCTGGCCACGCCGAGCATCACCCAGAGGTACTTGTGGCTGGGCACGGTGAGAAAGAGCAGGAACAGCGCCAGCACGGCGAAGGCCAGGCCGAGGTGGGTGGCCAGTGCCGCCTGCTCGGTGTCGCCGCGCTCGAGCCATCGGCTGCGGGCGCGGTGGAAGTTGCGCAGCGCGACGAACACCAGGGCGAGGAACAGCAGGCCGCCCGGCACGCCCAGCTCGCTGAACATGCTCAGGTAGGTGTTGTGGGCTTCACGATAGAGCTGCGTCACGTCCGGGCGATGGGCGAAGGCGATGGCGTAGCCGGTCTTGGCGAATTCCAGTGGGTAGGTGCCGGGGCCGCTGCCCAGCAGCGGGTGTTCCTTGATGATCTCCTTGCCCACCAGCAGGTAGGACGCCCGCCGCGCCAGCGAGGTGTCGGTCTGGATGGTGACCCTGGACCCGAGGCTGGCCAGGGCCGTGAGGCGCTGCTTGAAGTCGTCGGGCAGCAGCGATGGCAGCAGCGGGAGGGTGATGGCCAGGCCCAGCACCAGCCAGCCCAGGTGGCGCGGCACCAGGGTCTTGAGGCTGTCGCGGTAGTGCCAGACGGAGAGGGCGCAGGTCAGCAGCAGGACCATCAGCCCGGAACGCGAGCCGGTCTTGCCCAGCCCGGCCAGCAGCAGCACCAGCACGCCGAGCCAGAACAGCCGGCGCAGCAGGCCGGGCGAGCGCAGCAGGCTGAGCAGCGCCAGCGGAAAGGCGAAGGTGATCAGCAGGGCGAAGTAGTTGGGGTCGGTGAGCAGCCCGGTGGCGCGGCCATTGAGCTGTTCGGCGGCATTCAGCACCCCGACCAGGCAGGCGCCGGCCACCGACAGCGACACCAGCTTGGCCAGCAGCATCAGGTCGAAACTGCGGCACAGCACCACGGTGAGGACGAACAGCGCCACCCCCACCAGCAACTGGCGCAGCTCCAGCAGGGAAAGGCCGAGGTGCACGCTGAAGGCCAGGCTCAGCAGGTACCAGAACAGCAGCGCGCCGAGCAGGGGCCAGAGGTTGCTGCGCAGGTGCTCCCGGCGCAGTTTGCCGAGCAGCAGCTGCAGGCCGACCAGGAGGATCAGCGCCAGGCCCAGCAGCTTGTTCAGGGTGAAGCCGCCGGTATCGCTGAACAGGCCCTCCAGCGGCACGAATACCAGGATCCCGAGCAAACCCCAGGCGGGCCACCGGTAGAGCGCGATCATGCCGGCCAGGCCGAGGATCAGCAGTGGGGCGAGAAACGGCAGCGGGCTGGCCAGCGCCGCCAGGCAGGCGGCGCCCAGGAGCAGGGCGAAGGCGAAGGGCAGGACCAGCGGCATGGCATCAACCTCCTACCGCGTCGCGGTACAGCTGGAGCCAGCGACCGGCCTGGGCCGGCAGGTGGTAGCGGGCCAGTTGGGCGCGGCGGGCGCTGTCGGCCAGGCGCTGGCGCAGGCCGGCGTCCTGCAGCAGCGAGTCCACCGCGGCGGCGAGGTGGTCGGTCGCGCCGCTTGGTGCCAGCAGGCCCGAATCGCCATGGCGGATCACGTCGGGAATCCCGCCTACGGCGAAGGACGCCACTGGTACGCCGGCCTGCATCGCCTCCAGCAGGACCATGGGGGTGCCTTCGGTGCGCGAACTGATCACCAGCACGTCGAGGGCGTGCAGCCAGGCGGCCATGTCGTCCTGGTAGCCGGGCAGCAGGATGCGCGCCGACAACCCGGCGGCATCGATGCGCGCGGCCAGGGCCTGGCGCTGGGGGCCATCCCCTAGTAGCACGGCGTGCAGTTCGGGATGCTGCCGGCACAACCGGATCGCCAGCTCGACGAACAGGTCGGGACCCTTCTCGGCGCTGAGCCGGCCGACGAACCCGATCAGGGGCGCGGCCGGGGCTTGCGGCGGGCGCACGAAGTCGCGCTCGGGCGGCGGTGGCAGCCCGTTCGGGATCACCTGCAGCTTGGCCTCGCGCACGCCGGCGGCGCTGTGCAGCCGGGCGATGCTGTTGGCCACGCAGACCACGCTGCGCACCTGCGGGGCGCGGCACAGTCGCAGGCTCAGCCAGGTGTAGAAGCGCTGCTTGCGATTGCGCGGGGTGAAGCCGTGCTGGGTGGTGACCAGGGGCAGGCCGAAGCGCAGGGCACCCAGCCAGCCATAGATAAGGCCCTTGAAGCCGTGGCCGTTGAGCAGGCTGGGACGCATCCGCGGGTCGTCGAGGGCGCGCCACAGGCTGAGCAGGTCGGGGCAGCGGGTCAGCGCCACGCCGGCCGCCTGGAAGCGCGCGACCAGTTCGTCCGGCCCGGCCAACAGCAGCACCCGGTGCCGCCCGGGGGCGTGCTGGCAATGCTCCAGCAGCATCCGTTCCAGCCCGTAGAAGCCGCCGCTGCTGACCAGGTGCGCGACCTGCAGCGGCGCCTCCAGGGGCAGGCTCAGTTGTTCGCCAAGTGCCGAGTCCATGGCTGGCTCCCGCGCTTGTGGGGGTTGGGCAGTGCCGGCAGGTCGGCGTTGATGGTCATCAGCACCGGCAGGCCGAGCTGCTGCTGGATCTGCGCCACATGCTTGAAGCGGTGGTCGAAGAACTCGCGGATGTAGGCGATGGCCACCGCCAGCAGCAGGGCGGTGAGGACGCCCAGGGGGATGATCAGCATGGGTTTGGGGAAGCTCGCCTGGGTCGGTTCGACGGGGCGGCTGAGTACCTTGGCGTTGGACATGGCGCCGCCCAGCAGGCTGGCGCCGCGGCTTTCCTCGTAACGCTGGGTGTAGGTGAAGAAGGCCTGGTGCAGCGCCTCGATCTCGGTGTTGAGCTGGCGCGCCTCGCTCTGCACTTCCTGCAGCTCGTGGACGCGTGTCTTGTATTCGGCGATGCGCTGGGTCTTCTGGGCGATTACCCCGGAGAGGATTTCGAGGTCCTTCTTGCGCTCGGCGATGCGGTTGCCGACCACCTTGAGGAACTGGTCGCGGGTGCGCTTGATCTGCGCGTACTGGATCTGCATCGGCACGCTGTCGGCCCGGTAGACGTCATTGTCGAGGCCGTACTGGCTGACCTGGTCGATCAGGCGGTCGCCGAGCTGGCGGATTTCCCGGTCCTCGACCGACACCTTGTCCATGGTGCTGGAGAAGGTGAAGGGAAAGCTGTAGTCGGTCAGTTTCGACTTGCGTGCCACGGCCAGGCTGCTTTCCAGATAGTCGAGCCAGCGGCGGCCTTCCAGCTCGCGGTCGCGGTACTGGTTGAGCGCCTGCTCTTCCAGGTTGATGGCGTTGAGCCGGAAGGTGATCTCCTCGTCCGGGTTGGCCGCGCCGGTCTTTTCCAGAAGGACATTGCGCCGGGTCTCGAGATCGCCCAGGCGGGCCTGGTACTGCTCCTTCTTCTGCTCGTAGTAGCCTTCCGGCAGGTCGTTGGAGTGCAGCTCGTGGCGTTGGGCCAGGTAGGCATCGAGCAGGTGGTTGACCAGCGCGGTGCCCATGGCCGGGTCGCCGGCCTTGTAGAGCACGCTGATGATGTTGGAGCCGGGAATGGCCGCGACCTCCAGGTCGGCGAGCACCGAGTAGGCCAGGTCGTCGAGGCTGGTGTCGCGCACCGGCTCGGCTTCCATGCCCAGGGCATCGCGCAGCGGGGTGACCAGGTGCTCATGCAGCGGATCGATCAGATAGCTGTGCAGGGGCTGGCGGACATAGCGCTGGAACAGGGTTTCCTCGGACTTGAAGTAGCCTTCGTCGAGCATCTTCGCCACGGCGGCGCGGACCATGGTCGGCGAGCGCAGGATGCTGCTCTCGGTTTCCATGTCGGCCAGGGTGGGCGGCAGGAACTTGTCGGTTTCCCGCAGCAGGCTCGAGGTCGAGTCGTCGGCCTGGGCCAGCTTCTTGGACTGCACCATGACTTCGGCGGTGATGTCGAAGCTCTGCTTGAGCAGCAGCGGCAGCATCAGGGTGATGGCGACGAAGACCAGGAACACCCGCCTGACCACCTTGCGATTGGCGAACAGGGTGCGGAAGACGTCGTGCAAGTAGTTCTCGCTCTTGACGGTGTTCATGGCTAGTTGTCGTCCTTGTTGTCGACCCGGTAGGAGAAGCCGAAGTTGAAGCCGCTGAAGAGGACGACATCGGCCAGCTGCCGGGCGGTATCGCCCGCCTTGACCAGGCCGGAGCGCGGCACGAAGAGCAGGTCGTCGGGCTGCAGGTAGGCCACCTCGGCAGAGTTGTCCTCGAGCAGCGCCTCGACGTCGTAGGTCGTGGCCAGCACCTGGTCGCCCTGGCGGTGCAGGACCAGCACCGAATCCAGGTCGGCGGTGACCGGGTTGTGGCCACGCGCCAGGGTCAGCGCCTCCAGCACCGAGACCGGCCGCTGCACCGGGTAGGCGCCCGGCTGGGCCACTTCGCCCATCACGTACACCTGGTTGGCGGCGGTGGCCTTGAGCAGGACGTCGACCTTCACCAGGCCGCCCTTCTCGGCATACAGCTGGTTGAGCTTCTCTTGCAGCTGTTCGACGCTCATGCCGCTGAGCTGCAGCTTGCCCACCATCGGGAACGCCGCGCTGCCGTCCTTGCCCACGGTGACTTCCCGGCTCATCCCGGTGCTCGGGTTGAACAGGGTGTCGCGCAGGTTCTGCGCCGAGGACTGGGCCTTGGCCACCGACACGGTGAACACCTGGTTCTTCAAGGTGGGTTCGAAGCGGGCCTTCAGCGCATCCTCGACCTCCTGCAGCGTGCGGCCGGCGACCGGAACGTTCGCGGCATACGGCAGGGTGATGGTGCCGTCGGGCATCACCGTCCTTATCCCGCTTGGAACGGGTGGGGTCATGAACACGAAGTCCAGCTGGTCGCCGCTCTGGACCTTGTAGGGCTGGGTCGATTCCAGGGCGATGTAGAAGATCACGTCGAGCACGTCCTGCGGGCGCAGGACCTGGGTCACCGGGATCAGTTCGCTCTGGCTGGCCTCTGAATCCGGAGCCGTGATCATGCGGGCCGGCATGGTGCGATCAGGGTCCTGGCTGGCGCAACCGGCCAGTACCGCAAGCAGGAAGAACGCGAGACGTTTCATGATGGCTGTCCTAGATCAGAGGAGGTTGTAGAGCCACTGCGGCATGTAGTACCGGCGCCCATTGAAGACCGTGCCCAGCAGCCGGGCGTCGGCCTGGCGCAGGCGCTCCAGCGCGGCCTGGGCGGTTTCCCAGCGGGTCATCTCGGCGCGGATCACCAGCACCACGCCATCCACCATGGAGGCCAGGCCGAGGGCGCTGTTGCCGGCGTAGACCGCCTCGGCGTCAATCACCACGAAGCGGTAGTGCGCGCCGAGCAGCGCCAGCACCTGCTGCATGTCCTCGACTGTGAAGCGCCCGGCGGAGGGAGACGGCTGGCCCAGCGGCAACACCTCGAAGGGCATGTCCGCCAGTCGCAGGGCGCATTCCTCCAGCAGCTCCGCGCGCGCGTCGCTCAACAGCAGTTCGAACAGGCCCGGATCTCCGGCCAGGCCCAGCTGGGTGCTGAGCCCGTTGGCCGAGGGGTCCGCGTCCACCAGCAGGACCCGGCCGCGGGCGGCCTGGGCCAGTTGCTTGGCCAGGCTCATGGCGCTGACCGTGGTGCCGCTGCCGGCGGTGGGCGCCGTGACCAGGATCACGCGGCAGGCCTGGTCGAGCACGGTGGCGGCCAGGTTCACTTCGCTGGGGTTGAAGACTTTCTTGTTCTGTCCCAGCAGCAGCGTTGTTTCCTCGGAACGGAGCATGTTCATGGGGGACTCCTTGGCTTCACAGTGGCCGTGGACGGAGCGGATCAGGCAGCGCCCTGGCCGCGCAGCACTTCGATGGGGGTTCGCAGCAGGATGATCAGGTCCAGCATCGGTCCCTGCCGCTGGATGTAGTCCATGTCGAGCAGGACCCGCTCATCGAAATCGATGTCGCTGCGTCCGGAGACTTGCCAGAGCCCGGTGATGCCCGGGTAGATGCTCAGGCGTCCCAGGTGCTCCATCTGGTAGCGGGAGGCCTTGAACGAGGTGGGGCGCGGACCGATCAGGCGCATGTCGCCGCGCACCACGTTGATCAGGTTGGGCAGCTCGTCCAGGCTGGTCCGGCGCAGCAGGCGGCCGATGGGGGTGATGCGCGGGTCGCGGTCGATCTTGAAGTCGATGGCGTCGGCGCCGTGCTTGTTCAGGTGGCGCAGGGATTCCTTCAGGGTCTCGGCGTTGGCCACCATGGTGCGGAACTTGAACATGCCGAAGCGCCGGCCGCGAAACCCGGTGCGCTCCTGGACGAACAGCACCGGTCCACGGCTGCTCAGCTTCACCGCCAGGGCGATGGCCAGCAGCAGGGGCGCGAGCGCCAGCAGCAGGAGCAGCGCGGCGAGCGCCTCGAAACCGCGCTTGGTGCGCGACAGGGTCCAGGGCCGGCCGCCCGGGGTGCCGAGGATCCAGCCGCGATCGTGCATCCACAGGGCCCCCTCGATGTTCCTGCGCTGATCGAGATCCATACGCCGGCCGGAATCCCGGCCGCCCTGTTCACGGATCGATGTGACGGGCGCATTCATGACTCGATTCCTCCTTCCCCCGGTTCAGGCCGTGGCGAACAGGACGCCGCGCTCCTCGGGTGGATCTATCTGGTAGTAGTGCTGGAACCAGGCCACGAACCGCGCCAGGCCGTCGGCCAGGCTGACCTGGGGTTGGAAGCCGATGGCCCTGGACAGGGCGGAAACATCGGCGCAGGTGTCGAGCACGTCGCCGGGCTGCAGCGGCAGCAGCTCGCGCTGGGCCTGGCGGCCCAGATAGCGCTCCAGCAGCTCGACGTAGTCGGTGAGTGCGACCGGTTGCTCGCCACCGATGTTGTACAGGCGCCAGGGCGCGCTGCTGGTGGCCGGCTGCGGCGACTCGGGATTCCAGTCCGGGTCCGGAGTCGGCGCCAGGGGCAGCAGGCGGACCAGGCTTTCGACTATGTCGTCGATGTAGGTGAAGTCCCGCCGATGCTGGCCATGGTTGAACAGTTTCAGTGGCCGGCCTTCGACGATGCAGCGGGCGAACTGGACCGGCGACATGTCCGGGCGGCCCCAGGGCCCGTAGACCGTGAAGAAGCGCAGGCCGGTGGCGGGAATGCCGAACAGGTGGCTGTAGCTGTGCGCCATCAGTTCGTTGGCCTTCTTGGTCGCGGCATAGAGCGAAAGCGGATGGTCGACGTTGTCGCTCACCCGGTACGGCATGCGTCGGTTGGCGCCATAGACCGAGCTGGACGAGGCATACACCAGGTGCCGGACCGGGTGCGCCCGGCAGCCCTCGAGAATGTTCAGGAAGCCGGCCAGGTTGCTGTCCAGGTAGCTGCGCGGCTGTTCCAGCGAGTAGCGCACGCCCGCCTGGGCCGCCAGGTGAATCACCGCCTCGGGCCGTTCGCGGGCGAACAGCGCGGCGATCCCCTGGCTGTCGGCCAGGTCCAGGCGCAGCAGCGGGAAGTCTCCGGCTTGCGCGCGGACCCAGGCCACTCGTGCTTCCTTGAGGGCCGGGTCGTAGTAGCCATTGAAGTTGTCCAGGCCGATGACCTCGTGCCCATCCAGCAGCAGCCGGCGGGCGCAATGCGCCCCGATGAAGCCGGCGGCGCCGGTGACCAGCAGCTTCATGACGCGCTGGCCAGCGGAGCGACGCTGAGCAGGCCGATACCCTGGTAGTACAGGCCGGCGGCGGCCACCTGGTCGGGGTTGTAGAGGTTGCGTCCATCGATGACGAGGCGGTCGCGCAGCTTGCTGGCCAGGTGCTCGAAGTCCACCACGCGGAAGGCCTTCCACTCGGTGCAGATCACCAGGGCGTCGGCATCCTGCACGGTGTCGTCGCGGGTGGCGCAGAGCACCAGGTCGTCGCGGTAGCCGTAGAGGCGCCGGCACTCGGACATGGCCTCCGGGTCGAAGGCGCGCACCGTGGCGCCTTCATGCCACAGCGCTTCCATCAGGTAGCGGCTCGGGGCCTCGCGCATGTCGTCGGTGTTGGGCTTGAAGGCCAGGCCCCACACGGCGATCGACTTGCCCTTGAGGCCGTCGGGGTAGTGCTTCTGCAGCTTGCGGAACAGCACCTGGCGCTGTTCCTCGTTGACCTCGTGCACGGTCCTCAGCAGGCGCATCTGGAAACCGTTCATGTGCCCCGTGTGCAGCAGGGCGCGCAGGTCCTTGGGAAAGCAGGAGCCGCCGAAACCGCAACCGGGGTAGATGAAGTGGTAACCGATGCGCGGGTCGGAACCGATGCCCTTGCGCACCGACTCGATATCGGCACCGACCTGTTCGGCCAGGTTGGCCAGCTCGTTCATCAGGCTGATGCGGGTCGCGAGCATGGCGTTGGCCGCGTACTTGGTCAGCTCCGCGCTGCGGTTGTCCATGAAGATCAGCTTGTCGTGGTTGCGGCAGAAGGGCGCGTAGAGCTCGGCGAGCTGGCTGCGGGCCACTTCGTCGTCGCTGCCGACGATGATGCGGTCGGGACGGGCGCAGTCGTTGACGGCGCTGCCTTCCTTGAGGAATTCGGGGTTGGAAACCACGCGCACCTTCAAGTGTTCCTTGCCCAACTCGACCAGGGCCTCGTGCGCCACGTCCAGTACGCGGGTGGCGGTGCCGACCGGTACGGTGGACTTGATCACCAGGGTGCGGTCGGCCTCCATGTGGCGCACGATCTCCCGCGCCACGCCGAGCACATGGCGCAGATCGGCCGAGCCGTCGTCATCCGGCGGCGTGCCCACCGCGATGAAGATCAGTTGCCCATGGGTCACCGCATCGCCGGGCTGGGTGCTGAACGACAGTCTCCCTTCGCGCAGGTTGTCGTCGATCAGGGCGGAGAGTCCCGGCTCCTGGATCGGTGGCACGGCTTTCTGCAGTTGCTGGATCTTTTTCTCGTCGATATCGACGCACAAGACTCGATGACCGACGTCGGCCAGGGCGGCGGCCTGGACAAGACCGACATAACCGGTCCCGAATACGCTGACATCCATGAAGCAATCCTCAGAAAGACGTGGAGGGAACGGCTTCAGATATAGGCGACGAACGGGGGCGAGAACAGAGGGTGGAAAGGCCGCTGGCGGCTCGGGAAATGTGAAAGTGCCACTATTTCCTGGTAGGCAAAATCCTTGGATTTCGGTTGGTTAGGGAGCTAACCTCAAGCTGCTTTGGTGACAAAAAACCGTCGATTCGTGCGGACGCCCGGTCAGATTTGTCGAATAATTGGCGCCTCTTGGAGGGCCCGGTCTTTGACCTTAAAATTCCGCCATTCCGGAGTCGCATGGCCGACTCTGCCCTCCCTCCCGACAGCCCGGCGTCCGTTCGTGCTGTTCCTTGCTACGGCCCGTCGCTATGTCCGAATTCGACTTCACTCAACGCTTTCTCTTCGACGACACCGACGTGCGCGGTGAAATGGTCTCCCTGGGCGCGAGCTACGCCCATGTGCTGGCCAAGCACCCCTACCCGGAACCCGTCGCCCAACTGCTCGGCGAAATGCTCGCCGCAGCGTCCCTGCTGGTCGGCACCCTCAAGTTCGACGGGCTGCTCGTGCTCCAGGCACGCTCCTCCGGCGCGGTTCCGCTGTTGATGGTGGAATGCTCCAGCGAGCGCGAGGTGCGTGGCATCGCCCGTTACCACGCCAGCCAGGTCACGCCCGGTGCCGGCCTGCACGAGCTGATGCCCGAAGGCTCGCTCACCCTGACCGTCGATCCGAAGCAGGGCCAGCGCTACCAGGGCATAGTCGCCCTCGAAGGCGCGACCCTGGCCGAATGCCTGTCCGGCTATTTCGACAACTCCCAGCAGTTGCCCACCCGTTTCTGGCTGAACGCCGACGGTCGCAACGCCCGCGGCATGCTGCTCCAGGCGCTGCCCGCCGACCGCCTGAAGGACCCGGAGGCGCGCGAGGCCAGCTGGCAGCACCTGACCACCCTGGCCGACACCCTGACCGCCGAGGAGCTGCTCGGCCTGGACAACGAAACCATCCTGCACCGCCTCTACCACGAGGAAGCGGTGCGCCTGTTCGATCCGCAGGCCATCCACTTTCGCTGCAGCTGCTCGCGCCAGCGTTCGGCCAATGCGCTGGTCAGCCTGGGCCAGCAGGACGCGGAAGCCCTGCTGCAGGAAAGTGGCGGCACCGTGGTGATCGACTGCCAGTTCTGCAACCAGCGCTACAGCTTCGATGCGGCGGATATCGCCCAGCTGTTCGCCGGTGGCGGCAGTGTCGCCCCGTCGGAAACGCGCCACTGAAATGAGGTAGTGTGCCTTCCGGGTCGCTGCGTGACCGTGGTGCGATAATCGGTCAGGAATATGCCCGTCTGACAGGAGGTTTCTACCCAAAGCGGGCTTTTCTGGCATAATCGCGCGCACTTTTTTCGCGGTAGCGGGTCGCAGTACCCACTACAAATCGTTTGGAGGACTCGGCTTTTCGCCGACGGGGAACCACATGACGCAAGCCAATAACGCCGTGTACACCGATATCAGCGCCGCGCAACTGGTCGAAGAGGCCATTCGCCGTGGCGAGGGTGAACTGGCCGCCAACGGTTCGTTGGTAGTGAAAACCGGTCACCGCACCGGTCGTTCTCCGGCAGATCGTTTCATCGTTCAGGAACCGAGCACCGACGCCAAGATCGCCTGGGGCAACATCAACCGTCCCTTCCCGGCGGACAAGTTCGATGCACTGTGGGCCCGTGTCGAAGCTTATGTGACCGAGCGCGAGCGTTTCGTCTCCCATGTGCACGTCGGCTCCGATCCCGAGCATTACCTGGCCATCCAGATGACCACCGAGACCGCCTGGCACAACCTGTTCGGCCGTTGCCTGTTCATCAACCCGGAAACCTTCAACCCGGCCGGCAAGGGCGAGTGGCGCATCCTCAACGTGCCGACCTTCGTCTGCGAGCCGGAGCGTGACGGCACCAACTCCGACGGTTGCGTGATCCTCAACTTCGCCGCCAGGAAAGTGCTGATCGCCGGCATGCGCTACGCCGGTGAAATGAAGAAGGCCATGTTCTCCG
>RCUL01000406.1_pt1 | contig 23309 bp, 24 predicted proteins | sample 2167521 | NCBI WGS metagenome assembly RCUL01 (sample SAMN09932745, study PRJNA488358) | compost metagenome | feature: garden; material: soil; isolation source: compost soil in acetic acid-enriched culture | place: Germany: Experimental Botanical Garden Goettingen | collected 2016-01-27
CGGTGGTCCAGGCCTAAGGCCCCATCGGTAACCCGGTAACGAAGAAGCCCCGCCCAGTGCGGGGCTTTTTCTGTGAGGGCGAAATCATTCGCGGGCGCGCCGCGGCCCAACGCCGTGCATCTGGATCGGCCAGAAAGTCGTGCCTGACGCGACTGTCCGGCAAGGTAGCCAGCTGATCGCAACTCGCCCCACTCGGGTAGGGGTGAATGCCCACCCATCAGCGAATGCTGCCCTTGAAACCACAGTACGCACGAGGAGGCCAGGTCACGTCGTACTCCTGTGAAGAAGAAAAAGTAAGGGATCGTCCTCTCGGACGATCCCTCCATTGCCACACACCGTGGCTAGTCGGGGGTATTCCAGCCCTCAGCTAGCCTGGCTGCCATAAACCGCAAATGTGAAGGCGAGGTAGGCCGCCAATGTAGAGGTCATTGTGCCAACGTCGGTGGTTGGGTTGACCTCCATGATGGCCATGCAGGTTGAGAGTCTGACTTCATCTACCACTGCGTCCGTGCGAGCTTGATGCCGCTTGCGGTATTGCCGTGGGTGATCTATCTGGCATTGCCAATCAGCGTCCACGCGTTGCTGGTGCTGCTGCCGTGCGCGTTGCTGCTGGGGCTGGCTATGAACGGTGCTGCCGGCAGCTTCAAAAAGTACCTCTAGGAACTCGTTGCGTCGTATCGCTTGCATACCAAGCCACGGCAACATCATTGCTGTCTAAGTCGCAGACTGTGCTGCCCACCAGGCCTGGACCGCCAATATCTGGAGCCTGGTGATGGACTACACGCCCAAGCACCTGATGAGCACCGTGTTCGGCTTCGGCATGTTCATGACCCAGATCGTCGGCGGCGTGCTGACCGCCACCAACAACAACTACGCCGTGCTCTTCACCATGATCCCGGCCATGTACTTCATCGCCCTGACCTGGCTGTACTTCATGGCCCCGCGCAAGGTCGAGCAGGTAGAAGGCTGATCCACCCTCGCGGAGACCCGCCCGGGCCTCCGAATTCCCTCCTCCCGCGTACTCCCTGCCTCCATGCACAGCCCGCCTGTGCGAAAGCGCAGGAACAGCTTTAGCCCCTGCTCAAGTATGTCCACTGCTGAGGCAGCTCCTTTCGCGCTCGGTCGTCAGCGTTGACAGCGTGATTAGCAATCCGCATATTTATCCATATGGATTGTTTTTTGGTCTCGCTGGCGCCTTGAGAAGGACTTCCCGGCTGTTTCATCAGCGCAGGCCAACCCTGAGCGGGCCGCAGGCTCTCCCTTGCAGGCCCACAACAATAAAAAGGTGGCAGAAGTGGAAACATTACTCGGCAGCCTGGCTGTTACTCCTGACGAAGCGCCTTCGCGGCAGCCTGGTTCGGAGGCCATGGTGCACCTGTCTGGCGGAACCTTTCACATGGGATCCGAACGCTACTATCCGGAGGAACGGCCGATTCGCAAGGTGAAGGTCGACCCGTTTCTGATCGATGCCGGTCCGGTCACTAACGCTCGGTTTGCTGCTTTCGTGGCAGCGACGGGTTACCGGACCTTCGCCGAACGGGCGCCTGATCCTGCCGACTACCCAGGCATGCCGGCGGAGATGGCCGTCGCAGGCTCGCTGGTCTTCGTGCCGCCCGCACGATCGGTCGACATGGGCAATATCGCCCAATGGTGGCGGTTCCAGCCGGGGGCATGGTGGCGGGAGCCCTTGGGCCCCGGAAGCTCCATCGCTGGACTGGATGATCATCCGGTCGTTCACGTCGCCTATGAAGACGCCGAGGCCTACGCGGCCTGGGCCGGCAAGGCGCTGCCGACCGAGGCCGAATGGGAGTACGCCGCACGCGGGGGGCTGGAGCAGAGAGAATTCGCCTGGGGCGACAGCCTGGCGCCGGAAGGCAGGATGCTCGCCAACTACTGGCAGGGTCGGTTCCCCTGGGAGAACCTCATGCACGACGGTTGGGAGCGAACGTCGCCCGTGGGCTCCTTTCCCGCCAATGGCCACGGCCTGTTCGACATGATCGGCAACGTCTGGGAGTGGACCGCCGACTGGTTCCGCTTGCCGTCGGCCCAGTCGGCAGCGAGCTGTTGCGTGCCGTCCAATCCGCGTGGGGGAGGCGAAGCGGAAAGCTACGATCCGGCGATGCCCGAAATGCCGGTAGGGCGCAAGGTCGTGAAAGGCGGCTCCCACCTCTGCGCACCGAACTATTGCCAGCGCTATCGCCCGGCCGCCCGGATTCCACAACCGATAGACACAACGACGAGCCACGTCGGGTTTCGCTGCGTCCAGCGCATTCCCCCGGCATAAGGCGACGGCGGAGTCGCCCCACTCGTTTCTCCCTTGAACACCAACATTGCATCAACCCCCTCGGCCTGCCGATGGGGGTCGTGGAGAGTCGTCCCTGTACGCCGGCGGCGTCATCGATCGAGCGCACCGGGATGGACTGAGTCGACCAGGAGTGAGTCATGAAGAAACAGGATATTGCGATCGAGGTCGCGCCAGCCAACACCAGGCCCGATGGCCCTTCACGCCGGACTTTTCTCAAGCAGAGCGTGGCGGGGCTGGCCGCATTGGGGCTGGCCGGTCGTTTTGCCGACAGCGCCCATGCCGGGCAGACCCGGCCGAACATTCTTTGGCTCGTCAGCGAAGATCACCGGCCGATGTACGGGGCATACGGAGATCCATTGGCGCATACCCCAGCTATCGATGCGCTCGCCAGAAAAGGCGTCATCTACCGCAATGCCTTCAGCGCGGCGCCTGTCTGCGCACCTTCACGCTTCGCCATCCTGACCGGCATGCATGCCGAGAGCAACGCCCCGGCCAATCACATGCGTGCGGAAGCTTCGCTGCCGCAGATCATCGGCACCTGGCCCCAGTACCTGCGCAAGGCCGGCTACTACTGCGTCAACGCGAACAAGACCGACTTCAACTGCGATGTCGACCCGGCAGCCATCTTCGATGATGTCGGGTCCAGGGCGCACTGGAAGAATCGCCCGAAAGGCCAACCCTTCATGGCGATGTTCAACAGCATGACGACCCATGAGTCGAAGCTGTTGCGTTCCGTATCCGGCCCGGTGAAGCCCGAGGCGGTCCGATTGCCCGCCTTTCTACCCGATACCCCGGAACTGCGCGAGGACCTGGCGACCTACTACAACGCGATAGCGAAGATGGATGCCGAAGTCGGCGAGTGGCTCCGCGAACTGGAGGAGGAAGGTGTCGCCGACGACACCATCGTTTTCTACTTCTCCGACAACGGCGGCGCCATGCCACGAGGCAAGCGCTATTGCACCGATGAAGGGTTGCGCTGTGAACTGGTGGTCTATGTGCCGCCCAAGTGGGCGCACCTGTCGCCGGCCAGGATGGGCACGGAAGTCCAGGCGCCAGTGAGTTTCGTCGACCTCTCCCCTACCGTCCTCTCGATTGCCGGAATCGCCACGCCGCCCCAGATGCAGGGCCGCGCCTTCCTTGGCGGGCATCTGGCGCCGGTACGGCGCTATGTCTTCGCTGGACGCAACCGCATCGCCGAGCGTTACGACTTTGTTCGGGCGGTCTCCGACGGCCGATTTCATTACGTACGCAACTACAGCCCGTACCGGCCGATGGGGCAGCACGGGGCATTCGAATGGTTGACCGGCGGCTATCAGAGTCTGGAGCGCGAGTACCTGGCGGGGCGCCTGAATGAGGCCCAGGCTCGATTCTTCGCGGGGCCGAGGGCGTTCGAGGAGCTCTATGACCTGCAGCAGGATCCGGATCAACTGCACAACCTGGCAGCCCTTCCCGAGCACGCTGCGCGCCTGCTTGAAATGCGTGGTGCGCTGAACGAGCACATGCTGGCGATCAACGACAACGGCTTCATTCCCGAATGGATGACGATCGAAGGCTATCTGCCCAGCCGTGATCCCGCAGCCTATCCCCTGCCACGCCTGATGCAACTGGGTGAGCTCGCCGCTCAGCGCGAGGACGCCAACCTTCAGGTGTTGCTGAGCCACCTGGATGACGCCAATCCGCTGATACGCCACTGGGCTCTGCAAGGGCTGCTGATGCTGGGGAAGGCATCGCTCCCGGCCCGCGAGCGACTGTTGCTGCAGATGCGCGGGGACGCACTGGTCCAGAACCGTGTGGTCGCCGCCGAGGCCGTGGCCCTGTCGATGCCGACGCCCGAAGCGGTCGAGGTGCTGGCGGGGATCATCGACAGCGAATCGTCACCCTGGCAGGTGCAGCTCCAGGCACTCAATGCATTGACCTTCATCGGCGAACAGGCCAAGGCCGCATTACCGACGATCAGGCGCATGGCGGGTAGCGATCAGGAGTACCTGCGCAGCGCCGGTCGTTATCTGGAAGCGGTACTGGAGGGGCGCTACGAACCCTCCTATCCCGTCTACCAGTTCTGGCGATTGCTCTGGAAGAAATGGGTGGGCTGAACCCTGCGGGGATACGGCCAGAACCCACCGTCAAGTGATGTCGAAACAACAGGAATCCAAAGGATGAAACACTCTGCCTCTTTCGCCCGGCCACTCGCGGGGCAAACGCCACCTCTGCACATAAAACGCAAGCTCATCACCGCGCTGGCAGCGTTGAGTGTCTGTGCGCTGAGCACGATGCAGGCGCAAGCGACGCCCGCCACCGGCAGCCCCAACATGATCCTGCTGGTCGCCGACGACATGGGCTGGGGGGACTTGGCCAGCTACGGCAACCCCGTGCTCGAAACCCCGAACCTCGATCGGATGGCCCAGGAAGGGCAACGCTGGACCGACTTTTACGTGAGCTCGCCGGTCTGCTCGCCAAGCCGGGGGGCGATGTTGACCGGCCGTGTCGAGACGCGAACGGGTATGTACGGTGTCCATAACAACGTGGTCATCGAAAACGATCCGAACACGTTCCTCGACAAGGAGGTAACGCTCGCGCAGCTCCTCAAGGACAGCGGCTACCGCACGGCGCTGTTCGGCAAATGGCATCTGGGCGACTCCCTTGCGGCCTATCCGACCCGGTCAGGTTTCGACACCTGGTGGGGCACCCCCATGTCCAACGACGGCTACTTCATCGGTGGCGTGACGCCCGAGGAGCTGCGCAAACGCGCCCTGGCCGGCGAGTCGCCGCAGAAGCTGTATGCCGAATACCTGGCCCAGGCGACGGCGAGCTTTACCGACCCCAAGAGCGAGATGTGGAACATTCCCCTGGTCAAGAGCGACCGGGTGGAGGTCAACGGCCAGGTTCGGTTCGAGGACCAGGTGCTCGAACGCCCCATCGACCAGAAGACCTACAACAGGCGACTGACCGATCAAGTAGTCAACTACGTCAGCCAACCACATGAGCAACCCTTCTTCGTCTGGGTGGGCTACGAGAAGCCGCACCTCCCTCACTTCGCCGGCCCTGAATTCGAAGGAACCAGCAAAGGTGGGCGACTGGGCGATGCGATAGCCGAACTCGATCACAGTGTCGGACGGGTGCTCGACTCATTGCGACGGAGTGGCAACGACAAGAACACGCTGGTGGTGTTCGTGAGTGACAACGGACCCTGGCTGCGGTTTGAAGAGCTGGTGGGCTCGGCGGGAGTCTTGCGGGAGGGCAAGAAGTCGACCTACGAGGGCGGCGTCAGGGTTCCCGCGATCTTCTGGCAGCCCGGAGTGATCAGGCCTGCAGTGGTACACGGCATAGGGACTGCGTACGACTTGCTGCCTACCTTCTCGGCGCTGGCCGGGGCCAAGGTTCCGGCGATAGAGCTGGATGGCATCGATCTTTCCGAAACGCTCAAGGGCCGAGGCGAAAGCCCGCGCACCAGCCTGCCCTATTACCTCGGGGGCAAGCTGATGGCCTGGAGAGAGGGTGAGTGGAAACTCAACATCCACGAATCGAGCGCGCGTATCGGCGGACATGAAGGAAAGCTGAATCCCCCTACCTTGTACAACCTGGGCAGCGACCCGGGCGAGAAATACGACCAGGCCGCGAAGGAGCCGGCCATCGCTCAGCGCCTGCTCAAGAATGCGCAAGCATTCGAGCAATCGATCAGCAAAGCCCCGCCGCGTTTTGACCTTGTCCTGCAGAGCCTCAAGCAATAGCTGCCGCAAAGTCGTCCGGGGACTGCTCCCGCTGCCGGTGCGCGTATCGCGAATTTTCTTTCCGCGAATCGGCAGCTTTCGGAGTCCCCTTTCGCGACAACAGCATTGACAAGGTAGCGGGTAATTCGCATATTTATCCAGTCGGATAATTTATCTCGGGACGAGATCCGTGACCCGCAATCCTTCCACTCGCCACGGCGTCCCTGACTGAACACGACATCCATGCAGGCATCAGCCTGCAAATCGACAATAAAAATAAAGGTAGTGACGATGAATGCGTTGATTGATGGCAAGTCGGTCGACTTCGGCCGGCTCGTCCTGCACAGGTGCAATGGGAAGTTGATGGGTGTCTCCCTGGCGGGGGCGGCAATGCTGGCCTTGCCTCTTGGGGTGGCGCAGGCCTTCCAGTTCCATTCGGGGGACTGGGCCGGCTCCCTGGATACCACGCTTTCCTATGGTGTGAGCTACCGCGCAGAAGGGCAGGACAGCAAGCTGATCGCGCGGGCCAACGGCGGCACCGGCGCCAATGGCGACAAGATCAACAAGGACGACGGCGATCTCAACTTTCGCAAGGGCGAAGTCTTTTCCCAGGTGGCCAAGGTCGTCTCGGAGCTGGGCCTGAAGTACCGCGATTCCTATGGCCTGTTCGTCCGTGGCCGCGCGTTTTACGACTTCGAACTGGAGGATGACGAGCGGCGTCATCGGCAGATCCCCGGCGATGGCCTGGACCAGGCCGGCTCCTCCATCGACCTGCTGGATGCCTTCGTCTATGGCCGCTGGACCGTCAGTGAGCGCAATCTCAACGCGCGCCTGGGGCGTCAGGTCATCAACTGGGGCGAAGGCCTCTTCTACCAGAACGGCATCGGTGCGACCAACCCGCTCGACCTGAGCGCACTGAGGGCACCGGGGTCGGAGCTGAAGGAGGCGTTCCTGCCGACCTTCATGGGTTACGGCTCCTATGAGCTGAGCGATAGCCTGACGGTGGAAGCCTACTACCAGCCAGGCTGGGCCTGGGAGGCAACCAAGGTCGACGTCTGTGGCACCTATTTCTCCAGCAACGATTTCATCGGTGAGGGCTGCGACTACGTGGCCGTAGGAGCCTTCGACAACCCATCGGTGCCGGGCGCGCAGCCCTTCCAGTTCGTGCCGCGCACGTCGGACGTCGATGCCGACGACGCAGCGCAACTCGGCGTGGCGCTGCGCTGGTACGTTCCGGCGCTGAACGATACGGAATTCGGTTTCTACCACCTGCGCTACAACGCCCAGCTACCGCAGGTCGGCGCCACCGTGGCGCAGAAGCTGGGGCCCTTTCCGATCCCCAGCACCGCCACCTACCACGCCGAGTACCTGGAGCACCGTGAGTTGTACGGTGCCAGCTTCAACACCACGATCGGTGGTGACGGTTTCTTCGGCGGACAGTCACTGTTCGGCGAGCTGACCTATCGGCCCAACGCGCCCATCGCCCTGTCGCCCTCGGCGATCCTCCGTGCAGCCCTGATGAATCCGGCAGGCAGGCCTGCCGGCACGCACCTCGACGGTTTTCGCGAGAAGGAGATGTACCAACTCTCGTTGGGCACCATCCGCAACATCGGCGCAGTGCTGGGCGCCGACTCGGCCAACCTGCAGGCCGAAATGGTCGCCAGCCGCGTGATGGGGCTGGAGTCGGACGTCGACTACGGCGAAGTCACCAGCAGCGCCTACGGCGCCACCGCCGGCCTCTCGCTGACCTACAACAATGTGTTCAACACCTTCACTCTGGTGCCCAGCATGAATCATGGGCGCACCTTCAATGGCGTCGCGCCTACCTTGACCAACGGACTGAACGAAGAAGCCTGGAGCACGTCCCTGGGCGTCGACGCCATCTACCAGGACCAGTTCACCATCGGTGTGCGCTATGTCGATTACACCGGTGGCGACAACGGCGACCGCGATTTCCTTTCCTTCAACGTCAAGTACAGCTTCTGAGGAGGCATCATGCTCGGTTCAAAGTGCTTCAATACCGGTCTTCTGGCTGTCGCGATGCTGGCTTCCCCGCTGCTGCAAGCCCAGGTGGACACCACCCAGGCCGCGCGTCTCGGCCAGGACCTCACCCCGCTCGGTGCGGAGAGGGCGGGTAATGCCGCCGGCACCATCCCGGCCTGGGATGGTGGCCTCTCCCGGAGCAATGCGCTGGATCCTGCGGGCGGCTACCAGGACCCCTTTGCCGCCGACAAACCGCTGTTCACCATCACGGCCGCCAATGCCGAGGAGTACCGCGACAAACTCAGTCCAGGCCAGTTGGCACTGCTCAAGCGCTACCCGAACAGCCGGAAAATGCAGGTGTACCCGGCGCACCGTTCGGCCTCCTACCCGGACGCCGTATACGCAATGGTCAAGGAGAATGCGCTCAACGCCAAGCTGATCGAAGACGGCAACGGAGTTGCCGATACCAAGAACGCTACGCCGTTCCCGATTCCCTCTTCGGGCCTGGAACTGGTGTGGAACCATCTGATGCGATATCGCGGAGAGGGCGTCAAACGCTACTACGCCGGTGCGCAGCCGCAGCGCAACGGCGACTATCAATTGAACAGGGTGATGGAGGTCGCCATGTTCAACCCGGACGTCTCCGACTACGCCAAGGCGAACGGAAACGTCCTGCTCTACTACCGCCAGTCGATCCTGGCCCCGGCGCGCAAGGCGGGGCAGGAGACTCTGCTCCATGAGCCCATCAACCAGGTAAAGAACCCACGCCTGGCCTGGTCCTACAACACTGGCCAACGTCGCGTGCGGCGCATGCCCAACTTCGCCTATGACAACCCTTCCTCGGACGGGATGGCCACCAATGACAACGGCGATATGTTCTCCGGATCACCGGACCGCTACGACTGGCAACTGGTGGGCAAGCAGGAGATGTACGTGCCGTACAACAACTATCGCTTCGCCGCCAAGAGCAACAAGTACAGCGACATCATCAAGCCCGGGCACGTCAATGCGGACCTGCCGCGCTACGAATTGCATCGCGTCTGGCATGTCCGCGGGGTCCTGAAGGCGGGCGTTCGGCATGTCTACAAGCAGCGTGATCTCTACCTGGACGAGGACAGCTACCAGATCCTGGCTTCCGATCACTACGACAACCGCGACACCCTCTGGCGGGTTGGCGAAGCCTTTAGCATCAACTACTACGATCAGCCGCTGGTCTGGTCGGCCGGTATTGGTCTATACGACCTGATCTCCGGCCGTTACACCATCGGCACCCTGACCAACGAAGAAGTCCCCTACGACTTCAATATCGCCCTGCAACCGAGCGACTTCACTCCGGCGAAACTGCGCCAGGACGGCGTTCGCTGAGGCTGGCTGGCGGTGCCGCTCAGTCTGGAGCGGCACCGCCACTCGGGGATGGTCCAGCGGATCCGGGCATTTCCCCATCGAAGCTGGCCTCGCCGAACAATCCCGGTAGGCCGGCATTCCCCGCACCCTGGAATCGCGAACATGCCCCTCTCCCGCCGCCTCACTAGGCTGCCTGCGCTTGCTCTGGCCTGCGTCTCTCCACTCTACCGTCCACACCCTCTCCGAACTTGCCCAGTCTCGTGTGTCGTTGTTTGTATTTGCCGAAGCATCAATCGCGGAAAATGAACTTCACCACCGCCTCGGCATGGGCTTCGATCGCCTCTGGTGTCAGCACGTCGCGGTCATGGACGAACTTCAGCTCCGCGGTGACCAGGTAGGGCATCTGCGCGATGGCCACCACCATGTACAGCAGCATCACCGGGTCCATCCCCACCAGCCCCGCGGGCATGTTGGAGCCCTCGATGAGCTTGAGGGTCCGGGCATGGTTGGGGCGGATGTAGTGGTCGGCGACCCACTGCAGACGTTCCGAGCCCTCGACCGACTCCTGCACGATCAGGCGGGCGTGCTCGGGGTGCCGTGCGCAGTAGTGCACGTAGCCCCGGATATAGCGCTTCAACGCCTCCACCGGTGATTGCTCGACCGTCGGATCGGGCGGCGGGATCTCCTGCGCCAGACGCTCGAACAGGAAGGCCGCACTCTCGCGCCAGAGCTCCTCCTTGCCGCCGAAGTGGTAGCGGATCATCGCGTGGTTGACCCCCACTCGATCAGCGATGTCGCGCAGGCTCACGGCAGCGAAACCCCGTGCCGAGAAGAGATCCAGCGCGGTTTGCAGGATCTCCGTGCGTGTCTGCTCACTGCGCTCTTGCTTCGCTACCCGTGGCGTACTCATGCGTTCGTATCTACCGATCCCGTGATTCTGGAGGCCCCAAGTCTGGCGTAGGCCATTGGCCATTGACAACACCATTTTGCCAAGCAATTATCCACTCGGATAGTTTTCAGCAAGAAGACTTCCTACCCAGAAAAGCCCCAATGCCAAGCATCGGTACGGGGGAAAACAACAGCCGGAATGGCACAGGCGGGGGATTGGCAATGACCGACACGATGGCGCTCGGCGCACGTCGAAAAATGTCACTGGGGCGGAAGATTTCGCTGGGCGCGGGCGATTTCGGGGTGAATCTCTATTGGCAGATCGCGTCGCTGTTCCTGCTGTTCTTCTACACCGAAGTGCTCGGCCTGTCGGCCCACATCGCGGGCCTAATCTACATGGGCGCGCTGATCTGGGATGCGGCCGTTGACCCGCTGATCGGCGCCATGGCCGACCGCACCCGGACGCGCCTCGGGCGCTTCCGTCCCTACCTGCTGCTCGGCGCCGCGCCGCTGGCCATTGTCTTCGTTCTGATGTTCGCCCTGCCGCGCGGGGAAGGGACCCAGTTGGTGCTGCTCACGGTGGCGAGCCACTTCGCCTTCCGCACCCTGTACGCCCTGGTCTCGGTACCCTATGCCTCGCTCTACGCACGGGTCACCCAGGACAGCGAAGAACGGGCGACCATGGCCGGCATCCGCATGGTCTTCGCCATCCTCGCGGCGATGGCCGTGTCGGCGGTGACCTTGCCGGCGGCGCGCTACTTCGGCGCAGATGCGCTCGCCTGGGCAGTGGTGGCCGGCTTGTTCGCCTGCCTCGCCTCGACCATGCTGTTCATCGCGGCACTGGCGGCCGGCGCCGACGACGCCGCGGACGATGGCCACGAGCCTGCGGCCGCCAAGCCTGGCGCCGGTCATCTGCTCGCCTCGCTGTTGAGCAATCGGCCGTTGCTGATCGTACTGGGCATCACCCTGATGAACTCGCTGGCCAGTACCTTCTTCTCGAAGAACCTCCTCTACTACTTCAAGTACGTGCGCAACGATCCGGACTTCGGCGGCACCGCGCTGGCGATGATGGCCGCCGTCGCGGCCCTGGCGGCGCCGCTCTGGGCCCATGTGGCGCGCTCGCGCAGCAAGCGTTTCGCCCTGCTGGCGGGCACCGGCTTCTACGCCCTGGGCTTCGTTCTCTGGTACCTGTGCAACGGCGCAGGTTACATCGGCCTGCTGGCGATCCTGGCCCTTATCGCGGTTGGTGCCAGCGCTAGCGCGGTGTGCTTCTGGGCCATGGTCCCGGACACCGTGGAGTACGGCCAGTGGCGTTCGGGGATTCGCTCCGAGTCGCTGATCATCGGCACCGTGATCTTCGCCCAGAAGGCCGCGCTGGGCATCGCCGCCGGCATCCTCGGGCTGGCCTTGAGCGGCATCGGCTTCGTGCCCAACAGCGTCCAGTCCGCGCACACCACTGACCTGCTCCTGCTCACGATGTCGCTGGTGCCGCTGCTTGGCACTGTGGGCGTGCTCCTGCTCGCCTGGATCTACCCCATCGACCCGGCGATGCATCGCCGCCTGCTCGACGCCCTGAACCTGCGCGGCCGAAAGGCCGACGCCAGCCAGGACGAGCCCGCCACACCTGCGCTATCGCGCGCCTGAACAACCACCATGATCAAGGAGATCAGCATGACGGCCACCCGTGACCACGCCCCCGTGCCCGAGGGCGCTACCGTGGCGCGTTTCCTCCCCGACTTCGTCTGGGGTGTCGCCGCCTCCGCCGCGCAGACCGAGAGCCGGAACGGTCGCGGGCCCAGCAACTGGGACGCCCTGTGCGAGGCGCGCGGGGCGGTGCTCGACGGCTCGACCAACGCCCTCTGCACCGGCTTCGAGGAGCGTTATCCGGCGGACCTCGCCCTGCTGGCAGACGCCGGTGTGCAGGCATTTCGCTTCTCCATCGCCTGGCCCCGGGTCCAGCCAGACGGTCCAGGGCCGGCGGATGCCGCCGGCCTGGCGGTCTACGACCGGATGGTCGACGCCATGCTGGAGCGTGGCATCACGCCCTGGCCGACATTGTTCCACTGGGATGTCCCGACCTGGGCCGGGGACTTCCGCAGCCGCGACATCTGCCAGCGGCTTGCCGACTACGCCGAGATCGTTGCGTGCAAACTGGGGGATCGCGTCCGGCAGTGGATCGTCCTCAACGAGCCGAACAGCGTCGCCCTGCGCGGCTATGCCGCCCAGGTCCATGCCCCGGCACTGAACAGCGCCGACGCCGCCTACGCCGCCATTCACCACCAGAACCTGGCCCAGGGCCTGGCTTTCAAGGCGCTTCGCGCGACGCTGCCGAGCGGACATCGCATCGGCACCACGGTGAACCTGCAGCCGGTACGTGCCGAAGACGACTCGGCGGAGAACCAGGCGGCTGCACACATGGTCGACGCCCTGTGGAACCGCGCCTTCGTCGATCCGTTGTACGGCAAGGGCTATCCGGCGCTGATCGCCGAGCGGCTGGCTCCATTCATCCACGACGGTGACATGGAGCTGATCGCGGTGAAGCCCGACTTTCTCGGCATGAACTACTACAGCCGGATCTACGTCCGGCAGGTCCCCGGCGAGGTGCTGGGCATCGCCCAGGGCGAGGCGCCGCAAGAGCTGCCCCGTACCGGGTATTTCCATGTGGAGCCCGAGGGCCTCAGCGAAATGCTCCTGCGGCTGCACCGCGACTACGCGGCCCCCGAGCTGTACATCACCGAGACCGGCTTCGCCATGCCCGACCCGCCGCCCCGCGATGGTGTGGTGGAAGACAGCGATCGGATCGCCCACCTGGCGAGCTACCTCAAGGCCGCCCAGGTCGCCCAGGCCCAGGGCGTACGCCTCAAAGGACTGTTCTATTGGTCGGCGACCGACAACTGGGAATGGGCACAGGGCTTCGCCAAGCGCTTCGGCCTGATCCACGTCGACCGCGACACCCTGGCCCGCACCCCGAAGCGCAGCCTCGGCTACTTTGCCGACTGCATCCGCCACAACGCCGCGCTCGACGCTCCATCTCCCTGAGAGAGCAGGCCGGCTACCGGGCAGAGACTGTCTGGTAGCCGGCAATTCCTATCGTGCGCAACGGCCGCTCCTCGGCATAGAAGCGCTCCGACTCCATGATGAAAGTGCCGCCGCAAAGGCGGCACATGTCCCTCATCCGAGGCGCAGCCTGAGTGCTTCGACGAGACGCTTGCGCAGGAAGCGCAGCACCTCCAATACCGGAGTATCCGGATCGAATGTGCCGTCCAGGACCTGCGCCAGATAGTTGCAGGCGTTACGCACGTTGTCGTCTTCATCCACATCGTCTTGCGCGTTGACCTTGATCGCCGGCAGTGCGGCCCGCGCGGCCTCGCCGCAGTAGGTCAGCGCATTGATCGCCTGCAGGCGCAGCGGTTTCGGCTGGCCGGCACCCAGGTACTCCGCGAGCAGCGCTATCGAAGGTTCGGTTTCCTTCAGGTGGACCAGCGCCTCGGCGGCCACGATTCGAGTCTGCGGCAGGTCTTGCTGAAGGGTCCGCAGCAACCTCTGCCGTGCCGGTGCCGCCTGCTCACGCAACATCAGCAGACCGCTGGCGGCCCAGTAACGTACCACCTCGTTGTCGTCGTCCAGGTCGGCCAGCAAGGCATCCACTTCGGCGGGGTCGCGCTGCGCCGCACGCTGTGCCACCTGCATGATCCGCTGCAACGGGTAGGCGCCGGGGCGGCGGCTGTTCAGGTAGCCCTCCAGAGCCGAACCTTCGGGGATAAAGCCGTTGTCGTTGATCTCCAGCATGTGCCGGTCGAGGGCCGCGCGCAGCTCCTCGAGCTTGTCGCGATGCTGGGGTGACTCCGCCAGATTGATCACCTCGTCCCGGTCATTGGCAAGGTCATAGAGTTCTTCGTAGGGGCGCTCCTGGAAGAACGCCGCCTGCTGTGGCGAAAGCATGCCTTCCCGGAACAGGCGCAGCCAGTCGCGGTAGCCCTCGGCCATCCAGCCGAACGCCTGGTACTGGCCGCCAATGCGGTGCGGCATGTAGTTGCGGATGTAGCGGTAACGGGTATCGCTGACCGCGCGTACGAAGTCATAGCGTTCATCCATTCGGTTGCGCATGCCGAAGGCATAACGCTGTTCCCTCACCGCCGCGGCACCGAGCAGCGCCGAGCCCTGCATCTGCGCCGGCGCTGGAATGCCCGCCAGGGCCAGTACCGTGGGCGCCAGGTCGATGAAGGTCACCGGCGTGTCGACCACGCTACCGGGGCCGACATTGGCCAGGTGCGCCCACTTGGCGGGAATGCGCACGATCAGCGCGCAGCGCAGCCCCTCCTCGTAGCAATAGCGCTTGCTGCGGGGCAACACGCCGCCATTGTCCGAGTAGTAGAAAACGATGGTGTCCTCAGCCAGGCCGTCCTCCTCCAGTTCGGCCAGGCGCTCGGCGATCTGGCCATCGAGGCGTTCCATCAGGTTGTAGTAGGAGGCGAAGTCCTGGCGGATCGCTGGAGTATCGGGCAGGTAGGCCGGCACGCGGATATCCGCCGGTTTCACCGCACCGTCCCGGTCGAGGAAGATCCGTGACTCATGGGTGGTCTCGTAGTTGAACACGGCCATGAACGGCTTGCCCTCGGGACGCTTGCGCCAATGCGCCTTGCCGCTGCTCTCGTCCCAGATCGCGGCTGGATCGACATCGCAGTTGTAGTCCGTCTTGGCGTTGTTGCTGCAGTAGTAGCCGGCTTCGCGCAGGTACTGGGGATAGGTCTTGAGCACATCCGGCAGCTTCGCCTGGGCCCGCATGTGGTTGGCCGGCGCGCAGGACTCGGCCCGTACCCCGGTGAGGATGCCGAAGCGCGACGGCGCGCAAACCGGAGCGTTGGCATAGACAAAGCGGTAGAGGACGCCCTCCCGCGCCAGACCGTCGAGCGTCGGGGTCCTGGCCAGGGGATCACCATAGGCACCGATGAAGGGGCCATTGTCCTCACTGACCAGACACAGGAGATTTGGTGTGGCCTGCCCACGCCTGGCAGCGGCAAGGGAGACGCCGGTGAGGGAGGACGCCAGCAGCATCGATCCCAGCTGCAGGAATCGACGACGGTCAATATGGGACATCTCGGTACTCGTCTGAAGGCCGCCACGGCGGCCGATTGGAAGAATAGGGGCACGGGATATCCGCGTGTGTCGGGCGTCCGAACATCAACCTCGAATCTCCAGCGGATCCACATTGCGAAAAAATAATCCATATGGATAATTATTGCCAATTTCGCGATCCAGCCATTTCAGAGGAGAACCTGTGGAGACGCGCAAGATCGCCGCGATGGCCGAAGCCTACGACGTTGCCCTGGCACTGCACTACGAGGACAGCTACTTCAAGATTCCCGGCTGCCCCGGCCCGGGCATCGAGATCGACGAGGCCCACGCCGCCGAGTGCGCCAGCGTTCGCCACCGCTGGCGCAACCCGATGTGGCGCCATGCCGACGGTAGCGTCACCGAATGGTGAGCCTGTCGATCCTTCCCGAGAACCTTCCAGGAGTCCACTGATGTCCCGTTTCGCCCTGTACCCCAGCCTGGTCGACCGCAGCGTGCTGATTACCGGGGGCGCCAGCGGCATCGGCGCCGCCTTCGTCGAACAGTTCGCTCGCCAAGGCGCCCGTGTCGCCTTCCTCGATGTGGACGAAAGTGCCGCCGCGGCGCTTGTCGATCGCCTCGTCGATGCGCGGCACGTGCCTTTCTACCTGCACTGCGACCTGACCGACCTGGACGCCCTGCGGGCGGCCATCGCCAGTGCTCGCGCGCAGATCGGCGCCATCGCCGTGCTGATAAACAACGCCGCCAACGACTGCCGACATGCACTGGCCGACATCGATGAGAGCTACTTCGAGCACAACTTGGCGGTCAACCTGCGCCATCAGGTCTTCGCAACCCAGGCGGTGATCCCGGACATGCGCCGGCTGGGCGGCGGCTCGATCATCTGCATGGGGTCTACCGGCTGGATGAGAAAAGGCGCCGGCTATCCCCTGTACGCGGCGGCCAAGGCGGCGGTGCGTGGCTTCGTCAACGGCATGGCCCGCGAACTGGGTCGGCAACGGATACGGATCAACAGCCTGGTGCCCGGCTGGGTCATCACCGAGCGCCAGGCACGTCTGTGGCTGGATGACGCCGGTCGCGAAGAGATCGCGCGAGTGCAGTGCCTGCCGGGCTTTCTGCAGCCGGGCGAACTGGCCCGCGCGGCGCTGTTTCTCGCCGCCGACGACAGCCGCATGTGCACCGGCCAGGACTTCATCGTAGACGGAGGCTGGGTTTGACTATCGTCGTGCCGATGGAGGTAGAGCTGGACGCCGACAACATCCTCGGCGAGGGCATCCACTGGTGCGATCGTACCCAGGCGCTGTTCTGGACCGATATCCAGCGCGCCACGTTGTTCCGACAACAGCCGGGAAGCAGGGCGCTGCAGCAGTGGCAATTGCCCGAGCGACTGGCGTTTCGCGCTGTGCGAGACCGAGGGCTGGCTGCTGGCCCTGGCCTCGCGGATGGCGTTCTTTCGCCTCGCCGACGGAGCGTTGCGGACGCTGCACGAGCCGAGCGCCGGGCCACGGCAGCCAGTGGGCGGTTTCTGGCGACTGCATGCTGATCTGCGCCTGGAACACCTGCCGCTGCCGCCGGTGGCCATCGCCAACAGCCTCGCCTTCAGCCCCGACGGCGCCACCCTGTACTACTGCGACTCGCCCAGCCGGCAGATCTGGTGATGCGCTGGACCCGCCACGGCTGTTCGTCGACCTCGGCGAGGTGCCAGGCGTACCGGACGGATCATGCATCGACGCTCAGGGCCACCTGTGGAATGCCCAATGGGGGCTGGGGCGGGTCGTGCGCTACTCCCCCGACGGCGCGCAGCAAGGCATCTGGCCGGTGCCGACTCGCCAGCCGACCCGGCCGGCCTTCGGCGGCCCGCTGCTCGATACTCTCTACGTCACCAGCGCGCGCGACGGGTTGTCTGCTGATTCCCTTGCGAGCGATCCCCATGCCGGCGCGCTGTTCCGCTGCCAACCCGGCGTATGCGGCCTAGCCGAGACGCGCTTCGCCGGAGCGCCCTGAGGCGGATTTGACCGCATCTCTCCTGTACTTACGGTTGGGTCGCCGACTCATCAAGTGGGTTCGCGCCAGCTCAAGGCAGGTTGGCGCGGCACAGCTCGACGAAGCGCTGGGCGGACGGCGAACGCGAGCGCCCGGTCAGCTCGATGACGCTGAGTTCGGTGGTAAGCCCCCAACTGGGCACGTCGAGGATGGTCAGGCTGCCCTCCTCCACCTCCCGGGCGAACTGCTGCTCCGGCGCCGCAGCCCACGCATCGCTGCTGAGCAGGATCTGGCCCAGCACACCGTAGTCACTGCACAGCACGTGGGCGTTCAGCTCGGCCTCGGCGAACACCTGCTGCCTGAAGGGATGCGCGGGAGAAAGCTCCGTGGCGGACAATATCGGGTATTGCGCAAGCTCGGCCAGGCCGATGCCCTTGCGGTTGGCCAACGGGTGATCGTGGCGCACGAAGACCGGGATGCTGATGTGCTTGAGGACCTCCCAGGAGATCCCTTCGACTTCCTGATAGCTGCGGTAGCCCGCGATGACCATGTCGTACTGGCGATTCTTCAACCCGTAAACCAGCTCGTCTGGCGTTCCCTCCCTGACCTGCACCCTGATCCGCGGATGACGCGTCACGAACTCCAGCAGGGTCGCCCGCAGGACCAGCTCCCGGCAGGCCCGGCCCATGCCGAGGAACAATTGGCCCGATTCCAGGTTGCGATACAGGTTGGCCTCGCGCTCGATCTCCTCCGTCTCCAGCAACACCTTTTGGCAGCGTTCCTGGATGTGCAGGCAGAAGGCCGTCGCCTGCATGCCACTACTGCTGCGATCGAACAGGCGCACGCCCAATCCTTCTTCCAGGGTGGCGAGGCTGCGCGTCAGGGATGGGGCGTGTTCGGCCAGTTCGGTGTCTCCGACGGCAACCCGAACGCCACCAAATGGAGCGCCTTCGCCGGCGTCGGCGGTACCAGCTTCATCCCCGGGCGTGAGCAGGATCGCTGGGGCGTCGCCTATTTCCGTTACTCGCCGAGCAAGGTCCTGCGCGACGGTCTCGACACCCTGGGTTTCGCGCTACACGATGAGCATGGGGTAGAGGCTTTCTACAACGTCGCCCTGACCCCCTGGCTCCTGCTGACGCCCGACCTGCAGGTGGTCAACCCGGCCGCCGGCGGTGCGTCGACGGCGGTAGTCGGCAGCCTGCGTCTGCAAGTGAAGCTCTGAGGGATAGGCGCACCGGAGCTCCTGCGGGGATTATCCGCTGCATACGGCGCACCCTGGGAGCCGGCCCTCCCACAAAGCGCCCCCACTTCACTCCGCCGCCGCGCTGTCCACCCTCGCAGCACCCGGACGGCGATAGCCAACACCGTGCAGTAAGCGCGCGCAAGTATTGAATGTTGGCCTTCGTGTGCAGCGGATATGCCATCGGCCATCTCTTGTGGCAATTGCACGCGCGGGCGCAACCGGAAGCTGGTGCGCACTCCCAACCAGGTATAACCAGGATCACGATGGTCAGCATCGCGGTAGAGAGCATTTCGAACGATGCCAGTGGTGCAACGAAGTAGGCGCTAGGTGCCATTGCATGGTGGACACTCGCCCAAAGCACGTTCATCTCCAAAGCGTCCCGCCAAAGCGGCCATGAAATGACAGCCACAAGAATGAACAGGATCAGGGAGAACGCTCTGAGCACCCAGAGCTGTGGCCGTGCCGCCCAGCTCATACCGAGGGCAGTGCTGCGACTCGAGACCATCTGCTTCGACTCCACCTGTGCGGCCCTCCTCATCCGCTAAAGCTCGAAGTGAGCCAATACATCTTCATTGCGGCGCGAAACGACGTCGAAGTTCGCCGCTATGGCGATGCCTTGTGCCGTGGGGCCTTCGACCTGCGGAATGAACAGGTAGAGCGTGCCCTTCAGTCGCACGCCTTCGTTTGCCCGGACGGACTCGATGGCTCTGGCGGTGGCCTCATCAGGGACTGTCAGGACGCAGGGGACGTTGGATGGGAGAATCTTGAAGTCGGAGCCGCCGCTGCCACGGAACGTTTTGCTCCAGCAATGGGGCTCGCCCGTACTGCTAAGCAAGGGGAAACTCTTGGTGGCGAAGTCGTATTCGCCCACGTGCAAGTAATCCACCGTGTGCACGGGCCTCGACCCCGGGGAGATGTCCAGCTTGTAGTAGTCCTGCTTGCGGTACGCTTCCAGCATGGCGTCGATCTTCGGCAGTTCGGTTTCAGCGATATCCTTTTTCTTGAAGGCGTCCCGCACGTTCGTATAACCCTCGGTGAAGTACCGGAGCTTCTGTTCATCAGTCAGCGTGTTCGACGACTTGGAGCGCACCAGGTAATTCAGCGAGGTGTTGTTTCTCGGGTCGCGGTCCAGCACATCGTAGTGATCCAATGGAATGCTGAGATCCGGCGTCGGGAAGGCCGGGAGTTGCGGTGCAGACGGTGGTTCGACCGCTGCAGCGATTGCCGCCGGCGTGGGAGATGCTGGCTGCAGTGCCGATGCTTGAGGCGCTGTCGCTTCCTTACCGTCGCAGCTACTCAACAGGGCGACCGCCAGTACGCCGGCCATGGGCTTCCAATGCATGGTTCTTATCCTCCGATGGTGGCGCGCAGCGCCGTTGAACGAGTTGGGCTTGGGCTACAGCAGGTCGGGCCGGCTACTCTGCAAGGCGGCTTCGCTCACTGCGCCCTGCACGGAGCACGTCAGCATGGCGCCGGGCAGGAGTGCTCTGGTGGCATCGTCGGAGCGAGGCTCGACGAGCAACACCCGTTCTGCCGCATCGACCAGCAGTTTGCCGGCGGACTGGGTGGGGTCTGATGGAGTCCAGAAGGTGGCCTTGGGGGACCAGATTTCGCTACGGACGTACGCGCCTTGCACAAGTTGCAGCGGCTCGCCGGCAACCTCGGCGATGCGCTGAGCGACATCGGACTGAGCCTGCTGGGTGTAGAAGCCCCACATCAGGAGGCGGGTGCCCATGATCGTGGTGTCGTGGTCCAGGATCCCGGTGAGGGTGAGGTCATTGAATTCAACTGGCTGTGAAAACTCCCAGTGCTTGCCCAGGCTGACTTTCGTGCCGCTCAGCAAGATGACTTTTCCGTCGCGGACTTCGGTGGGGATGTTGGCCTGCTTGGCGATCTCCTGCAGGGCGGGATACGACGCGGCATCACATGCGAGAAAGCTTGCCAGTGGGTCCGGCGCCGATGTGGCGCTTGCGCTGACAAGGGCCAGGCTCGCCAGGAATGCATTTCGAAGGAGGTTCATCTGTCCGTTCCCTGTGATCATGTAGACACGTGCAGGGCTTTGGCGCCCAGCAGGTAGTCTAGGGATGACGTACGGGCCGAACATTCCAGAAAATTCTCAAATCGCGTGGGAAACGTCCCTGTTTCGAGGACGTCGTAGCCTGCCATCTTGAGCAGCGGCCTGACGCGGCAAGCAGCCATGCGCCGAATGGGTGTGGTACTTGAAAATGCGCTTCCTTGACCTCTCTCTACCGGCCATCTTTCTCGGGGGTGTGAAGGTAGGCCAACGACTTCTTGCGTTGCGCTTCCAACTCTTCGGCCAAGGGACGGTAATGAATGGTGTTGGGCCATTCACTCAACCACAGATAAGTGGCCATAGGAGGCAGACCCGAATTAACTACTCGCCGTTGCTTTAGGTTAAGGACCTCTCCCAAAAACCTCTCCGATGTACCAATATTCGGAATAGAAAACCACCCCTTCCTCGTCAGCTTCTTCCCGAATAACTCCTAGCTCTTCAAACCCTGCGGGGATTTCCAACCCCCACTCGGCACATATGCTTCGCCCAGCCATGTTGGCAATTCTTCCAAACCTGCCAGTTCCAGGAACTGTATGCTCGCCGAAGTACTGCTCGGACGCGAATACGCAGATTTCACTATTAAACATATACGGCTGCGTTATTACACATGTAACCCTGCAATAATTCTGCGACCGGGACTTACACGTATAAATTGAGTAGGCGGCATCAATCAGACACTGTGCACACTCTGACCTGATTGCACTACTCGAATCTTTTCCATCCAGCAAGGTCGAAACAACTGGGACTTTAATATTCCAATATCCATCATCCAGATCTGATTGGGAAGGGAAAAATCCTGCCATGTTCTGCGACCACGACCTTAGTGATTGCAGTCTACGCGATGTACCCCGCAGTTTTTTCTTACCTCCAAGCGCTCTCATGTTCTTTTGCCTCAGCAATTGAGTCGAGTGCATCTGCACGCTCTCAAATACAGCATAATTAACCTATCTCTTTGCCACCCACCTCATAGACTAATTAACTAACAAGCCCTACAGGTACGGTAGACTGGCCACGTATTACACAAACGACTGATGAACCACATACCCCAACTACGAGGATGGTGCGGAACGATCAGTCAAATGCAAACGCTCATGACTCTGAACACATATACTGCTTTGCTGCCTCAGCCGAGATCAAGACACTGCCCCACTCCTTCGTTGCAATATAGTCTTTGTCGTCCAATTCCAATCCATATTTTTCAAATATCACATTGAGGCTGGTAGTCACTTTCTCTATTAACCCTGCCTCAACCTCATTAAGCAATATCCACCCAATTGTGGATACTGGATCAGTGGCGAGCGCAGTGTCATCAAAAAGAAAATGAACCGCATAATCTAATTCATCGTACCCACCCTCAGACAGCGTATGCTCCACCCACGCCCTCTGCTGACAATCCTTATCTGAAAGACATTGAAGATAGTCAATCAACTCCTCTCGCATGGAAATACACTTCAATTGAGAGAACTCCAATCTTCCCATTTCTTATACTTTCACAAGTAAGTATGTTCTTGTCAGATGCAGCAATGGACCTCCTTCACCCCAACTCCTCCTCAGCGCAAATACTAATCAATAAACATTTTCCATCTTTTTTGCCAACCAAACTTATCGGCCTACTTGTCACGCCTCCATCCAACGAAATCTCGACCTTAATTCTTTTATCTTCAAATGTTTTAAGCTCTTCAATCAAGCCCTCAACGGTCTTTCCGCGACCTTCCCAACCTAGCCTGTCATCAATCATTTGATCACCAGCTTACAGCCAATTGCCGCGACATATTTTGGAACTCCCAACTTCATCCATGCGCTCATTTACAGCACGAACATCCTTAAACCCTCAACAACCTTACTCACAGCACCTGCCTCAAGTGTGATTTCCCTGACAGTAACACCGTTATCACTACTCCACACTAAACGATCACCAGACCTCGTCCTGATATAATACAAATAACACCCAGCATCCCCCATGCCAGTACATGTCAAATCAAATAAACCCTCGACAAGCTGCTCGGAGTCACCAGTAAAATAGGCTTCTGCGTTTCGATATAGAGATACAACATCCATATCTATATCACTGACAGGCAACTGATCAATCGGAGCGTTTCGGTAAAAACCTACCGTGGTAGCCAGCTCAACTCCATCCAGGTTGTCGAACACTCTCTTTCCGTCAATATAAAGATAAAACAGCCCATTCTTCCAAATATCGTCCGGAATGTTCCACGACACAACCACATCAATTTGGATGGCAAAATAATGAGGATCGCCAAGTATCATAAAACTCCAACCCCCAGTGCCCTCTGCACATATTCCAATAATTACTCTGAAATTAACTCTCTCCGTCTAAACACTACGCGCCCCACGCCAGAGAAACTTGGCAATTTTCCCACCCCAACAACTGTCTCCGACCTACACTTCAGCGCCTCGGTTTGATATGCGCCATACTGACACATAATTTCTTCGATTTCTTCGATATCATCCTCATCATTAGTCTCAAGGTAAAACCTGATTACCCACTCTTCATCTTCTCGTAGCAAAGTTATCATTCTGAAATTCGGTGAAATTGCTCCCACCATTGATTGAACCAACATCAAAACTTGATAATTCCAATCTTCGAGAGCACCAGACTCATTCATTTTTATTGCACAATAGGGGACAGACCCGAATGGCACTTACTTAGGGCTAACTGATTGATTAGAAAAAGAAAGGCTGCTCTTG
>RCUL01000410.1_pt1 | contig 23184 bp, 19 predicted proteins | sample 2167521 | NCBI WGS metagenome assembly RCUL01 (sample SAMN09932745, study PRJNA488358) | compost metagenome | feature: garden; material: soil; isolation source: compost soil in acetic acid-enriched culture | place: Germany: Experimental Botanical Garden Goettingen | collected 2016-01-27
CTTAAAATCTCTCGGCCGCAAGGTCATGCCGGTTCGAGTCCGGCTTCGGGCACCAAAAAAATCAAAGGCTTACCGTTTTCGCGGTAAGCCTTTTTTCTTTGGCGGCGGTTTTTCGTATCTGTTTGGTGTCTGTTAGGTCGGAGCAGGTACGACGACCTTGGCCTGGCGAGATGCTCGGGCACGGTAAGGCGGGAAGGGTAGAGCTATTGGGAAGCGGATTTGCAGTTGATTGCAACGGATAAAAAACCCCGCATCAGCGGGGCTCTCGTTGGCAGGATCAGGCGCAGCAGGCATCTTCTTCCTTCGGCGCAGGCCTTGATGCCTTGTCTGGCACGAGCCGAACCTCAACCCGTTTTCCCAGGGCACGAGCAGCGTTCGCCAGGGTGGCAATGGTCATGCCGGCATCTTCAGCGTCCAGAACACGGGTCACCAGCGTTCTACTAGTATGCATACGTTTGGCTAGCGCTACGCTGTTGATGCTCTGTGCCTTCATTGCCTCTCGGATCTGCCAGGTGATGACCCTTTTCAGTGCGGCAGCAGACACCTCCTCCCTAAGGCCCTGCTCAGCCAGGAAGTCGTCGAAATCGGAGCCGATATGCTTGTTCATGGGGTACCTCACAGTGCAGCTTTTCGTTTCTTTGCGGTGGCCAGTTCAGCTGCAGGTATCTTCTGCGACTTCTTGATGAAAGCATGCAGAAGCACCATGTCGCTCCCTACTACGGTGAAAATCGTCCTGGCTATACCGTCCGGGAGGTGGGTGCGCACTTCCCACAGCCCATCATCCAACTTGCGCACGACCGGCATGCCCATCGGCCAGCCAATTTGCACCGTCTTGATGTCAGTGCCGACCAGCCGCCGAACATCTTTGTCTTGGTCGCATAGCCATTCCCTCACAGGCTCGTTCCCTGAGGTGGTGCAGAAGAAGCGAACGTTCAGCTTCGGCGGCGGTTTTTCCATGCGGCGCAGTGTACCTATTTAGGGTCATCGTTCAACCAATGGTTGCACAGACTGGCGTTTATGCTTGCCCTGTGGAAGTTGTGCCGACGAGCGGTCCACCCCTATGCCCTCTGTGGACCGACTGAGCTATAGCGTAGACACCCAGAGGGCCACCACTCACCACCGACGGGGTGTATGCTGAATCCACGCGCCGATTTCCCATTTGCAGGGGCGTGACCGAAATTCCTGCTAAGTGAGGAGCACCGCACCATGTGCACATTCTTCGTCACCATCCCCAACGCCGACCTGGCCATGTTCACCCGCCCCGGCCTCGACCTGACCACCGGGCAGATCCTTGAGCTTGCCTACGAGCACCCGCGCCAGCTCGATCTGTTCGCACCGCTGCCATGCGGCCAGCACCTGAGCCTCGGCAAGATCCTGCACTCCCTCGGCGACCGCGCCTGCCATGCAGGTGATCAGCAGCGAAGCAAGACATATCACGTGATTGCAGATGCCGTGGACGCACTGCCAAGCGGGCACTCGCTGTTCGAGGCGCTGGAGGAAGCTCGCGCTGCCGGGGGCGAGCAGTGGGCGGAGTTGGAGAAGGATTTCGTGGAAGGGATTGGCCTGGATCTGCCGGCCGAACTCATCGGGGTTGTCTTCGTCCATCAGCTCGAAGTGCTGCTGGACCAGTTCCTGGCACAGAGGCACTGATGGCTTAGAGCAGGTCGCGGCGCTTCTGCCTGGAGAGCCCTTGCTCGGCGGCGGTGCCGGCGTAGTTCGCCTCGCGCGGTTGCCTGGATAGCTGCCTGGTCGGCTGTTCCTGGTCGGACAGCGGCAAGGCAGCCGCCCAGGCGTCACGCAATGAGTCAGGAGCATACGAATACGAGGCAGGCATGAGTGCCTCTTTTGGCGTCTCCGGTTCGTGGGTTGTGTTCAGATCAAGGCCGGAGAGATCGACCACGATACTGGTCTGGTGGGTCTCCCGCAGCGGCTTGAGCTTGCCACTGATGGCTCGCCCAGTCACCCCGAAAATCACCAGCAGGCGCCGGCCTTTGACCCAGAAGGCTAGGTCTGCATGCAGCCCACCCTCATCAAAGGGCGCTTCGATCCGCTCCGCGAACACCTCGGCTGGGGGGGGCTTCACCTGCACCTGCCGGGTGTAGACGTTGTAGTAGACATAGTCCCTGACGGTTCCCTCGAATGCCGGCAGCATGAGTCGCTGTGCCTGCAGCGCGATCTCCCTAGCCTTCAGCAGAACGCCATTGAGGAAGCCCTCTACGCAATCGCTGTCGGCCGCGTGGCGGAAATAGGGAATGACATTGGTGCCGCGGTTGGCTGCGATCAGTTGATGTCGACAGGCTGGGCAGATGCATCCACAGGCCAGGCCGTTGTCGACCTCGTGAGCACTATGAGTCGCCGACATCCTGGCGCGGATCTGGAGCGATGGGGTAACCCTCGCCGAGGCCACCAGAGCCAGTCTGGCAGCCCACGGCGACAAGCCGGGTATGAAGGAAACGCGCAGCATCATCGAGCGAGTGCTCGCCCTGCATGAGTCCGCTGATCAGCCTACCCACTTCCATCGAGCAACTCGGCGGTGGCTGGATTGCCGAAGAGGCCCTGGCCATTGGTCTGTGGTGCGCCTTGGCGGCGGACAGCCCTGAGGATGGCGTGATTGCAGCCGTCAATCACAGTGGCGACAGCGACAGTACCGGGCTGATCGCCGGCCACTTCCTGGGACTGATCCACGGCCCCGATGCTATCCCGCAGCATTGGCTGGAGCAGTTGGAGCTGCGTGATGTGATCGAGCAGGTCGCCTGGGACATCGTCCAGATTCCCGAGCAGTACCAGGCAGAAGATTGCGAGGTTGCCGAGGCGGTCTGGCAGCATTATCCCGGCTGGTAGAGAGGAAAGACAGAAATGAAGCGTTATCAGCACATGCTAGCCGCTGCCAGCCTTGGATTGCTCATGGGCATAGCCTGCCAGGCTCAGGCCGCCGACCACGATATTGACAACGACGGTCTCTGGGACGATTGAGTGGCCGCGGGGTGAAATCTTTCTCTCTGATCAGGCTAAATCCTAGCTAACCCAATCAAATCGGCTAAGATCATTGCCATCCTTTTTCATGCGGATCAACGCCATGACTGACCGTTGGCTCAATGTCGATGAGATTGCCGAACACCTTGGTGTCAGCAAGGACACTGTCTACTCATGGATCTCCAAGCGCAGCATGCCTGCCCACAAGGTGGGGCGTCTGTGGAAGTTCCAGAAGGCCGACGTAGACGCCTGGGTCAAGGCAGGCGGGGCCAACGACGATGTGCAGCGAGAGCCAGCATGAGTACCGAGCGCTACCGTCTGTCGTTCACTACGGGTGGCCTATTCCTGCAGGAAGCCCCGTTGGTTGCCGAGCGCTACCTGACGCTGCGTGACTGGCCGCAGACCCGTGCAGAGGTCCGTAGTGGCAACCTCCTGCAGGCACGTACAGCCAGCGCGGCCAAGCGCATCAGCATCGAGCTGTTCGGGCGACTTGAACTGCTTGATGTCGAAGAGTTGGAGGCCCTGGTCGAAGGCAACCTGCGTGAGCGCGGTTACCTGCTGTGGTCGGCGGTCTGTCGCCGTTATGCCTTTATCCGTGACTTCGCCATTGAGGTATTGCACGAGTACTACCTCAGCCGGCGTCACCGGATCGTGCCCGCTGACTACGAAGCCTTCTACAACGCCAAGGCCCTTTGGCATAAGGAGCTGGACGAGATTGCCATCTCCACCCAAAAGCGCCTGCGTCACGGTGTATTTCAGATGCTGCGCGAGGCTGATCTGCTCTCCGAACAAGGTCAGATCCAGCCGGCGCTGCTGACCCCGTATCTAGCCCGGCTGATAGCCAAGCATGGGCGCGAGCATCTGCTGGTTTTTCCTGCCACGGATAGCGAAATTCAAAGGTGGCTTCAATGAGCCGGAAAATCAGCCAGCAGCCGCTGTCCGCACGTTTCGAGCACCTGCTGGGCGTCATCAGCAGCCAGCGCTTTCTAGAGATGAAAGGGCTGAACAACGACCTGCCGTTCTACATCTGCGAGTTCAAGGCCGCCGAGGCCTTCGAGATGCAGCGCCTGCAACGACAGCTGGTCAACAATCTGGCCAGCATGAGTATTAGCTGCCTCAAGGGGCGTGGTGTCCGTGTGCTAGAGATCAACCTCTATGACCTGTCAATCGAGCTGCTCAAGGCTCGCGAGGGCAGTAGCGATGACAGCAGTCTCTGGGACGAGATCCTCACCGTCGAGCCTGAGGTAGAGAAAGATGCTCTGCTGGAGCTGCTGCAGAACGTCTTGGGCGTCGAGGAATACCTGATTCCGGCTATTGGTGAGCGCATCGCTGAGGCTGAGCACGACGTTCTATTTCTCTCCGGCATCGGCGAGGTGTTTCCCTACATTCGTTCGCACAACGTGCTCAACAACCTGCAAAGCACAGCCAAGGGCAAGCCAACCGTGATGTTCTTCCCCGGCGATTACCGCCACTCGCTTGAGCAGGGGGCCTCGCTGGAGCTGTTTGGCCTGCTGCACGACGACAAGTACTACCGCGCATTCAATATTTTCGAGATTCAGGTCTGAGGAAGCAGTAGATGGAACTCAACGGTATTTTCCTGAACCCCGTCAGCCGCCCCATCGAGGGGGTGATCAAGGCTGATGACGAGGCCAGCCTGTATGACGAGCTGAGCGAGTACGTTCTCACCGACGAGGTCGCCAAGCGCCTGGAGCACTTCCTCGACGCCTACACCGACTACCACGGCGCCAACGGGGTGTGGGTATCCGGCTTCTTCGGCTCAGGTAAGTCGCACCTGCTGAAGATGCTGGCTCTGCTGCTGGAAAACCGCCGCATCGATGGCACCTCTGCCTTGGACATCTTCCTGCCCAAGATCCACGAGGACGATGCGCTGCTGCGCAGCAAGCTCAAGCAAGCCGTCGCCATTCCGTCGAAGAGCATTCTGTTCAACATCGACCAGAAGGCCGACATCATCAGCAAGACCCAGGTCGACGCCTTGCTGTCGGTGTTCGTCAAGGTCTTCAACGAGATGTGCGGCTACTTCGGCAAGCAGGGCTACATTGCCCAGTTCGAACGCGATCTCGACAGCCGCGAGCAGTTCGAGGCCTTCAAGGACGCCTACCAGAGCATCGCCAAAAAGCCCTGGGGGCGCGGTCGCGAGCAGGCCTTGCTGGAGTCCGGCAACATCGCCAAGGCCTATGCGCAGATCACTGGCGAAGATCCGGCACTGGCCAAGGGCATCCTCGACAAATACCGCACCCAGTACAGCGTCTCCATTGAAGACTTCGGCAACCAGGTCAAGGCCTGGCTGGACAAGCAGCCAGCCAACTTCCGCCTGAACTTCTTCGTCGACGAGGTCGGTCAGTACATTGACGACAACACCAAGCTGATGACCAACCTGCAAACTGTCGCCGAAAGCTTGGCGACCAAGTGTCAGGGGCGAGCCTGGATCATAGTCACGGCGCAGGAGGACATGAGTTCGGTGCTCGGTGAGATGGGCACGAAGCAGAGCAACGACTTCACCAAGATCCAGGCGCGCTTCGCCAACCGGCTCAAACTGACAAGCGCCGACGTGGCCGAGGTGATCCAGAAGCGCTTGCTGACCAAGAACTCGGTGGGCGCCGATCTGCTGAAAAGCGTCTATGACCAGCAGTTCAACAACTTCAAGACGCTCTTCGAGTTCGCCGATGGCGGCCAGCACTACCAGAACTTCCGCGACCTTGAGCACTTCACCTACTGCTATCCGTTCGTGCCCTACCAGTTTCCGCTGTTTCAGGCGGCCATCCGCGGCATCTCTATGCACAACGGCTTCGAGGGTAAGGCCAACTCGGTGGGCGAGCGCTCCATGCTTGGGGTATTCCAAGATGTAGCAAAAGCTATCGGCCCCCAGCCGGTTGGCCAGCTGGCGACCTTCGACCGCATGTTCGAAGGCATTCGTGGAGCGCTGAAGAGCGCGATCCAGAGCGCGATCAACAACGCCGAACGCCACCTGGGTGACCCCTACGCTGTGCGTGTGCTCAAGGCGCTTTTCCTGGTCAAGTACGTCAAGGAGTTCAAGGCAACCCTGCGCAACCTCTGTGTGCTGATGCTGGAGCGCTTCGGCGAGGACGTACCGGCACAGCGCAAGAAGCTGGGGGCCGCACTCAACCTGCTGGAGCAGCAGACCTATATCCAGCGCAATGGCGATCTCTACGAGTACCTGACTGACGAAGAAAAGGACATCGAGGAAGAGATAAAGAACACCGAGGTGGAGTCGGCCGACGTGATCAAGGAGCTGGAGGGGCTGCTGTTCGAGGGTGCAATCAAGCAGCGCAAGATCCGCTACGAGAACGGCCAGGATTACCCGTACACGCGCAAGATGGATGACCGGGTGCTCAGCCGCGAGCATGAGTTGGCCATCCATGTCGTTACGCCGCTCAGCGACAACTTCGACAACCTCACGGTGCAGCGCATGCAGAGCATGGGGCGCGATGAGCTGCGGGTCGTGCTGCCCGCAGAGGCGCGCTTCATGCAAGACCTGACTATGTACAAGCGCACCGAGAAGTACATCCGCCAGAACAGCAACACCCAGCAGGAAGCAGTCAAACGCATTCTCGATGCCAAGAGCTTCCAGAATACCGAGCGCCTGGCTGAGCTGCAGGAGCGTGCCAAGTATCTGCTCGGCCACGCGCAACTGATCATCAACGCGGCCGATGTGGACGTGTCCAGTAACGATGGCCAGACCCGCATCCTCAAGGGCTTCTTCCAGCTCATCGAGACGACATATCCGAACCTGCGCATGCTGCGCGATGTGGCGTTCAGCGAGAGCGACATCGGCAGATACCTGCGCCAAGGAGAGGACGGACTGCTCGGCAACGACGCCACCAGCCTGAGCGAGCCGGAGCAGGAACTACTGGCCTTCATCCAGACCAATGCGCGCAGTGGCGTGCGCATTACGGTGAAGAGCTTGCTGGAGCGCTTCGAGCGCAAGAGCTATGGCTGGTACTACGCCGCCATCCTCTGCAACCTCGCGCTGCTCTGCTCGCGCGGCAAGGTCGAGGTGCGTCAGGACAGCAACCCCCTGGAAGGCGACATCCTGGAGCGCAGCCTGCTCAATACCAACGCCCACCCCACGTTGGTGCTGGAGCCGCAGATCGAATTCACCGCCTCCCAGGTACGGACGCTAAAGGATTTCTTCGCCGACTTCTTCGACCGGCCGGCCAGCAGCAACGAGGCCCGCGCCCTGGCCCGTGAAACCATCGATGCCATCAAGGATGTGGAGCTGGAACTGGCCGAGCTGCACGGCCAGAAGGCGCAGTACCCCTTCCTGGTGGCTCTGGATGGGGTACTGGCAACTCTCAAGGAAATCGCTGCGAAGAACCCCAGCTGGTTCCTGACCGACCTGTCTCGTGCAGAAGATGCGCTGCTCGACACCAAGGAGCAGATCATCGACCCGCTGCAGCGCTTCATGCGCAGTCCGCAGCGAGAGATCTACGACCAGGCCCGTCAACTGGTGCAGGAGCAGCAGGACAACTTCACCTATGTGAACGTCACCGAGGTCGAGGCGATCCGGGGCATTCTGGCCGACAGCAAGCCCTGGCAGGGTAACCGCCTGCAGCAGGTCAGGCCGCAACTGGAGGCGCTCCAGCTGGCCATCGCCAACCAACTGGCCAGCGAGCGGCAAGCCAGCGAGCAATTGATCGACGAGCTGGAGCTGCGCCTGCGCGGTGCTGACGGTTACGAGGGGCTGAGCGCAGATCACAAGGCGCAACTGGCAGCCTCCTTCAATGAAGCTCGCCAGGCCCTGAAAGGGCAAAAACTGATCGCAGTGCTGCGTGATCAACGCCGGCGTTTCGAGGATGAGCGATACCCGCAACTTTTGCTCACTCTCGAACAATTGGCCCGTCCGCAACCTATACAGCCCGAGCCATCTCCGCAGCCCAACAAGGGGCCGGAAGGTGGCGATGTGCCGCCCGGCCAGCCGCTGCTGAAGACCGCCGAGCCGCGTATCGTACAGGCACGTCAGATCAAGGTCGGTTATGGCAAGCCCTGGCTCACCAGTGAGGCTGAACTCGACGACTACCTGCAGAAGCAGCGCGAAGCCTGGCTGAAGGAAATCCAAGCCGGTAACCGCGTACAGATTTGATTTTGTAACGAATTCAAGTGGCTCCCCTGCTGCGGGCCACTCCCTAGTTGAGACTGCCCGGTCGAGTGTCGGGAGCAGGAGAGTTGGATAGATGGAAACCGCCAAGCTGAAGAAGTTTGCCCAAGCTGCACGCACCGAGCTGCGCAGACAGGTCGAAACGAAGTTGATCCAGGTGTTGCACGCCAGCAGCGCTGCGCGGCGTGAAAACCCGCAGGCTGTGGCTCAGCTGGAGCGGCAGATTCAGGAGTTCAGCAAGGAGCAGGTGATCGAGAAGGTCGCTTACACCTGGTTCAACCGCTTCTGCGCCCTTCGTTTCCTCGATGTGAACGGTTTCACCAATCCCCGTGTTCTCACGCCCATGGAAGGTCAGATCACCCCGGAAATTCTCGCCGAGGCGAAGATGGGGCATCTGGACGAGGAGCTGGTCACGGGCAGGACGCGGCAAAAGATTCTTGATCTGCTGGCCGGCAAGGCACCCAGTTCAGATCCTCAAGGCGAGGCGTATCGCCTGCTGCTGGTGTCGGCGTGCAACCACTGGTACGGGCACATGCCCTTCCTCTTCGAGCAGATCGACGACTACACCGAATTGCTGATGCCCGAGGACTTGCTTTCGCAAGGCTCCATTGTTACCAGTCTGCGCGAGGTGATGAGTGAGGAGATCTGTAAGGACGTTGAAGTCATCGGCTGGCTCTACCAGTTCTACATTGCGGAGAAGAAGGATGAGGTCTTCGCTGGGCTGAAGAAGAACATCAAGATCACGGCCGAAAACATCCCCGCAGCGACGCAGCTGTTTACCCCACACTGGATCGTCCGTTATCTGGTGGAAAACTCGTTGGGCCGGCTGTGGCTGCTGAACCGCCCGCAGTCCAAGCTGGCCGCACAGATGGACTATTTCATAGCGCCGGAAGACCCCGAGACGGATTTCCTACGCATCTCGCGTCCGGAAGAAATCCGCATCTGCGACCCAGCCTGCGGGTCGGGGCATATGCTGACCTATGCGTTTGACTTGCTCTATGCGATCTACGAGGAAGAGGGGTACGACCCGACCGAGATCCCGGCGCTTATCCTGACCCATAACCTCTATGGGGTTGAGATCGATGATCGTGCCGGAGCGCTGGCTGCCTTTGCGCTGGTGATGAAGGCCGCAGCTCGGCTGGGGAGGCGTCGTTTCCTGCGCATGGAGGCACAGCCCAATATCTGCGTGCTGCAGAACGTGAGCTTCACCCAGGATGAGCTGCGCGACGTAGTTGCCATCATGGGCCGCGACCTGTTCACGGACGAGTTGCGCGAGACGCTGATGCAGTTCGAGCAAGCCAAGAACTTTGGCTCTCTGATCGAACCGAAGCTGTGCGATCCGGTCGAAACGCTGCGGGCTGTGGAGGCGCGGGATTTCGGGGGCGATCTATTGCTAAAAGAGGTGCAGGAGCGAGTGGTGACCGTGCTGCGCATGGCCGAGGTGCTCTCGCCCAAATACCATGTGGTGGTGGCCAATCCGCCGTATATGGGTGCGAAGGGGATGAATCCGGCGCTCACCAATTTCTTGAAAGCCAAATACCCCGAAGCAAAGGCGGATCTCATGACTGCCTTCATGGTTCGAAACGACGTGCTTTGCGCGTCAAGAGGTTTCGTCGCCAAGGTGACGCTGGACAGTTGGATGTTTTTGTCGACGTTTGAAAAACTTAGACGTTCACTTCTGTCAAAGTGCTCAATTGATTCCATGGTTCATGTTGGTTGGAATTGCTTCCCAGATGGCCACGTTTACAATCGCGGCGTTGCGTGGGTTTTCAACAAAATGCGCGCAAATATGACGGGGAATTACGTAGCTCTCACAGAGCTTCCGCCGACCACTTCAAAAGGTGATGCTTTCTTATCGGACGAGATACGCGCGGCAAATACCCATGCGCGCTCGGGGCGAGATTTCTCGTGCATTCCGGGAATGCCTATTGCCTATTGGCTCAGCGACCAGCTGCTGTCATGTTTCAAAATTAAGAGCAGTCTTGGTGATAAATGTCGAGCATTGTCTGGAATGCGCACTGGCGACAATGATCGCTTTCTCCGAAATTGGCATGAAATCACTAACGAGAATTTTGGGGTAAGAAGCCAGGATAGAAAAGAGAAGTGGTTTCCTTACAATAAGGGTGGAGAGTTTAGGAAGTGGTATGGCAATGCGGAACTTGTGGTGAATTGGGCCGACGACGGCGAAGAAATAAAGCAACTTACTCGAGAGACCTACCCAGATCTCGGCGAAAATTTGAGTTGGAAGATCTCGAATGAAGATAGTTACTTCCATGATGGGATAACTTGGGGTGGATTGTCGACTGCCGGATTAAGCTTCCGCTGGTCCGATTCTGGAGCACTCTTCGACTCCAATAAGGGGGCCATGATGTTCCCGCCTGCGGGTGAAGAAATGGTCGTGCTTTCATTTCTGAACTCAAAGGTACCTCACGAGATACTGGAGGCGAAGAACCCAACTCTTTCGACGCAGAACTCTGACATTAACGCGATCCCATTTCAAAGCGTCCAAGCAGATCTTGCAAACATTCTGAAGGGGAACACGCGCTACCTTCTCCAAAACACTCGCCTAGATTGGGACTCATACGAAACCTCCTGGGACTTCACCGCTCTCCCGCTGCTCTCGCCGGACCACCGGGCCAAGATGCTGGAGACCACCTATGCTCGCCTGCGCGCCCATTGGCAGGGCATGACCGACGAGCTGCAGAGGTTGGAGGAAGAGAACAACCGTATCTTCATTGACGTCTATGGTTTGCAAGATGAGCTGAGCTCCGAGGTGCCGATCGAGGAGATCACCCTCACCTGCAACCCCGCCTATCGCTATGGCGTGAAGGGCACTGAGGGCGACCGCGAAACCCGCCTATTGTCCGACACCATGGCCGAGTTCCTGTCCTATGCCGTGGGCTGCATGTTCGGCCGTTACAGCTTGGACAAGCCGAGGCTGGTGCTGGCCAATCAGGGAGAGACGGTTGCGGACTACCTGCGACAGGTACCCGAGCCGCGCTTCATGCCGGATGAGGACAACGTGATTCCAGTCCTGGATGGTGAGTGGTTCGCCGATGACGTGACCGAGCGCTTCCGTCAATTCCTGCGCGTGACCTTTGGCGAAGAGCACTACGAGGAAAACCTGACTTTTATCGAACAGGCGCTGGGCAAGGACGTACGCAAGTACTTCCTCAAGGACTTCTATGCCGACCACGTCAAGCGCTACAAGAAGCGCCCGATCTACTGGCTGTTCTCCAGCCCCAAGGGCACCTTCAACGCACTGGTCTACCTGCACCGCTACCGCCCGGACACCGTCAGCGTGGTGCTGCAGTACCTGCGCGACTTCCGCAAGAAGCTCGCCGCGCGACTGGACTACCTGCAGCAGGTGGCCATCAGCACCTCGGCCAGCCAGGGCGAAAAGACCAAGGCCAACAAGGAAGCCGAGACCATCAAGAAGCAGCTGCTGGAGCTGGATGATTACGAGCGCGACACCCTCTATCCGCTGGCCACCGAGCAGGTGCAGCTGGATCTGGACGATGGCGTCAAGGTCAACTACCTCAAGCTGGGCTCGGCGTTGAAGAAGATCGTCGGGTTGGACGCAAAGGGTGAGGACTGATCCGTTCATGAGCAACCCCAAGATCGCCCAGGCGCTGACCAACCTGTTCGAGAAGCAGCGCATCGTCTTCTGGTACGACAATCGCCAGGAGTTCCGATCTGATTTCGAAGCCCTGGAGCTGCCGGGGGTCGAGAAGATCGAGCTGGCCAACAACGAGTTCGGCGTCAAGTACCGCATCCTGCGCGAGCAGCCAGAGCAGAAATTTCTGCTCTATCGCGAGGGTGCCGAGCCGCCGCATCTGGAAAACTGGCTGCTCGATGTGCAGCTGGCCAGTGGCAACAGCTTCCGTACCGATCAGGTCGCCCTGTGGCTGGCCGAGCTGGAGCTGGGGCCGGATTGCTATCCGCTGCTGGAGGCCCATGTCGCGTTCTTCGAGTCGGCCAAGCGGCGCGAGCATCTGCGCAAGCTGCAGCAGCAGGGGGACTCGGACAACATGCTGCGCCTGAAGATGCTTGCGGTCTGCGCCGAGACTGAGCCGCGTCTGGATGTGATCCTGGAGGAGCTGCTGGCCGAGCTGGCCAGCGCCGGCGATACGCGAATCAAGCTGATCGAGAGCAGTGGCCTGAGCAGTTTCCTCTGGGAGCAGATGAAGCGTGCCTACGGCTATATCTCGGAACAGCCGGGCCTGCACGACTTCGTCATCGAGTTGTTCAAGGCCTGTTTCCTGATGGGCACCGATCCGGAGCACAAGGCACGCCTGTCTGCCGAGTCGCTGGTATTCCTCAAGCGCTGGAAGGACAGTCGCTCCCATGAGCAGAGCTTCGAGCTTCTCTCCGAGCAATGTGCCGAAGTGCTGCAGATCGGCGACCGGCTGCATGGGCTCGATTACCGCAAGCTGATGGAGCTGGATTACTTCGAGCTGATCGACCGCAAGATCCTCAGCGAGCTGGTACATGCAGTGGTAGCAAGGACGGTGACTGCGCAGGAGGTCGAGCAGTGGGTACGCCAGCGCCGACAGAGCCACTGGTTTACCCACTTCGAGGATGTCTACCTGGCGGTCGACCATGCCGCGCAGTTCCTGCAGTTGCTGGATACGGCGCAGTTGGAGATGACGTCGCTGAGCGATGGCGTGGAGAAGTACGCGCAGAGCTGGTATCGGCTGGATCAGCTGTACCGCAAGTTCGTCTATCACTCCCGCGAATCGGGGCAGGCCTCATTGCTGGAGGAACTCAACACCCAGGTCGAAAACCAGTACACCAACAATTTCCTGGTGCGCCTCAATGACCGCTGGCAGCAGCACGTCGATGCCGCGCAGCGCTGGGAAGCTGCACCGATCATGCTGCAGCGGAATTTCTTTGGCCGCTATGTGAAGCCATTCGTCGAGCGCAAGACCAAGGTATGCGTGGTGATCTCCGATGCATTCCGCTACGAGGTTGGTGAGGAACTACAGAGCCTGATTCGCCGCGAAGATCGCTTCGAGGCTGAGCTCGAGCCGGCACTGTCGATGCTGCCGAGCTACACCCAGCTGGGCATGGCGGCGCTGTTGCCCAACCAGGCACTGCAGCTGGCTGAAAACGACAGTGGCGATGCCATGGTGAACGGTCAGAGCGCTCAGGGGGCGGTCAATCGCGGCAAGATCCTCACGGCAGTCGTGCCGAACTCTGAGGTAGTTCTGGCCAAGGATCTGCTGGCCATGAACCAGGCCGACTCACGGGCGCTGCTGCGTGACAACGATGTGGTCTACGTCTATCACAACCTGATCGACAAGACCGGTGACACCCGTGACACCGAGGAGCGAGTGTTTGCTGCGGCAGAGGAAACCCTGTCCGAGCTGGTCCGCCTGGTGAAGAAGCTGACCAATGCCAATGCCAGCAATCTGCTGATCACTGCGGACCACGGCTTCATCTACCAGAACCGTCCACTGGAGGAGAGCGATTTCCTCAGCAGCGAGCCGGATGGCGACGAGGTGCTATATCGCGACCGGCGCTTTGTCCTGGGGCGTGGCCTGCGCAGCCAAGCCGGCTTCAAGACCTTCAGCCCCGACCAGTTGGGTCTGGAGGGGACTCTGGATGTGCAGATACCCAAGTCCATCAACCGCCTGCGCCTGAAGGGCTCCGGCAGCCGTTTCGTGCATGGCGGGGCGACGCTGCAGGAAGTGGTGATCCCGGTCGTCCGCATCAACAAGAAGCGCCAGAGCGATGTGGGGCGAGTGGAGGTCGAGTTCATCGGGGCTGGTGGCAAGACCATCACCACCGGGCAGTTGGCCGTGGTGCTGTATCAGACCGAGGCGGTCACCGAGAAGAAGCAGTCGCGAAAACTGCGCGCCGGCCTGTATACCCTGGACGGTGAGCTGATCTCCGATGCTCACGAGCTGACCTTCGACTTCGCGTCGGAAAATCCGCGTGAGCGCGAGCTGTCGGTACGCTTCATCCTCAGTCGCAAGGCCGATGAGGCGAACAACCAGCAGGTGGAGCTGCGGCTTGAGGAGCAGGTGGAAGGCACTTCGCATTTCACCCGGTACAAGGTCACTCGGTATACGATTCGTCGTTCGTTCACCAGTGAATTTGACTTTTAAGCGGGAGCCTTCATGAGTCAGCTCGATGACAAGATCAACCAGCATTTCGCCGGGTTGGTCGTCCGCAAGGATCTGGTCAAGGCGGTGAAGGGCAACGCCATCGTGCCCTCCTATGTACTGGAGTACCTGCTGGGGCAGTACTGCGCCACTAACGACGAGACCACGATCCAGGCCGGCATCGAGACGGTCAAGGAGATCCTGCGCAAGCACTACGTGCATCGCAACGAAGCTGGCCTGGTGCGCTCGATCATCAAGGAGAAGGGGCGGCACAAGGTCATCGACCGCGTCAGCGTCTCCCTGAACGACAAGGATGACGTCTACGAGGCGGAGTTTGCCAACCTCGGCATCAAGAAGGTGCTGATCGACTCCAGTACGGTGAAGGCTCACCAGAAGTTGCTGGTCGGCGGCGTGTGGTGCATCGCCGATCTGGAGTACGAGTACACCGAGGACAAGTCGGCTTCGCCTTGGGTTCTGGCGTCGCTCAAGCCGATTCAGATCTCCCGCTTCGACTTCGAGGGGTACCTGGACGCCCGCAAGCAGTTCACCACCGATGAGTGGATCGACCTGCTGATCCAGAGTATCGGCTTCAACCCGCAGATGTTCGGTAAGCGCAACAAGCTCCTTCAGTTGATCCGCCTGATCCCGTTCTGCGAGCGCAACTACAACCTGATCGAGCTGGGGCCGAAGGGCACCGGCAAGTCGCATGTCTACTCGGAGTTCTCGCCTCACGGCATCCTGATCTCCGGTGGCGAGGTGACGGTTCCCAAGCTGTTCGTCCACAACGGCACGGGCAAGCTCGGTCTGGTGGGCTACTGGGATGTGGTGGCCTTCGACGAGTTCGCCGGCAAACAGAAGCGCGTGGACAAGGCGCTGGTCGACATCATGAAGAACTACATGGCCAACAAGTCGTTCTCGCGGGGTGTGGAAACCCTGGGAGCGGAGGCCAGCATGGTGTTCGTCGGCAACACCGATCACACAGTGCCGTACATGCTCAAGCACAGTGACCTGTTCGACCCGTTGCCGGAGAAGTTCCACGACTCGGCCTTCCTCGACCGCCTGCACAGCTACATTCCGGGCTGGGAAGTGGACGTGATCCGTGGAGAGATGTTCTCCACGGGCTATGGATTCGTCGTGGACTACCTGGCCGAGATCCTCCGCTCGCTGCGTAGCCATGACTACTCGGATCGCTACAAGGGGATGTTCAGTCTTTCTGACGACATTTCCACCCGTGACCGTGACGGTATCAACAAGACGTTCTCCGGGCTGATGAAGATCCTCTACCCCCACGGAGAGGCCTCGCAAGCCGAGGTGGAGGAGGTGCTGCGCTGTGCCATCGAGGGACGCAAGCGGGTCAAGGATCAGCTGCTTCGCATCGACACGACCTACCCCGCGGTACGCTTTGCTTACCGGGGGCCAGATGGCCAAGAAAAGCTGATGTGCACGCTGGAAGAGGGAGAGTACCCAAATCAGTACCACCGCCGTGTGGCGACCGAGACGGCCGAGACTGACCTTTTCGGAAGCATGGAGGCAGCCGTGGTTACTGAGAGTGGTTCCGCAGCCCCGGAATCGCCTGTGCGTCCTGCTGCGCCGGCCAGCAAAGAGCCCGAGCTGAAGGAGCAGCACTTGGCTTTCCAGGAAAACCAGCGCGGCGTGACCTTCGACAAGCTGTTCGGCCAATACCTGGCCGGGGCTACGCGCATCACGATTACCGACCCCTACCTGCGTCTATTCCACCAGCTGCGCAACCTGATGGAGCTGCTGGAAACCCTCAGCAAGCAGCGAGAGGAGGGGGACGAGGTGGCAGTGCATGTCGTGACCGTCGAGGACGAGTTCAACGGCGACAGACAGGCCGAAAGCCTGCAAAAGATCGCTGATGCCTGCAGCAGTGTCGGCATCCAGTTCACCTGGGAATACGATGCTACAGGCACCAAGCATGACCGGGACATCACGACCGACCACGGCTGGAAGATCGTGCTGAGCCGAGGGCTCGATATCTTCCAGCGCTTCGAACTCAACGATGCGTTCAGCTTCGCCAACCGGATGCAGCGGCATCGGCAGTGCAAGGAGTTCAATGTGACGTATGTTCGGGTTTGAGTGAGTTGAGCGAATGCTGCATGCCAGCTGAGTTTGCTGGCCTACAATCACCACATCTGCCTACAGGTTGCCTGCTGCCCTCACGCACGTTACTCAGCAGGGCATCGAGCTAGGGGCGTTGAGTGTCTTTGCCGGAGGCTTTGTCGGTGAACACTGAATGATTCCTTTGGTTAAAGCAAACTGCGCTTGCGCAAATCCTGCTCGGCACCGCTACCGTGATGTTCCCCTTGCTCCAGCGCCTCCTTTCTCTGCTTCTCTGCCAACTCGGCCAGTTCCTCATGCGTGAGACTCGGCCCTGTCGGCGGCTGGTCGACAAGATTTTCCCTGCGGGGGACTGCGCAAGATTCCTGCGGTGACGGCACCCGCTCGGCAGTGACGGGTTCGGGCTGCAGGGAATTGAGTCCTTTGGATAGGATAAAAGCTATTCGCCTCGCCACCTCGTACTCAGACAGGTTTCCGGCATTGATAGTCAGGGACTGGCTAATCTGGTCCGCATCATCTCGCTGTGGCGAGGGGAAAAGTCTACTCAACCCTTGGCGTATAAATTCTGCAGGCTGATCTCTCGCAAAGGTCAAAAGCCACTCCCGTCCACCAAGGGTCTCATAGCAGTACATGAGGTCGGCAGCCATTCGGTCGGACAGCAGCTTACGCTTTTCACGATCAATGGAGTTTTTGACGCGGCCTCCCGTCTTGGGCAATCCGCGAGGTCTTCCCGGGCCAGCCATTTAATCACCCTCCACACGATGAGCCTGCTCGTCGTCATCAGCCGGCAGGCGCCGGAGATCATCATGCTCATTCATAACTTAATACCTCTTCTTTCTGAACGACTTATTTCGTTGAAAGCTTCCGGGCCGCGTGGCTTCCAGGGCGGGTTTCGAAGTGCGGATCTGCCAGCGTCAGCAAGGACTTAAAAGGGCGTTGACTTACGTTCATCCCGCCTCCTTTGGCGCTCTGTGAGCTCTTTATCTACCCACAGGCCCCCATACCTTTGTGCGCCCTCTGCGGCGCGCGGTCGGGTGGTGGTTCAAAGCCCATAACAGGCACCAAGTAGACACGAGAATCGGCATTTAACTCAGTAAATCAGCTACAGGCCGCGTATTCAAGCATTCAAACTGGGGATTAGAAATCCTTTGTTCGTGTTTCCTGGTGGGCCACGGCTGTCGTCGAAGCGCGCCAGCGGTTGCCTATTCAGGCTTTGCCAGGATTTCTAATTCTGTATGACCAATTAGCTATTTTCATTGGTATCTGATTCTGAAATCAGGCGTTCAATTAGTCGGGCCATTGTTTCGCCTTCACGCAGTCGGGCATGTATTGCGTCGAGTACGGCAGGTGGCAATGCGACATGCAAGATGCGAAGCCCTGCTTCGCGTTTGCGCTGATCGAGCGCCCGCTGCGCAATCAAGGCTTTACTCGGCTTTTTCGGAATCGTGCATTCGACATAGGAACCGCTCTCCATCATCCGCTGCGCGTCTACTTCGCTGGTAATCTCCCGCGCCTGGTTGCGCGGTGCCAGCAATGTTGGCTTCTTCATCTTCGTCACCTCTCACAAAGGGCGAGAGTCAATCACCAGACCGATTGACTCTCTCGCGGAACAGACACAAATCCACCGTTTCACAAAGGGGGCTAAATGGGGTCAATCGAGTCATTCGCCTATAGGGCGTGAATGCGATGGGGCCTGTTGGCCCCCCACATCAGCCCTTCTACGCGGCAGTCAATCAAATCAGCGAATGACTCGCGAATCACTTGAATGACTCTCACCTGCGCAGTACCCATACGGCGTGCTGCCCACCCTTGTGGCTCTGTGCTTTCATGATCCTTTCCTGCCGTTCGAGCTGCTCCAGCGCCGCATTGACACACCTTTGCGGGACGTTGGTTTCCATACAACTTTTCTTTAACTGGCTGGCCGACCATTCCGTAATGCCTGCCGCGCTTTCCCGCTGCATGAACGCAAGCAGCCTCTCGCTGTGCACCACCGCCTTGCCTCGCGGCTCGACACGCTTGAACTGCTGCAGATCGTCCCGGCGCAGGATGTAAATCGGGGCTTCCTTCTTGCTGTAGTTGGCCTTGGTATGGATCAGCTTCAGCAGGGCGCACTCGCCATCCCCACCCAGTTTGTACAGGTCGATGCCCTCGTCCCCTGCTTCCTTGTCGGTGAGTTCCCTCAACAACATCGCACTGCGCACGGCATCTGAGAATGACGCACCGCCGCGCCCTACCAGCGAATCTTCGATGCCTTCCCTTGCAGCGCTCTTGCTGATATGTCGGATCAGGCAGACTGCCGCCTGAGTGCGTCTGGCGATGCGCTTCAGCGCCGTCACCAGTACCAGCAAGTCTTCGTTGAGTTCATCGCCGCCGTGCACCAGGGAAGCCGTCTCCATGAAGATCGCGACTGCCCCCTGCCAGCGTTCGCACAGCGTCGCAATCACATCCTCGCGAATGCTGCAGGTGCGTCCGTCGCTGGTGGTCAGCATGATCAACTCGGTTTCGTCGCTACCGTAGATCAACAGGTTCTCCCGAATCGCCTTGAGCAATGCGGGCTGCTCGCTGATGGGGAAGCTGCTCACCCAGGACTGAATGCGTTGCAGGATGACCTCGTATGGATCTTCCTTGCTCATGAACACGGTCCTGCCTTGCTCGGTGGGCAGGTCGAACCAGTCCAAGCCCGTCGCATTGCACAGCGCCATAATCAGCGCAAGCCAGCTCTTGCCGATGCCGTGCATGCCGTCCACCTCGGTGACTACGCCCTTGGGCAGCAAGCGGCCGATGGTGCAGGGCCATGACGGAATCGGCGTAGTCAACAGATCCTCTGTCAGCGGCCGTTCCATGAGCATGTTCGGGGGATCGGGGGGCGGCGCAATGGCACCCGCCGAGGTAAGGGACCATGCGCCGGGCTCGGCCCACGCCTCGTTCCAGTACACCAGCGGCGCCAGTTGGCCCGAAAAGGACTTCGCCCAAGCCTTCTCCAGCTCTTTCAGGACGAACGCCTCCGGGTCGCCGGGGTGCTTGTCGACGATGTAGCCTTGCCACAAGCCCGGTTCCGCGTAGATGGTCGCCAGTACGTCGTCGCGGCTGTGTCCATCTTCCAGCAGGCCGAGCAACAGGCCGAGCATGACCTCGTTGCGCTCGCCCTTGGGTAGCGCGCCAGCCACCAGCGCGACCTGATCGTCCGGCAGACCGTAACCGTCGAGGTTGATCGCCGTGCCGATGCTGGTCGGCGGCATGGCCACCTGGCGCGTCGCTGCAGCGTCCGGCAGGCCAGCGAAGGCGGCAGGCCCATAGGCCGCGTCCGTGCTCTCCAGCAGCAGCGTAGGGGCCTCCCTGCGGCCGTCGCGCAGCTTGCGCCAGTCGGGCCAGTTGGTAGTGCCGGGCAGGCGCATGATGCGGTCCAGGTTGTGGCAGGCATCGCCGCCCAGCGCCGAGGCCAAAGCGCGGTTGACGGCCTCCAGTTCGGGGGCCTCGTCGCTGCCGTCGTGCATGATCGGCTCTGTGAGCCGCCAGAAGGCCCCCAGACCGTTGCCGGAGTCGATCAGGTAGCTCGGGGGCGGCAGTCCCTTGTCGGCGATCAGCCGGCGCGTCTGCGCCTTCCATGCCGCATGCTCCTCGGGCGTCATGGCGGCCTTGGGCGGGTCGAGGTCGACGTGATGGCAGGCCAGCGCAGCGATGTGCTGTTTCTTCGCCTTGGTCGGTAGAGGCGCGCTCAGCGGGTTGACGCTGAAATACAAGTTCCATTCCCGGTATTCTTCAATGAAGCCGGCCAGATCCTCGATAGCGTCCGTGGCAACCGTCTTGGCGTAGACGGTAGGAGCGCCGCCCGCTTCATCCGTGACGGGCTCGATGGCGACAACCTGCACAAAACAACCGGGCGGCCAATTGGCCGTATACCATTTAATGAACTCCAGCGGTGCCCCGACTGCCGGTCCGCCCCCGGCTTCATTGAGGTTTACAGCGTCTTCGTATTGGGTCATGATTCATTCACTCTTGATTGTATTTGCGGTGCAGTCGGGGTGACTGGTAATACTCCTATTAGGCCCCTTCTTCGGAAGGGGCTTTTTCTTTTTCGGCTTCAAGGCGAGCGACTTCGCTTTCTAGCAATCTAATTTTTCCCCATAATTCTCTATAGCTGCTCATGAATGATTGATTTGCTTTATGGAGTCTTGCGACTTGAGCCTTGCGTAATTTGATTTTAATCTTGAGGAGCTGGTTCTCCTCTTGTATATCCAGCCGATTTTCGACTTTCTGCTGCGCTACGTTGTCTGGCTCGACCGCTGCTGTTTCGCCCTTGAGGCGTGCGATTGTACTAAGCAATTTAAGGGCGTCTACTTCCGAATCTTCAAGCTGTCTAGTCAGCTTATGGTGTTTGGTCTCTAGCTCCCGATATTCCTCGGTGCGGCGAATATCCAACTGCTTTTTCGCCAGCGGCTTTTCCTCCTTTTGGGACTTGATTATTTTTTCTGCAGTACTCAGTGTTATAGCGCCGGTTTTTACTTTCTCAAAAAGCTCAGGCGCCTCCTGCTCGACCCACTTGGCACGCTCTGTTTTGCGCGCGCTTGCGCCTGTAATTTCCGCAAAGCTATTTGCAACTGGATTATCGGTTTCCGGTTTAAGTGCCTTCGCTGCAGCGTTGAGGCTCATATCGCCGCGCTTCACCGCCTCGACTACTTCCGGCTTGCCCTCGCGCTTGGCTTCGCGCTGGACCTTGTTTGCCATGTCTACAGACCGAGGGCTTACGTTCAACGCCTTGGCTGCACTGGCGCGGCTTACAGCGGGTGGCTTGGTAGAGGAGTCGCAAATTTGCGACTCCTCCTTACCCTTGGCCTTAGCCTTGTGCTGGTTCGATCCCCACGTCAGGTTCGCCAGCTCGGAAGCGATCATGGCGCGCTGGCCTACATCCAGGTGGCGGCGGGCCATGTTCTTGCTCAGCACAAAGCCGACCGGATCGTCACCGCTATATGTATCGTAACCCAAGCTGTCATTGATATTCAGCTCGGTAGCGGCCCTATGCCTGTTACGGCCGTCAAGGATTTTATCCTCGAATAGAGTTACCTTATCCCTTACGCCGTGCTTTTCTATATCCTTTTTGAATTCTTCGTATTCTTCGCCTTCCATCATGGGAAACAGGTTGGCGAGTTCGTGGATTTCATGATCGTCTTTAGGATCAACGTTCATTTCTCGATACTCCCATCCAGGAATTACGAAGCCAGCAATTCCAGCTCGCCGACAAAAGCCTCGGGGCAGTCCCGGCGTTTGGACGGGACATTAAAAAAGCCCCAGCGATTTAGAAATCCATTCATCATTTCCTGCCAGCCTGCCCGACCATGTACGGCATCCAGCAGAACAAACAGGTTGTGACTGTCGGGCAGCTTGGCCACGAACTCGCGGCGAACTCCAGCGCGGCCGAGCAGTTGAAGCAGCGCTCGTCCTTGAACTGCTCCGCCTGCTGTCCACGCCAGTCGGCGACGGATGCCAACTTCATGATGAGTTTTTCTTTTGAGGCGCTCATCACAGCAGACTCGTCTTATCGGCTTTTTTGGCCGCGCGATTTTTCGGCGGGGAAATGACGGCTACACCTTCGGCGGCGAGACGCTGCACTTCGGAAAACGGAATGCGCCGATCCGATCCGAATTGCACCCACGACAATGTGCCGTTGCGCATCAGGTCGTAAACGCTGCAACGAGAAAGGTCGAGTGCTTTCGCAACCGAGTTTGGGGACAACAGCAGTACAGGGGTGTCGCTTTCGGGAATCGAGTTCATGGCTTTAAGCCTCCAAAATAATGGAAGATTTAAAGCCCCTCGAATATTGCGGCTTGCCGATACGCTTTGAAGGGCTGCCGTTGCCGGCAGTGCGCTACCCGTGATTCAAAAACTAGACCTGTCCGGGCATGGTGTCAATAGGGGGGCGGGTGCCTGTATCAGCTCGAGGATGCCAAACTGTATTTGGCTGGACTCTATCGAATCTGCCCGCACATAGGCGGGCATTTTCTGAATGCAGGATAAAGTTTCAGGCGTGCAGCTGGATGACTTGCGCACTCGGTTCGGCTTCTTCGTTCAATAGGCGCCACAGCTTTTCCAGCGCCTCTACCATTTCTTCGTGCATCGGGTCGTGCATGTAGTTCTTGGCTTGCACGCCGCCCAGGCCGTGGGAAAGCAGGCGTGCGAGAACATCGGACGAAACTCTGTACGGCTTTTTCATCAGCCTCGTTTCGATAGTGGCGCGGATCACCTTGCCGGTGAACGGTTCGCCTTGCAGTTCCTTGGCTTCGGCCATCGCGGTGCACACGGACTCGGCAATGTCGCTGATAAAAGAGCCGTGCATGGGGCTCAATCCGCCATTGCTTGAGAAAACGAACTTCCCAGCAATGGTAATGCGGTCGATGCACGCCAGCGACTCGGGCAGCAGCGGCACCCAGTACACCCTTGGCTTTTCCCGCTTGCCTTTGTTGTCCACCATGCGCATCGCCGGGGTGTCGCGGTCGATGTCGGCCAGGGTGACGCGCGCGAGTTGCTGCATTCGCTGACCGCCTGTGAGCACGTGCAGCATGGCCACGCTGCGGCGCGGCTCGGGCAGCTCCTGAATGCGCTTCCAGTAGGCGCGGAACTCGGCCAGGGAGAGGGCGCGCTCGCTGGCCTCTGAGCTGCCTTTTACCTTGTCGATGTCGCGCGCTGGGTTGCTGGTGATGGCCAGCTCACGCATGGCCTTGGGCGCTTGGACGTTGCCGCGGGCGTTGATGGCAGCGCGGTAGGCCGACTTGATGTAAGAGCGAATCTTGTCGGCCTGTCGCGGCTTCCCTTCGTCGTTCAGCTTCCCGACGATTGCCACGCAATCGTCAATGTCGACCTGCGCGGCCGGTTTGCTCCATAGGGCAGGGA
>RCUL01000415.1_pt1 | contig 22985 bp, 20 predicted proteins | sample 2167521 | NCBI WGS metagenome assembly RCUL01 (sample SAMN09932745, study PRJNA488358) | compost metagenome | feature: garden; material: soil; isolation source: compost soil in acetic acid-enriched culture | place: Germany: Experimental Botanical Garden Goettingen | collected 2016-01-27
CCTACTACCGCAATAACGTGCTGCACGTCTTCGCCCTGCCCGCGCTGCTCGCCAGCTTCTTCCAGAGCAGCGGACGGATGAGCCGCGAGCAGATCCTGCGCTACACCCGCGCGCTCTACCCCTACCTGCAGGCGGAGCTCTTCATCCGCTGGGACGCCAGCGAGGTGGATGGCGTGGTGGACCAGTGGCTGGCCGCCTTCGTCGACCAGGACCTGCTCAGGCTGGAAGGCGATGTCTACGTGCGACCGGCGCCCAGCTCGCGGCAGTTCGTCCTGCTGACCCTGCTGGCCCGCGCCATCGTGCAGACCCTGCAGCGCTTCTACATGGCCATCGCCCTGCTGCTCAATGCCGGGCAGAACCAGTTGAGCGCCGAGGAGCTGGAGGACCTCTGCACCGTGATGGCCCAGCGCCTGTCGATCCTGCATGGCCTGAACGCCCCGGAGTTCTTCGACAAGACGCTGTTCCGGCACTTCATCCAGACCCTGCTCGACCAGCGCGTGCTGCGCCGGGACGAGGCCGGCAAGCTGGGCTACCACGAGTTGCTCGGCGAGCTCGCCGAAGGCGCGGCGAAGCGGGTGCTGCCGGCGGAGATCCGCCTGTCGATCCGGCAGGTCGCCCTCGACCGCCATACCGAGGGCGAGAACCAACCCGACGCCCACTGAGTGGCGGCGGCCACGGGCCCATGCACCCGGCGGCCGCAGCAGCTGCCGTCACTCCCGGAAGCGTCCTACAAAATCGCCGGAGCCCGGCATACAAGTGCGGCAGAGGGGGCTCAGTACCATGGTCACCCGGCCGGTCCTGCAAGGATCGTGGCCAGCCACAAGGTACGGAAGACGCCCATGCTGCTTAGAACCATCACAGTCGAAAACGAGGCCCAGGATCAGGTCAACGCCGCCGTCCTGTGCAGCTTCGCCATTCCCGAGATCGATCGGAACATCCTCGTCTACTCCCTCAACGAAGAAACTGACCAGGGCACCGCCAAGGTGTACGTCGCCAGCGTCACCCCCGGCGAGAACGGCTATCGGCTCGGCAAGCTGGAAAGCGAGCTCGAATGGCAGTACGCCAAGCGCGTGCTGAGGCAGATCACCTGGGGGGTCGAGCCATGAGCGAATCGGAACTGGTCAATTTCCACTTCATCGAGCTGAAAGGCCCGATTACCGGCCCCGATGAACGACCTCCCGCGGTCAGGGACCATCGCCCGCTGTCGCTCAGCAAGAGCTCGATCCAGAAGCTGCTTGCCAGCCACGAGCGCACCAACCTGGGAGATCCAGTGCCGGGCCTGAAACCTTCCCTGCCCGACTCCCGGGCGGAGCCCCCGGTCGAGCCGCGCCGCCTGTCCAGCGCCGCCCTGGATGTCATCTTCACCCTGCCTTTGCCTGCCGGACCGGAGCCGGAGGCGAACATCACGGCCGAGGTAACGCCTGCTGCCGGGCAGGAAGAGGTCGAACAGGCAATGCCAGAGGCAATCGAAACGGTGGAACAGGCACCTGTCGTCCTCGAACCCAGGCCTGAGCCGGAACCTGAACCTGAACCTGAGCCCGAGCCCGAGCCTGAACCTGAACCTGAACCTGAACCCGAGCTGGAATCCGAAGCCGCGCAGGAAACTTCGCCCAGCCAACCGATCGAAGCACAATCTCAGGCCGAGGTTTCCAGTCTCGAAATGGAGTCCGCCGACGAAGCGGTCGCCGCCAGCCAGGCGGTAACCCACGACCCGGTCCAGCCCGGCGCGCTGCCGCCCGAACTCCAGACGGAGCCCCATCAGGACGATGCCGACAGGACCCCGCTTGTGGAATCCATCGAGCCGGTCGCCGAGTCCGAGCCCGCCACCAATGCCGCCAGCGACACCGATGGTGTCCTGGGGGACGTACAGGCCACCCTGAACTCACTGGCCGATATGGCCAAAGGACTTACCCAGCAGAAGCAGGAAGCGGTGAAGCAGCGGGAAAGCCTGGAACAGCTCAAATCGCAGCTGTGCGAGAAGGAGCGCGTGCTGATGGAGAAAGACGAGCACCTGCGCGCCGTCGAAGCACGCCTGAACAGCGATGCATCAGCGATCGAGACAGCCGCGGAGGAAAACGCCCGCGCCCTCGCCGAGCGAAGTGCCGCACTCAAGGCCCTGGCTGAAACGGTAGAAGCCCGCGACCGCAGTACCGCGAAGGTCGCCGAGACCTTGCGCCAGGAGAAACTGCGCAACGATGAGCTGGCCGAGTCCCTGCAGCGCCGCGCCGAAGCGCTGGACGAGCGCGAGGCGGCGCTGCACCGCAAGGAAGAACAACTGGCGGAGAACCTCAAGCAACTGGTCGGCACCAAGGAGCGATTCCGCAAGATAGTCAAAGCCTTCAACGAGACGGTGCAGTTCAACAACACCCTCAACGCCATCTCCAGCACGGCGCTCGACGACAGCCTGGAATGACACCCACCAATCAGTCGCCCCCTGCCGGGGGCGATTGCCTTGCCTCTTCTCCGCTCCGCCATTCCTCGCCTTGACGATTGATCCGGCGTGCAATCGCGCCACAGGTACGTGGTGAACTGGACGGCAAGCTGATGTTCATCAGCACCGAGCAGCACTCGGTTAAACTCGATGGCTCCGACCCGCAGCCGCTGCGCATCAAGGTCGATCCCATCCGCTGAGGCGGACCGCTCCCAATCGTAAGGATGCTGCCATGATCCGTTTCACCGCCCTCTGCGCCGGCCTCGCCCTGTCCGCCAGCGCCTTTGCCCTGTCCCTCGCCGACCTCAGCCAGCAGGATGCCAGCGGCGGCCTCAAGGATGCCCTGACCCAGGGCGCCAGGGTTGCCGTGCAGCAACTCGGCAAGCCCGGCGGTTTCAACGACAACCCCAAGGTGCGCATCGAACTTCCGGGCAAGCTCGGCAAGGCGGCCAAGACCATGAAGATGATGGGCATGGGCGCCCAGGTCGAACAGCTCGAAGCGACCATGAACCAGGCGGCCGAGGCCGCCGTCCCGCAGGCCCAGGCCCTGCTGGTGGATGCGGTGAAGAAGATGACCGTGCAGGACGCCAAGGGCATCCTCGCCGGCCCGGACGACGCCGCCACCCAGTACCTGAACAAGACCAGCCGCGAGCAGCTGCGCGCCAGGTTCCTGCCCATCGTCAAGCAGGCCACCGACAAGGTCGGCCTGGCCCAGCAATACAACAGCTTCGCGGGTCAGGCCGCCAGCTTCGGCGTGGTGGATGCCAAGAGCGCCAATATCGAAAGCTACGTGACCGAAGAGGCGCTCGACGGGCTGTTCAAGCTGATCGCCGAACAGGAGGCCAGCATCCGCCAGAACCCGGCAGGCGCGGCCACCGGGCTGGCGAAGAAGGTGTTTGGCGCGCTTTGAGTGCTCGCCTGATGACGAAAAAGCCCGGCGCAATGCCGGGCTTTTTGTAGCACAACGACCCGTAGGGTGCGCCGCGCGCACCAGAAGTCCCCCGCAGGGGTCTCGGTGCGCGCAGTTGTAGCCCGGATGAAATCCGGGGAATCGCCACGCCACACTTCCCGGATTGCATCCGGGCTACCGTCCGGCTTCCCCCGTAAGTACGGATACCCGAGGGTCCCCCAACGCCTCGTCCAGCCCCTGGTGGAACCAGCGCAGCGCCTGCTCGAAGCGCCCGTGCCAGAGCTGTCCCGCGGCGCCGGCCTGGATGCCCGCCTGCACCCGGGCGGCCATGGCGAAGTCCTCCTCCAGCGCCGAGTAGAGGATGGCGTTGTTCCTCTCGAAATAGCGCTGGGCCTTCTCCGTTGCCGGCGCCTCGGGTAGCAGGGTATGGCCGAGCACCCGGGTGGCCAGCGGGCCGTCGGGGAACACGCTGGAGAAGTCGATATGGTCCGGCTCCACCAGCACCAGGGTGTTGGGCCAGAGGAAGTACAGCAGGTTGCCGTGGCGACGCAGGTCCCAGTCCTGCTCCGGCTGGTCGAGGATCTCGCGCAGGTTGCGCTTCACGTAGTAGTTGCGGATATGCCGGCCGAAGCGCTCGAACAGCCCCAGGTTGGGCCAGAACAGGTGGTCGATGGTGGCCTGGTGGGCCTTGGCGACGTGGTAGTTCTCCAGGAAGGTGTCAATGGTCAACTTCCAGTTCACCGGCCGGCGAATGTCCTGAGGGTCGAAGACGACGTGCCGGTCCATGGCGAAGCTGTCGAAGTCGGCCAGTATCTGCTCGCCGAAGAATGCCTCCAGGTCCAGCGCCGCCCCCGGGGAATGGCGCGCCCAGACCGCACCGAAGCGTTCGGCCACCGGCACTTCGGTGAGGTTCAGGCAGGCCCGGTCTACGCCCTCGAACCCATAGCCATGGGGCATGCCGCGAAGCTGCCCGTCCGGGTTGTAGGACCAGGCGTGGTAAGGGCAGACGAAGACCCGGTTGCGCCCGGCGGCATCGCCCACCAACTGGGTGCCGCGGTGCTTGCAGACATTCAGGAAGCCGCGCAGCCGGCCCTGCTCGTCGCGGGTCAGCAGCAGCGGCGCCAGCAGGTCGCGGGTGATGAAGTGGCCAGGAGCGATCTCGCCGGAACGCGCCACCAGCAGCGGCTCGCGGCGCAGCACCTCGTCCCGTTCGCGGCGGTAGCGCTGTTCGTCCAGGTAGGCCTCCACCGGCAGGGCCGAAGGCGCATCGACGCAGTCGGTGATGCCCTGTTCCACCAGGGCCAGGGTCCGCTTGAGCAATTGAACCTGGGTCGCGTGCTGCATGGGCACCTCTTCTTGTAGTCAGGTCGGCTGGAACGGCGCCAGGGCGCCACGGATGAAATGCCAGAGCTGGCGCGACAGCTGCTCCGCCGCTGGCCGCGGCGAGCGACCGAGGGCTTCCAGCAGCGCCTGGTGCATGCCGCCAAGGATCATCGCCGACACCAGCTCCGGGTCGAGGCTGGCATTCAGCTGTCCGGCGGCCTGCCCTCGACGGATGTTGTCCGCGCCTTGGCGCACGTTCTCGGCGATGCGCTGTGCCTCCAGCGCGGCCACTTCCGGCTCGCGCGCCAGGCTCACCAGCAGCAGCGGCGCCAGGGGCTCGGCGTAGACGAACTGCACCGCGCGGCGCACCCGCTGCTCCTCGCGGCTGCACCAGTCCTCGGCGCCCGGCAGCGGGTCGGCCGCCATCACCTCGGCCTGGTAGCGGTCGTGAAAGTCCTCGGCCACCGCCGCCAGCAGCCCGGCGCGGGAATTGAAGTAGCGGTAGATCAAACCGACCGAGACACCTGCCCGCTCGGCGACACGCCCCACTTCGAGCCCGCCACCCAGTTCCAGCAGTTCGGCGCGTGCCGCGTCCAGAAGGCTGGTACGGGTTCGCAGGGCTTTGGCGGAAAGATCGGACATGAAGACACTCGATAAATCGTTGGACAATAAAAGTGAATTCAGTTTACTTCTTTATCTCGACGCGCCAAGCCCCGACCAACAAAAAATACCGGAGCGCTTTCCATGACCGAATCCACCGTCCACTACGCGGTCGAAGGCCGCATCGCCACCCTCACCCTGAACCGGCCGGAGCGCCTGAATGCCATCGACGACCGCATGCCGGCTGACCTCGAGGCCGCCGTGCAACGCGCCAACGCCGACGACGATGTCCACGTCATCGTCCTCACCGGCGCCGGGCGGGGATTCTGCAGCGGCTACGACCTCAAGTTCTTCGCCGAGAACCCGCGCGGCATCTACGGCAGCCAGGAAATGCCCTGGGACCCGATGGTCGACTACACGCTGATGAAGCGGAACACGGAGCATTTCATGAGCCTGTTCCGCAGCTACAAGCCGGTGATCGCCAAGGTCCACGGCCCGGCGGTGGCCGGCGGCAGCGACATCGCCCTGTGCTGCGACCTGATCCTGATGGCCGACGAGGCGGTGATCGGCTATCCGCCGGCGCGGGTCTGGGGCTGCCCGACCACGGCCATGTGGGTCTACCGCCTGGGGCCGGAGAAGGCCAAGCGCATGCTGCTCACCGGCGACCTGGTCGACGGCCGCGAGGCCCAGCGCCTCGGCCTGGTCTACCAGAGCGTGCCGCTGGCCGAACTGGATGGCGCCGTGCAGCAGCTCGCCGAGCGCATGCAGGGCATCCCGAAGAACCAGTTGATGATGCAGAAGCTGATGATCAACCAGGCCTTCCACAACATGGGCCTGGAAACCACCCAGATGTTCGCCACCCTGTTCGACGGCATCACCCGCCACAGCCCGGAAGGCGTGCGCTTCAAGGCGCGCTGCGAGGAAGTGGGCTTCGCCCAGGCGGTCAAGGAGCGCGACTCGGGCCAGCCGATCCCCTGAACCAGCCGCGATCCCGTCCAACCGAGTACAGGAGGTGTTCGATGACGACTCAGCAACCGCCGGCCGACCTGCCCAGCATCCCCGCCCTGCTCGCCTGGCGCGCCGGCCATACGCCGGACTGGCCAGCCGCCCGGGTGCGTGACGCCAGCGGCTGGCAAAGCCTGGACTGGGGCGAAATCGCCCACCGCAGCGAAGCGCTGGCGAGGGCGCTGATCGCAGCCGGGGTGCAGCCCGGCGACCGCGTGGCGATCTGGAGCCGCACCCGCCTGGAATGGAGCCTGCTGGATTTCGCCGTGCTCTGTGCCGGCGCAGTCAGTGTCGGGCTCTACCCGAACCTCACCTCCGAACAGGCGACCCAGCAACTGCAGCGCGCCGACTGCCGGCTGCTGTTCGTCGAACATTCCGCCCTGGCGCAGGCGCTGGACCTCCCGGGTCTGCGCATCATCTGCCTGGACCAGCCCGCGCCGGACAGCGCTCACCAGCAACTGGAAGCCTTCAGCGCCCGCGGTGCGGAAATCCCCTTGGCGCAGGTCAGCCAGCGCTGGCAGGCACTGGACCGCGCGGCCCCGGCCAACCTGGTGTTCACCTCGGGGACCACCGGCGAGCCCAAGGCGGCGATTCTCAGCCACGGCAACCTGCTGGCCTCGATCAGCGCCTACCGCCTGCCTCCGCCACGTTTTACGGGGCTTGCCTTCCTGCCGATGGCCCACGTCGGCGAACGGGTGATCGGCCAGTACCAGCGCCTCTGGTGCGGCGCCCAGGCGGCCTATGTGTCGGACATCAACGAGGTACCCAGGGCGCTGCAGGAAATACAGCCGGATTACTTCGGCAGCGTGCCGCGCCTCTTCGAGAAGCTGCATGGCGCGGTCATAGCCCAGCGCGACGCCATGCCGACCGGTAAGCGGCGCCTGCTGGACTGGGCGCTACGCGTCGGCATCCGCCATGCCCGGGGCGAGGGCGGCGGCCTGCCATTGCTGCTGGCACGGCGGCTGGTGCTGGACAAGCTGCGCCAGCGCCTCTTCGGCGCGCGCATCCGCGTGCTGGTGAGCGGCGGCGCGCCCCTGGACGCGAACCTGGTGGCCTTCTTCGCCGCCCTCGGCCTGCCGTTGTGCGAAGGCTGGGGCATGTCCGAATCCACCGCCTTCCTCACCAGCAACGAGGCGGGGCTGCGCAAGGCCGGCTCGGTCGGCCGCGCCCTGCCGGGCGTGGAGTTGCGCATAGGCGAAGACGACGAGGTCCTGGTGCGCGGCCCGCTGGTGTTCCAGGGCTACTTCCGGCAGCCGGAGAGGACCGCCGAGACCTTCACGGAAGATGGCTGGCTGCGCTCCGGCGACCTGGGACGGCTGGACGACGAAGGCTATCTCTGGCTCACCGGGCGCAAGAAGGAACTGATCATCACCGCCGGCGGCAAGAACATCGCACCGACGCCGATCGAGGCGCGCCTCAAGCAGCACCCGCTGGTGGAACAGGCCTTGGTGCATGGCGACCGGCGCAAGCACCTCAGCGCCCTGCTCGCCCTCGACCCGCAGCGCCTGGAAGCCTGGGCGCGCCGTCACGGCCTGGCCGGTGAGCAAACGGACTGGCTGCATGCGCCGGCCCTGCTGGCGGACCTGCAGGCCCACATCGACAGCCTGAACGCCGAGCTGTCCCAGGTGGAGCGGATCAAGGCGTGGGCCCTGCTGCCACGCCTGCTCAGCCAGGAAGAGGACGAACTGACGCCGACCCAGAAGCTCAAGCGGCCCGTGGTGGAGCGCCGCTTCGCGGAGCTGCTGGATGGGTTGTATGGCTGACCGGGTGGGTCGACGAGTGGAACGGTAGCCCGGATGAAATCCGGGGAATACCGGCAAGCCCGCCCCGGATTGCATCCGGGCTACGGACTTCAGTTCGTAGGATGGGTAGAGCGGAGCGAAACCCATGCTGTCGGCGCAGTGTCGAAGGTTTCGCAGGCTTGCGGAACGCCGCCCGCCCCGTCCTACTTGAGCGTCCGAGCCGCCACCGGACGCGTAAAAACAAAGGCCCCCGAAGGGGCCTCTGTCGTCAGTGGCTGGGCTGCGCCTCGGGCGGGATGGCCGCCTGGGCCTGCCGCGCCTCCACCGGCTTGACCCGGAACCAGGCCGCATAGAGCGCCGGCAGGAACAACAGGGTCAGGGCGGTGGCGACGATCAGGCCGCCCATGATGGCCACGGCCATGGGGCCGAAGAACACGCTGCGCGACAGCGGGATCATCGCCAGCACCGCCGCCAGGGCGGTGAGCACGATCGGCCGGAAGCGCCGCACCGTGGCTTCGATGATCGCGTGCCAGCGGTCCAGGCCGGCGGCGATGTCCTGTTCGATCTGGTCGACCAGGATCACCGAGTTGCGCATGATCATGCCCGCCAGGGCGATGGTGCCGAGCATGGCGACGAAGCCGAAGGGCTGGCGGAAGACCAGGAGGAACAGGGTCACGCCGATCAGCCCCAGGGGCGCGGTGATGAACACCATGGCCGAACGCGAGAAGCTCTTCAGCTGGAGCATCAGCAGGGTCAGCACGACCACGATGAACAGCGGCATGCCGGCGTTCACCGACTTCTGCCCACGGGTCGAATCCTCCACCGTGCCGCCCACGTCCAGCAGGTAGCCGTCGGGCAACTCGGCGCGGATCGGGTCCAGGGTCGGCGAGATGTCCTTGACCAGGCTGGCCGGCAGCGACTTGTCGTAGATATCGGCACGCACCGTGACCGTCGGCAGGCGGTTGCGGTGCCAGATGATGCCTTCCTCGAAACCGTACTCCAGGGTGGCGATCTGCGACAGCGGCACGCTGCGGCCATTGTTGGTGGGCACCGCCAGGCTCGGCAGCAGGGCCAGCTCCTGGCGCTCGCGCACGGTGCCGCGCAGGAGGATCTCGATCAGCTCGTTGTCCTCGCGGTACTGGCTCACCGGCGAGCCGGTCAGCGAGCTCTGCAGGAAGCGCGACAGGTCGGCGGTGCTCACGCCCATGGCGCGGGCGCGGTCCTGGTCGATGTTCAGCCGGACCACCTTGCTCGGCTCTTCCCAATCCAGGTGCACGTTCACCACATGGGGGTTCTCGCGCACCTTGTCGGCCACCTTGCGAGCCAGGGCGCGGACTTCGTCGATGTGTTCGCCGGATACGCGGAACTGCACCGGGTAGCCCACCGGCGGGCCGTTCTCCAGGCGCGAGATGCGGCTGCGCAGGGTGGGGAACTCGTCGTTCAGCGTCTGGATCAGCCAGCTGCGGAGCTGTTCACGCTCCTCAATGGATCTGGCCAGCACCACGAACTGGGCGAAGCTGGCCGCCGGCAACTGCTGGTCCAGCGGCAGATAGAAGCGCGGCGAGCCGGTGCCCACGTAGGCCACGTAGTTATCCACACCCGGATGGTCGCGCAACAGTTGCTCCAGACGCTTGACCTCGGCCTCGGTATTGGCCAGGGACGCCCCCTCGCTGAGCTTGAGGTCCACCATCAACTCCAGGCGCCCGGACGGCGGGAAGAATTGCTGCGGCACCAGGCGGAACAGAGCGATGGAGCCGACGAAGGCGAGCAGGGTCAGCAGGATCACCGTCTTGCGCCGCCGCACGCACCACTCCACCACACGCCGGACGCGCTGGTAGAAGGGCGTCGAGTAGGGGTCGTGGCCCTTGTCGCTGCCGCCGTGCTTCTTCGCGTGCAGCTTGGCCAGGTCGGGCAGCAAACGGTCGCCCAGATAAGGCACGAACACCACTGCGGCGATCCAGGACACCACCAGGGCAATGGTCACCACCTGGAAGATCGAGCGAGTGTATTCGCCAGTGCCCGATTGCGCCGTGGCGATCGGCAGGAAGCCGGCGGCGGTGATCAGGGTGCCGGTGAGCATGGGGAAGGCCGTACTGCTCCAGGCGTAGCTGGCCGCCTTCAGGCGGTCGTAGCCCTGCTCCATCTTGATCGCCATCATCTCCACCGCAATGATCGCGTCGTCCACCAGCAGGCCCAGCGCCAGCACCAGGGCGCCGAGGGAAATCTTGTGCAGGCCGATGCCGAGGTAGTACATCACCGCGAAGGTCATGGCCAGCACCAGCGGGATCGACAGCGCCACCACCAGGCCGGTGCGCAGGCCCAGGGAGAAGAAGCTCACCAGCAGCACGATGACCAGGGCTTCGGTGAGCACGCGGACGAACTCCCCTACCCCGGTCTTCACCGCTGCCGGCTGGTCGGACACCTTGCGCAGTTGCATGCCGGCCGGCAGGTTCTGCTGCAGGCGGGCGAACTCGGTCTCCAGCGCCTGGCCGAGGATGAGGATGTCGCCGCCGGCCTTCATGGACACCGCAAGGCCGATGGCGTCCTCGCCCATGAAACGCATGCGCGGCGCCGGCGGGTCGTTGAAGCCGCGGCGCACCTCGGCCACGTCGCCGATACGGAAGGTGCGGTCACCCACGCGGATGGGGAAGTCGCGGATCTCCTTCACCGAGTCGAAACGGCCGGTCACCCGTAGCTGCACGCGGTCACTGGCGGTCTCGAAAAAGCCCGCGGCGGCCACCGCGTTCTGCTCTTCCAGCGCCTGCTGCACGGCGGCCAGGGGCAGTCCGAGGGTGGCCAGCTTGACGTTGGAAAGCTCGATCCAGATCTTCTCGTCCTGCAGGCCGAGCAGCTCCACCTTGCCCACATCCTTGACCCGCTGCAGCTGCAACTGGATGCGGTCGGCATAGTCCTTGAGCACGGCGTAGTCGAAGCCCTCGCCGGTCAGCGCATAGATGTTGCCGAAGGTGGTGCCGAACTCGTCGTTGAAGAACGGGCCCTGGATGCCCGGCGGCAAGGTGTGGCGGATGTCGCTGATCTTCTTGCGCACCTGGTACCAGAGCTCGGGAATCTCCTCGGAGTGCATGGAGTCGCGAGCGATGAAGGTCACCTGGGACTCGCCGGGGCGCGAGAAGGAGATGATCTTGTCGTACTCGCCGGTCTCCATCAGCTTCTTCTCGATGCGTTCGGTGACCTGGCGGGCTACTTCCTCGGCGCTGGCGCCCGGCCAGTTGGTGCGCACCACCATGGCCTTGAAGGTGAAGGGCGGGTCTTCGCTCTGCCCCAGCTTGGTATAGGAAATGGCCCCGACTATGCCCAGCAGCAGCATGATGTAGAGGACGATCTGGCGGTTCTGCAGCGCCCAGGCGGAGAGGTTGAAATTCACGGCACCTTACTCCTTGGCCACCAGCTTCACCGAGCGGTTGTCGCGGTCCACGGGCCGCACTTGCTGGCCCTCGCGCAGCACCTGCACGCCGGCGGCGACCACCCAGTCCTCGGGTTTCAGGCCTTCGAGCACCGGCACACGGTCCTCACCGTAGGGGCCGACCCGCACCGGGCGGCGCTTGAGGGTGGAGTCCTTCGGATCGACCACCCAGACATAGGGCTGGCCGGCCTCGGCGGTCAGCGCCGAGAGCGGCACCGACAGCGGCACCGCGCCATTGCTGCGGATGAACACGCGGGCGCTCTGGCCCAGTTCGGCCGGGACCTTGCCCTCGGCGAAGGCGACCCGCGCGGCGAAGGTGCGCGATTGCGAATCGGCAGCCGGCGCCAGCTCGCGGATGCGCGCAGGGAAACGCTGGCCCGGCAGGGACCAGAGCTCCACCGCCACTTCCTGCCCCACCTTGAAGCGGTCGAAGGCATGCTCCGGCAGGCTGATCGACACCTCGCGCTCACCGTCGGCGGCCAGGGTGAAGACGGTCTGCCCGGCGGCCACCACCTGCCCCACCTCGGCGCGGCGGCTGGCGATCACACCGGTCTGGGGCGCGCGCAGCACGGAGTAGGCGGCCTGGTTGCTGGCGACGTTGAATTCGGCCTTGATCTGTTTCACCCGCGCCTCGCCGGCGCGGTACTGGTTTTCCACGTTGTCGTACTGGGAGCGGCTGATCATCTGGCGATCCAGCAGGGTGCGGTAGCGATCGCGTTCGGCCCGCACCAGCTTCAGGTTGGCCTCGGCCGCCGCCACCTGGGCGCGGCTGGCTTCCAGCTGCAGGCGCACGTCCTGCGGGTCCAGTTCCGCCAGGGGCTGGTCCTTCTTCACCCGCGCGCCCATTTCCACCAGGCGTTTGGTCACCTTGCCGCCGATGCGGAAGGCCAGTTCCGGCTCGTAGCGCGCGCGCACCTCGCCCGGGAAGGTATCCACCGCGTCGGCGGCGGGCTGCGGCTGCACCACCATCGCCGGCCGCACCGCCTGTTGCACGGGTTCGCCATTGCCGCACGCCGTGATCAGCAGGGACAGGGACAGAGGCAGAGCGAGGGGCAAGGCATGGCGAAACATGATGAATGACCTTTCGCGAAGAGCGGTTGGAATATTTATACTGCTGGGTATAGTAAAAATAGCAAACTCACCAGTCCAGTATTTAAAAGAAAATGTCTGACAATTCATTTCCGACCAGCGGCCCAGGCCGCCCAAAAGACCCGGCGAAGCGAAAGGCGATTCTCGAAGCCGCCAAGAATCTCTTCCTGAGAAACGGCTACGACGGCAGCAGCATGGACGCCATCGCCGCCGAGGCCGGCGTGTCCAAGCTGACCGTGTACAGCCATTTCACCGACAAGGAGACACTCTTCTCCGCCGCGGTGAAGGCCAAGTGCGAAGAGCAGTTGCCCGAACTGCTGTTCGAGTTGCCGGCGGATGCCAGCATCGAGAGCGTGCTGCTGAACATCGGCCGCAGCTTCCATGAGTTGATCAACAGCCGCGAGTCGGTGGAGCTCCACCGCGTGATGGTGGCGGCGGCCAGCCAGAATCCGAAGCTGGCACGGATGTTCTACGAGGCGGGCCCCCTGCAGGTGCTACGGGAAATGACCGGGCTGCTGACCCAGGCCAAACAGGCCGGTAAGCTGCGCATCGAGGAGCCGGTGAATGCCGCCGAGCACTTCTTCTGCCTGATCAAGGGTGGACACAACTTCCGCCTGCTGATCGGCTACACCCCACCCCTGGATGGTGAGGAAGCCGAGCGGCATGTGCGGGAGGTGGTGGAGCTGTTCATCAGGGCCTACACGCCTTCGCGTTGAAGGCTGAAGGCTGAAGGCTGAAGGCTGAAGGCTGAAGGCTGAAGGCTGAAGGCTGAACAAGCTTCGCCCGGCACGCCGACAGGTCAAGCGTCTTCGTCCAGCCTTCCAGCCTACGGCGCTCTTGTCGGCTCTACGCTTTTCCGTCGAGTTTCTTCTTCGGATAAATGTCGTAGCGGCTGGATTTACCTTCCAGCGAGTAACTCGGCTTTGCGCCTTCGATGATCGGCGCCTTGCGCGGGCGCTTCACCACCACCCGGTGGCTGGCCAGCGCCAGGGCGGCCTCCAGCAGCGCCGGGGCGTCCTGGTCGTCGCCCACCAGTGGGCGGAACAGGCGCATTTCCTTCTTCACCAGGGCGCTCTTGTCGCGGTGCGGGAACATCGGGTCGAGGTAGATCACCTGGGGCGCGTCGCCCTGCCAAGAGCGCATCAGCTCGATGGCATTGCCCTGCAGCAGGCGCATGCGCGCGGCGATGGCCGCCACTTCCGGGTCGCGCCCGGCGCGGGCCAGGCCGTCTTCGAGCAGTGCGGCGATCAGCGGTTGGCGTTCGATCAGGGTCATCTCGCAACCCAAGGTGGCCAGCACGAAGGCATCGCGGCCAAGACCCGCGGTGGCATCCAGCACCCTGGGCCGGATGCCCGGCTGCACACCGACCGCCTTGGCGATCATCTGCCCGCTGCCGCCACCGAACTTGCGCCGGTGCGCCGCGGCGCCCTCGATGAAGTCCACCCGCACCGGGCCTGGCGAATCGGGGCCGAGTTGCAGCAGCTGCAATCCGTCCGCGCCCAGTTGCAGGGCGAAATCCGCCTCACCCTCGCGCGCCAGCCCCAGGCGCGCGGCCCAGGCTTCCAGCGCTTCGGCAAAGGCCGGCCCCAGGGCCTCGGCCCTCACCTGTACAGATTCTTCACTCATGGACCCACACGCCTGATCGGAAACCCGCGCATTCTGCCAGAGCCCGACTCAGCGGCACATGCGGAACAACCCCATATCCAGGTGGAAATGGTCGCGGTGTGCCGCGTTGTAGTCGGGCCCGAGGATGACGTTGAAATGCTCGCAGGCGGCATCCCGCACCAGGCGCAGGAAGCGCGCCTCCTCGCCGTCGCCCGTCCAGTCCCGCGCCAGCGTGATGCGCCGGCCATCGGCCAGGCGGAAGCCGGCGATGTCCAGCGCATTGGCCGAGGCGTGCTGGCTGCGACGCTGGCTGCCGCCGATGTTGCGGCAGGCGAAGCTGCCCAGGTGCTCGATTCGCGCCACCCGCTGGCCGAACACCTGTTGCGCCGCGGGCTGCAGGCCATGTTGCTCGAACAGCGCGAAGGCTACCGCCAGCTCGCAGGTGGCGATGAAGCTGCTGTTGAAGGCGAGGTCGGAGGCGCTGATGCGCACCGAGTTCTCCAGGGGGCAGCCGGCGACCGGCGCGCTGTCCGGCACCCTCGCGTACTTCAACGGCGAACTCGCCAGGGCCATGCGGCAGAGCTCGGTGTCCGCCTGCAGACGCCAAAGCTTGAAGGGCGTGACCAGGTTCGGCGCCTCTCGTACGTCCAGCGGCGCCCAGGGATTCCAGCGCGGCGGCAGCTTCAGCGCCCAGCCCTGATCCAGGGGTGGCGCCACCAGCACCAGTAGCGCCGCGATGGACATCGGCAGGCGGCGCAAGGTCGGCTCAGGGCTTGAACATATCGTTGATGCGGTCGAAGGGGATCGCCTGGCCCATGGCTGCAAGATTGCCCTGACGCAGCTCCTCGGCCGCGTGGAAGAAGGCGCCATAGGCCACCCGCGCCAGGTTGGAACCGACGCTGACGCGCTTGACCCCGAGCTCGGCCAGCTCCTCCAGGCCGAGCTTCAGGTTCGGCGAGCCGACCAGCACATTCACCGGCCGCGGCGCCACCGCTCGCACCACTTCGCTGATCTGTGCCCGGGTGGTCAGGCCCGGCGCATAGAGCACATCCGCCCCCGCCTCGGCGAAAGCGACCAGGCGGCGCAGTGTGTCGTCCAGGTCGGGACGACCATGGAGGTAGTTCTCCGCCCGTGCCGCCAGGGTGAAGGGAAAGCCCAGGCCGCGGGCAGCCTCCGCCGCTGCGCGGATACGCTCCACCGCCAGCTCCAGCGGGTAGATAGGTGCTTCCGCCCGGCCACTGGCGTCTTCGATGGAGCCGCCCACCAGCCCGGCCTGGGCCGCCGCCCGTATGGTCGCGGCGCAGTCCTCCGGGCTATCGCCATAGCCGTTCTCCAGGTCCGCCACCACCGGCAGGGGCGTGGCCTCGACTATGTCACGGGCGTTGGCCAGGGCCTCGTCCCGGCTGACATTGCCTTCGGCATCGCGACGGCCCAAGGCGAACGCCAGACCGGCGCTGGTGCTGGCCAGGGCGGAGAAGCCCAGGTGGGCGAGCATCTTCGCCGAACCGGCATCCCAGGGGTTGGGCAGGACGAACAGGCCGGGGGCGTGGTGCAGGGCGGCGAAGGCTTCGCCGCGTTGCGCTTGGGTGGTCATGGCAGGCTCCGCAAAGTCGGGACAGAGCGAATAGCCTAGCCCAAGCCTCAGAGCAGGCCGAGTTGTTCGGCCGGCGCTGCGGGCAGGTCCAGCGCCGGCAAGCCGGGCAGGCGTTCGGCCAGGGCGGCGTGGAAGCGCAGGGCCTGGGCGGCGGCCAGGTGGTTGTCCGGAGTGTGCAGGAAGACGTTCGGCCTGAGGCCTGCTTCGATCCAGCCGGCCACCTTGTCCAGCCAGGGTTCGAGGAAGGGTTGGTTGGCGTCCAGGTCCGGCCCGCCGATGAAGCGCAGCTGCGGACTGGCACTGAAGGCAGTGGGCCGCACCGGCACGCGCGGCTTCTTCGCTTGCGCATGGAGTACGGCGGGGTCCCGGGAGCGGCAACTGAACAATGCCCGCGAGTCCAGGCAGATGCGTTCCACGCCGCGCTCATGCAGCAGCCTGTTCAGCACCCGCTCGGCGTCACCCTTGTCGAAGAAGGCCGGGTTGCGTACCTCCACCGCCACGCTCTGCTGGCTGAACTCGTCCAGCCAGGCCGCCAATTCGCCCAGCCGGACCGGGCCGAAGGCCGCCGGCAGCTGCAGCCAGAGCGGCGCCAGGCGCGGTCCCAGGGGAGCCAGCAGCCGGAGGAAGCTTTCCGTGGCGGCGAACTGCTCGCGCAGGTCGCCCTCATGGCTGATATCCCGGGGCAGCTTGGCGCAGAAGCGGAAGCCTTCCGGCATGGTCTGGGCCCAGCGTTGCAGGGTATCGGCGGAAGGCCGCGCATAGAAGGTGGTGTTGCCTTCCACGGCGTTGAACACCCGGCAGTAGTGACCCAGGGTATCGGCGGGACGCAGGTCGGCGGGATAGAAGGTGCCGCGCCAGGCCGGCTCGTTCCAGGACGGGCAGCCAAGGTGGTAAGGCAGCATCAGGCGTAGAGGTCGAGGCCGAGGACTTCGGGGGCGTCGGTTTCGACGGCGAAGCGAGCGGTGCTGGTGTAGCTGGCGATGGCCTGGGCCGCGCGATTGCTGATGCCGTGCTGCTGGATCAGGTCCTGGGGACGTGCCGGCAGGCTTTCCCCCGGCGCATTGCCGGCCTGCACGCGACGCGGCTGGGCGGCCTGCTCGTAGCCCTGGGTCGAGGCTGGCGTGGCCGGTTGCTCGCGGCGGGCCTCCTCTTCGCGCTGCACCTCGCGGAAAGGCGTGACCGCACTGCCCTGGCGGGGGCTGCGCTCCAGCGGATAGGAAGAGGTGAAACCATCGATGCGCATCGGTTACCGCTCGGCAATGCTGGCGTTTCGAAATGAGTGCCGGTGGACTCTAGCCGCCCTGCCCCGCCTTGGCAATCCGGGGCACGGGGCCGATCGGGCCATTCTACTTCGGCGCCTTCGGCGTGGCGACGTTGTCGCGCAGGTAGACCGGCTGAGCCTGATCGGCAGGCAGGCCTTCGCCCCGCGCCCAGGCGAAACGGGCCAGGGCCAGCAGGTCTTCGGCGTGGGGCAAGAGGGCCGGCGACTGCCCGCTGACCTCCAGCGGAATTCGCGCCGCGAAGGTGCCCCAGCCGGTGCCGGCGCCGTACCAGTCACCGCTGGCATCGCGCGGCAGCGACGCCCGCTCGGGCGGCAGCACGGCCTCAGCCCCGACCAGGCGCATTTCACCGGCGTCCAGGCGATAGCAGCCCCAGTAGACCTCGTCCATGCGTGCGTCGATGGCCGCGGCCACCTGGTCGACACCCTGCTCGCGGTGGGCACGCTGGGCCAGCACGGCCAGGTCGGAGACCGGCAGCACCGGACGATCCAGGGCGAAGGCCAGGCCCTGGACCACGCCAATGGCGATGCGCACCCCGGTGAAGGCGCCCGGGCCACGGCCAAAGGCGATGGCGTCCAGTGCCGTCAGCGGCACACCGGCCTCGGCCAGCAGCGCCTGGATCATCGGCAGCAGGCGCTGGGCGTGCAGCCGCGGGATCACCTCGTAGTGGCTGAGCACCTTGCCGTCATGCAGCAGGGCAACGGAGCAGGCTTCGGTGGCGGTATCCAGGGCCAGCAGAGTGGTCATCGAGAAGTCCAGGCGCAGGAAAAAAGGCGGGCATTATAAACGCCAACGGCCCGCAAGCGGGCCGTCGGTCAGGTTCGGGCTGCGCCTCAGCTGAGGGCGGCCAGGACCTTGCCGGTGATCTCTTCCACCGAGCCAACGCCGGCGATGGCGCTGTACTTCGGGGTGCCTTCGGCGGCCGAGAGTTTCTGGTAGAAGTCCACCAGCGGCTTGGTCTGCGAGTGGTACACGGAGAGACGCTTGCGCACGGTCTCTTCCTTGTCGTCGTCACGCTGGATCAGGTCTTCGCCGGTTTCGTCGTCCTTGCCGGCGACCTTCGGCGGGTTGTGCTCGGTGTGGTAGACGCGGCCGGAAGCCGGGTGCACACGGCGGCCGGCGATGCGGCTGACGATTTCCTCGTCGTCCACGGCGATCTCGACCACGTGGTCGATGCTCACGCCCGCTTCCTTCATGGCTTCAGCCTGGGGAATGGTGCGCGGGAAACCGTCGAAGAGGAAGCCATTGGCGCAGTCGGGCTGGGCGATGCGCTCCTTGACCAGGTTGATGATCAGGTCATCGGAGACCAGGCCACCGGCATCCATCACGCTCTTGGCCTGCAGACCCAGCTCGGTGCCGGCCTTGACCGCTGCGCGCAGCATGTCGCCGGTGGAAATTTGCGGAATGCCGAACTTCTTGGTGATGAAACCGGCTTGAGTACCTTTGCCGGCACCAGGGGCCCCCAGCAGAATCACGCGCATCGATGTGCTCCTCAAAGATTTTGTTTTCGATTCGATCGGATTCGCCTCATGGGGCCAATCTCAGAATAGGTTTTCGGCGTCGCTGTCGGGCCAAAAGGACGTTCAAGATACACAGCGCCCCTATGCCGCACAAGACGCCGGAAGTCGGAGGAAAACGGGTCTCAACCGGTGTTCCGGAGGCCCGCCGCGATGCCCGCCACGCTGACCAGGAGGGCCTGTTCCAGTGGGCCTTCGACATGCTCTTCGCAACGTCTGGAACGGGCCAGGAGCTCGGCCTGGAGCAGGTGCAGCGGGTCCAGGTAGGTGTTGCGCACACTGATGGCCTCACGCGTCTCCGGACTCTGCGCCAGGAGCTCGGACTGGCCGGTCAAAGCCAGCACCGAAGTACTGGCCTGCGACAATAGGTCGCGCAACTGCGCACCCAGTGGTTTCAGCCCCCCAGCCACCAGTCTTTCGTCGTACAACTCGGCGATTGTGGCGTCAGCCTTGGCCAGCACCATTTCCAGCATGTCGATGCGGGTGGCGAAGAACGGCCAGTGCTCGCGCATCCGCGCCAGCAGTTGGCCTTCGCCGCGCTGCTGGGCGTTGGCCAGGGCCGCCTCCCAGCCCAGCCAGGCCGGCAGCATCAGCCGGGTCTGGGTCCAGGCGAAGATCCAGGGGATCGCCCGCAGGCTTTCCACCCCGCCCGCGCGGCGTTTGGCCGGACGGCTGCCCAGGGGCAGGCGGCCGAGTTCCTGTTCGGGGGTGGCCTGGCGGAAGTAGTCGACGAACTGCGGGTGCTCGCGCACCACGGCGCGATAGGCGGCCACGCCGTCGACGGCGAGCCGGTCCATGGCCGCGCGCCAGGCCGGTTCCGGCTCGGGCGGAGGCGACAGGGTGGCTTCCAGCACCGCGGCCAGGTAGGTGTTGAGGTTCTGTTCGGCGATGCCGGGCAGGCCGAACTTGAAGCGGATCATCTCGCCCTGCTCGGTGGTGCGGAAGCGCCCCGCCACCGAACCCGGCGGTTGCGACAGGATCGCCGCATGGGCCGGGCCACCGCCGCGCCCGACGGTGCCACCACGGCCGTGGAACAGCAGCAGCTCCACCTGGTGCTGGCGGCAGACGTCAACCAGCTGTTCCTGGGCGCGGTACTGGGCCCAGGCGGCGGCCACTGTTCCGGCGTCCTTGGCCGAATCGGAATAGCCGATCATCACTTCCTGCGGACCGTGCAACCGCGCCCGGTAGCCGGGCAGGCCGAGCAGGCGGTCGATGGCCGGCGCGGCGTTGTCCAGGTCGGCCAGGGTTTCAAAAAGTGGCACCACGCGGATCGGCCGTTGCAACCCGGCTTCCTTGAGCAGCAGTTGCACCGCCAGCACATCCGAAGGTGCACCGGCCATGGAGATCACATAGGAGCCGAGGGAGGCCGCCGGGGCGTTGGCTACCACCCGGCAGGTGGCGAGCACTTCGGCGGTATCGGCCGAGGGCCGGTGGTGCGGCGGCAGTAGTGGCCTGCGGTTGTCCAGTTCGCGCTGGAGGAAGGCCAGGCGGTCATCCTCGTCCCACTCGGAGTAATGGCCCAGGCCCAGGTAATCGGTGATCTCGTCCAAGGCGGCGGCGTGGCGGCCAGCATCCTGACGGATGTCCAGGCGCACCAGGAACAGGCCGAAGCAGGCCGCACGGCGCAGGCAGTCGAGCAGCGCGCCGTCGGCGATCACGCCCATGCCGCAGGCGTGCAACGAGTGATAGCAGAGCTCCAGCGGCTCCAGCAGCTGGGTATTGTCGTGAAGCACGTCCGGGCCCGGAGCCACCTCGCCGTCCAGCGCCGCCTCGGCCCAGGCTCGGGTGGCGCGCAGGCGCTCGCGCAGTTGCTTGAGCACGGCGCGATAGGGTTCGGGATGGACGCCGACGCGCACCCGCAACTCGCTGCTGGCCTGCTGCATGGACAACTCGGCGGCCAGGTGGTCGACATCGCGCAGGTAGAGGTCGGCGGCCATCCAGCGCGCCAGCAGCAGGACCTGGCGGCTGACGGCGGCGGTGACATTGGGGTTGCCGTCGCGGTCGCCGCCCATCCAGGAGGCGAAGCGCAGCGGCGCGGCGGTCAACGGCAGGCGCAGGCCGGTGGCCGTGTGCAGGACCTGGTCGACATGGCGCAGCACATTCGGCAGCGCCTGCCAGAGGGAGTGCTCGATCACCGCGAAGCCCCATTTGGCTTCATCCACCGGGCTCGGCCGGCTACGGCGGATCTCCTCGGTGTGCCAGGCCTCGGCGATCAGCCGCAGCAGGCGCTGGCGTATCTGCTCGCGCTCGGCATCGCTCAGGTCGCCGTGGTCCTGGGCGGCCAGTTGCGCGGCGATGGCGTCGTACTTCTGGATCAGGGTGCGGCGCGCCACCTCGGTGGGGTGGGCGGTCAGCACCAGTTCGATGTCCAGGCGCCCCAGCTGCCGGGCCAGTTGCTCCGGGCCGTGGCCGGCGGCCAGCAGGCGCTGCAGCAGGTCGCCGAGCACGCGGTCTTCGAAGGGCCTGGGCTCCGCGGGGCCGCGCCGGCGGATGCGGTGGTACTGCTCGGCGATATTGGCCAGGTTGAGGAACTGATTGAAGGCGCGGGCCACCGGCAGCAATTCGTCGTCGCCGAGCCCGTCGAGGGTCTCGTTGAGCTGGCGCTCGCCCTGGGCCGAGCCTTGGCGCGCCGCCTTGGCGCCCTTGCGGATGCGCTCGATCTTGTCGAGGAAGGCCTCGCCCAGCTGGGTGCGGATGGTGTCGCCGAGCAACTCGCCGAGCAGGTGGACATCCTCGCGCAGGCGCGCGTCGATTTCGGCCATTTCCGTGCCTCCATAGCTATATGCGGCTTCCAGATTGCCCAGAGCGCCATCCAGTTACAAGGGCGCGACGAACGGCGTATCCATGCCCAACCGCAAGCTAGTCTGAAGATTAGCCGCCATCACGAATGACGACTCCCGGGCGGCAGAGACCGCCCGGTGCTTCGCAGCCACCCACCACCACGTGGGAAAAGGATGAGGTGTCTATGAAGATCCGAGATCTGGTCCGCCATTGGGAGCAGAACGCCAAGGGTCGCCTGACCCGCAGCCAATACAGCATTCACCTGGACCTGGAGTCCGCCGCCCGCCTCGCCGCGCTTGCCGAGATGTATCCCAAGCGCAGCGTCGAGGAACTGATCGGCGAACTGGTGGGCTCGGCCCTGGAAGAGCTGGAAGCCAGCTTTCCCTACGTCAAGGGCAGCCAGGTGGTCGCCACCGATGAGCAGGGCGATCCGCTCTATGAGGACATAGGGCCGACGCCGCGTTTCCTCGCCCTTTCGCGCCGTTACCTGCAGCAGTTGAGCGACCAGCGCGACAACACCAACCACTGACCCGGCACTGCCGCCGTCACCCCCGCCGATGCACGCCCGGTACGTGCAGATGGCCTGCGTGCGCGCACTCCTCGCTCGCCACCGGCGGCGGCCCCGGCTGCTGCAGCTCGCGGAGGATGCCGCAGGCCTCGCTGGCGCCCTCGCCGCTGCAGCGGGCGCGCAGGTCCTGGAGCTGGCTGCGCAGGGACTGCAGCTCGGCGATGCGCACCTCCACATGGTGCAGGTGCTCCTCGATCAGCCGGTTGGCGGTGCCGCAATCGGCCTCGGGGCGATCACGCAGGGCCAGCAGGGCGCGGATTTCTTCCTGGGTCATGTCCAGCGAGCGGCAGTGGCGGATGAAGGACAGCCGCTCCACATGGGCCGCATCGTACTGCCGGTAGTTGCCCGCGCTGCGCGAGGGCGCCGGCAGCAGCCCTTCGCGCTCGTAGTAGCGGATGGTTTCCACCGGGCAACCGGTGAGTGTGGCCAGTTCGCCGATCTTCATTGCCTGACTCCGCTTGACTCTGTAGTCGCTACAGGGTGTGCAATGCCACTCGAAGCGTCAAACAGGAATTGACCCATGAGCGACCATTGCTGCCACGACCATGACCACGCACCCCGTTCCGCCACGCCGGACCTCGCGGGTGTCGCCGCCACCGCCGAGCCGCGCTGGAGCAGCCTGCGCATCGAAGCCATGGACTGCCCCACGGAGGAACGCCTGATCCGCGATGCCCTGGGCAAGGTCCCGGCCATCGAGGCCCTGGAATTCAACCTCATGCAGCGCCTGCTGCGGGTGCGCCACCGCTTCGACGACGTGGAACCCCTGCAGCGGCTGATCGAAAGCCTCGGCATGCAGGCCGTGCCCCTGGTCGAAGGTGCATCGGCCACGGCCCCCGCCCAGGCGCAAAAGCCCTGGTGGCCGCTGGCCCTGGCCGGTCTCGCCGCCCTGGTAGCGGAAGCCTGCGAATGGTTCGGCCTGGCACCCGAGTGGATGATCGCCGGCCTGGCCATACTGGCCATCCTCGGCGCCGGCCTGCCCACCTACAAGAAGGGCTGGATCGCCCTGAAGAACCGCAACCTGAACATCAACGCGCTGATGAGCATCGCCGTGACCGGCGCCTTGCTGATCGGCCAGTGGCCGGAAGCGGCGATGGTCAGCGTGCTGTTCGCCATCGC